>Ga0180429_10004163_pt1 | contig 11613 bp, 7 predicted proteins | sample SS_ome_FD_132428 | JGI IMG/M metagenome (GOLD analysis project Ga0180429, IMG submission 132428) | Hypersaline lake sediment archaeal communities from the Salton Sea, California, USA - SS_1_S_1 metaG | ecosystem: Environmental > Aquatic > Non-marine Saline and Alkaline > Hypersaline > Sediment ... | reverse complement strand
TCGACGGCGGAAGGTTTGGGGGCCGCGGCGGGAGCCGGGGAATCGGTCTGGTTGTCTGCCATGGTGTTCCTGGGAGGAATGGTCGGCAAATACCTGGAAAACAGAGGCCGGAGGGCTGCTCCCGAAGAGCCGCCTCCCCTTCAGAATAGGCGAAACGGCTCATCGCGACGATAAGGAAAAAGGTGCCAGCCACCAAATCTGGAGAAGCGGGGAAGCCGCTTTGTGGAGATTGCCCAGATTTGGTGGCTGGCACCTTTTTTTCCCAGTCTGCGGTGGTCATGCTTCGGTGGTGATGGGGGAGGCCGACTCGATCCGGTCGGTCCGACCCTCCCGCACCACCCGCACCTGATCGGCGAAGATCAGCCAGGCGACGACCGGCCCGCAGCCGGCCGAAACAGCCCTCCTCACGCCAGCACCTCGGTGATCGGCTCGACATGCTCCACACCCACGAGCTTTTGATCGAGGCCACCGAAGAAGTAGGAGAGCCGGTTGGGGTCGAGGCCGAGCAGGTGCAGCACCGTGGCATGCAGGCTCCGCACGTGGAAGCCGGGCTTGTCGCCGTTGCCATGGCCCGGCCCCGGCGAGATCGCCGCTGAACCGAGCTCGTCGGTCTCGCCCACGCTCACGCCCCCCTTGATCCCGCCGCCCGCCATCCACATCGTGAATCCGTAGGCGTTGTGGTCGCGGCCGGTGCCCTTGGCGTATTCGGCCGTCGGCTGCCGGCCGAATTCGCCCCCCCAGATCACGAGGGTCTCGTCCAAGAGGCCCCGCCGCTGGAGGTCTTCGAGCAAAGCGGCGATCGGCCGGTCGGTGTTACCGGCGTGGAACTCGTGGTTTTTCACGAGATCGCCGTGGGCATCCCAGTTGTCGTCGTTGTGGGCCCCGCCGGAATAGAGCTGGACAAACCGCACGCCCCGCTCGACGAGCCGCCGGGCCAGCAGGCAGCGGCGGCCGAAGTCGGCGGTGCGGGGATTGTCGAGCCCGTAGAGCCGCGTCGTCTCATCGGTCTCACTCGCCAGATCGACCGCCTCCGGGGCGTGCTCCTGCATCTTCCAGGCCAGCTCGTAGGAGGCGATCCGGGCGGCCAGCTCGCTGTTGTCGCCGCGGGAGAGCAGGTGGGCCGTGTTGGCCTCCCGCAGGGCATCGAGCATCGCTCGCTGGGCCTCGAGTGGCATGTCGTCAGGCGGGGCGAGATCGAGGATCGGCGGCCCCTTGCTCCGCAGAATCGTGCCCTGGTAGGTGGCGGGCATGTAGCCGCTCGACCAGTTCTTGGCCCCCGAGATCGGCCCGCCGGTCGGATCGAGCATGACCACGAACCCGGGCAGGTTGTCGTTGACGCTGCCCAGGCCGTAGTTGGCCCAGGAGCCGAGGCAGGGCGCTCCCGACTGGAGCTTGCCCGAGTTCATCTGGAGCATCGCGGAGCCGTGAATCGGCGAGTCGGCCGTCATTGAGTGCAGGAAGGCAATCTTGTCGACATGGCGGGCGATGTTGGGAAACAGGTCGCTGACCCACTTGCCGCACTGGCCGTATTGCTTGAACTTCCACTTGGGGCCGACGACCCGCCCCTTGTTCCGCTCGCCTCCCCGCCCCTTCGTTTTGACCGGAATCGTCTTGCCGTCGAGCGGATAGAGGGCAGGCTTGTAGTCGAAGGTGTCGACGTGGCTCGGGCCTCCGTACATGAACAGGAAGATCACGCTCTTCGCCTTGGGGGCGAACATCGGCGGCTTGGCGGCGAGCGGATTGTCGAAGGGAATTCCGGTGGCGGCGTGCGTCTGCCGAGCAAAAAATCGCTCATCGAGCAGACCGGCCAGGGCCAGGCCGGTGAAGGAGGCCCCCGCCTCCCAGAAAAACTCCCGGCGGGTGCGGCGGCAGAACTGTCCCTGCGGGCGTGGCCGGGTCTGCGGGCGTGCGGGGGATGGCATGACGCGAGTCTCCAACGGTGGGCGAGGGGCCGACGCGGGGCGGTTCAGTCGAGGTAAACAAACTCGTTGAGGTTGAGGACCATCAGGCAGTAGAGCTCAAAGGACCGTCCGGGGCCGACACCATCGGTGGCTTCGAGTTCATCGATCAGGGCGACGCCGCGGCTGACCTCCGTGTCACTCGCCGGCCGCACGAGCGCCAGCTCGATCGCGCGGCGGACCATCGCCTCGGTCTGGTCGGCGTCCGGCCCGCCCACCTCCCGCCGCACGCGGTCGGCGAAGACCCTGGCCTGCCGATGGAGAAACCCGCCGTTGATCATGCCGAGGGCCTGAGTGGGCTGGGTGGTGACAAACCGCACCGGGCATGCCGTGTCGGTATCGGCGAGGTCGAAGCTCGTGAGGATCGGCGTCAGCAGCGACCGCTTGACGTGGATGTAGATGCTGCGGCGGGCCTGCTCGGCCGGCGGCGAACTCCCCCAGCCGTCGCCGGGCCGCGACTGGGTGGCCAGCACGGCCGCGGGCAGTTCGGGGTAGACGCCAGGGCCGAACATCTTCGGGTTGAAGGCCCCACTGGCGACATGAATCGAGTCGCGAAGCTCCTCGGCGGCCAGCCGACGCATGTCGAATCGCCAGCAGGCGTCGTTGAGCGGGTCGGCGGCAAGCGATTCTGCAACCGCCCGGGACGACGCACGGTAGGCCCGCGACATGAGGATCGTTTTGTGGAGCGGCTTGAGCCGCCAGCCTCCTGCAATCAGTTCGGTGGCCAGCCAGTCGAGCAGCTCGGGGTGGGTCGGCGGGTCGCCCATCAGGCCGAAGTTGTTGGGGCTGCGGACGATGCCCCGGCCAAAGTGATGCTGCCAGACACGATTGGCCACGACACGGGCGGTCAGCGGGTTCTCGGGCGAGGCAATCCAGCGGGCCAGGGCCAGCCGACGGCCGGTCGATCTGCCGTCGGCCGGGGCGGCGATCTGCGGGTCAGGCGGCTCGAGGACCTCGGGAAAGGCCGGCTCCACCCGCCCCTCGGGCAGCTTGTCGGCGTGGGGATTGCCGCGGGCGAGGACAAACGTCTCCGGTGGGGTCGAACCGTATTCACTCACCACCAGCGCCTTGGGCTGGCGGGCGGTTGCCGCCTCGAGATCAGCGACCGTTTTTTTCCAGCCGGCCAGGTCCCGGCGGGCGAGGTCGTCGAGCGCCTGCTCGCCATGCTCCTCGATTCGCTTGTTGATCGCGGCAATGGCGGCCTTGGCCTCGGCCAGGCGACGATTGCGTTCTTCGACGGCATGGCGGGCCGCAGCCGGCGTGCTCCCTTCGATCGGCAGCGGCCGCTCGATGAAGGCGGGGTTCATCTGCCGGCCACCCATCGGCGTGACGTTGTTGAAGAACGCCAGCATCGCGTAGTAGTCACGCTGCGAAATCGGATCGATCTTGTGATCATGACAGCGGGCACAGTTGATCGTGAGGCCCAGGAACACCTGCCCGGTTGTCGAGACGAGGTCGTCGAGCTCGTCGTAGCGTGCCTGAAGCTTGTCGGCCGGCTCGTCGTCCCAGAGGCCGAGCCGGTAGTAGCCGGTGGCGACGAGCGAGTCGGCGGTGGGCTCGGCCAGTTCGTCGCCGGCAAGCTGCTCGATCACGAACCGGTCGTAGGGCTTGTCGTCGTTGAGGGCCCGGATCACGTAGTCGCGATACCGCCAGGCATGGGGCTTGACGCCGTCGCGTTCGAAGGAGTTGGTCTCGGCGTAGCGGACGAGATCGAGCCAATGACGGGCCCAGTGTTCGCCGTAATGCGGAGAGGCGAGCAGCCGATCAACGACCGTTTCCCAGGCCGTGGCGGAGTCGTCGGCCAGAAAGTCATGCATCTCCTGTTCGCTGGGAGGCAGGCCGGTCACGGAATAGCTGGCCCGCCGCAGAAGCGTCGCCTTGTCGGCCTCGCCCGAGCGGGCCAGTCCGCGGGCAGCCAGCCCCGCGTCGATGAACGCATCGACCGGATTGGCCGACGGCTTCCCGGGGGTTGCCGGAGGCTGAGGCCGCTCGAGCGGTCGAAATGCCCAGTGGGCCTCCCACTGGCCGCCGGCGACGATCCACTGTTCGAGAGCCGCAATCTCTTCGGCTTTGAGCCGTGGCCCCTCCGGCGGCATCCGCACGTCGGGATCGCCGGAGCTGATTCGCACCAGCAGTTCACTCCCGGCGGCGTCGCCCGGCACGATCGCCCGCATGCCGCTGTCGAGTTCGGCGGTTGCCGCAGCCGGGTCGTCGAGCCGCAGGCCCGCCTCCTGGGTCTCGGGGCCGTGGCAGGCATAGCAGCGTCGGGCGAGCAGCGGCTGGATATCACGAGCGAAGTCGCTCGCTGCGGCAACGCCCGCCGCCGGCCACAGACAGGCGGCGGCCATCAGCAGTCGCAACGATGTCGCCGAGCGATGCATTGATCCGGAGCCGGAGTGAAAACCGCGGGAGGCGGTTGTCGTGTCGCACTTCGTCCTTGTATTCTAAACGACGCTAAATAAATGGCAACGCATGGCTTTGCCGGGGATGTCGCCACCGGTGGCGAAGGGTTCTCGGCTCGAAAGCTGACTCGAAAGCTGACTTGTTTCATGCCCCGTTCATGCCCCTGACGAACAACCGCATCGAGTCCACGCTGCTTCGCCGCATCAACGAACGGCGATTGCTCGAAGTGATCCAGCAGCAGGGGCCGGCATCGCGAGCGATGCTGACGCGGGCCTCGGGGCTGACTGCACCCACGGTCTCCAAGGCCATCGATTCGCTGCTCAAGCACGGGCTCCTCGAGGAGCTCGACCCTGTCGTGCCCACGCTCGGCCGGCCCGGACGGCTGGTGCGAATGGCGTCGGACACCGCGACCGTGCTCGGCGTGGTGATCGATGCCACGACCTGCTGCGTCGTGGCCGCCGGTCTTGACGGCAAGGTCCGAGACGACGACACCCGTCGCTTTGCCACACCGGCCGACTACGACAAGCTCCTCGACCGGATCACCCGCGAATGTCGTGATCTGCTCGATCTGACGGCCACCCCGCCACTGGGAGTCGGGGTCAGCGTGCCGGGGCTTGTCAACAAGCGACTTGCGGAGATCGTCTTCTCGCCCAACCTCCACATCCTCGACAAGCGGAACCCGGCCCGTGATCTCGAGGACAGGCTGGGTGTCAACTGTCGTCTGCTTCAGGAGACCGACGGCCTCTGCCTGGCCGAGCGGCTCTGCGGCGAGGCTCGGGGGCTGGACGACTTTGCGATGCTCGACGTGGCCGCAGGGCTGGGGCTGGGCGTGATGAGCGGCGGCGAACTCCTCGGTGGCCACAGCGGCATGGCGGGAGAGATCGGGCACATCACGGTCATGCCCGCCGGCGAGCGCTGCGGCTGCGGCAATCGCGGCTGCCTCGAAACGCTTGCCACCGATGCGGCGGTCGTGCGGATGGTGTCGCAGCAGGAGGGGCGGCGGCTCGACGTGGACGCCGTCGAGACCCTGCTCGCGGAGCGACCGGCCGATTTCACCGGCCCGGTCGGCACGGTCGGCGAATACCTCGCGATCGCCATCGCCGCGGTGATCAACACCTTCAATCCCACGGCCCTGTTCGTGCACGGCAGGCTCCTGCCAGGGTCGCCGGAGCGGTTTGCCCCGGTGCTCGAGCGGGTCCGCCAGCGGACGTTGACCGCATCGCTTGCCGACTGCACGATCACCCCCACCCGTTCGAGCAAACGGCAAGGGGCGGTGGCGGGCATCATCCACCACCTGACCGAGGCGTGGGCCCCGGCGGTTCGCTGACACGCCGTCGCGACTCGGTCCGAAACGCTCAACACAACCCCGGAGACACTGATGTCCCAACCCGCCGCAATCCCCTTCTCGCTCGCCGGCCGCGTGGCCGTCGTGACCGGCTCCTCCAAGGGGCTCGGCCGGGCCACCGCCCGCTGCCTGGGCCGGGCCGGAGCCCGGGTCGCAATCAACTATTTCAACTCGCGGGAGCGGGGGGAGGCCACCCTTGCCGAACTGGAGTCCGAGGGGATCACCGCCACGCTCGCCCACGGCGATGCCTCCACCGAGGCTGGTGTCGACGCGATCTTCACGGCGGCCGAGGGCTCGCTCGGACCGGTCGATATCGTGGTCGCCAACGCCACGCCCGACCAGCCGCTCAAGCCGATCGAGGACTACGACTGGGCCTTCTACCAGCAGATGCTCGACTTTTTCGTGAAGAGCCCGTACCTGCTTGCCCGCCGGGCGTTGCCCTCGATGAAGGCCCGCGGCCACGGCCGGTTTGTGAACATCACCAGCGAGGTCTTCCTGCTCGGCGTGGCCCCCTTCTCCGCCTATGTGGCGGCCAAGGGGGGCCAGACCGGCTGGTCGCGGAGCATGGCCAACGAACTGGCACCCCACGGAATCACCGTCAACATGGTGGCTCCCGGCTGGGTTCCGGTCGAACGGCACGAGAAGGATCCGCAGGCGATGAAGGATGCCTACCTGGCAAGCGTGCCGATGGGTCGCTGGGGCACGCCGGAGGATGTCGGCTGGGCGGTGACCTATCTCGCCAGCGACGAGGCGGCCTTCGTGACCGGCCAGACAATCGCCGTCAACGGCGGCAAAACCGTCTGGTAACCCCCCCAAAAAAATGGGGACGGGAGCGATTTTTCAGCGGGGGTTCAGGCGTCGTAATAGAGGCAGAACTCGAAGGGGTGCGGCCGCAGCCGCATCGGATCGATCTCCTTCGACCGCTTGAACCGGATCCAGGTGCGAATCACGTCTTCGGTGAAGACATCGCCCCGCAGCAGGAACTCGTGGTCACTCTCGAGCGCAGCCACAGCCTCCTCGAGCGAGGCTGGAGCCTTGGGCACATCGGCCAACTCCTCCGGCGGCATGTCGTAGATGTCGCGATCGAGCGGCTCGCCGGGAGAAAGCTTGTTTTGAATGCCATCGATTGCCGCAAGCAGCAGTGCTGCAAACGCGAAGTAGGGATTGCAGGAAGGGTCGGGACAGCGAAACTCCACCCGCTTCGTCTTGGGACTCGCGGAATACATCGGGATCCGGCAGGCGGCCGACCGATTCCGCTGGGAGTAGGCCAGGTTCACGGGGGCCTCATAGCCGGGCACGAGCCGCTTGTAGCTGTTGGTGGTGGGGTTGGTGAAGGCGAGGATCGCCGGGGCATGGGCGAGAATGCCGCCGATCGCGTGCATCGCCGTTTCGGAGAGCCCCGCGTAGCCGCTGCCGGCGAAGAGCGGCTGCCCGTCCTTCCAGAGCGAGAGGTGGGTGTGCATCCCGGAGCCGTTGTCACCAAAGATCGGCTTGGGCATGAAGGTCGCCGTGCGGCCCGCCTTGGCCGCGGTGTTCTTGACGATGTATTTGTAGAGGCAGAGCTGGTCGGCCATCTTGACCAGATCCGCAAACCGCATGTCGATCTCGCACTGACCTGCTGTAGCCACCTCGTGGTGCTGCGCCTCCACGTCGATCCCGCAGTTGATCATCATCTGCATCATCTCGTTGCGGAGATCCATCAGCTGGTCGGCCGGCGGGCAGGGAAAATAGCCCTCCTTGTGCCGCAGTTTGTGGCCGAGGTTGGGCATCTCGTCAGCTCCTCGGTTCCACTCCGCCTCCACGCTGTCGAGATGATAAAAGGCCTCGTGGGCATTCTGATCGAACCGCACGTCGTCGAACACGAAGAACTCCGCCTCCGGACCGATGAAGCAGGTGTCGGCAATCCGCGTGCTCCTGAGGTAGTTGACCGCCTTGCGGGCCACGTTGCGGGGGTCACGGGAATAGTCCTCGCGGGTGATCGGGTCCTGCACGTTGCCGATCATCACCAGCGTCGGCATCGCTGTGAAGGGATCGACGAAGGCGGTGTCGGGCTGTGGTACCAGCAGCATGTCGCTCTCGTTAATCGACTGCCAGCCACGGATGCTCGAGCCGTCGAAGCCAAAGCCGTCTTCGAAAACCTCCTCCTCGAGCTTCGCCACCGGAATCGTGAAGTGCTGCCAGGTTCCCAGGAAGTCGCTGAACCGCAGATCGACCGCCTTGACCTCCTTCTCACGGCACATCGCAAGCACTTCGCGGGGCTTCATCGACGGCGACTCCTCGGGGCTGCCACCGCGGCACACCGGCCGCGAATGCGTGTCAGAAATCAATAAATTCGGCGGGGCATCCCGGCCTCCAGCGGGTACTATACGCTCTCCGGAGGCCATCCACCTCGGCCGGACCGGACGGACCGGTCCCGTTCCGGTTCAAACCAGTTCGCGAAGGGTTCTTACCGATGCCGGAGCTTTCACGCCGATCGTTCCTCCTCGGCTCGACCGCCGCCGCCACCGCCGCCGCGTGGCCCGCCGCGAGCGTGGCCGCGGAGCGTGGCCGGGCCACGACAATCTCGATCTTCCACACCACCGATCTCCACGGCCACATCCGGCCTACCGAAACCTACGACGGCCTGTCCGACGTGGGCGGCTTCGCCCGCTGTGCCAGCTGCATCCGCGGCTGGCGGAAGGCCCTGCCTGATTCACTGACCCTTGACGTCGGCGACCTCTATCAGGGCACGCCTGCCAGCCACGCCACCAAGGGGAGCCTGATGGTCGACCTGCTCGGCCGACTCGGCTACGACGCCTGGACGCTCGGCAACCACGACTTCGACTGGGGCCCGGAGGTACTCGAGGCCAACCTTGCCGCATCCAAGCCGGCAGTGCTCACCGGCAACCTCCGCCGCGGAGAGCGAACAGCCGGCGAGTTTGATGGAGCCTGGGAAAAGATTCGCCCCTGGCGGATGCACGATGTCGGTGGTTTCAAGATCGCCGTCGTGGGGCTCGTCACACCGGGGCTCCCCTACTGGCTGCCTCCGGCATTGCTCGGCGGCATCGAGCCGACCGATCCGGCCAAAGCCCTCGCCACGGCGGTCCGCGAGGCCCGCGGCGAGGGGGCCGACGCCGTGGTCGTGACCGGCCACATGGGCTGGCGATTCCAGGATGACTATGCCAATCCCGTCCGTGAAATTCTCCGCGAGACCGACAACGTCGACATCTACCTCGCCGGCCACTCCCACCAGAACCAGCCCTCCTGGATGCTCCACGACACGCTCTGTTCACAGGCGAGCTACTTCGGCATCCACTGCGGACGGGTCGACCTCACCTTCGACACCGCCAGCCGCAAGCTGGTGCAGCGGCAGGCCTTCACGATCCTGATGGACGACCGCTTCGAGCCCGACCCGTTGGTGATGCAGCTGGCCGAGCCGGCGCTGGCGGCCTCTGATGCCGAGCTGGCCCGCACCGTCTGCCGGGTGGCCGGTCCGATCACCGCCCGCGGCCGTGGCTGCCCGCTGGTGGTGCTGTTGTGCGAAGCCTTCGCGGCGGCACTTGCCAAGCAGAAGGCTCCGGTCGACGGGGTCTTCCACGGCTCCTTCGGCACCGGCACGATCCCCGCCGGCGAACTGACGGTGGCCGATTGCTGGAAGATCATTCCCTATGAAAACACGCTGGTCGTTGCCGAGCTGACCGGCCGGCAGCTGGTGGACGTGGTTCGTGAGGATGCCGACGTGCGGCGGTCGGACCGGACGCTGTGGCCCTTCGAGATTTCGCTCGACCCCCAGGGCCGGCCCGCACAGTTTCTCTTCGCCGGCAAGCCGGTCGACCCCGAGCGGCGGTTCCGGATCGCCTTCAACAGTTATGACGCCCAGTCGGGGGGCCGTCGGTACCTCAAGCTCCGCCGGCTGCTGGAGTCGGCCGAAGCGAAGCGAAAGACGATTCCGATCGGCACCCGCGAGGCCCTGATCGACTACTGCCTCGACCAGGGCGAGATCGGCTGACCCCCCCCAAAAAAATGGGGACGGGAGCGATTTTTCCACGCGGCCGCGACGCTTCCCGGCCTAGACCATAGTCTCGAGCGCGGCCTCGCCACCGGCGATCGTGAGCCGGCCGCCAAGGAGGCTGCCGCCGAGCACGACGCACAGCCGCCCGGAGGGCTCATCGCTCTCCACGACCTCGTAGCTGCCCGCGTCGACCCGCCGGGCATGGCCGCGGCCACCAGAGACCGGCCCCGCGACGTGATCGAGCCAGGCCAGCCGATGCGGCTGGAGGCCCACTGCCGCGACCGGATGCCCCGCTACTGGAATCGCTGCCAGTCGCCAGCTGCGGCAGGCCTGGCCCTCCTCGAGGAGAAGATCGAAGTGCCGGCCGGCGGGATCGTCTGGGGCCCCCACGTGCTCGAGCAGGACAAAGCGGGGCATGGCCGAACTCAGTAGTCTCCGCCACCGGCGGCTGCGGGCACCGCGGGGCGAACATCCAACGGCTTGGGCTTGTGTCGCACCGCCCGACGGGCCACCTCGTCGACCAGCTGCGTGACCGCCTCTTCCAGCGGCATCGCCCCGAGATCCCCCTCGACGCGGTCGCGAAGGCTGACCGTGCCTGCCGCCTCGTCGCGGGGACCGCACACGGCCATCATCGGCACGAGCTCCAGCTGTGCCTGGCGAATCTTCGCACCAAGTTTCTCCGCGGCGAGATCGACCGTGGCCCGCAGGCCCGCCTCCTCGAGCCTCGCCTTGATACGGCGGGCATAGTCCTCGCTCTTGGCACTCACCGGAATCACCCGCACCTGCTCCGGTGCCAACCACAGCGGGAAAGCCCCCGCAAAGTGCTCGATCAGCACCCCCACGAACCGCTCCAGGCTGCCCAGCGGCGCCCGGTGGATCATGACCGGCGTGTGGCGGCCGTTGTCGGCCCCGACGTATTCCAGGCCAAACCGCTCCGGGCTCGGCAGGTTGTAGTCGAGCTGCACCGTGCCGAGCTGCCACTCGCGGCCGAGCGAATCGGCCACCACAAAGTCGATCTTGGGTCCGTAGAAGGCCGCCTCCCCCGGCTCAGGCTCGCAGCCGGGAAGGTTCATGCGGCGGGCCACACGCTCGATCGCGGCCTCCGCCTCGTCCCACCGCTCCGGCGGCCCGACATACTTGTCCTCGGCGGGATCGCGAAATCCCAGCCGCACCCGGAAGTTGTCGAAGGCCAGGCTCTCGAGCACCGCGAGGGTGAACTCGATGCAGCCGGCCACCTCCTGTTCGACCTGCTCGGGCGTGCAAAAGATGTGGGCGTCGTCCTGGGTGAAGCCACGAACCCGAGTCATGCCGCCAAGCTCGCCCGACTGTTCGTAGCGATAGACCGTGCCAAACTCAGCCAGCCGCAGCGGCAGGTCGCGGTAGCTGCGGGGCCGGGCCTTGTAGATCATCGTGTGGTGCGGGCAGTTCATCGGCTTGAGCAGATATTGCTCGTCCTCCGACTGCAGAATCGGCCGAAACTGGCTCTCGGCGTAGTAGGGATAGTGGCCCGAGATCTTGTAGAGATCGACCTTGCCGATGTGGGGCGTGTAGACGGGCTCGTAGCCCCGCCGGGCAAGCTCCTCCCGCACGAAGCCCTCGAGCACGCCGCGGATCGTGGCCCCCTTGGGCATCCAGAGCACGAGCCCCGAGCCGACCAGGGGGCTGGTGGTGAACAGGTCGAGCTGCTTGCCAAGCAGGCGGTGGTCCCGCTTGCGGGCCTCTTCAAGCCGGGCGAGGTAGGCGTCGAGATCCTCCTGGGAGAACCAGGCCGTGCCGTAGAGACGCTGCAGCTGCTCGCGGCTGGCGTCCCCTTTCCAGTAGGCCCCGGCGAGGCTCGTGAGCTTGAACGCGGCGATGCAGCCAGGGCCGGGCACGTGGGGCCCGCGACAGAGGTCGAGAAACTCGCCCTGCCGGTA
>Ga0180429_10004162_pt1 | contig 11616 bp, 10 predicted proteins | sample SS_ome_FD_132428 | JGI IMG/M metagenome (GOLD analysis project Ga0180429, IMG submission 132428) | Hypersaline lake sediment archaeal communities from the Salton Sea, California, USA - SS_1_S_1 metaG | ecosystem: Environmental > Aquatic > Non-marine Saline and Alkaline > Hypersaline > Sediment ... | reverse complement strand
TTCGATGCCGACGCAGAGGCGGAGATGGCCAAACGCCTGCGTGCATTGGGCTACATCGAATAAGAGCGAGCGGGAGAGATGAAGAAAGCCCCGGTAAACGGAACAAAGATCCACTACCTTCAATCCGGCAAGGGGTCGGACGTCGTGTTGATCCACGGTCTAGGCGGCAATCTGGCGATTTGGTTCCTCCATCTGGTCGCAAAGTTGAAGAGCGAGTTTCGGTTCACCGCTTACGACCTGCGGGGGCATGGCCGGAGCGACGCCCCGCTCACCGGCTACACCACGGCCGACATGGTGGGGGATCTGAAGGGCCTGCTGGACCACATCGGCCTGGAGAAGACACATATCGTCGGTCACAGCTGGGGGGCGGACGTGGCCATGCATTTCGCCATCTGCCATCCGGAGCGCGTTTCGAAGATCGTCGTCTTCGAACCGAACATTGCGGCCCTGATCGACTGGAGACGGAGCAAGGACTGGCAAGGGTGGGCCTACTGGGCGAAACGCCTGGAGGAGTTCGGCGTCGAGGTCCCTCGAGAGAAATGGCACGATGTAGACTACATGCTGAGGCAAACGGCCCACATCCCGATGCTCTACGGCCCTTTCAAGGGCATGCCCAGGAGAGAGAACCCTCTGGCCAAGCTGCTCAAGACGAGTATCGTTCAGGACTATGAAAAGGTGGCGGGCATGACACTGGACAAAATCGAGGCGATTCAGTGCCCCATGATGGCCATCTACGGCCCGAAGTCGCACTTTCTGATCACCTACGATTACCTCAAGGACCGCGTTCCTAACTGCACCACGAAGCTCCTGCCGGACGGTGACCACTATGGTCCCCTCGAACACCCGGAACTGGTGGTGAAGGAATTGAGAACCTTTCTGGGGTCTGATGCGACGGAAGACCCCGAAGGCCGGGAGTCATGAGGAAGGGCGTACTCATAACGGGAGCGTCGAGCGGAATCGGTCTGGAGACGGCACTACACCTCGCGCAGCACGGCCATAACGTTTACGCCTCCGTGCCGGACCCAAGCCATCTGCAGGCCTTGGAGGAAGAGGCCAAGGATCGAGAGATTCGCTTGACATCCCTGGTCATGGATGTGACCGATACGCAGGGAATCGAATCGGCCGTGGAGACAGTTGTCCGCGAGTCCGGCGGCATCTACGGTCTTCTGAACAACGCGGGACTTGGGCTCCGGGGATTCTTCGAGGATCTGTCGGACCATGAAATCCGGGAGCTTTTCAACGTAAACGTCTTTGGCGTCATGGCGGTCACGCGGGCCGTCCTGCCTCACATGCGACGGGCTCGGGAGGGACGCATCCTGATCATGAGCTCTGCGGGAGGCCGGATTGCGGCCACGACCATCAGCGCGTATTGTGCAGGGAAATTCGCTGTCGAAGGGTTTGGGGAAGCACTGGCCCTGGAGACGGCACCGTTGGGGCTACACGTGTCCCTGATCGAACCGGGACTCGTCCGGACCCCGCACTTCACCGTGAACCGGGGGCAGGCGAAGGCCTCCATTGACCCTAGCAGCCCCTATCACGAATGGTTCGTGCAGAACGAAACGATGATCGACGGCATTCTCGACAAGAACCGCATCCGGCCTTCGGACGTGGCAAAGACGGTTCGAAATGCCCTGGAGGCAAAAAAACCGAGGCTCCGTTACGTAGTGGGGTGGAGGGCCAAACTCCTCATCAGTTTGCGCAGGCACCTGCCCGGGGAGTGGTTCGATCGAGTCTATTCCCGCGGCGTGCAGCGCAAGCTCGCCCGGCTCGGAATCTCTGTGGAAGAGCCTCCTCCGTCGTCCGCTTCGGGCGTTTGACAGTCCGCGTTTCCGTTTCGATCTCCCGAAACAGGACAGGAAGAACATGTTTGAGTTGCTGAAGACAATCAGGGTCGTTGGGTTGCCGCAAATCCTCAAATTCTTCCGTGCCTATCGCCTAGGCTGGAGCGGGATCATCAGCGGGTTCTACTCGACCCGCGTCCTGCAGACCTTGTTCGACGTCGGGCTTTTCGACGCACTCATCGAGGAGGACTGGGTAGACACAGAGGTCTTCAGCGAGGCCAAGAACCTGGACGTGGCGATCCTGACATCTCTATGCGACTACCTGCACGGCCTGGGTTTGCTCGAAAAACGCGCTTCCCAGTATTCACTCACGAGGAGGGGGGCCTCGATCGCTACGTCGGCGAGGGGATGGTTCGAAGCCGTGTACGGCTACGAATCGGTCTTCCACTCCCTGGAAGCACTGCTCAAGAAAGAGAAAAGCTACGGTAGGGACATCGTCCGGCGCGAGGACTACGTGATCCGGGGCAGTGAGAGGGTCGAGGACCTGATCCACTTTCCGCTCGCCATCGAAAGAATCAGCCGGGAAGGATACAAGAGGGCTCTGGACATGGGATGCGGGGAAGGAACCTTCCTGAAGCGATTGTGCGGGAGCAACCCGGACGTGACGGGTTTTGGAATCGACGTCAACCCGGATGCAATCGAACGGGGCAGAGCGGGTGTTCTGGAGGCGGGACTCGGCGACAGGATTCACCTGTCGACTCAAGATTTCACGGAACTCGAGCGTGCGGAGGACCTGCCGAAGGACGTCGAGGTCATCACTTTCTTCTTGATCCTGCACGAGATGCTCCACCGGGGAACCGGTGCCGTTATCGAGTTGTTGAAGAACGTAAGAAGCGCGTTCCCGGGGGTTCCCCTTCTCATCTTCGAAGTCATTCGGCCAAGCCTCGCACAAATGCGCAAGCGACCCGGCATGAGCGTCCAGTACGTGCTCCATCACGACCTGACCCATCAGAAGCTGGCGCCCATGAAGACGTGGGAGGAACTCTTCGAAGAAGCGGGCTTCCGTATCAAGGATTCGAGTCGTCTGGATTTCGTGAAGACAGCCATCCTCCTCATCGAATAGAGAAAGGCAGTTACGCTTCTGCGGGCAGAGAAAGACATGAGCAAAGAAGCCGTATTGATTACGGGCTGTTCCTCCGGGATCGGACTCGCAACAGCTCTCGTTCTGGCGGAACGAGGATTCCAGGTCTATGCCAGCATGCGGGATCTGGCAAGAAGTGATGCATTGAAGGCCGACGCGGCTCGAAGGAGCTTGCATGTGGAATGTCTGCAACTGGACGTTACCGTTCCCGACAGCATCGGCAAAGCCGTCGAAACGGTGATGGAACGTTCCGGGGGACTCTATGGGTTGGTGAACAATGCGGGCGTCAATGTTCGCGGGTTCTTCGAGGATCTCTCCCATGAGGAAATGCACCGAGTCTTTTCGGTGAACGTTTTCGGCACCATGGCCGTCACACGTGCCTTTCTCCCAACCATGAGAACGCAACGGCGGGGCAGGGTCGTCATGATGAGTTCCGTGGGAGGAAAGCTCCCGGCCCTGGGAAGCTCTGCCTATTGTGCGAGCAAGTTTGCCCTGGAGGGCTTTGCGCAAACCCTGGCCCAGGAGGTCAGGCCCTTCGGCGTGCAGGTGAGTTTGATACAACCCGGATTCGTGAATACCGAGCTTTTCAGCAGGAATCGGCAGATGGCCGAGCGCGCCATGGATCCTGACGGACCGTATCGGGACTGGTTCCTGCGGCTGGAAGAGATGACCGACCGCCTGGTACATTCTCCACCCGCGTCGACCACGGAGGTGGCGGAGGCTGTGTGCAAAGCGCTGACCGCGAAACGCCCCCGCACGACCTACATCGTTGGGGGAAGAACAAAGGCACTGATCGCCTTGCGGCGTCACCTGCCCGGAGATCTCTTCGATCGTATCTGGATGCGGGAGGCCGCGCGGAGAATCCAGAAAACGAAGACATAGAAAAGGAGGATTCTGCGTCCCGCGAAGAACTGCGGGACCTACGAACGAACATGAGACGATTCCTGTTTGGCCTTTGGCCTTTCCCGGGCCACCTGCATCCGAATATCGCCATCGCCCACGCCCTTCGAGGCAGGGGAAACGATGTGGCCTTTTATACGGGAATCCAGGCAAGGACAAAGGTCGAGGGAGAAGGGTTCGCGTTCTTTCCGTTTCGTGCGGTGGATGAACAGCATATCGACACGCTCATGTTCTCCCAGCACCAGGTGCCTTCGCTGATCAAGAGGCCCTTGCGGATGATCGACCTCTACCGCGGCTGGCTCCTGGACACGGTCCCGGACCAGGTGAGCGATCTGGAAGGAATCATGAAACAGTGGCGTCCGGACTGTCTCGTCTGTGACCCCACCTTCTGGAGCCCTTTCCTCGTCCTCCAGGAAAGGATATCGATCCCGGTGGCGATCTCTTCCTTCATCCCCGGTTGTATGATTCCCGGGCCGGATGCGCCGCCCTGGGGCTTCGGACTGCCACAACCTCGAAGCCGGTTCGCGAGGCTCGTGGCACAGGGGGTCGAGGCCGTGAGCGACAGGATTCTCAAAGGGTTCCGACAGGATGTGAATCAATTGAGAGCGAAATACGGGCTACCGCCCATTCCGGGGTCTGTCAACGCCTTTACCGGGCAGGTGCCTCTCCATTTGATCCCGAGCGTGCCGGAGTTGGACTACCAGCGACAGGACTTGCCCGCCTGTGTCCGGTACGTTGGGCCCTGCGTCTGGAACAAGCAGAAGAACGAGAAACCGCCGGCGTGGTTCGAGGCGGTCCGGACGGATCAACCCTGGATCCACGTGACCGAGGGAACGATGCACGCCCAAGCCCCCTTTGTCCTCCAAGCCGCCGCCCGAGGCCTGGCAAACCTTCCCATGCAGGTCATCATGACCACGGGGAAGGACCGTGATCCTTCCGAACTCGACACAGGGCCCAGCGCCCCGAACATACGCGTCGAGCGTTGGGTGGCCCACAGCGACCTCCTTCCCCGGACCGATGTGCTCGTCACAACGGGTGGTGCAAGCACGATTCTGGCCGGCTTGACCACGGGGGTCCCCATGGTGATCGTCCCGACCCAATGGGACAAGCCGGACAACGCGCAGCGGGTCGTGGAGGCAGGGGCGGGATTGCGTCTTTCCCCGAGACGGTGCTCGCCCAATCGACTCAGGGCCAGCGTGGAACGAATCCTGGCAGAGCCTTCCTACCGAAGGAATGCCCAGAGGATGGCCGCAGTCTTTGCACAGTACGGTGGAGCAACGAAGGCAGCTGAACTTCTCGAAGACCTATGCATCTAATGTAAGTGAGGTTCGGAGCGGGCGCAAATTGACAGAAAAACAAAGAAGAAATAGATAGCTATATCTGAAGAACAGCACAGGAATGAACTCGGGGCAGGGATGACGGGACACAGGAAGAAAGCGATCATGATCAGTCTCGGGCTCGTGGTGCTTATCGCCTCCTGCGGGGTGTCGGACTTTGCCCCGACCCCGGGAGAAGCCCTGCCGGAGACCGTGGAGCCCTTTGAGGTCGATCGTCCCTTGTTTCGAGACGAATTCACAGAGGCCGTGGAGCAAGGCTTTGGAACTCGCCACAACACCAAGGCATGGTCCATGATCTGGTGGAAGGACAAGCTCTTCGTCGGGACGGCCAGAGCCCACAAGTGCGTCCAGGACGCAGCTCTGGCCTTCCGGGTTGGTGGTGTGTTCAAGTACCCCCCCAAGGATCCGGACGTGGAGTGCACGGAGATGTGGCAGGATCTGCCCCTCCGGGCCGAGATCTGGGCGCTCACTCCGGAGACGGAAGCCTGGGAGCGCATCTTCCAGTCCCCCGAGGACCTGGAAATCGAGGGCTATCCCGGGAAGTTCGTGGCACGGGATATCGGCTTTCGTGACATGGAGCTTTTCGTCGATCCGGACGACGGCGTGGAGCGCCTCTATGCGGACGGCGTGTGCTCGGAGACGATCAACCCGGACATCGGCCCGCCGCGCATCCTGCGCTCGGAAAACGGTACGGAGTTTGCTCCGGTCCCCCAGGACCCGGGAACGGTCCTCGGCAACCTCGGCTTCAAACAGGCCAGCATGCGAAGCATGAGCACCTACGACGACCGTCTTTTCATCGTGATCGGGGAGGTTCGAGGAAACGGCGTGTTGTATGAGTCCAAGAAACCTGCCGGGGGCAACGACCACTTCCGTATCGTGAGCCCCCCCGGCATGCAAGTCTACGAGATGTGCATCTACAACGGATATCTCTATCTCGGGCTGGTGCAGGACGATCCTTTCGAGGGCTATTACGTGGTCAAGACGGACGCGACGGGGGAACCGCCCTACAAGTTCACGCCCGTGGTCACCCGGGGAGGGCACCTAGAGCCGATCCCGAGCAACACGGTGGTCAGCATGTGCGTCTTCAAGAACAGGCTCTACGTGGGAACGGACAAGCCGGCGGAGATCGTCCGAATCAATCCGGACGACACCTGGGATCTCCTCGTCGGGGCGGCCCGGAACACGCCGGAGGGGTGGAAGGCTCCGCTGAGCGGGATGCACGCCGGGTTCAACTGGCTCCTGAATGAACACATCTGGAGAATGGCAGAGCATGAAGGGTGGCTCTACATCGGCACGAACGATATGACGAGCCTGAACATGAAGAACTGGCCGATCATGGACGGGCCGTATCTCGGGGCGGTGCTCAGGAGTCAGCAGGGCTATGATCTGGCGGCGACCCGGGACGGGGTGTACTTCACGATCATCGATCGCGCAGGCTTCGGAGACGGGCTCGAGATCGGCATCCGTAACTTTGCCTCCACGCCCATTGGGCTCTTTTTTGGAACCTCGAACCCTTATTACGGCCTCAGGGTCTGGAGAGGGCAATACACCGGCCCCGTGGACGAAATCACCCCGCCCTGGCGGCTGGAGGGCGAGTCGAGTGGAGGCGCCACTTCCCTGAGCTGGGATCATCCGGGCGGGGCAGACCGGTTTCGCATCTACCGCGCTTCAGGGAACAATCCGCCTGTAGAAATCGGTGAGACGGAGCAGACGGTTTTCATCGATGCAGCCCTTGAGAGTTCGTACAACACCTACCATGTCACGGCGGAGAGGGAGGGGGGAGAGCCGTCACGGCCTTCCAACACGTTCACCATCCCCTCGCTGGCTCCCCTGGCAACCTTCGACCAGGCATTCGGGGAGGTCGTCCGCTTCGGAGAACAGGGGAAATTCGAATCTCCCGATGCTGAGCAGTGGTTCCTCGACCAGCTGACCCGGGCGCAGGAGGCGTTGAACCGGAATCGTCCCGCGGAAGCGGAGACCATCCTTACGGGGGCACAAGAACGGACCCGGCGGAACGAAGGGGACCGGGAGGGAAGCCCCCTGCTGACGCCCTATTGTGCAGAGGATCTCGAAGTCCTCTTACGAAAGCTGATCAAGCGTGTGTGGCTGGTGAAGGCCGGCACGCTTCTTCCAGAGGATCTTAACTAGAGTTTGCACACGGAAGGATCGTTAAACAGACAAGAAGAGAGGTAGCCGTGGACAAGAAGCTGAATGTAGTAATGATCACAATCGATTCCCAGAGGGCGGATCATCTCGGTTGTTACGGATATCCCCATGCGACCAGCCCGAACGTGGACAAGCTCGCCGGGGAGGGCGCCCTTGCGGAGCAGTTCTACTGCTCGGCCATTCCAACCCATCCCTCCTACACGACACTCTACACGGGCCAGCACGCGATTCGTCACAAGATCGTGGCCCATGCAGGGACGAACGTCCTGTCTCGAGAAGCACCCTTTCTCTCCGAGTTCTTCCTGGACGAGGGCTACAACACGTGTGCAGCCGACAACCTGATGCGGGCAAGGCTTTGGTTCGGGAGAGGCTATGAGTTCTATCTCGATTCCAGCATCCGTCGTCCCCTGGTGGTGAACGTCACCTGTGAGGACATCGACAACCGGGTCCTTCCCTGGCTCCGCGCGCACGCGGGAGATCCCTTCTTTCTCTTTCTCCACTACTGGGATCCCCACTATCCCTTCACGCCGCCATCCGAGTACCGACATCTGTTCTATGACGGCGACAATCCGACGGATCCGGACAACCATACCCTGGACGAATGGTGGGACTATCCCTTCGGCATGATCGCCCGAGACACCTGGCTCCGGACCCCGGAAGGTCCGATCACGGACCCGGAATACGTTCGGGCCCTCTACAACCAGGAGACCCGTTACCTCGACGACAATCTTGCGAATCTTCTGGGCACGCTGGATGAACTCGGTTTGACCGAAGACACCCTGGTACTCGTCGTGGCAGACCACGGCGAAAGCATGACCGAGCACGGAGTTTTTTACGAGCATCATGGGCTCTACGACTGCGTTCTTCACATACCGCTGCTCGCTCGACTGCCGGGCCGCATCCCGGCAGGGCTCCGCCTTCCCCAGACGCTCCAGATGCAGGACGTGGCCCCCACGGTTCTCGACGCTGCGGGGCTGCCGATCCCACCGGAGATGGACGGCAAGAGTTTCTGGCCTCTCCTCACCGGGGAAACGCAGGAGGGCGGATACGACCGCGTGATCAGCCTGGAGAGCAGCTGGCAGTCCAAGTGGAGCCTCCGCACGGATCAATACAAATTCATTCTGTCGCGCGTACAGGACTTCTACAACAATCCGATGCGGGAGCTGTACGACCTGCAAGAGGACCCGCAAGAAGAAAAGAACATTGCTGAGGAGGAACCGAAGATTGCCGATGAAATGGAAGCAGAGCTGGAAGCATGGATTGCGGAAAGACTAAAGGCTCAAGGAGACGAAAAGGATCCGCTCCTAGAGCATGGAATCAGCCTGTTGGAGGGCAATTGGGACGGCACATGAGAGACTCGCCCCTGACCCGTCCGACTCCGGCACCCCTGCCAGGGAAACGCTAACGGTTGAAGGTCGACGAGGTGAAACCGATGGAAGAGATTCAGGCTCTCAAGAAGGTGTTGGACGATTACATAGAGGCATTCGAAGCAAGGGATCTGGACCGGTGTCTCGCGTTTTTCCATGAAGACGCGCACCTCCAGTTTGCCACGGGCCATTTCCCCGGGATCAAACAGATCGAGCAATGGCACAAAGACCGATTCAAGGGGGGCATGCGGCTGGTGGAGATCGAGGACATGCAGTCCGAGGGAAATACACTGATCGTGAATGCCGTGGTCACGAGCCCCCGGCTGAAGCTGGTGAGGATCAAGGATCTCAGAGGAACCGGCACCTTCGTGATCGAGGAAGGCAAGTTCAAGGAGTATCGAATGGAACTCCGAAAGGGGTACCGCTTCCACATCTGATGTGGAACATGGACATACGTCAGGCCTGGATGCGCAACGAGACATGGCCCGCAAGCGACAAGGATGAAAACAAAGATGCGAAGCAAGATTCCTCTCCGATATGCAATGAAGATGGCGAGCATGCCGGAATTCCTGAAGTTCTCCCTCGGTTTCGCCCTGCGAAAACGTGTCACCGCCAAGTTCGACTACAACCGGGGAGACGGAACCAGCAAGCCCATGAAACAGGTGAATCTCAAGATCACCAACGCCTGCAACCTCCGGTGCAAGACGTGTGCGCAATGGGGTGAGGCCGGCTACATGATCGGACAACCCACATCCGTTGTCAGGGAAACGGTTCCCCTCGAGGCGTACCAAGGGATGGTGGACGACATCGCACCCATCAAGCCATGGATCTACATCTGGGGGGGAGAACCCTTCCTGTACCCGGATCTCCTGCCCCTGCTCCGCTACATGAAACAGAAAGGCCTGATCGGTTCGGTGGTAACTAACGGCTATTTCCTGGCCCAACATGCGGAAGAGATCGTTGACATCGGGTGGGATTCCTTGGCTCTTTCTCTGGACGGCACCCGCGAACTCCATGACTCGATCCGAGGCATTGACGGGACCTTTGACCGGTTGTCAAGGGCAATCGCGACCGTCCGAGAGGTGAAAGAAAGGCGTGGAAGCCGGACGCCGCACATTACGCTCGTCACTACGGTCAGCAAGGAGAATGCGGATCATCTGGACGAGATCGTGGATGTGGGGGAACAGTTGGGGGCCGATTTGATGCTCCTCTACTACGCCTGGTTCACCACCGAGGAGATCGGCCAGCGGCACGAGGCGGTCATGCAGAAGAAACTCTCCATCACCCCCACTGCCTGGAAAGGCTATCTGTGGAGCTTCGACGAGATCGATCCGCAAGCCGTCATCCAGAGCGTCAAACGGATCCGGGCGAGGAAGCACGGTTTTCCCTGTTTGATCATCCCCGACCTGGAACTCGAGCAAATCCCACGCTATTACAGCGAACCGGCCCATCTGTTCGGCTATGACCGGTGCATCTATCCCTGGCTGGTCACGGAGATCATGCCCAACGGGGATGTGGCTACCTGTCGTGACTTTCCGGATGTAATCTGCGGGAACATCCAGCAAGATAGCATCCTGGAGATCTTCAACAACGAAAAATACAGAAGGTTCAGAAAGGCCCTCAAGGAAGAGGGAACATTTCCCATCTGTGCCCGTTGCTGCGGGTTGATGGGTTGGTAGAATGAACGAAAGAGCAAGGATCACCCCAAGGAGATTCCCATGAACCGGTTGTACAGGCCCCTCTATCTGTGGGTCCTCTTCTTGCTCCTGACGTCGTCTCGTGCAGGTGCCGACCCTCCTACGCCTCCGACACAGCCGCAAACCGGGCCCGGAGGCAATGTGTACGAGCATGCTGCCGTGACCGAAAAGGGCCCTTTCTGGGCTGCCGGTCATCAGGGTCAGGATGATTACCGCTACTATCTTTACGAACCGAGCCAACCCACACCCGAAGAGGCGCCTGTGGTGCTCTTTCTCCACGGTTACAACGGTCTCCAACCGAAGAGCTACGGAGCGTGGATCGAACACCTGGTGAAGAAGGGGTACACCGTGGTCTGGGCCCAATATCAGGCAACGAATCTGACCTTTCCCTGGTTCTACGCCCTGAACGCGCGCACAGCCTGGATAGACGCATTGGAGCGTCTCGATACGGAAGAGCTCCACGTGCGCCCAGAAAGGGACTACAAGGGTTACTACAAGACGGCCATCATAGGACACTCGGCAGGTGCCTACGTGGGCACAAATCTCGCCGCCATTGCAGCCGACGAGACGAACGGAATCCCGGAACCCTATGCCGTGATGGCGTTCGAACCGGGAGGACTCAACATCATTCCGAAGGGCCCTTTATCGAATATGGACGATGACACGAAATTCATCGTCGTGGTAGGAAACCATGACGATGTGGTCTGCAAATCGACGGCCGTTTTCCTGTGGAACCAGGTGACTTCTGTCCCGAAGGCGAACAAGGACTTTCTGCTGGTCCACTCGGACAACCACGGATCACCGGAGGTAATTGCCCATCACTATTTCCCGCCGACCCTCGGCTTCTCGTCAGAGGCCGAAGGGCTGGACGCCCTCGACTTCTTCGCAACCTTCAAGCTCTCCGTGGGGGCCCTGCGATGTGCCTGGGAAGGCGTGGATTGTGAATACGCTGTCGGACACGGGAGCCCTGAGCAACTGTATATGGGCGAGTGGAGTGACGGTCAGGCCTTCAAACCGATGGAATGGATCGAGGACCCGAACCAGCTCGAAACGGTCTGCCAGGACCCCGCACCGCCGGGAGCCTGCTCGCCTTGAGACGTCTCTCCACAGGCATTCCTTTACAGACAGGCCCTGTCGGCATGCCGCTGAAGGTGGTGTACGGCGCGGGGCAGATCTCGAGTGCCGTCAAGACCGTCCTCTTTGGAATCTTCTCTCTTTACTTCTATA
>Ga0180429_10004161_pt1 | contig 11616 bp, 9 predicted proteins | sample SS_ome_FD_132428 | JGI IMG/M metagenome (GOLD analysis project Ga0180429, IMG submission 132428) | Hypersaline lake sediment archaeal communities from the Salton Sea, California, USA - SS_1_S_1 metaG | ecosystem: Environmental > Aquatic > Non-marine Saline and Alkaline > Hypersaline > Sediment ... | reverse complement strand
TCGAGACCACCGGCACAGCCGGGCCTCCGGCCAATTGCGCCAGGCATGGCAATGGGTGCGCCATGTGCATTCTCAGATGCCATTCCTTTGGAGGCCGGGTCAGTATTGCCGCCAAAGCAGGGGTTGCGGAAATCAACGGGCAGAAGGGCAGCCAGACAGGAGCGGTGAGCGGGTCCTGCAAGCTTCACAAAGAGTCTCTGGCCCCGGACCTGCGCAAACAGCTCAATGACACCGGCGTGGCGGTCATTCCTTTGGATGAACACCTGCGCATGACCGGCAAGCTGTCGCTGAAAGCCTGTCAGCAATATGCCATTGCTGATTTTGAACAAAATGTGATTCTGCTGGATACCGGCCATGCCAAACTCATGACCCCGTTTTTCCCGCTGGATGTGCTCAGAAAGATTCCCGGGCTGGAGAATGCCCGGTTCGAGGATCCTTATGCCGGCGGCATGGGCAACTCCGTGCGGTACATGGGCATGTCTCCCAGAGATGATGCCTTGAAAGTGGACGGGGTGGACAATCTGTTTTGTGCCGGTGAAAAAGCCGGGCTTATGGTGGGGCATACGGAAGCCATCTGTACGGGTACCCTGGCCGGAATCAATGCGGTCCGGCAGTTGCGGGGAAAAACGGCATTGAAGCTTCCGGAAGAATCAGTGATCGGCGATGCCGTCGCTTTTGTCCGGCAGCAGATGCAGACGCCTGAGGGCCTGGGTCTTAAATTTACTTTTTCCGGGTCGGTGCTGTTTGAACGGATGAAAGAGAAGGGATGGTACCTGACGGATCCGGCGGTGATCCAGGACCGGGTGAAAAAGGCCGGTCTGAAAAATATTCTGACTTCCATCCAGGACCGGTAGCCTTTTTGGACCATCCGGAAAAGATGGATATAAACAATAATGCGAAAAATGTCGGACATGGAGGAGGGGCAATGAACAAGTGGAGAGGTTTGTTTCTGGCGGCAGTATGGATAGGAATCTTTTTAACGGGCTCTGCATGGGCGGCGTGTGAAAAGGTGACCATTGCGTTGGGGTCCGAACCCACCACGCTGGATCCCCAGATCCGGGAAGACGGTGGTGAACGGGCCGTGAACGACAATATTTACGACACCGTGCTTGCAAGGACCCCGGAAGGGGATCTGATTCCGCATCTGGCGGCACAAATGCCCGAACTGGTGGCACCCGACACCTGGCAAGTGACCTTGCGGCCCGGTATCTTCTTTCACAACGGGGAACCCATGGATGCCGATGCCGTGGTTTACAGTATCCACCGGGTGATCGATCCGGATTTCAATTCCGAGCAGATCTCGTTTTTTTCCACCATCAAACAGGCCCGGGCAACCGGGGAATTGACCCTGCATGTGATCACCAACGGACCCGACCCCATCCTGCCCTCCCGGCTGTACTGGCTCAAGGTGGTGCCGCCGGTGCATTCCAAAGATCCCAAATTTGCCGAAAAACCGGTCGGTACCGGGCCTTACCGGTTTGTGGCCTGGCAGCGGGGTCAGCACATCGATCTGGAACGAAATGAAGATTACTGGGGGGCTTCCCCCCAGATTCCGTCGGTCCGATACCGGTTCATCGAAGAGTCCGGGACACGGCTGGCCGGACTCATGGCAGGGGAGTTCGACCTGATCACCAATCTTTTGCCCGAATTCACCAGTCATGTGCCCAGATCGGTGAACGTGCTGGGGCTGGAACATCCCATTATCATTCTCAACGCGGACAGCGGCATCACACAAGACCTGCAGGTAAGAAAGGCGTTGAACTATGCGGTCAACAAAATGGCGCTGGCCAACGGTCTGTTCGAAGGGTATGCCCAGGTGGCCCAGGGCCAGCTGTTGAGCCCTTCATTCTTCGGTTACAACGATGGGGTCAAGGCCTATCCCTATGATCCGGATCAGGCAAAAAAACTCATTGAAGAGGCTGGGGTGAAGGGACAGACCATCGAGCTGATCGGCACCAGCGGCCGGTGGCTCAAGGATCGGGACATGGTGGAGGCGGTGGCCGGATACTGGGAGCAGGCCGGGTTGAAGGTCGATGTGCGGATTTTTGAATTCAATGAATATCTCAACCGGCTGTTCGACCGCAAGACCCGGGCCGATGCCATTTTTGTGGTTTCCTCCAATGAACTTTTAGATGCGGATAAAAGCTTTTCCGCCTATTACAAGGCTGGCGGTGTGGGCGCGTCCAACACGGATCAGACGCTGGCATCACTCATTGATACGGCCCGGTCCGAAACCGATGAACAGAAAAGGGAGAACCTGTATCACCAGGCGGTCCAGCGGGCGTACGACCAGGCCTATTTTGTGTGGCTGTTGAATATCGAAGACATTTACGGGATGAGTCAGCGCCTGGAATGGCCGGGCCGGGTGGATGCAAGGCTGCTGATTCAGGAAATGACATGCCGGTGATACGATCCGAACCTGTCCCGGATATGCCGTATTTCAGGGACAGGGAAATCATGGATCAGACAGCATAATGGGCCGGTTCATATACAGGCGCCTGGTTCACGGTCTGATCGTGATTCTGGGGGTGACCGTTATCGTTTTTGTGGTGACCCGGATGGTGGGAGATCCGGTTCAGGTCATGCTGCCCCTGGAATCCACCCCGGAACAGCGGGCCGCGTTTGAACAGAAACTGGGGCTGGACCGTCCCATTCACATTCAATTTGTGGAATTCATGGGCAATCTGGTTCGTCTGGATTTCGGCGAATCCCTGTGGCAGAAGCGGCCGGCCATGGATATCGTGTTTGAAAAGCTGCCCATGACCATTCTGCTGACCGCGGTGGGTATCGGTTTTGCCTGTGTCATGGCGATTCCGTTGGGGATTATCGCGGCCCTGCGGCCCGGCGGGTGGGTGGACCGGGTCACGGTGTTCGGCAGCCTGCTGGGACTGTCCGTGCCCCAGTTCTGGCTGGGACTGCTGTTCATTGTCGTGTTTGCGGTGCAGTTCAAGATTCTGCCCACCTCAGGGACAGGCACGCCCTCCCATATTCTTCTGCCGGCCCTGACCATGGGGCTGCCTACACTGGCCCGGCTGGTGATGCTGGTGAGGTCCTCCATGATTGACGAACTCAACCGCCAGTATGTCAAAACCAGTTTTGCCAAAGGGCTGCCCTTTTTGCGGGTGGTGGGACTTCACGCGCTGCGCAATGCCGGCCTGCCCATCATGACCCTGGTGGGCTGGGAAGTGATCCGGTCTCTGGCCGGATATTCCGTGGTGGTGGAAACGGTGTTCGCCTGGCCGGGCATTGGATTGACCGCGATCCAGGCCATCGAACGGGAAGATCTGATCCTGATTCAGGCCATTGTGTTTACCGCAGCCGTGTGCGTGGTATTGATCAACATTGCCATGGACTTCCTCTACAAACTCATCGATCCCAGACTGAAGCTGACATGACACAGCCCCGAACCGATACCCTGGAACAGGCCCTGGCGCAAAACCGATTTGAATGGTGGGACAGCCTTCAGGAACTGGGTCGGGAACTCAAACGGGACAAACCCGGATTGATCGGTGTGATCCTGATCACTTCCCTGGTGCTCATGGCGGTGTTCGCCCCTTATATCGCACCCCATGATCCGGCGGCCCAGGACCTGACCGCCCGGCTGGCTCCGCCGGTGTGGTATGACAAAGGCACCTGGAACCATATTCTGGGCACGGACCATCTGGGTCGGGATGTGCTGTCCCGGACCATTCACGGTGCGCGGGTGTCCCTGTGGGTCGGGGCGGCCGTGGTGCTTTGCGCAGGGGGCTTCGGCGTGGTCATGGGATTGATGGCCGGATATCTGGGCGGCCGCACCGATGCCTTTATCATGCGGTGGATCGACACCCAGGTGGCGTTTCCCGGGCTGCTGCTGGCCCTGATCATCCTGGCGGTGATCGGTCCCAGTCTCACCACGGTCGTGGTGGTGCTGTCTCTGAACGGGTGGATGGTGTATGGACGGATGACCCGCAGTGCGGTGCTCTCCATTCGCCAGTCTCCTTATGTGGAGGCGGCCGAGGTGGTGGGATGCCGGTGGCCCCGGATTTTGTTCCGTCATATTCTGCCCAACCTGACCTCACCATTACTGACCCTGGCCATTCTGGAATTCGCCCGGATTGTTCTGGCAGAAGCGGCCCTGTCGTTTCTGGGACTGGGGATTCAGCCGCCGGCCACGTCCTGGGGCCTGGATGTGGCCATGGGCAAAAACTACATGTTCATGGCCTGGTGGCTGGTGACCATTCCCGGGTGTGCCATTGCCGTGACGGTCCTGGCCATCAACCTGGTGGCCTCCTGGCTGCGGCTCATTTCCGATCCCCAGGAACGGGAAAAACAGTATGCCCGGCACATGGCAGGGGTGATGCGCAAAAAACTGCATGCTGTTCTGGAAAAAGAAAAAACCCCGGAGGCCCCATGACAGCATCCCCAAACATACCGCTTTTGGAAGCACGGGACCTGGTGGTCAATTTTTATACCCGGGGGGGGGTGGTCCAGGCCTCCCGCGGCGTCAGTTTTCAGGTGGATTACGGCCAGACCTTAGGGATCGTGGGAGAATCCGGTTCCGGAAAGAGCGTGGCGGTTCAGGCGGTCATGGGATTGATTTTTACGCCCGGACATATCGAAGGAGGCGATATCCTGTTCAAGGGAAGATCCCTGCTGGATCCGGCCGGCAGAAAATTCGTGCGTCAGGTCCGGGGCAAGGAAATCGCCATGATTTTTCAGGATCCCATGACTTCATTGAATCCGGTATTCACCATCGGCACGCAGATCACCGAGGTGCTGCGTCATCATATGGGCATGACAAAAGATCAGGCCCGGCACCGAGCCATGGAACTGCTGGACATGGTGGATATCAACGCGCCTGAAAAGCGCCTGAAACAATATCCCCATGAGATGTCCGGCGGCATGCGCCAGCGGGTGATGATCGCCATGGCGTTGGCCTGCGAACCCCAGCTGATTATCGCGGATGAACCTACCACGGCGCTGGATGTGACCATCCAGGCCCAGATTCTGGAACTGCTGGCCGACCTGCAGCAGCGGTTGAACGTCTCCGTGATTCTCATCACCCATGATTTAGGGGTGGTGGCCCAGCTCTGCCACCGGGTGGCGGTCATGTATGCGGGCCGGATCGTGGAGGTGGGGGATGCGGACCAGGTGTTTGCGTCCCCGGTGCACCCCTATACCAAAGGCCTGATCCGGGCCACTCCCCGCCTGGATGTGGTGACCGAGCGCATGGTGTCCATTGACGGGGTGCCCCCGGATCTGATTTCCCCGCCAAAGGGGTGCGCGTTTTTTCCCCGGTGTGACCAGGCCAAAAAAGCGTGTTCACGAATGCAGGCGTTGATCGAACTGGGGGACGATCGCCATGTTTCCTGCTGGTGTGCAGCAAAGGAAAATGGCAGATGACCGGGCAGTCGCACAACAGGACAAGCGATTCGCCGCTGGTGGCGGTCAAGGACCTGAGCGTGCGGTTTGATGTGGGCCGGGCCGGTTTCTGGGGTGGGAAACGGCTCATTGTACATGCCGTGGAAAAGGTGAGTTTCGATATTCATCCCGGTGAAACCCTGGGGCTGGTGGGGGAATCCGGTTCCGGCAAAAGCACCACCGGCCGGGCCGTACTGGGCCGGGCACCGGTGAGTGAAGGACAGATTTTTTTTCAGGGAAAAGAGATCTCCCATGCCGGAAAATATCAGGTGCGTGAATTGAGCCGGGACATGCAACTGGTGTTCCAGGACCCATATGCGAGCCTGAACCCCCGCATGAAAATTATCGATATCGTGGCGGAACCGCTGCTCGTACACGGGGTGGTCAAAAATATTCGGGAGGCGGCCCAAGAAGTGGCCCGGCTGCTGGAGTTGGTGGGCCTGCCCCCGGATGCCGGAGCACGTTATCCCCACGCCTTCAGCGGGGGTCAGCGTCAGCGGGTGGGCATTGCCAGGGCCCTGGCATTGAAACCCCGGTTCATCGTGGCGGATGAGCCGGTCAGTGCTTTGGATGTGTCCATCCGGGCCCAGGTGGTGAACCTGATGCAGGACCTGCAATCTCAGTTCGGGCTGTCATATCTGTTCATCGCCCATGATCTGGCCGTGGTGAGACATATTTCCCATCGCATCGCCATCATGTATGCCGGCAATATTGTGGAGCTGGCGGACCGGGACCTGATTTATGACACCCCGGCGCATCCCTATACCCGGGCCCTGCTGTCTGCCGTGCCGGTGCCGGACCCCCCGGTGCAGCGGGCCCGGCAGCGCATCACCTGTCCGGGAGAGCCGCCCAATCCCCTGCATCCCCCTTCCGGATGCCGGTTTCAATCCCGGTGTCCCTGTGCAACCCAGACCTGCCGGGATGCGGCGCCGGTGCTGACCCACCGTCGATCCGGCCAGATGGCCGCCTGCTGGAACTGTTGACGGCTCAAAGGTGTTCAGATAACCTTGAATTATCTGAGCATGGCGTCTTTCAGGCGGAAAAATCCGATCATGTTCTCAAGCCAGAAGACGTCGAATACCAGGTTGTCGCTGTGAAAAGTGATCACTTTGCGCCGTTTCTCAGAAACATACATCAGGTGAAGACGGCCGGTGTCTTCAACATCAAAGACCATGGCTGCCAGCTGATTGTCCAGAACCATGAGATCGCCGTTTCGAAACCGGTCTTCGTCAACCCGGCGGACGTTTTTCAACAGATTTGCCAAAGGCAGATATCCGTGGTATGTCAGACCGGCCCGCTGGGCCGCTTTGGTATAGATCGCGAAAAACAGATACGAGTTGTCTGTTGTCCCGGATGTCAGGGGATTGCCGCCGAATTCGTACGGGGTCCCGATGAACTGCCGGGCCACTTCGGGAATGTTCTGCCGGAACACTTCCCGGGCCGAGGCAGCCGGTGAGCGCACTTCGGGTTTGGCTGCCAAAGGGTCTTTGTCAATCTGAGCACCCCAGACACAGACGGTGTTCGATAATAGAAGCAGAAAGACGATGATCGATTTTTTCATGATTTTTCCTTGTATTCATGACCCTTTGTTCATATAAATAAGATATTGTACTGAAAAAAACAAGCTGTATCCTGAAACATTTCCGGATCCGGTTCGGTTTTGGCGATATCCATTGACAAGGAACAAGACGTATATCATGAAGATCGTGACCACGCATAAAGGAACGGATTTTGATGGCCTGGCCAGCCTGGTGGCGGCAGCCCTTGTTTATCCGGACGCTCGTCCGGTCATTCCCGGTGAAGTGAATCAGAATCTGAAGCCGTTTCTGGCCATTCACAAGGATGTGTTCGGATTTTTGACGCCCGGCGATGTCAATCTGGACCAGGTGGAGACCCTGATTGTGGTGGACACCCATTCCTGGGGACGGCTGGACCCCCGTCTGGCGGTTCTGAAGGAAAAACCGGACCTCGAGATCATTGTCTGGGATCACCATTTGCACGGTGATATCAAGGCAACCCACAGTCATGTCAGAGAAACGGGGGCATGCATCACCCTGCTGATCGATGAAATTCAAAAGAAAAGGACCCTGCTCACCCCCATACAGGGCACGTTGTTTCTCATCGGTCTGTATGAGGATACCGGTAACCTGACATTTCCGTCCACTTTGGCGGAGGATGCCCATGCCGCCGGGTTTCTTCTGGACAGAAAAGCGGATCTGACGATTCTGGCCTCGTTTCTGAAGCAGGCCTATGCCAGGCAGCACAAGGACATCCTGTACGAAATGATTCGGAAAAGCCAGACCGTCAAACGGTCCGGTTTTTCTGTGGGGATTTCAATACTGGACATCGAAGGCCGGATTCAGAATCTGGCCATGGTGGTGCAGATGTATCGTGAAATCATCAATGTGGATGCCGCATTCGGTATTTTCCGGGATCTGGCGCAGGACAAATGCATGGTGATCGGACGAAGCGGGGTGGATGAGATCAACATCAGCCTGATTATGCGCAGTCTGGGCGGCGGTGGGCATCCCGGCGCCGGGTCCGCTTTGATCAAGGCCGCCAATCCTCAGGTGATTCAGGAAATGATCATGGATCTGGTCAGCGGCAATCAGCAGACCTCGGTGATGCTGTCGGATATCATGTCCTATCCGGTGATCAAGGTGCATGAAGACACCCCGGTGAAAAAAGTGATTCAGATTCTTCGTGACATGGGATGTACCGGCCTGCCGGTGGTGGACGGTCAGGACGATCTGGTGGGAATCGTATCCAGGCGGGATCTGAAAAAAGTCCGTCAGTCAAAACAGATGACCGCCCCGGTCAAGGCGTTCATGGCCCGGGACGTGGTCACCATTTCCCATGACAGAAGTGCGGTGGAGGTGGCCCGGCTCATGATCAAGCACGACATCGGACGGGTCCCGGTGGTCAAGGAGGGTAAAATGATCGGTATTGTCACCCGGTCCGATGTGATGATGTATTTTTACGACATGCTGCCGGATTAAGCGGACGTTTTGAGTCTGGCACCCGCCTTGACAGCCAGTTTTTCCCTGAAGATTTTGGCGTTGTGCCGGATGTCCACGGGAAAATTTTTTTCAATGAAAATATGATGGATCTCTTCGGTCAGAGGGTTGGCCCGGGCCAGGGCTGCCAGCTCGGCAATCAGGGTGTTCGGGTTGTCGATTCGTTCTGACGGTTCCACAAAGATCACGGGTATCTGGCTGCCCAGAGGGCCGACGCCGGTCAATGCACTGCGATACACTGCCGGATGGTTGTTGAAAATCGATTCTACCGGAATGGTGAACAATGTGCCGTTTTCCGTGACCACCCGGTGGCTTTTTCTACCGCAGAACCAGATCCGTCCTTTGGCATCCATCCATCCCAGGTCCCCCATGCGGTGCCAGAAACGGCCGTCGGAATCCGGTATTTTGGCCTGAAGATCTGCTTCCCGGTTGTTGAAGTAGTGTTCCGTGACCAGATCTGCCTTGACGGCGATTTCCCCCACCTGTTTTTCGGAAACCAGCAGCGATTTTCTGATCTGGGTGATGGGCGCATCCGTGATTTTGATCAGACAGACGTTTGTGTCGCCAATGGGCCGCCCGATGCACAGGCCGAATCCTTTTTCCGTCAGATGCCGGGTTTCGGTCAGAATTTCATCCGAGGCAATGGAGATGACCGGCACCGCTTCGGTGGCGCCATACGGGGTATGGATCAACGCATCTTTGGACAGCAGGGCGGAAAACTGCTCGATATTTGCCGGTGACACCGGGGCCCCGGCAGACACCACCCGGCGCAGGGACGGCAGCTTGATGTCGTGCTCGTTGCCGTATTTGCCCACCCGGTTGAGCAGGGCCGGAGAGGCGAACATGTTGGTGACCCCGTGATTCTCGATGGCTTCGATGATTTTTTCCGGATTTGCCCTGGCCGGCCGGGTGGGGTCCATGTCCGGTATGACGGCGGTCATGCCCAGGGCCGGGTCGAACAGGGCGAACAAGGGAAATGTGGGCAGATCGATCTCATCGGGCTGGATCTTGAAATGGGCCTGGATCTGCCGGATCTGGGCCTCGAAATTGCCATGGGTGTAAACCACGCCTTTGGCCGGGCCGGTGGACCCGGTGGTGAACACGATGGCCGCAGTTTCGTCCCGGGTGGTCCGGGCCGGAGTGAACGGGCCGGGTTCCCGGGACATCAGCTGTCTGAAAGTGTGCCCCCCCCAGAACCATTTGCGGCCCACGGTGACCCAGTGTTGGATCTGCTTGAAATATCCCGGCTTCACCAGCCTCAGGATATGGGCTTTTTCGATGCCGATGAACGCTTTGGGACGTCCCTGGTGCAGGCACTGCACCATCCGGTCGATGCCCATGCCCGGATCCACCACCACGGGCACGGCCCCTAGTTTGAACATGGCAAACACAATGATGAAAAATTCCATACCCGGCGGAACCATGAGAATGGTGCGGGTGCCCCGGACGATCCCGATATTTTCAAGGCCGGCACCCAGGCGGTCGGACAGGCGGTCCAGCTGTTTGAAGGTCAGGTGGCTGTAAAGAACATGGTTGTCTCTGGTCCGGCCGGCAGGGTACACCACGGCCCGTTTGTAAGGCATGTTCCGAGCGGTTTTTGCCAGGCTTTCAGCGATATTGGTATAAGTGGTCATAAATGGTCTTTTTTCCAATGCAGTCAAACATATCAGGAAACCAGAAATCGGTGAATTTGTTCTGCGGTTTCTTCGGGTTTGTCTTCAAACAGGTAGTGTCCGGCATCTTCAAACACATGAGACTGGGCACCGGGCAGCCGGGTCAGAAATTCATCCAGAAAACAAGTGTCAAACACAAAATCTTTTGCCCCCCATAACAACAGGACCTGGTTTGGATCCAGGCGGTCCAGCTGCTGATCCACCCGGGCCACCACTTCCCAGGCAGGATCTGCACGATCCAGGGGAATGTCCTGGACGAATTTCAGGGTGGCCATGCGGTTTTTCCAGCTGTTGTATGGGGCGGTGAGTCCTTTTTTCACCCGGCAGGACAACCGGGTGCAGGCTCCTAAATAAAGAGCGCCCTTCGAGAACAGGTTCAGCCCCAGAACTGCCGGCACCGCGACCCAGTCCATGTATTTGATGACCCATAATATCCAGGGAAACCGTTTGGCTGTTGGCAGAAAAAAACCGGACGTGTTGGTGATCACCAGCCGGTCGATCCGGTCCGGATGATCCAGTGCCCACGCCAGACCGATCATTCCGCCCCAGTCATGAACGATGAGATTCAGTTTTCCTTGCGGCACGGTGCGGGCCAGGAATGTGTCCAGGTCCGCCACCCGGGATGCCAGGGTGTAGTCGTAGACGTCGGGGCCGGGCTTGTCTGAAAACCCGCATCCGATATGGTCCGGTACCAGGATCCGGAACTCTTTGGACAACCGAGTCGCCAGGCGGCGAAAATAAAACGACCAGGTGGGGTTGCCGTGAACCATGACCACCGGGGGCCCCTCACCTTCATCCAGATAATGGAGCAGATGTCCGTTGATGTTCAGAAAATGGGGGGCAAACGGGTATTCCGTCTCAAATCCCCTGGTGGAGGTGATTCGGCCGTTGATGCGCCGACAGGTTACCATTCCACCCCCAGCACATAACAGTTGAGCCCGGAGCCCACCCCGATGAAGGCCACAAAATCCCCGGGCAACAAAAACCCGCGCTCATCGGCAATGGCCGCAGTGATGGGCAGAGACACCGTGCCCACATTGCCCAGAAAAGGAAACGTGGAAAAATCCTTGGCCATATCCAGTCCCAGGGCTGCATAAAAGCGCTGGTGGTGTATTGCGCCCACCTGATGGCCGATCACCTTGTCCGGCTGGTCATCAGACAGATTGAATTGCTTTTTCAGGGCATGGAAGGTCTGGGTGGCCAGCACCAATCCGTTTTCCAGAACTTCGTTTGCCCGGGTGCGCATGATCACTTTGGCATCCGTGGGCATGCCTTTTTTTTCAAACCGCCAGAAGCACAGATCATGGTGCTGAATGGCATTTTTCACCACCCCGCCTTTGAGACGATGATGACGGATGCCCTCGTCCCCTAAGGTCCCGTCAGTGAGCAGCACGGCGGCTGCCCCCGATCCCCCGGTCATGGTGGCCACGGTGTCTTTGTAGAAATCAATGCTTTTGTGGGCGTTGATTTCTTTGATGGTGCTGTCCACGATCTGCCGGGCGGTTTCACAGGAGACCACCAGGCCG
>Ga0180429_10004160_pt1 | contig 11616 bp, 23 predicted proteins | sample SS_ome_FD_132428 | JGI IMG/M metagenome (GOLD analysis project Ga0180429, IMG submission 132428) | Hypersaline lake sediment archaeal communities from the Salton Sea, California, USA - SS_1_S_1 metaG | ecosystem: Environmental > Aquatic > Non-marine Saline and Alkaline > Hypersaline > Sediment ... | reverse complement strand
ATCGATCAGCAAGGGTGAGCTGCAAAAGAATCCGGCATTGTGCAAGTGCATCATCACAGGCGAATACATGGCCGGTGTGCGCAAGGGCTCTGAGTCTTTTATTGCGGAGTACGAGAAGAATCCGAAAAAGACACTTAGCAAGTACACGCGCAAGAAAAACCCCGCGGGTGATGTGACGGACATTTTCGAGGGCGCAGAGTTCGCGGAGGCGACGCAAAGCATTCCCGATAGCCCTAGAGATGCTTATCGTATTGGGTACTCCGAAGGCATCATTGCTGGCCTCGACCTATGCGGCGTGAAAAACTACTTCACTCGCAGGCGCCTCAAGCGTGATTACGAGCGCGCGATCTTGCAAGCTCGTAAACGCATGCGCGAGCAGCGGACGGGTATTCGCCTCGGCAAGCAAGTCGCGGCGCCCGTAGTGGAGCAGGTCGAAGAGGGTGGAGGCGAGGACCCGTTTAGCGGGTACTAAAGCGCGCGATGGCGACTCAGTGCATCGACTCCCATGAGCACACATGTGAATAAAGTTGGCACGAAGATGATCGCCAAAAAGCGCATGAGATTCACTGGCATGCGTCCTGCAATCTCAAATAGATCGACAAGCATAGGACACCTTCATACCTGACACCCCTTCAGCCGTCAAGCAGGGAATATGGCCAGACGCACGCTCTATATCAAACCCAATGAAGCCGCAAAGCGAGCAGCGAAGCGCGGGCTCGAGGCGCGTAAAAAAGCCAAGCCGAGTAAGCGCGGCGGACTCGACGCCCAGCAAGCGAAAGAGGCGGGCGTCGGGAGCGGCGTTATGCGGGCCCGCGACATTGTCGCAGGGAAGCGCATCAACGCTTACCAAGTCAAAGCTTTCTTCGATCGCCACAAAAGCAACTACGTCAATGCGGTCTTGGCTGGCAAAAAGCCGCACGAGTCAAAAGCTATCCAGGCGTGGCTGATTTGGGGCGGTGAGCCTCTGCGCAAGCAGGTCGAAAAAGCCGTAGCAAAAGACAAGCGAGAAAGGGCCAAGGGGCGCAAGCGAAACCCCGGCGCGCCCAGCGGCGAAGACGGCATGGATCTCGTATGGCCGCGCCCAGAGCTCAAGTTCTCGCAAGTTCGCGCGAAGAAGGGTTCGAAGAGCCTCACTGACCTAGGCGATGCCCGGTCGTTGGCCATCCAACATGAAACCTTCGAAGTCCCGACGCAGGCTCAGATACGACGGCTAAAAGTGGGTGATAGCGTACAACTTGAGCGCAACGCAGAACGCTTTTGGGTCGGCTTGTCGGGTTACATTGGCAAGACCCATCATGGTAAAGTACTTCATAGCCGTCTTGCAAGAAATCAAGATCTTGTGCCAGGCGATGTGATCGATTTCCACACACGAAACATTTACGACATCAGGAGAAAATAAAGATGCAAGAGCCAGATGCCGCTCAAAGCGTTGCAGGCAGCGTGCGCCGCACGCTCTCCAACCTCGAGGCCTATCAAGACAAACTCGAGGAAAAGCAAAGCAGCCTGGAAAAAATTCGGTCGCTGACCCAAAACCTAGAAGCCTACGAGCAAGAGCTCGAGCGTTCGCTAAAAGCCATCGAGTGGCTCGAGTCGAATCGGTGCTGTGAGCTTGGGTACAGTGAGAGCACGAGCGAATGGATTGTTTATCGAGACGGACAAAAGGTCGGTCACGGCGCTAGCGTCCTCGGTGCTTTAGAGGACGCTAGCGAAGACTGAACAAGATGCCTTCCGACAACGTTCCCCGCCGCTCCCACTGCGAAGAATCCGCTGAAAACTTCAGCGCGTATCGAAAACTCATCCTCCGGGAACTCGAAAGGCTCGATGAAAACCTCAACAAGCAAACTGAGGTTATCAATACAATCCGCCTCGAGATGGTTAGGCTTGCGGAAAGTATTGAATCGAATTCAAAAGATCTGAATCAAGCGCGTGGCGACGCGAAGACGATCGAGACAGAGGTTACGAAGCTCGTCGCGCTTGAAGAGAAAATGAAAAGCGCCGAAGCCCGCCTCAAAAAAATTGAGGAAAAAATTGAAAAAATCGGCTCGGAGACAAAAATAAGTGGAGCCGCGACTGGCGCCGGTTCAGGCGCAGTCGCGGTAGCCATCGCTGAGGTGGTCAAACTACTTGTTGGGTCCTGAGCTCTTGTAGCTCAGGACCTCCGCCTCGATCTTCGAGCTGATGTACTGATCGATGTCGAAGCTCCCGGCCACCTCCCGGATGAGCTCGGGGATCTCTTCGCCCAACGTCTTCTTGGTCTCCAAGACGGCGCTGTCCTTGAGCTTTGCCGCCATGGCCTTGATCTCGTCGGTCGTCACCTTGCCGTCCGCCTTCGCCTCCTCGTACTCGCGCTTGAGGGTCTGCTCCGATGCGGCAACGACGCTGTGCACGACGCGGTCGATCGTGTCGATGCCCATCTGGACGCGCTCGTTTTTGATCTTGGTTGAGAGCCAGTCTCGCAGCCACTTGAAGGCTAGCGGGATGAGGGTGCTGATCGTGATCAGCAGGCCGTCGACCAGCAAAGGGTAGATGACTTCGTGAACTTGGGAGTACATGAAGTCCATTTTCCCACAAAAAAATGCCGGAAACGACGACTATGCGAAACACTCGAGCCAAGGGGAAAAGCCCGTCGCCGTCCCGGCGGCCGATATTTTACCATGATACAATGCTTGTGGAGCCATGACCGAGCAATATCTTCCCTGCAACATCAACTACACCTGCGGTGGCGGTGGTGCGAGCCCCCAATGGCTTCCGCCTTTTTTGTCCGCAGATGGCGGTTACGGTCCGACACAAAACGGTATTCCAAACGATGGCACCATCGGAACTTTAGGTGCGCCAATCGTTTTAGGGCCGACATTTTTGGGACCGACTGCGTCTGGCTGGATCGATGTGTTCAGCGAGTCTGACGACTTCACGATCGAGGTCGGCGCGCCGCTCGCTGTCTTGGGTGCGCCTGTGCCGCTCAGCCTCGTTGCGACCGTCACGCTCAACAGCGTTACGGTCTTCAACGCGACGACCAAGCGTCTGCTGGTGACCTGCGCGTTTACAGGAGGGCCGCTGGCCTTCAACACGCTCTACTCGGCGCCCGTTTATTGCGCGAACGGGGACCCTGCTACGGACGAGACCCATCGAGAGTTCGTGGGCTACGTCTACATGGGCGGCATCTTGGCCTAGTCAGTTGGCGCCCAAACCTGCGCCTCGGGCAAAGGCCTTGGCCTCTCGCAAAGCGCGGTAGGTCAGTAACAGCTCGATCTCTTCTGGCTCGAGGTATTCGACGACTGGCTCGGGAGCACGGATGCGTGCGATTTGTATGACGCCTCCCTCGTGCTCGAACACCATGTTGGCAGAACATGTGCCGAGCCTCTGTAGCGACTTGAGCCTAAATTTTTGACCTGTGCACACGGCGCTAACCCGTAGATGCAGGTCGATACCTTCGATCATGTTGTCTCTTCGATGAGCTTGCGCCGTGTTCGACGAACGACTTTTTTCGCGTCTCTGTCGTCGGGTGTGCTGTGGGTTTCGGAGTGATCGTATCCGTCATCAGCCCAACCTTCGCCTTTTGTGCGAACGCAGGGTGCGCTGATGAGGCGCTTGACTTCTCCATTTTTTCCACAATCGCAGTGCTTGAGCGGCTCGTCGGAGATTTTTTGCATCTCCTCGAAAATGTCCCCGCACTTTTGGCATTCGTATTCGTAGATCGGCATTAGTTCATCTCGGATGAGTTACGGCCAGATTGTATATTGTGATCTTGGCAAAATTCTTCGATAAGACCTGAGTCGTGACGAGAAAAGATCTCGAAGATTCGCTCTTTGAAGTCTGCTCGAGACGCCGCATAGAGCCCGATGTCTACGGGCGCGCCCTGGACCTTTTGCTCGATATAATCGGTCAAGAGGTCATGTAGGGCACATACCGCCAGCGTGATCTTTACGTCGAGCATCAGATCGCCCTGGTCTTTTCGAGACTCGCGCATCTTATGGCCCAAATAGCCGAATGCAATTCCCGCCGCCGCCGAAGATCCAGCAAAGAGCAGGGCGCTCTTGGCTCTGTTTTTCATATTCTCGATGCGCTCAAGCATGCTGCCAACCCATATGCCTGCAAAGGGACTCCCATGTCAAGCACATACATAGTACATGCTTTTTCCTTCGGATGTAAAAGCGCGTCTTGAGAACATGGTCATCAGGCAGATCGTCAGAAACCCGACACAAAATGTTGTAGCTCTCGTCAGACAGACGGATTTTTTTGCCAGGGCGCGGCGGACGCTTCGGCGCCCCCAGCTGACGTACTTGTTCGATATGGGAAAGTACTTTTTCGACTCTCATGCCGACAAGCCTCAGAAAAAAAAAGGAACAAAAAAAAGGCGGGCCCGAAGGCCCGCCGTTTGAAGATTACAGCAAGAAGTACTTCGTGCCCCGAGCCTTGCCATCGTAGGTGATCTTCTCGTCGCTAATCAGTCCTGCGAGCTCATCGCGCAACTGCTTGGGCGAACCGCTGACCACCTCGCGGATCTTTTGCGCCGGAGCGCCCGAGTCGAAGTCGAGGCAGTTGTTGGCCTTGAGATAGTCCATGATGGACTTGCGATAGGCCTTTTGCATCTTGGCATCCGACAAATCGAGAGCTTCGCTTTCGACAGCCGCAGCCTTGGGCGGGGCCTTCTTCTTGTCCTTGCCCTTGGCTTTACCCTTGCCCTTGGCCTTGGCCTTTTTATCCTTGCCCTTGCCCTTGGCCTTGCGTCGTCGAGGCTTGGCAGGGGCTTCGTCTTCGACATCATCGCTGGCGTCGGCGTACTCGTTTTCCTCCTCATCTTCGCCAGTCATCGTGCTGTCGGCAAAAGCGCCGATGATCGAGGCCTCGAGAGGTGTCACGTCGCGCCCGTTCGAGGTGTCGTTGTCACGCCCCATGCCGGCGGCAAGCTGGATCAGCTTGCTCTCGATGTCGCTGGCGTCGTCTCCCAAAGATGCTTTGAGAGCGTCGGTCGTGATACGGCCCTCGAGAAGCGCCGTGAGCGTTGCGATCCAGATCTGTCCGAGCGAGAGCTCTTTGAACACCTCACTGAAGTAAGACGCATCTTCGTCGTCCTCCAGGCTTGCCATCACTGCGCTGATGGACTGTGTCGGGTCCTCGACGATGGCGTCGAGCAGAGCGCGGGTCGCAGCATCACGCTGCTTTTGCTGAAGTCGTTCTTGAAATTCCATGATTGGTGTTTCTCCTGGTTGGGTTGGTCATGTTATTGCGCCGTTTGGATTTGTCAACGGCTTTTGTTTCATGGGACGTTTGGGGTCCCACACCTTGATCCCCCATCTGTGGTACAGCGTAATGCACCACAGGAGATCGCTGACGAATTGATAGGTCATCGCGTAGGCGCGCTTTCGACGGCTGGCCCGAGGGCCAGCGACATTGAGCACCGCGATTTCGTTCAAAATTACCCACTTGGCTGCTTGAGGTATATGCAGTAGCGGTCGATAAGGGTCAGCAATGTAATATTCCTTGCCAATACCACGGCAATAATCGCACGTCATGCGCGTGCCGTTTGTCCATTTTCCCATCTTGATGGCCAAGGTGCCATCACTTTGAGAGGCGTTGAGACGTGTGCGGTGCGTGTAACGCGAGTTATCGGTCTCGATGAATCCGCACCCGAGTCGATCCACGTTGAAATACTTGTCTGGAATTTGACCAGCCTCGGTGAGGCGGCCACGAGGAACATAACCTCCCCATTGGTAAGCGCTCGTCGCCATCGTCGCGTCGATAGCCGCGATGTCCGCGCCGAGCTGTCCGCCTGAAATGACTTTTCTAAACGTCTTCGCCATAGTGTTCTTCGAAGGCCGCGTCATACTCCGCGAGATAGTCGCCTTCTTCTACGACGCGAAGGTGGCCTTTGCCACCCTTCTTCTTGTTTCTCTTGGTTTTTCTTTTCTTCGGGGCCCGCGGCGGCTCGTCTTGCAGATCGAAGTCGATCTCCTCTTGCTCGTAGTCGCCCTCGACGCCCAGGTCCACGAGGCCCTTGTTGGTCATCTTCAGCTTAGCGACGACGTTCGTTCCGCCGAATCGGTTCTTGGAGGACGAGAGCTCTCGAGAGCTTTTCTTTTTCTCGCCTTCGAACAAGAACACGGCATCGACCATGTGCTCGAGCGTCTTGGGGCCGGCGATGCCGCCTTTTTTGTCAATGTGGCCGACGATGATACAGGGGATGCTTGTCCGGTTGCACCACTCCATCAGGTGGTCGGTGACCGCCTTGATCTGGGTTGTTCCGCCAATTTGTTTGTCACACTCTTCGTGCTTGACGGTGTTGACTGAGTCGACGATCAGCGCACAGACGCCGACACGTTCGGCGATGTCTGCGATTTGCGTAATCTCTCTTTCTGAGAGGAGAAGAAACTTTTTGTGGTTGAGCTCGAGGCGGCTAAGCGCCTGCCCGATCTGGTCGACGGTTTCCTCGCCGGAGGCGTACAAGACGCTGCCATGACCTTCTTTACAGATGCAGTTGGCGACTTGGCGCAAAAGCGTAGATTTGCCGATGCCTGGCGCCCCACCCATCAAGGCGAGCTCGCCAGGTACGAGTCCACCGCCCAGCAGCTTGTCGAGACTCGTCAGGCCAGTTGTCATGCGCTCAAGTTCCTCGCTCTCCTCCGAGGCCGATGCGGCAGACACCAGCCCGAATTCCTCGAGACTTTCTTCGAGCTCTTCCTCCTCGACGAAGTCTTCGAAATCGTCATCCTCGCGGATATCGCCCTCATCACTGAGCCAAACTTCTTCGATCGCATTGGCGACTTTGCGCCCCTCTTCGGTGCGATCGTCGTAGGTTTTGAGCATTTTTGGGTCTGCGTGTCCGGTGTGCTCGGCGGCCTGGTATTGATTGTCTTCGGTAACCTCAAGCGCTTCAGTTGCCGAGAAGTGGCGGAAGGCGTGGGCATGGAGTTTGAGGCGGGTTTCACACTCAGCGCCAATCTCCGTCAAAATCTTGTCGACGCTGCGACGACTCAGGCGTCGTCCAGCAGCTTTGCCTCGAGCAAAGTTTGTAATCAGCGGGCCGCTCGAGGCGCCATGTTCGCGCATCCATTCGCGTAGCATCTCAAACGTCTTGTCGGGAATCGGGCGCCATATCTTCGCACTCTTTCCCTTCCACTTGACTTTGACACGTTGTCCATCGATGTCAATGTCTTCGTAATCGATGCTCAGCACTGACGAAATGCGCAGGCCCATGAAAGAGAGCATGTAGACGATCAGGCGATTACGTGCGGCGGTGGGACCATGAAGTTCATTGACGTACTTGATGATGCGAGCGAACTCTTCGCGACTTGGCCCCTTGGTCTCCTTGACCTTCTCCGCTTTGACGCCGTCAACATCGAGCTCCCAATCGCACCAACCGACCTTACGTGCGCAGCGGACAAAGAACTTGATGGCGGCGAGCCTGGCGTTGATCGAGTTGGGCGCGGCCTCTTCTTCTTCCCGCATCCACTCGATGTATTCCTCGATCAGCGTCTCGGCCTCAATCCGGTTGAGCCAGATGAGGCGGCCGATGATCTGGATGGGCGTAGCCTTCGTCATGCCGAGGTACCTGCCGAAGTGTCGGCAGCTCGACAGGTAGCTCTTGATCGTCTCCTCGCTTTGGCGGTCAATCATCGTGGCGAAGCGACGACGCTGGCGCTCTACGTCGTCGGCAGTCTGCACCACGAGCGCATCAGCCTTGCGCCGCGCTAACACCTTGATCTGCGTATTCGACGCTCGATTTTCCGGATCGAGCGTCTCTCGCAGTTTTTTTGCATACCATTCAGAATATCGAAAAAAGCCCGGTTCTTCAGGCGCGTCCATGACCGCAATGTTCGCGCAGAGAAGTTTCGCGCGCAATCAAAAACTCCAAAATATTGATACGGGAACCACGGCCCCTGTAATGATTCATTTATTCTATGTGGAATGTATTTTGCAAGGAGTCTATTATACGACCATAGGGGCCGATAATGAGCCTTATGGGAACCTCCAGGCGAGGGTGGGTTTTTTGTCAAGTGGAGCTTCGCCGCTGCCGTTGCCGTCGCCGAAGCCGCTTCCGTAGCCGAAGCCGTAGCCGAAGCCGTTGCCGTCGCCGCGGCCGTCGCCGTAGCCGTAGCCGTTGCCGTCGCCGCGGCCGTCGCCGTAGCCGTAGCCGTTGCCGCTGCCGTAGCCGTAGCCGTGGCCGTGGCCGTTGCCGCGGCCGAAGCCGTTGCCGTAGCCGTTGCCGCGGCCGTTGCCGCGGCCGTCGCCGCGGCCATCGCCGTCGCCGCTTCCGCGTGTGTGCCATTTAACCTTATCTGGATCCCAAACTTCGGCGCCTTGGAGGACGAGTTCAACGATCGTCATGGAACCTCCATGCGAGGGTTGGTTTTTTGCGAGATGAAGCGCGGCCGCTGCCGCGGCCGTCGCCGTAGCCGTAGCCGTAGCCGTAGCCGCAGCCGTGGCCGCAGCCGTTGCCGCGGCCGTTGCCGCGGCCGTTGCCGCGGCCGTTGCCGTAGCCGTTGATGATCAGTGTGATCTCACGCTCACCTTCGACATTGGGTGTCGGAATGTCAATCAGCGATTTAACCATTTTTATCGGCATACGTTCTCCATTGTGGAGCGTTCTCGAAAAGTAGACCGTTTGCGACGAACCAGTGGCGAGTGTGCGAGAACAGATCGATCCAGATCTTTTGCGCCACAGGCATCAGGTCGAACAAGGTGATATATTCATGCAACTTTACATCGCCAGCGCTGTAGAGGTGATACAAGCCCCAATCATCGAGTGTCGCCTCAGGGCTACTCAAAGCAGGCTCGTCTGGCTCAGCAACAGTCAAAAAATACATGCCAGGAGGCAAATGCCGCGCGGCTGATTCGTAGATTTCGTCACACTCGCGAAGCGTTTTAGGACGATCGGTTTTTGTATCGTTCATACATTGGCCCCTCCATCATCTCTTCATCGAGAGGGCCAATCTCGCGCTTCGGTCCAGGACTGTCGTCGATATTATTGGATATGCGAAGCGAGGCCCACGCGATGAATGCCGCAAGCAAAAGAAAGAAAAGTGCGATCATTCGGCCCGGTGTAAGAGATGATTTTTCGCTCATTTCGCGTGCGCCTCACAAACGGTCTGGATCCACGCGTTCGATTCATCTCGCTGCGCCGGTGCTCCACAAACCTCACACGTCTTTGCAGACTTAGCCTCAGCACCGTCGACGAGAGCACGGACCGCTTTCAAAACGTCTTCCGAAGACGAGAGCTGGTAATAGAAACGAAGCGCTCCGAACTTCTCTTTGATTTGAGCAACCTCAAAGTTGTCAGCGTCAAAGCCTGGGACCGCGAGTAGCCCCGCAGCAAGATCATCGATGATACCGACCCAACCTTTCGGAAGCTCAAAGCCTCTAGAAGAAAACGGAGTCTTGCGCGTTCGGTCGCGGCAATACTTGAAGACTTGAGAATACTTCTTCGCTAAGCCATATCCGTAAATCTTCTCTTGATATTCTTCGTCACTTAGCATCGTCTTCTCCGTAGATCTGAATGATAACACCCGCGACTGTGTCGTCGAGCACATTGAAATTGTCTTCGGTATCTGTGCCAGGCGGATATGACAAGGCCGATGCGTTCCACTGCCCCTCATGCAGATCGAGCAAGAGCCCCATCTTACGCTTACCGCCCCGACCATGCTTCTCGATGAGCTGGATAGCTCGGTCGTTGCGAAGCATACGCTGCCACTGTGCCTTGGTGATCTGCATTTGAGCCCAATGTGAATTAGCACAAGCATCTAGCTCATCGAGAGGAACGAGGCTGTCATGCAAGTCGCCGTAGACATCGACAATATCGTAGCTGTTACCGTTAGGGTTTCGAGCCCAGTAAAGGTGAGGGGGTAGTATCGGAAGTTCGTTCATAGCGCACCTCAGTAATTGAACGCTCGCCCTTGTCGAAGTTGCGTATCTTTGTCCATGGAGAGATTATAGACCTCCATGATCTTTTGCATACCGTGGTCCAATATTTCTTTCTCCTTTTCTTTTGGATCTTCGCCAGGCATGACGTACGACGGGTAGTCATCCCAGCTGTAGCAATCGCACGCGACGATCATGTGCGTCGCACCTTTCGCAACGCCGTCATCGAACCATTGAGATATTTCATCTCGGGATGTCATGGCTGCGAACCTAGGCTGGTATTCATTTTTTCAGTCTTCATCTAAAGGCGCCTCGAATCGCATGTCGCTGGGGTAAAGGTTGGCCCTTAAACCTGTCATCGGGCCTTGAACGACTTGAATGTAGTATGCGTTGTCTTCGCGGTACAAAATGGCTCGGTGCGACATGCCTCTTTCGAACTGTTGACGATAAGTCGCGATCGTATAACCAAGCGCAAGACAAAGCGCTGCAATGAAAAGTATCATCGATAGCCCCACTTTCTTTTCTTCGATTTTTTTTTCGCAAAAAGAGCGCTCGCGTCGAGTGCGTCTGCATAATTCCCGACCACGCGTTGCGTGTCGACGATTCTATCCCCATGGGATCTTTCGGGGTCGATCAAACAAAGATGCCACTCGACGACCTGGCCTTCGCGCGTTTTGTAGGGGAATATCTGGACTTCGAGTGGCATCTGTTTTTACCGCCTACGGTTCCTTTTTGAAGGGGCCAAAGATCTCGATGCAAGATCCGCGGTCGTCATCGTCCTCATCCCACACCCCATCCTTGCGCAGGCTTGCGATGATTCCATCGATATTTGGCTCCTTCTCCGACCATTCTACCCATACATCATTTCCATATTTATGGGAATACATGACTGCCCAGGCGCCAATTGCGTTGTCTCCGACAGTGACCCTGTGCTCGAGTGCTGTTACTTCGAGTGGTGTTGTGCCTGTAAGCAAGCCTTGGTCTGCAGCATGCTGGACGACGTCAGCCAACATCTCTTCGACTTGCACTTTATAGTTCTCCGGCACATCGACAGGATCGTCGAGATTGTACTCCAAGGTGATCTTCAGCGTTGCTTTCATCGCTTCCTCCAAAAGAACATGTTGTTGATATTAGTCCAAAATTTGAGTTGCTGTTCGTGCAGCTCTTCAGAGCGCTCGATCGCTCGTTCCCACGCGAGGATCTCGGCATGCTGGCGCTTGAGGGTGACTTCTGTCGAAGGTTCCGCCTCAGCGACTTTTTGCTCGAGCGTTTCGATGAGCTGCTTGAGTGCCGCGCTGACGCGTTCTCGGGTGCTTTTCGGTTTGCTCATGGTGATCTGCTGCATACTTCTTGTGACGCGAGTGGCTACGTGATACATGGCCGTTTGACGGCATGAGCCTAGTAGTCTCTAAGTTCGAATACGTGGAAGACGAGCCCGGCCATCAGCGGTAGTTATCTTTTGGATCCCAGATGATGAACTTCTTTTCAGTCATACTTCGAGCCTTTTGTCATGCCTGACGCTTTTTAGAATACGGTAGCTATGAGCATAGACGAATGTGCTTCTTACGCGCCTACCTTCAACAAAAACTGGAGATGATTCAACGTTCCACACGGGATCAAGATATTCGCCGACGTGACGGATAATGTCAGCTTTTTGCGTAGTTAAAACACGTATACAAAAATCTCCATCGACATCGACAGAGTCATCTTGGATATAACCGATGAGCCAAGTCGCTCGCGCGTTTGCTCCGAGGTTTAGCT
>Ga0180429_10004159_pt1 | contig 11617 bp, 8 predicted proteins | sample SS_ome_FD_132428 | JGI IMG/M metagenome (GOLD analysis project Ga0180429, IMG submission 132428) | Hypersaline lake sediment archaeal communities from the Salton Sea, California, USA - SS_1_S_1 metaG | ecosystem: Environmental > Aquatic > Non-marine Saline and Alkaline > Hypersaline > Sediment ... | reverse complement strand
GTGCGGCACGGACACGGCAACCCGATGCGCCGCGCGGCGGAGCGGGACCACGTGACCGGGATCACCGCGCTGGGCATCCGCAACGTCTCGTCGACCGCGCGGGAGGGCTATGCGGCGGCCCGCGCGATGGGCGGCGACTACCTGTCGGTGCGGCAGGTGCGCAAACTGGGGCTGGAGGGCGTGATGGCGCGGATTCCCGCCGGGGCGCGGCTTTACGTGACGATCGACATCGACGGGTTCTGCCCCTCGATCGCACCGGGCACCGGCACGCCGAGCCACGGCGGGTTCCTGTATTACGAGGTGCTGGAGATATTGCAGGCGGCGGCGCGGCGGCACGAGGTGGTCGGCCTCGATCTGGTCGAGGTCGCGCCGGATTACGACCCGACCGGATCGACCGCGATCCTCGCCGCGCAGGTGCTGCTGAATGCCCTCGGCTTCATCTTCCACGCCCGAAGCGCGGCAGGCTGACCGGCGGCAACAGGATCGTGGCCCCCAGCGGCCGCACCGTCGCCCCTGCCCCGATCTTGAACCGGGCAAGCCCCGGCGCATCCTCGGTGTTGACGTCGCCAAGGTCGAGCCGGGCGATGCCCTCGGCCGCCAGCGCCTGCATCGCGGTCCACAGCAGCAGCGGATGGGCATGCGCCGCCCGCCCCTCCGGCCCCGACCAGCCGACGTGGTAGCTGGCCCAGGGCCGGTGCAGCAGGAACAGCATCGCGGCCACCCGTTCGCCGTTTCGCCACGCGGTCCAGAGCCGCAGCCCCTCGGGATCGACGAGGCCCCAGGCGGCCACGAAGCCCGGCGGCAGCGCGCGGTAGCCGCGGGCGCGGCGCTGGCCGGCCTCGGCCGCGAACAGCCAATCGAGCGTGTCCCGCGCCACCGGTTCGGCCCGGATGTCGAGCGGTTCGGCCTCGGCGGCGACAAGGCGGTTGCGCCACTTGGCCTTCATCGCGGCGCGCAAGTCCGCCGCGGGGCGCGTCAGGTCGATCCCGGCCACGTGCCGCGGGGTGACGAGCGGCAGACCGGCGCCGGGGTCCGCCGCCTCGGTCGTCGCGATCAGCAGCGGTTGTGCCGCGCCAAGCGCGCGCAGCGCGGCCCGGCGTGTCGCCGGACCGGGATCGCCCGCCCAGACCGGCCCGCGCGACAAGAGCGCAAGGGGGCCGCGGCGCAGGATCTGGGCATAGCCGATCACCCGGCCCCCGGCCTCGATCTCGGCCCGCGCCACGCGCCGCCCGGCGGCCTCGGCCACCGCGCCATAGGTGCCGTGCTGCGGCATCGGCGCGCCATGCGGGGCCAGGGCGCGGCTCCACGTCGCGGTGTCGAGACGGTTCCAGACGATCCTCATCGCGCCCGTTAACGCATGGCTTACCTAACGCGGGCTTAATGGCGCCATGCGCCCCCGCACTCCCCCCGCGCCGGTTCACGGCATCCACGCCCCCGCGCCCAGGCTGACGCCCTGGGCGGCGTTGATCGCAGCCACCCTGCTCAGCCTCGTTTTCCTTGCGGGGCTGGGGCTTTGGCGGGTGTTCTTCTAGGGTTCAGCGATACAGCAGCGACCGGCCGTCCATGAAGACATGGACCTTTTCGGGCGCGGCAGTCAGGCGCACCTGCCGGCCGCGCAGATCCGGATGAACACCGGGCAGCTTGGCGATCACCGGGTCGCGGCCATGTTCCGGCACGAAGTAGAGCAGCGTGACCTCGCCCAGGGCCTCGACGAAATCGACCTTGCCGTCGATCATCGCCGCGCCCTCGGTGATCTCCAGATCCTCGGGCCGGACGCCGATGTTGACGCGCTTGCCCCGGTCCTCGGGCCGCGAGGGCACGGCGGAGGTGGCGGTGCCCTCGCCCTCGAGCCGGACAACCGTGCGTTCGCCGGTCTCGACGATCTCGCCGGGCACGAGGTTCATCGCCGGCGAGCCGATGAACCGCGCGACGAATTCGGATTCCGGCCGCTCGTACAGCTCCAGCGGCGCGCCGACCTGGGCGATGCCGCCGCCGGCCAGCACCACGATCCGGTCCGCCAGCGTCATCGCCTCGACCTGGTCGTGGGTGACGTAGATCATCGTGGAATTCGGCATCGCCTCTTTCAGTTGCGCGATCTCGATCCGCGTCGCCACCCTCAGCGCGGCGTCGAGGTTCGACAGCGGCTCATCGAACAGATAGACCTTCGGGTCGCGCACGATCGCCCGGCCGATGGCAACGCGCTGGCGCTGGCCGCCCGACAGCGCCTTGGGCAGCCGGTCGAGATAGGGGGTGAGTTGCAGGATGCCGGCCGCCTTGTCGACCGCCGCGTCGATCTCCGCCCGGCTTTTCCGCGCGATCTTCAGCGCGAATTCCATGTTCTCGCGCACCGTCATGTGCGGATAAAGCGCGTAGGACTGGAACACCATCGCGATGCCGCGCTGGGCGGGCGGCACGTCGTTCATCACCTGCCCGCCGATCTCCAGCGTGCCGCCGGTGATCTTCTCCAGCCCCGCGATCATCCGCAAGAGCGTGGACTTGCCGCAGCCCGAGGGCCCGACGAAGACGATCAGTTCGCCCGTCTCGATGTCGAGGTCGATATGCTTGAGCACATGCACCTCGCCATAGGACTTGGCGACATCGGTGAGCTTCAGATCGGCCATTCCGTCCTCCCTCAATCGCGGCTCAGAAGCAGCGAAACCTGCCACGGGTCCAGCGCGATCCGCCCGCCCGGCCCCGGCGCCACCGCGCCAAGATCGGCCCCGATCGCGCGCCAGTCCTCGCCGCGCGGGGCCTCCACCTCGGCACGATGAGGCCCGAGATTGGCGGCGACGAACACCGTCTCGCCGCCGAAATGGCGGCGGAAGGTGACGACGTCGCCGGCGGCCGCCATGCCGATCTGGCCGCCCTTCGCCAGCGCCCGATACGCGCGGCGCAGCGCCAGCGCGTGGCGGTAGTGCTGCAACAGGCCCCGCGGATCGGCCGCCTGCACCGCGGCGGCGCAGGCCAGGTGCTCGCCCGGCACGGGCAGCCAGGGCTTGCCGGTGGTGAAGCCGCCGGTGGCGTTGTCGGCCTGCCAGACCATCGGGGTGCGGCAGCCGTCGCGGCCCTTGAACTCGGGCCAGAACTCGATCCCGTAGGGATCCTGCAGGTCTTCGAAGGCGATATCGGCCTCGGGCAGGCCCAGTTCCTCGCCCTGGTACAGGCAGATCGAGCCGCGCAGGCAGACCAGCAGCGTGGCATAGGCCCGCGCGGCGGCGTCGCAAAGGCCCCAGCGGCTGACGTGGCGTTCGACATCGTGGTTGGAATAGGCCCAGCAGGCCCAGCCATCCGGCGCGGCGGCCTCGAAGGCGGCCATCACCTCGACCAGCCGCGCCGCCGTCAGCCGCTGCTTCGACAGCAGGTCGAAGGAATAGCACATCTGCATCAGGTCGTCGCCGGCGGTGTATTGCGCCATGATCTCCAGCCCGCGCTGGGCGTCGCCGACCTCGCCGACCGCGGCGGCGTTGTAGGGCTCCATCACCGCGCGCAGCCGGCGCAGGAACTCCAGATTCTCCGGCTGGTTCTTGTCGTACAGATGTTCCTGGTGGTTGTAGGGGTTGACCATCGGCGCGATGGAATCGTTGCGCAGCGCCTCGGGCAGTGGAGGATTGTTCCGCAATTCCTTGTCGGCGAAGTAGAAATTGATCGTATCCAGCCGGAACCCGTCAACCCCGCGGTCGAGCCAGAAACGCGCGACATCCAAAAGCGCGTCCTGCACCGCCGGGCTGTGCAGGTTCAGGTCGGGCTGTTCCTTGAGGAAGTTGTGCAGGTAGTACTGCCGCCGCCGCCCGTCCCATTGCCAGGCCGGCCCGCCGAAGATCGACAGCCAGTTGTTCGGCGGCGTGCCGTCGGGCCTGGCATCGGCCCAGACATACCAGTCGGCCTTCGGGTTGTCGCGGCTTGCCCGGCTTTCGACGAACCAGGGATGCCGGTCGGAGGTGTGGCTGAGCACGAGGTCGATCATCACCCGCAGGCCCAGTTCATGCGCCCGCGCCACCACCCTGTCGAAATCGGCCAGCGTGCCGAACATCGGGTCGACATCGCAGTAATCCGACACGTCGTAGCCGAAATCCTTCATCGGCGAGGTGAAGAACGGGCTGATCCAGACCGCGTCGGCGCCAAGCGCCGCGACATGGTCGAGCCGGCGCGCGATGCCGGCAAGGTCGCCGACGCCGTCGCCATCGGAATCCTGGAAGCTGCGGGGATAGATCTGGTAGATCACCGCGCCGCGCCACCAGTCGCGGTCAAGCCCGTCGCGGGCCGGAAGAACTTGGGTTTCCTGGTTCAATGTCGTGTCTTTCCCATTACTTGACGGACCCGGCGAGGAGCCCGCGAACAAGGTAGCGTTGCATGGCGAAGAACACCGCGAGCGGCACGGCGATCGAGACGAAGGCGGCGGTGGCGAGAATCTCCCAGTTGCCGCCGCGGGTGCCCAGCAGTTCGACGATCTGGTTGGTCATCACCGTGGTGTCGCCGGTCGCGTCGATCAGGAACACCTTGGCCACCAGCAGGTCGTTCCATGTCCAGAGAAACTGGAAGATCGCGAAACTGGCCAGCGCCGGGAAGCTCAGCGGCAGGATGATCCGGGTGAAGATCTGGAAATCCGTCGCGCCGTCGACCTTGGCGTTCTCGATGATGTCGCGCGGCAGGCTGGCCATGTAGTTGCGCAGCAGGTAGATCGCCAGCGGCAGGCCGAAACCGGTATGCGCCAGCCAGACGCCAAGGTACCCCTTGCCGATCCCGATCCCCAGATGCAGCCGCAACAGCGGGATCAGCGCCAGTTGCAGCGGCACCACCAAAAGCCCCACGACACAGGCGATCAACAGCGCGCGGCCGGGAAACTGCATCCAGGCCAGCGCATAGGCCGCGAAGGCGGCGATCACGATCGGGATCACCGTGGCCGGGATCGTCACCGTCAGCGTGTTGAAGAAGGCCCGCGCCATGCCCTCGGAATTGCCCGGATCGAAGAGCATGTTGTCGTAGTTGGCCAGCGTGAATTCCGGCTGCGAGACGACGGTGACGAAGCTGCGCTGCGCGCGGCCGGAAATCTGGTCGTCGGTGCCGCGCCACAGGTAGTCGCCGTTGGCGGCGATGGTCAGGGTTTCGCCCTCGCCGAGATCGGCGGTCTCGCCCGGCGCGAATTCCGAGATCCGGCGCGACGAGGTGCCCCAGGCGGTGATCTGCCGTTCGGCCCCGTCGAACAGGTTGCCCTCGACCACGAACATCGCGCCGTCGGGCCGGCGGAACTCGTCGGGATCGGCGAGCCGGATCACCTCGTTCTGTTCCTGCGGGAACAGCGCCGCCCACCAGCCGGAGGCCGAGATCTGATCGGCCGTGCGGAACGACGAGACCAGCAGCCCGACGGTCGGGAACAGCCACAGCAGCACGATCGCGAGGGTGCTGATCTGCACCGCCCAGCTCAGGCTCGATTTCGATCCCGCGATATTGTCCATTGCCGCCCCCTCAGCGCATTTCCTTGCGCGCGTTCCAGACGTTCCAGGCCAGGATCGGCGTCACGAGGATCATGATCACGATCGCCGCGGCCGAGCCGACGCCCCAGTCGTTGGCGCGAAACAGCTTGTCGAACATGTAGTTGGCCAGAACCTGCGTCTCCCACTGGCCGTTGGTCATGGCGAAGACGATGTCGAAGATCTTCAGCACCACCAGCGTGATCGTCGTCCAGACCACGACGATCGTGCCCATGATCTGCGGCACCTTGATCTGGAAGAACACCTGGAACGGGTTGGCGCCGTCGACGATCGCGGCCTCCACCGTTTCCTCGGGGATGCCGCGCAGCGCCGCCGACAGGATCACCATGGCGAAACCGGTCTGGATCCAGATCAGCACGACCATCAGAAGGAAGTTGTTCCAGAACGGGATCGCCAGCCAGGCCTGCGGCTCGCCATAGGCCAGGTCGACCGTGACCAGCGCGAGGATCGAGCGCAGCGACAGGACCACGAGCCAGGCCGCCCCGGCCCCGGCCAGCAGCCTGAGCGCGCGGAACCCCGGCGGATGGGCGCCGAAGACCGGCCAGGCCAGCAGCCAGCCGACATAGCCCACCGCCGCCGCGAATCCGGCAAGGATCACCGCGGGCAGAAGTTTCAGGAACAGGACCGAACCGATGCCGCCTTCGAACTGCAGCCAGATCGCGTTCATCACACCGATCTGCGCCTGGTCCACCGGCCGCACGTCGTAGATCAGCTTGAAGATCACCGAGGCGCCGACGAAGGAGATCGCCATCGGCATGAAGATCAGCGACTTGGCGAGGCTGCCCCAGCGGATGCGGTCGGTCAGCTGCGCGACCAGAAGCCCCAGCGCGGTCGAGGCCGCGGGCACCACGATCAGCCACAGCATGTTGTTGCGCATCGCTTCCCAGAACTTCTCCTCGCTCATCATCTGCCGGTAGTTGGCAAGGCCGACGAAGGCGCCGCCCTGGTCGCGGTCGGTCAGCGACAGGCGCAGCGTCTCGATCACCGGATAGGCCAGGTAAAGCCCCAGCGCGAAGATCGCGGGAAACAGGAAAAGCCAGGGCCGGACCATGTTGGCGCGCGTGATGTTGCGCCCCGGATTGGCGCCCTTCGGCGGAAAGATCACCTTGTCGAGCACCTGGTTGGACAGCCAGAAATAGCCGATACAGCCGCCCACCCCGATCACGATCGTCAGAAGACCCTGCAAGGCCGGGTTCATCGCCCTCTCCCCCCTGGCGCGCGCCGTTCCCCCGCGGCGGCGTGTCCTGGCGGTCGCGGGCCGGCGCGGCCCGCGACCTGCTCGTCGCCCGCGCCGTTACTTCAGCGCGTCCCAGCTTGCCTGGATCTCGGCGGCGACATCGGCCGCCGGCTTGCCGCCGGCATAGTCGACCATCCCGGTCCAGAAGCTGCCCGCGCCCACGCCGCCCGGCATCAGGTCGGAGCCGTCGAAGCGGAAGGTGGTGGCGTTGGTCAGGATCTCGCCCAGCCCCTTGAGAACGTCGTTGGCATAGACCTCGGAATTCGCGTCGGTATAGGGCGTCAGGAACCCGCCCTGCGCCATCCAGACCTCATGCGCGATCGGGGTTTGCAGGAAGCCGATCAGCGCCTGCGCCGCCGGGCTGTCGTTGGTGATCGTGAACAGCGTGCCGGCACCCAGCACCGGCGAGCCGAGATCCTTCTCGGCATAGGCCGGGAAGTAGAAGAAATCGACATCCACGCCGACCTCGGTGCCTTCCGGGAAGAAGGCCGGGATGAACGAGGCCTGGCGATGCATGTAGCATTGCGGCGGGCTGTCGAAGAGCCCCTTGGGGCTGTCGCGGAAATCGGTCGAGGCGACGACGCCGGCGCCGCCGGCGACATAGGCATCGTTGCGGGCGAACCAGCCGAATTCCTCGATCGCGGCGACGATGCGCGGATCGTCGAAGGCGATCTCGTTCGTCACCCAGCCGTCATAGACCTCGGGCGTCTGGGTGCGCAGCAGCATGTCCTCGACCCAGTCGGTCGCGGGCCAGCCGGTCGCGCCGCCAGAGCCAAGGCCGATGCACCACGGCGTTTCGCCATCCGCGACGATCTGGTCGGTCAGCGCCTTCAGCTCCTCCATCGTCTGCGGAATATCGTAGCCCGCATCTTCGAAGTTCTCCGGCGAATACCAGACCAGCGATTTCACGTCGGCCTTGTAGGGGAAGGCATAGAACGCCTCGGACCCGTCCGCGCCCGGATAGACGCCAAGCGCCACCCACGACGGGCCGGCGGCGTAGGCCTCGGTCATCCAGGCCTCGGCCTCCGCGCCCAGCGGCGTCAGGAAGCCGCGCGCGGCCATGTCGGCGGCAAGGCCGGGCTGCGGGAACACCGCGATGTTCGGGGCCGATCCGGCCTCCAGATCGACGACGATCTGCTGTTCGAAACTGTCCGACCCGGTGTAGCGCACATCCGCGCCGGTGGCGGCGGCGAAATAGGCCAGCACGCTTTCGACCAGTTCCTGATCGGGGCCGAGCCACGGGCCGAACACCGTGACCTGCTCGCCCGACAGGTCATGGGCCGCCGCGAAGGCCTCGTAGCTGTCCCAGGCGAAGCGGTCATCCTCGCCCGGCGCGAATTTCAGATCCTGCGCCGTGGCGGCACCCGCAAGGAGCGCCAGCATCGCGACGCCCGAAAGAAGTCTCGAACTCATGTCATCCTCCCATGGCTGCGGGCCGCTCGCGCCCGCCGTGATCCGCGCCCGGACTTTGTGCCAAAGCGCTTTGGACCCGGGAACCGTGGGCCATGCCGGTCAGGCTGTCAACCGTCCCTCCCGCCGCGGCGGCAACAAAATCAAAGTCGTTCCCTTCGCAGGTGCAGAAAGACGGGCTTGCGATTGACGGCCCTGCCCCCGCCGCCTAACACTTCGGTTTTGAAAGCGCTTTGAATGCCGGCCATGAACCTCAAGGAACTCTCGCAGAAACTCGGCCTGTCGCAGACGACGGTCAGCCGCGCCCTGAACGGCTACCCGGAGGTCAACGAGGCGACGCGGGCGCGGGTGCTGGACGCGGCGCGGCGCTACCACTACCGGCCCAACACCCGCGCCAAGAGCCTGGCGACCGGCCGGGCAATGGCGATCGGCCATATCATCCCGATCTCGACCCGGCACGAGATCGTCAACCCGGTGTTTTCCGATTTCATCGCCGGCGCCGGCGAGGTCTATGCCCGGTCGGGCTACGACATGCTGCTGTCGGTCGTGTCCGACGCGGCCGAGGAACGCGCCTACCGGGAATTGCGCGCCAAGGGCAGCGTCGACGGCGTGATCGTGCACGGCCCGAAACTCGCCGATCCGCGAATTCCGCTGCTGGCCGGGCTCGACCTGCCGCATGTCGTCCACGGCCGCGCCACAGGAACCGATGCCCCCTATTCCTGGGTCGACGTGAACAACCGCCGCGCCTTCCAGCGCGCCACCGAACTGCTGCTCGACCTCGGCCATCGCCGGATCGCGTTCCTCAACGGGCTGGAGACGATGGATTTCGCCGTGCGCCGCCGCCACGGCTACGAGGCGGCGCTGGCGGCGCGCGGGCTGGCCGCCGATCCCGCGCTGATGCGTTCCGAGGAGATGACCGAGGCCTATGGCTACCGCAGCGCGCGGGCGATGCTGGCGCAGGCCGGGCCGCGGCCCACCGCCTTCCTCGCCTCGTCGCTGATCACCGCGATCGGCCTGCGCCGCGCGATCGAGGAGGCCGGGCTGCGGATGGGGCGCGATGTCTCGGTCGTGACCCATGACGACGAACTCAGCTATCTCGCCAATGGCGAGGAAGTGCCGATCTTCACCGCCACGCGATCCTCGGTGCGCGAGGCCGGGCGCCGCGCCGCGGCGGCGCTGATCGGGCTGATCGAGGCGCCCGACTCCGGCCCGGCGCAGGATCTGATGGAGGCGCAGCTGGTGATCGGCGGATCGACCGGCCCGGCCCCGACGGAGGACTGACATGGAGCTTTCGCACACCCGTTCGGAGTTTCCCGAGGGTTTCGTCTTCGGCACCGCCACCTCGGCCTACCAGATCGAGGGCCACGCCTTCGGCGGCGCCGGCCCGACGCATTGGGACAGCTTCGCCGCGACACCGGGCAACGTGGTGCGCGGCGAGACCGGCGCGCGCGCCTGCGACCACTACCATCGCTGGGAGGCCGATCTCGACCTCGTCGCCGGCGCGGGGCTCGACCTTTACCGGTTCTCGACCTCCTGGGCCCGGGTGCAGCCCGAGAGCCGCGGCGCGGCCAATCCCGAGGGGCTGGATTTCTACGACCGGCTGGTCGACGGGATGCTGGCGCGCGGGCTGAAACCGGCGGCCACGCTCTATCACTGGGAATTGCCCGCGCCGCTCGCCGACCGGGGCGGCTGGCAGAACCGCGACATCGCCGCCCGCTTCGCCGAGTTCACCGAGGTGATCATGCGCCGCATCGGCGACCGCGTCTGGTCGGCCGCGCCGATCAACGAACCGTGGTGCGTGGCCTGGCTGAGCCATTTCCTGGGCCAGCACGCGCCGGGGCTGCGCGACATCCGCGCCGCCGTCCGGGCGATGCATCACGTGCTGCTCGCGCACGGGCAATCGATCACGGCGATGCGGGCGCTTGGGATGAAGAACCTCGGCGCGGTCTGCAACTTCGAACGCGCGCTGCCGGCCGACGACAGCCCGGCGGCGGCGGCCGCGACCGACCGCTACGACGCGGTCTACAACCGCTTCTTCCTGTCGGGCCTGTTCCAAGGCCGATATCCGGACGCGGTGATGGCGGCCTTCGCCCCGCATCTGCCCAACGGCTGGGAGGCGGATTTCGCCACGATCCGCGCGCCGATCGACTGGCTGGGGCTGAACTACTACACCTGCAAGCGGATCGCCGCAGCCCCCGGCCCCTGGCCGGCGCTGGCCGAGGTGCCCGGCCCGCTGCCCAAGACCGAGATGGGCTGGGAGATCCACCCAGAGGGGCTGGAGCATTTCCTGACCGCGACCGCGCGCGACTACACCGGCGAGTTGCCGCTTTACGTCACCGAGAACGGCATGGCGGCGCCCGACCGGATCGTCGGCGGCGGGATCGAGGATGCCGACCGGATCGCCTATCTCGACGCGCATCTGGCCGCGGTGCGCCGGGCGCTGGTGGCCGGGGTTCCGGTGCGTGGCTATGTCGTCTGGTCGCTGCTGGACAACTACGAATGGGCGCTGGGCTATGCCAAGCGCTTCGGTCTTGTGCATGTCGACTTCGAAAGCTTGCGGCGCACCCCCAAAGCCTCCTATCACGCGCTGGCCCGCGCCCTCGCCCGGTGAGCCCCGAATGACCCATGCGCCCGACACGCTGACGCTGGTCGCCGATATCGGCGGCACCAATACCCGCGTCGCGCTGGCGCGCGGCACGGCGCTGCTGCCCGAAACGATCCGGCGCTATGCCAATGCCGAGCATCGAAGCCTTGCCGACGTGCTGGGCCGGTTCCTCGCCGCCGAGGACGATGTCGATTGCGCCGGGGCCTGCGTGGCGGTGGCCGGCCCGGTGGCCGACGGCACCGGACGGCTGACCAATCTCGACTGGCAGATCGACGCCGCGACGCTGGCCGCCGCCAGCCGGGCCGAGCGCGTGGCGATCCTGAACGACCTGCAGGCGCAGGGCCATGCGCTGGGCCATCTCGCCGCCGCCAGCCTGCGCCCGATCCTCGCCGGCGCCGCCGCGCCGCGGCCCGGCGCGGCGCAGCTGGTGGTGGGCGTCGGCACCGGGTTCAACGCCGCGCCGGTGCATGCCGTGCCCGGCGGCCGGCTGGTGGCGCCGTCGGAATGCGGCCACATGAGCCTGCCGCTGCGCAGCGAGGCCGACCTGCGGCTGGCCCGCCATGTCGAGCGCGCGCACGGTTTCGCGGGGGTCGAGGACGTGCTGTCGGGCCGCGGGCTGGAACGGCTTCATGCCTGGCTGGCCGAGGAAGCCGGCGAAGCCGGCGGCCTGGCGGCGGCGCAGATCATGGCGCGGATCGATGCCGGCGGCGATGCGCTGGCCGAGGCCACGGGCCGCGCCTTCGTGCGGCTGCTCGGCACCGTGCTGGGCGATCTGGCGCTGGTCCACCTGCCCTATGGCGGGCTTCATCTTTGCGGCGGCGTGGCGCGCGCCTTCGCGGCGCATTTCGACCGGTTCGACCTTGCCGCCGCGTTCCG
>Ga0180429_10004156_pt1 | contig 11622 bp, 7 predicted proteins | sample SS_ome_FD_132428 | JGI IMG/M metagenome (GOLD analysis project Ga0180429, IMG submission 132428) | Hypersaline lake sediment archaeal communities from the Salton Sea, California, USA - SS_1_S_1 metaG | ecosystem: Environmental > Aquatic > Non-marine Saline and Alkaline > Hypersaline > Sediment ... | reverse complement strand
GCATCGATTACCGCCGCGTGCTGACCGACGAGCCCTACGAACAGGTGCTGGCCCGCTTCCTGGTCGGCCGGGCGGCGGGGAGGGGCCTGCGATGACCTTTCTGCAGCCCTGGGTGTTGGCGGCCCTTCCTCTGATCGGGCTGCCGCTGATCATCCATCTGATCAATCAGCGCCGCTTTCAGACGGTGCCCTGGGCCGCCACGATGTTCCTGGCGGCGGCCAAGGCGCTCTCCAGCGGCTATTCGCGGCTCCGCCACTGGCTGATCATGCTCCTGCGGATGCTGGCGGTGGCCGGCGTGATCCTGGCGATCGGCCGCCCCTTGTCGCGGGGATGGCTGGCGCTGGCCGGAGGTGCCCGGCCCGATACGGCGGTGGTGATCCTTGACCGCAGCCCCAGCATGCAGGCCCGCGATCCCGCCGCCCCGGGCACGAAGCTGGCCACCGGCCGCCGGCAGCTGGCCGACTCGCTCGAGACGCTCGCTCCGAGCCGGTGCCTCTTCCTCGGCGATGGCGACCGGCCGGTGGAGATTCCGCCGGCCGCCCTCGACGATCTTCCCGCGGCTGGACCGGCCGCCGCCGCCGCCGACATCCCCGGGATGCTGCAGGCGGCCTACGACCATATCCGTGAAAATGCTGCCGGCACCACCGAGGTCTGGATCTGCTCCGACGGCCGGGCCAACGACTGGGCGATCGAGGACGGCGGCTGGGCCGGCCTGCGGGATGCCTTTGCCAAGCTTCCGCAGCAGGTTCGCTTCCAGCTGCTCGCCTTTGATGATCCCGTCCCGGGCAACCTGGCCGTTCGAGTCACCGAGGCCCGGCTGGAGCGGCGGGCCGGGACGCGGGAACTGCTGGTCACCGTCGCGGTCAGCCGTTCCGATGCCGCCGCGGCAGGCGGGGAGGAGGCCGCGACCGTGCCGATCCGGTTCGAGATCGACGGGGTGACCACCGTCGTCGATCTGACGCTCTCCGGCCGCGAGACGATCCTGGCCAATCATCCTCTGCCCCTGGGCCGCGGTGAGGCGGTGCGGGGCTGGGGACGGGTCTCGATTCCAGCCGACCCGTGCGCTGCCGACAACGAGTACTACTTCGTGTTCGACGAGCCGGCTCCCCGGGTGACGATGGTCGTGGCCGACGAGGCGGCGGTCGAGCGGGTCCTGCGGCTGGTCGCCTCGATCCCGCCGTCCAAGGAACGAGTCGCCCGCGGCGACCTGGTGCCGGCGGCGGGTCTGGCCACCGCGGGCTGGGACGAGGCGGCGGCCCTTCTCTGGCAGGGTCCGCTGCCGGCCGGCCGCGATGCGGAACTGGTCGAGGCCTTTCTGGCCCGCGGGGGCCAGGTGATCTTCTTTCCCCCCGAAGCCGGCGGTGGCACGACCTTTGCCGGCGTCTCGTGGGGTGAATGGCTCGATTTCAGCGAGCCGCAGCAGCCGGAGCAGTGGCGACCCGACGCCGACCTCCTGGCCAATACGGTTGCCGGCAACGCCCTTCCGGTCGGGGAACTCGAGGTTCGCCGGGTGCGAGGACTCAACGGCGAGCTGGTGCCCTTGGCCTCGCTGCCCGACGGCAGCCCGCTGGTGACACGGCTTCCCGACGGCCGGGGTGTCTATTTCTGCACCACGCTGCCGCGGCCCCAGGATTCGACGCTCGCCAGTGAAGGGATCGTGCTCTACGCCCTGGTGCAGCGGGCGATCGAGCGGGGCCTCGAGCCGCTGGCGGGGGCCCGCCAGGTCGCGGCGGGACCGGAGGCATCGTTCCTGTCCGCCGGCGAGCGGGGCGAGAGCCGCTGGCAGCGGGTCGCCGGTGCCAGCGAGCCGGTCTCGACGGAGGCGGGACTTCACGCCGGGGTCTACGCCCGCCAGGGCCGACTCGTGGCCGTCAATCGGCCGCTCGCCGAGGACACCGCCGGGATTCTGGCAGACGAGCGGATTGACGGGCTCTTCCGCGGGCTCTCCTACACGCGGATCACCGGACAGGCGGGGCAATCCGACAGCATCGTGCAGGAGATCTGGCGGGCCTTTCTGATCGCGATGCTCTTGGCCCTCGTCGGCGAGGGGCTCTTGAGCCTGCCCCGTCGGCGCATGCCGCCGCGGCCGTCGGCCACCCCGCTGGAGGCCGCCGCATGAACGCCATCAGCGATCCGGCGGCCTTCGCCGGCCTGCGGTTTTTCACCACCCCGTGGACGCTCGGGATCTCCGCCCTGTTGGTCGTTGCCACGGTGGTGGTGGCCGTGCTGACCTGGCGGCGGAGCGGCTTCGCGGCAGGCACCGGGCTCGTCGAGCTCTTGCGGGTGGCGATTGCCGCGGTCGTCGCGGTACTGCTCAATCAGCCGGAGTGGGTGGAGGAGTTTCGCCCTGACGAGAAGCCGGTGGTGGCCGTGCTCGTCGATGCCTCGCGGAGCATGGAAACGGCGGATGTCGTCGCCACCGGCGAGGCGGCCCGGCCGGGACGACCTCGGTCGCGACGGGAGGCGGTCGCTCGCCTCTCGAGTGATTCTTTTTGGGAGCCGCTGGCGGAACGATTTCGGGTCGTGATCGAGCCGTTTGCCGATCCCGCCGATGCCACCGGCACCGATCTGGCCGCGCCCCTGGCGGCGGTCGCGGAACGGTATGGCAGCCTCCGGGCGGTCGTCCTGGCAAGCGACGGCGATTGGAACGAGGGACCGCCACCACTGGAGTCGGCTCGGCGGCTGCGGCTGGCCCGGGCGCCGGTCTTTGCCGTGGCGGCCGGCAGTCAGACGAAGCTGCCGGACCTGGTGCTCGAGAGCCTCGACTGCCCCACGATGGGCGTGGCGGGCAAGCCGGTGCGGGTTCCCTTCACGATCGAATCATCGCTGCCCACCGAGCGGGTCGTGCCGGCGGTCCTCACCACCAGCGGCGGCGAGACCCTCCGCAAGGACATCCGCCTGCCGCCGATGGCCACGATCACCGACTGGTTCTACTGGACGCCGCCCGCCGAGGGAGACTACACGCTGACCATCACCCTCCCGGAGCAGGAGGGGGAACTGCTGGCCGACAACAACGCCCGGACCGCGCCGATCGCCATCCGCCAGGAGCAGCTCAAGGTGCTGCTGGTCGAGAGCATGCCTCGCTGGGAGTACCGCTATCTTCGCAACGCCCTGGCCCGTGATCCGGGGGTCGAGGTCTCCTGCCTCTTGCTTCAGCCGGGGCTCAGCAAGCGGGGGGGCGGCACGCAGGACTACATCAGCGAGTTCCCCGGCGGTCTCGACGAGCTGACCCAATACGATGTCGTCTTTCTCGGGGACGTCGGCGTGGGCGGCGGCCAGCTGACCGAGGAAGACTGCCGACTGCTCAAGGGGCTCGTCGAGTACCAGGCCAGCGGACTGGTCTTCATGCCGGGGCTCCGCGGGGAGCAGGTCTCGCTGATCGGCACCGAACTTGAGGACCTCTTTCCGGTCGTGATCGACGTGGCCGATCCGGCCGGCACCGCCACCGAGGGTCCCCGGCGGCTGGTCCTCACCGAGGCGGGCCGCAAGAGCCTGCTGACCAAGCTCGCTGACTCATCCGCCGAGAACATCGCCGTCTGGGAAAGCCTGCCGGGAGTGCAGTGGTATGGGCCGGTGCTCAAGGCCAAGGCGGGCAGCGAGGTGCTGGCCGTGCACGAGGACGCCGCCAACGAATACGGCCGGATCCCCTTGCTGGTGACCCGCACCTTCGGCGCGGGCAAGGTGCTCTTCATGGCCACCGACGGTGCCTGGCGGTGGCGGAAGGGAGTCGAAGACAAATACCACTACCGGTTCTGGGGCCAGGTGGTTCGCTGGATGGCCTACCGCCGCAACATGGCCAAGGGCGAGCGGATGAGCCTCTCCTTCGCGCCGGAGCAGCCTGAGCTGGGGCAGTCGCTGTCGCTCGATGCCCGGGTCACGACGACCTCGGGCGAGCCGCTGGTTCGCGGCGAGGTGGCCGCCCGGATCACCGCGCCGAGCGGAGCGGTCGAGACGGTCCGGTTCCTGCCGCCGGCCGGGGAGGGGGAATGGGGCGTGTTCGCCGCGTCCTTCACGCCGAGCGAGCCCGGGCCGCACGAGGTTGTGCTCACCTGCCGCGAGACGGCCGACAGGCTGGAGGCCTCCTTCTTCGTGCAGGGCTCCGTTGAGGAGGGGATCGGCGGCGTGGCCCGGCCCGAGGTGCTGGCCGAAATCGCCCAGGTGACCCGGGGCGAGGTCGTGCCCGAGGACGAGGTGGCGGGGCTCGTCGAGGCCCTTGCGCAACTGCCCGAGCCCCCGCCGGAGGTCCGGCGGCTGCAGCTGTGGTGTCATCCGGCCGTGGCGGCGGCGCTGGTTGGCCTCCTGGGACTGTTCTGGGTGGGCCGCAAGCGGCAGGGGCTGGTCTGAGGCGATCTGAGGAGGCCGTGACGGCCGCTGGCGGGTGGTGAATAATGAAGGTGACAGGCAGCGAATACCGGACGGCCCGCTCGGCGGAGGGTGATGCGATGAAGCCGCAACGTGACGGCCGCGACGAGATTTCGCTCCCTGCAGGGCTCGAGCAACGGCTGTACGCCTTCCGGTCCCTGGTCTGGCGGATCAAGCTGCTCGAGGCGTTCGGCGGGGCAGTGGTCGGAGTCTTGGCCGGCTACCTGGCGGTCTTTCTCCTGGATCGGCTCACCGAGACGCCGGCCTGGGTTCGCCTGGTCGCCTTCGCCGTCGGGGTCATCGGGTGCGCGGCGGTGCCGCTGGCCCTGCACCGCTGGATCTGGGGCCATCGGGGCCTCGAGCAGCTGGCCCGGCTGATCGCCCGCCGCTTTCCCGGGATCGGGGATCAGCTGCTGGGCATCATCGAGCTGGTCCGCGCGGCGGAGTCTCCGGGAGGATCCGCGGATCGCTCCCGGGCGCTCTGCGAGGCGGCCATCGGGCAGGTCGCCGAGCAGGCCGGCGGTTACGACTTCGCCGAGGCCGTGCCCCGCCCGCGGCACCGCCTCTGGCTGACGGCCGCGGCGGTGCCTCTGGTCGCTGTGGCCGCGGCGGCCTGGCTGGCTCCCGAGGCGGCATTCAACGCCTGGGCCCGGTTCCTCGCCCCGTGGTGGCCGGTCGAGCGATTCACCTTCACCCGCGTCGAGCCGCTGCCCGAGACGATCGTCGTGCCGCACGGAGAGCCGGCCGCCGTTGAGGTCGCCTTGGCCGCGGACACACGCTGGCATCCGGACGAGGCCCGGCTCCGGGTCGGTGGCCAGGCGCCGCTGGAGGCCCGGCTCGAGGCTGACGGCTACACCTTCACCATCCCGCCGCAGCTCAGCCCGGCCGCGGTGGGCCTGGCGGTGGGCGACTGGCGGCAGCGGCCCCGGATCGAGCCGATGCTCCGGCCGCAGATCACCGGCCTCGCGGCGGAGATGCAACTGCCGGCCTATCTCGGCCGACCCGACCTGATCCGCCAGGAGGTTCGCGGCGGCACGCTCGTGCCGCTGGCCGGCAGCACGATTTCGATCGTGGCGACTGCCGATCGAGACCTGGCCGCGGCGACCGTCGACGGGCAGCCGGTCGATCCGGTCGGGTGCGAGGTTCGGACCCTGCCACGGGAGGTGGTCGAGCCGTCGGAGCTGACGATCAGCTGGCGGGATCGGCACGGCCTCGACGGCAGCGGGCCCCTGGCCCTGACCATTCAGCCCCGCAGCGACGAGCCCCCGTCGGTCGTGGCCCTCGACCTGCCGCCGAATCGGGACGTGTTGCTCGATACCGACACCCTGCGGTTTCGCGTGGCGGTGCGGGACGACTTCGGGATTCGCCGCGTCGGTCTGGAATGGGAGGGAATCGCCGACTGGGGCGGCGGGAACGATCCCGCAGCGAGCCTTCGTGGGCAGCGGCTCCTCAAGGCCGGGGGTCCTGAGGTGGAGGCCATCGAGGCCGTGGCGACCTTCTGCCCGGCCGCTCTGGGCATCGCACCGCAGCCGATCTTCCTGCGGGTCTTCGCCGAGGATTACAAGCCGGGGCGTGCGCGGGCCACGTCGACGCCGCTGTTGATCTACGTGGTCGACAAGGCGGAGCACGCGCTGGTGCTCAACACGCGTCTCCAGCAGTTCCGGCAGCGGGCCAGCGAGGTTCGTGATCGTGAGATGATGCTCTTGGCCACCAACAAGGAGCTGCGGGAACTGCCGGGTGAACGGCTCCTCGACGAGGACGTGCGGGGCCGCCTGGCCGGGCAGGTGGCCGCCGAGGAGGCCAATGCCCGCCGGCTCGAGCGGCTCGTCGAGGAGGGCGCGAAGCTCGTCCGCGAGGCGACGAAGAATCCCGATTTTGAAGCGGCCACGCTCGAGCGGCTCGCCGAAGATCTGCAGGCGCTCTCCGACATCGCCGCCAACCGAATGCCAGGCGTTGCCGACCTGCTGGCCCAGGCCGCCGCTGCCGAGCAGGGCACGGCCGGCCAGATGGACCAGGCTGCTGCGGGTCAGCCCGGCGAGGCGGGTCAGTCTGGTGAACAGGGCCAGCAGCAACAGGGCCAGCAGGGAGAGTCTGGCAGCCAGCCCGGCTCGAGTCAGCAGGCTGCCGGTGAGCCGGCCGGCGAAGCGGGCGAGAGCGAGGCCGGCGAACAATCGCCCCGGGTTGGTGAGCAGCGTAACCAGACGGCGGGCGGCCAGGGAGGCGAGCCCGCCCCGCCGAGTCCGCCGGTGCCGCAGGTGGTCGATCAGGAATCGTCCCAGCAGCCGGCCGATCCCGATGCCGGCGAGAATCCGTCATCCGCGGCCGGGGGCCAGGGGCGGCTGGGACTACCGACGACCCAGGCAGGTGTCTCGCCGCCGTCATCAGGTGAGGCCGCAGGCGAGGCTGAGCCGCCTGCCGACGAGCTGCTCGACGAGGCCATCGCCAGGCAGGAGGAGCTCCTCGAGGAGTTTGCCAAGGTCGCTGACGAGTTGGCGGCGGTGATGGCCCGGCTGGAAGGCAGCACGTTTGTGAAACGATTCAAGCTCGCCTCCCGGGAGCAGCTCGAGATCGGGGGCAGGCTGGCTGCCCTCGCCGCCGAGGCTTTTCTGCCGGCCGCCGGCCGGCCTCCCAGAGTCGAACAGGCGATCGAGGGCGTCCAGGAACTGAGCCAGCGGGAGTCGGAAAAGGTCTCGGCCCTGCTCGACGACCTGCAGGCCTACTTCGACCGCCGGCAACTGCCAGCTTTCCGGACGGTGCTCGAAGAGATGAAGGATCTCGACGTCCTCGGCAGCCTGCGGGAGGTCTCCGATGAGATCGCCAGCGAAGCTGGGATGTCGCTGGCTCAGACGGAGTATTGGTCGGACACCTTCGACCGGCTGGCCGACGACCTGGTGCCTCCGGCCGAGGGTGGTGGCGAGGGGGGCGGCGAGGGCGAGGCCCGTGAGAGCGTCCCTCCGGAGGTGGTGCTCGAGGTGATGAAGATTCTCGAGGAGGAGGTCACGCTCCGCGAGGAGACCCGGGTGGCCGAGCAGCGGAAAGATGCCCTGCCCGGCGAGGAGCATCTGGCGGCGGCCGAAGGGCTGGCCGACCGGCAGGAGGATCTGGCCGACCGGATCGTCGATCTCGTCGATCGGCTTCTCGACGAGCCCGACGGGGAGCGGGAGTTCGCCCAGGAGATCGAACTGTTCGACAAGGTCGAGGAGGTGATGGTCGAGACGGCCGACATTCTCGGCTCTCCCGACACCGGGCCGGCGGCGATCGGCGCTGAAAGCGAGGTCATCGAACTGTTGCTGGCGGCCCAGGCCGCTTCATCCAACGGCGGCGGCGGGGGCGGTGGCGGGGGCGGTGGCATGACCCCGGGCGGGGGCAGCACGGGCTCCACCAGCGATTCTGCCTTGGCCCTGCTCGGCAGCGGCAATCGCTCGGCGGCCGAGGCGGGGGGCGAAGACGAGCAGGCCATTGGAGAGTCGGGCCGTGTGCTGCCCGAGGAGTTTCGAGCCGGCCTCGACGCCTACTTCAACCAGCTCGAAAAGGGGCGGCGATGACGCGCGGCCGGATCGGGAGGATGAGCCGGGCAGCGGTCGCCCTCGGGCTGGCCTGTCGGGCGCTCTCCCTTGCGGCGGGCGATGACGTGGTCTCTGAGCCGGCCGCGTCGCCTCCGGCGGAGACCGTCCGCTTCGGGCGTGGCAACATCCGGGTGATGGGGATCGCCAACGGCAGGCTCTCGATCGATTTGGGCACGACGTTCGACCAGCAGGTGTTCGGCCGATCGGCGGCGGGAGGCCGGGCCGTGATCATCGTCAACGGCGTCGTGATGCGGCAGCCGCAGGCGAGGCAGGCGGCCACCGACACGATGGAGAAGTTGTCTGGCATTCGCGGCCAGGGCGAAGCCTGGATCGCGGCGATCGACCGAATCTGCAGGCTCACCGCCGGCCAGCGGCAGCGGCTGGAGATGGCGTTGACCAGCGACCTCGAGCGACTGGCCTTTCGCATCGACACGCTGCGGGGCAAGTATGTGGGCCGGGAGGTCTCGCCGGCCGGGGGCGGCATCGACCCTGAAACCATCGCCAGGCTGCGGACCGATGCCGCGACCTGCCGGCGGCTGCTGACGAAGCCCTTCGACCGCGATGCGCTCCTGCCGGCGGTGGTCGACACGATCCTCAATGCCGAGCAGGCGGCGGCCATTGAATCACTGCTCAAGCGACGAACCACCCTGGGACGCACGCCATGAACCGATATCGATCAGGCCGCCTTGCATCCAGCCTGGGGCTGGTCGTGGTGATCATGCTCTCCACTGCCGGTGTCCGTGGGGAGGGGCCGCTGGTTCGCTACGGCGATCCGGTTCCGCGGGATGTCCGGGAAATCTACGACGCCGGGATCCGCTACCTGCTCAAGACGCAGGACTCCTCCGGGGCCTGGAAGGACGGCCAGGATGGCCCGGGGGTCACGGGGATGGCGGTGATGGTGCTGCTCGGCTCCGGGGAAGATCCCAACTTCGGCCCCTACCGTGTGCCGATCCGCAAGGCCCTTCGCAGCATGATCATCGATCAGGATCCCGATACCGGTTTCCTGGCCAGCAGCCGGGGCCACGACAGCATGTACCAGCACGGCTTCGCGATGCTGGCCCTCTCGGAGGCCTACGGGGCGGTCGACGATCGGACGCTCTGGGAGGAGGCGAAAGGGCTGCGGGGGCCGGGCGTGGGCCGGTCGCTCGGGCAGGCCCTGGAGCTGGCGGTTCGGTGTGCCGTCACCTCCGCGAAAAAGAACCCCAACGGAGCCTGGCGGTACTCCCCCGATGCCCGGGACGCCGACACGTCCGTCAGCGGCGCGGTGTTGATGGGGCTCCTGGGCGCTCGGAACGCGGGAATCGAGGTGCCAGACGAGACGATCGACCGGGCGATCAAGTACTACACGACGATGACGGGAGGCAACGGCCAGGTCGGCTACTCGGGCAATCCGGGCGGCGGCAGCGACGCCGTCACGAGCATCGCGGTGCTCGTCTATGCGATCGCCCGCCACAAGGAACTTCCCCAGTACGAGCAGGCGCTCTCCTACCTCAAGCAACGGAGTCGCGACCCGCAGTCGGCCATCGGCGGCTATCCCACCTACACCCGCTACTATCGGGCCCAGGCCCTCTTCCAGGGCGATGTCGAAGCCTGGGAGCAGTGGAACTCGGGTCTCGTGCAGGAACTTAAGAAACTCCAGGGCAAGGATGGCAGCTTTGCCGCCTTCGCCGGCCGTGGCGGGGGCTTCGGGGGCACCGTCGATACCACCCTGGCCCTCCTGGCCCTGGCGGTGAACTACAAGTTTCTGCCCATCTACGAGCGGTGAGCGACATGGCCAGCCAGACAATCTCTCGCATGCTCATGACCGGGGCTCTGGCTGCGGGGCTGCTGCTTGTGCCGGCGGCCCGCGGAGAAGACGACGAGCAGGCGGCCCGGCAGGCCGCCGCCCGTGACGCCAAGGCGGTCGGCTGGCTGTTGAGGCAGGGGCTGCAGGCGATCCTCCCGATCGCCGAACCGCCAGCTGATCGGCAACGGCAGCAGCAGATCGAACAGCGGGCCCGGCAGATGGAGCGGTTTTTCAAGCCGATCCTGGAGAGCGAGCTGGAACTGGCCCGGCGGACCTGCGGCGGGCTCGATCCGAAGGCCCGCCGCACGATCGTCGCCTCCGGCACGAAGGCGGTCGAGGAGGCTGCCCGGCAGGTCGCCGCGCGGCAGTTCGGAGGACGGGCCGATGCGGCCTTCGACCCGCGGGACATCATCCGCAGCCGGCTTGCCGAGAGCCTCGCCACGGTGGCCGCTCCCGAGGAACTGGCCGCCTATCGGCTCGAGGTGCAGCGGCGGGCGGCCCGCCGGGATGAGTCGGAGCGGCTGCTCCTGGTGGCCCGGCTCGATCGGCAGCTCGATCTGACCGCCGCCCAGCAGCGAGCCATCGACGGGGCCCTTGAGACGGCTTGGGAGGACGATTGGGGCCGGGTGGTCCGCGACCATGGCGGCCGCCGGATCAACAACTACCCCCTCGCCCCCGACTACGCCAGCGGCGTCATCACGCCCCACCTCGAACCCGATCAGGTGATCGAGTGGGAAAACTGGTGTCGGGCGGCGGGCTCGAACATGGCGGGGAATCACAGGCACTGGCATTTCGATGGCCAGGGCCTCCAGCAGCGCGATCCCTGGTGGGGCCAATGACCGATCGGTGGACGATGCTCATCGTCGCAGTGCTCAGCAGCCTGCTGCCGCCGGCCGCGGTTCGCCTCCAGGCTGCCGATGACGATGTGGTCGTGGCCGACATCCAGGAAGATCCCTCGGTTCGCCAGCCTCACATGGTCAATCTGGGCACCAACTTCGATGCCAATCTCTTCGAGCAGCACGGCAATGGCTGGGTGCTCCGCGGGGACAGGGGGCAGTCGAGCCCGGCCGAGTCGCCGGCCCTGGCCCGCAGCCGGGCGCTGGGCCGGCACCAGCTCGAACGGATCGAGTCGGCCTGTGGGATCACCCCTGAGCAGCGGCAGCGGCTGCTGCTGGCCATGGAATCGGACATCCGCCGCTTTGCCGCCGAGGTTGAACGGGTCAGAGAACAGTACCTGGGCCGTGAGATCAACATGAACGTTCCGGCCGGCCAGAAGCAGTGGCTCGCCTTCCAGCAGGACGTCCGGCGGTGTCGCGACCGGATGCGGAGCATCTTCAAGGAGGGGTCGCTGTTTGACACGGTGAAGAGCAGCATCCTCGACGAGCGTCAGCGAGACTGCCTGACAGCCGAGGCCGCGGCCCGGCGATCGTTCCACTGGCGAGTGATGGTGCTCGAGGCGCTCGTCCGGCTCGACGACGCCCTGGGGCTCGATCAGTCGCAGCACGACCTGATCCGCGATGCCCTGCTCGAGCGGGAGCCTGCCCTGCGGATCGACAGCGAATCACTCGGCCGGGATGATCCGAATCTCCGCCGCAACCTCGTCTTGATGGTGCTGGCCGGTGTCGATCGGAGCAAACTGCGGGCGGGGCTCAGTCCCCGCCAGTGGCAGGCCCTCGCGGCGTTGATGAACCAGGGCCGGGCGATGCGATCCTGGATCGACCAGCAGGGCGTGCTCGACGAGCTGCCGTGATCATCAGTGGCGGGCCCACCCCTCGCGAACCCACGATTCCGCGTGTCCTCGGGTTGGAAAAGGGTACAGGCACCTCGCTTCGCTCGGAGCCAGTCCCCTTTTCCATAGAAGCCCCCCGGCGCGAGCCGGGGGGACGGCGGGCCGTTGGGCGAGAGACG
>Ga0180429_10004155_pt1 | contig 11622 bp, 9 predicted proteins | sample SS_ome_FD_132428 | JGI IMG/M metagenome (GOLD analysis project Ga0180429, IMG submission 132428) | Hypersaline lake sediment archaeal communities from the Salton Sea, California, USA - SS_1_S_1 metaG | ecosystem: Environmental > Aquatic > Non-marine Saline and Alkaline > Hypersaline > Sediment ... | reverse complement strand
TTTTCCAATGCGGCTTGGAGCGCGTCGAGGGTGACTGGCTTGGAGAGATAGTCGTTCATCCCGGCGCGGAGGCATCGCTCCCGGTCCCCTTCCATGGCGTGGGCGGTCATGGCGATGATGGGGATGTGGCCTCCCCCTTTCCTCTCCTGCTCGCGGATGACGGCAGTCGCTTCGTATCCGCCCATCTCGGGCATTTGCACGTCCATGAGGATGATGTCGTAGGAGTTCTTCCTGAAGGCGTAGACCGTTTCGAGGCCGTTGTTGGCCACGACCACACGGTGGCCGGCTTTCTCCAGAATGCGGACGGCCAGCTTCTGGTTGACAAGATTGTCCTCGGCGAGCAGGAAAGTGAGCGGGGCGCTGGTGGTGGGCTTCTCGGCCGCTGCGGGCGTCGAGAGACCCCGATCCTCTCCCCGATCGGATTGGTCTGTCTTTTCCTGCGACTTGACCAACGTCAGGAGGAGGTCGGACTGCTTGACCGGCTTCGTGAGGTACTTGTGGATGCCCATCTCCTTGCACCGCCTGAAGTCGCCCGTTCGTCCCGCCGATGTGAGCATGATGATCTTCGCGCCGGCAAGGTTGTTGGCCGCCTGGATTCGCGAGGCGAGTTCGAAACCATCCATGTCGGGCATGTTGACATCGAGAATCATGAGCTGGAAGGGTTGCGACGCAGCGCGAGACTCGTCGATCATACGGAGCGCCTCCGGCCCGCTGGCCGCCTCCAGGGCGTCCATCTTCCAATGGGTCAGCGTGTCGGTCAGAATGCGGCGATTGGTCGTGTTGTCGTCCACAACGAGAACACGGAGATCGTGAAGCGCACCGGGATCGGCCAGCGCCCGGCCGAGATCCTGCGAACTGGCCATGCCGAAACGGGCGAGGAAGTGGAAGGTGCTCCCCTTGCCGGCGGCGCTCTCGATCCACATCTTGCCGTTCATCATGCCCACAAGCTGCGACGAGATGGTCAGGCCGAGTCCGGTGCCGCCGTAGCGGCGCGTCGACGATCCATCGACCTGGGTGAAGGCCTCGAAGATGAGCTCCAGCTTGTCCGTCGCTATTCCGATTCCCGTGTCGGACACGGAAAAGTGAATCATCGAAGAGCCGTCTTGCCGCGCGTCGAGTTCGGCTTTGACGACCACTTCACCCCTCTCGGTGAACTTGATCGCATTGCTCACCAGATTGATGATGACCTGCCGGAGCCGGCCGGGATCTCCGACCAGTCCGTCGGGGACATCGGCGTCGACGCGCCAGGCGAGTTCGAGGCCCTTCTCGTGCGCCCTGAGGCCGACGGTGCTCAACGTGTCGCCGATCATGTCGCGGAGACTGAACTCGCGCTCCTCGAGTTCGAACTTGCCCGCCTCGATCTTGGAAAAGTCGAGGATGTCGTTGATGACCTGCAGGAGCGAGTCGGCCGACGACTTGACCATGTCGAGGTATTCTTTCTGTTCCTCGCTGAGGTTGGTTCCGAGAGCGAGTTCGGTCATCCCGATCACGCCGTTCATCGGTGTGCGGATCTCGTGGCTCATGTTTGCCAGGAACTCGGACTTGACTCTCGATGCCTCGAGCGCCTCGTCGCGCGCCGCCTTGAGCTGCTCTCCGGTACGCTTCCGTTCCTGGATCTCGAGCTGCAGTTCGCCGGTCCGTTCCTTGACGCGTTCTTCGAGCCGTTCGCGGTTCCGCTGGAGTTCGGCGTCTCTGGCCTGGATTTGTGAGAGCATATCGTTGAAACCGCTGAAGAGCGCGTCGAGCTCGACCGGCGTTTTGGCGCTCCCCTCGTTCCTCGCCCTCTCCGAGTAGTTCTTCTTTACCGAGACGTTGCGCGCCGTTTTTACCAGGGAGAGGATCGGTACGGAAATTCCCCGCTGCAGTTGGGAGGACATGAAAAAGGCGAGAGCGAGCGACGCCGTGAGAACGATGCCGACGATGATCGAGTACTGCTTGAACCGCGCCCGCATCTCTTCCAGGTCCGATTTGATGAAGATGGTGCCGATCACTTCGCCTTCGAGGCTGATCGGCCGGAACATGGCCAGGTGATCTTTGCCGAACTCGACGCTCTCGGGCCGGAAGTCGGGAGGATTGAAAGGCAGATCGGGGTTGTCGCGGTAGTAGGTGGCAAAGACATCGCCCTTTTTGCCGTAGATACATGCCATGACGATGTGATCTTCGGCGGAGAGGGAACGCAGAATCTCCTTGCCATCGTCCTCGTGATCGAAATCGAGGGCGGCCGTGGCGTTGTTTCCGATGATGTCGCAGAGGGTGGTGATCTCCTCGGTCATGTGTTCCTTGTAGGTGCCGAGCTCATAAGTCAGAAACGCACCGCACACGACCAAGAGAGTGACCGCGCTCGTCAGCATGATCATCGATGTCAGCTTGCGCTTGATCGATATTCCGCTGTTCATTCCCATTATCTGTTCTCCGAGTATTCGGCTTTCTGCGTCCCCTTTTCTCTGAAAGCCACGCCGGGATCTCTCACCCCGTTCCAGGTCAGGGCTCGCGCCCTCCCGAAACCACTTAAATTGATTTCGACAAAAGCCGTTTAAAACCCAAGTCAAGTGGGATAAATTTCTGGTCCGAGGAGATTTAGGGAGGATGTCCTACAGACTCTTACCTATATAGAATTTTCGGGAGATTTCCCCCTCTTCGAGAGCCCCTTCTGCCGGGGAGAATTCGATGGGAGGTCACAATGCTCTATCGATCTCATATTGATGATGATCCTGTTATCGCGACCGATGGGAGGAGCATAGCTTTTTCTTTATCAAGCACTTGGGGCTGATGGGTAAGATATCTCGTTTGGTGGTGGGGGAGCGCGGTTATAATGGATCGCTTGATCAAGGCCGACTCGATGGGCCGGGATGGAGACAAAAAGTGGATGCAGTGATTCTCGACATGGACGGTGTGCTCGTCGATAGCGAACCTTTACACCTCGAGGCGATCAACCAGGTTCTGGCCACCCTTGGCGAGAAACTGTCACACCACGAGGCGCAGGCCTTTCTCGGCAGGGACGACCGGGATCTTTTTCAAGAACTGATCGCCCGCTTCGGCCTGGCCGAAAAAGCATCCGAACTCATCGCCGCCAAGGAGCGCGCTTTGCTCGATCTCATCGGCGAGGGGGTTGTGCCGAGGCCGGGTGTTCCCGAACTGATCGTGGGGCTCAAGATGCGCGGCTACCTCGCGGCCGTGGCGTCGTCGTCCTTCCGCCCCGTGGTCGACGCCATGCTCGACGAACTGGGATTGATGCGCTCTTTCGATGCTGTGGTGACCGGGGACGAGGTTGATCGTGGAAAGCCGGCGCCCGACATTTTTCTCGAAGCGGCCGAGAGGCTCGGTGTGGAACCGGCCCAATGTCTCGTCTTCGAGGACGCCCCGCACGGCGTGCGGGCCGCCGTGGCGGCGGGGATGACGGCTGTGGCGGTGCGCACGCGCGAGAATCACCATTTCGTCTTCGAAGAGGCGCAGAGGGTCTTCGACGGATTCGAACGATTTGACTGGGCGCTTCTCGACGACCGGTGATCAGTCGGCGGTCGCCTTGAATACGCGGACCCCCACGAGGAAGCTGACCAGCCCGATTCCGATCAGGATGCCGCAGGGAGCGAGCATTTCGGCCAGACTGAAACCCCGCCAGACCGCGCCTTCCACGGCGAGCACCGACCATTTGACGAAGCTGAAGTCGCTCACCGTCTTCATCCAGCCGGGCATGAACATGAGGGGAATCATCCCGCCACCGGTCATTGCCATGAGGAGCAAGAACGCCCAGCCGATTCCGCCCACCGAGGCTTCGGTTTTTCCCATTACCGAGATGAGCATCATGATTCCCACGAAGGCGACGGCAGCCGAGATCAGCGCGAGCAGGAGGAGGGGATAGGAGTCGGGCCGCACGGAGAAAGCGAGCCTGAAGATGGCGAAAAGAACCGCCAGCCCTCCGAGGGTCGCCAGGAAACAGGCGAGCGCTTTTCCGGCCAGGATATGGGCGAGGGTGATCGGCGCGCTCTTGAGCCGGATGAGCGTACCGCGCGTCCGTTCCATGACGAGGGAGACGGCAAACGCCGCCGAGCAGCCGAGGAGGAGCCAGACGAAGGCCTGGGGCATGGTGATCTCGTAGCTCGACCGCGGATGGATCCGCTCCTTGAGGACGCTCTCCACCTCGATGTCGACGGGGTTCCAGCCGTCGAGTCCCGCCAGATCGCCGCCCGAGCCGTCGGCGTTTTTTACGCCGGCGGGCTCATTACCGGGCAGCCCTGCCATGAGAAAGTCGATCTCCGTCATGAAGCGGACGAGGAGCGTCTTGGTGACCGGATCGATCTCGTCGTCGGCCTCGATCCTCGCCCGGGCCGATTGCGCCTGGCGCCGCATGGAGAGGCGGTCGGTGAGGGTGTCCTGCAAGGTGCGGAAGGCGTACTGGGTCAGCAGCCCCCGGATCATGGCCGACTCGGCCTTGCGGCCCGGATCGACTCCGATCGCGATGCGGATCGACTCGGCCTGAAAGATCCTGTCGACCGATTCCTGGAAACCTTGGGGAAGGACGACATAGGCCGACCGATCGCCGCGCCGCACCATGTCGGTCGCTTCCGCCCTGCGGCTCCGCGTCACGTCGAACTCGGTCGACTCCTCGAGAAGGCGCCCGAACTGCTGCGACGCATCGCTTTCGTCCTCGTCGACGAGTGCGATTTTCATGGCGCCCATGCCGCCCCCGCCGGCCCCGGAAAAGATGGCGCCGAAAAAGACGGAGTAGATCAGGGGAAAGAAGAAGACAAAAAAGAAACCGACGCGGTCCCTCTGGAGGAGGCGGAGATCCTTGCAGGCCAGGGCCGCGATGCGTCTCATCAGTCCCTCAGCTTTCTGCCGGTGAGGTTGAGAAAAACCTGTTCCAGATCGGGGCGGTCGAGGCGAAAGGACTTGAGCCTCCCCGCGCTCTTCAGGCCGGTGAGTTCGGCGACGGGATCGTCGGTTTCGATGCGTTCTTCTCCGTCGCCGCCATCGACGACGAGCGCGCTCGCACCGCCATGACTGTCGATCAAGCCTTCCACGCTGTCGAGGGCCAGAAGGCGCCCCACGTCGATGATCCCCACGCGGTCGCAGAGTTTCTGCGCCTCTTCCATGTAATGCGTGGTGTAGATGATGGTCCGCCCCTCGGCGCGGAGCGCCTTGATGTTTTCGTAGAGCGCGTTGCGCGACTGGGGATCGACTCCGGCCGTCGGTTCGTCGAGAAGGATCAGCGGAGGATCGTGGATCAGAGCGCAGGCGAGATTGAGGCGCCGCTTCATTCCTCCCGAGTACTTCTTGACCAGGTCGCCGGCCCGGTCGCCGAGATCGACGAAGTCGAGGGCGCTCGTGACGCGGCTCTTGAGTGCGCCGCCGCCGAGGCCCTGCAGCCTTCCGAAGAAGGCGAGGTTTTCGCGGCCAGTGAGCTCTTCGTAGAGGGCGAGCGCCTGGGGGGCCACACCGATGAGCGCGCGGCTGGCGGCATCGAGCGGGGAGTGGCCGTCGCCGATCTCGACCGTTCCCTCGTCGGCAGCCAGAAGCCCCACGGCGATGTTGACCGTCGTCGTCTTGCCCGCGCCGTTCGGTCCGAGAAGGCCGAAGACCTCACCCTCGAGAATCTCGAGAGTGAGGCCGTCGACAGCCTTCATCGAACCGAAGGCTTTGTGGATTTGGTTGAGTTTGAGCATGAGATAGATTTTTCTTGCGCGTCAGCCGATCAGAATGTCCATCCCACCTTGATCGTGGCGAGCCAGTCCTGGCGTTTCTTGCGGTCGCCCATGTCGTCCACGGCCGGTTCGCCGTTGTAGCGGTGCTCGAAACCAAAGGAAAGGAAAAGGTTTTCCGTGAGCTGATTGCGCAGTTCGGCCGTGGTCGTGGTGCGCACGTCGTCGTCGATCTCCTCGAGGTTCGAGATCAACTGGAAGGTCTGGAGGAAGGTCCACTGATCGCTGATCAGCCACTCGTAGTTCTCGCCGAAACGGCCCACGGCGTTGTCCCGGTTGTCGTCGTCGTAGTAGTCGCTCGTCTCGTAACCGATACCGACCTCGGTGTTCAGCTTGTGCTTCTCCTCGTCGAGCACCTTGTAACCACCACCGACGGTGCCCGTCGCTCGCAAACGCAGATCCTGAAATTCGTCCTTCTCCAGATCGAGCCCCGCATAGCCGTAGAGCCTATCCGAGAAGTCATGCTCGAATTTCGCACCCGCTGTCTGGCGGTTGCGGTGCCGCTCCATCTCGCCGGTGTCGTCGTTCTGAGACTCGCCCCATTCGCTGCGCACGTAAGCGCCGAACCGGTCCTCGCCCCAATCGGCCTTGACTTCGACTTTGGCGTCGGTCTCGCGCGTCTTGGTGTTTCCGCCTGTGAACGAGAGGCCCGCTTCGAAGAGACCGGACCAGACTTCCTCCTCTTCGTCCGCGTCCTGGGGGAGAACGGAGGCCACGGCGAAGGGCACGGGCAACGCTGTCGTTGCACTGGACGCCATGGGAGCCGGATCGCTGATAATGGAGGTGCAACCCGCAAAGAGGAGCAGGGAAACAAGAGCTAACCCGAAAGGGACATTGTGGTAACGCATTGTCGATTTCCTTAAAAAAACAATCGTCAGGTGAGACCTCCGCGAACTCAAGTCCAAATCAATAGCACTCTTTTGGATTGGTGACAAGGCCATTTTGGCTATTCGCAATCAGCCTCGAAGGCGAGTCGTCCCGAGGCGATCGGACCGGCGACTCCGTCGATCCGCAGGGAGAGATCGTCGAGGATCTCCATCACGCGTCCGCGAGCGACGAGACGGTTCGAACCCTCCCCGCTCGAACGAAAACCGTCCTCGTAGATCCGGACCGTTCTGTTCAGCACGCTGCTGTGTGAGCGATAGGCGTCAACGAGAGAAGTGGCGCCCTCCGTGAGCAGCCTGTCGTACCAGTGGTCGACGCGTTCGAGGAATGCGGCGAGGAAGAGCCCGGGCGACCACTCCGATCGGGGAAGGGACGACGCGAGGCTGCCGGCAGCGGGAACGAATCGATCGGGCTCCAGATCCGGTTCGGCGAGCACATTGACACCGATGCCGAGAAAGACATCGGTGATGTGCGGATCCTGATAAGTCTGGCGGGTCAGCACGCCGGCCACCTTGCGTGGTCCGATGCAGACATCGTTGATCCACTTGATCCGCGGTAGGGGGGAGCGGTCCGGCATCGCGCCGTCCGCGCCGGAAGTCATCGGGCGGATCGATTCGACGCACGCCACCGCGGCGAGAATGGAAAAGGCCGGTCCGGCTTGCTCGAGGGTGAGCGCCGGCTCGAGGTGGATCACCGCATGGAGGTTGCCGCGCACCGACTGCCACGACCTGTCGAATCGGCCGAGAAATCCCTGCCCGGCCACGGCGGCGCAGACGAGCCCGTCGGGGAGAGCCGCCCGGCCGCGCTGCAGTTCGGTCAACATTTCGAGGTTGGAACGTGCGGCCCATTCCTGAAGTATGAGGAGGCGAAATCGCTCGCGAAATGACACCGACGGAACGGTCAACGAGTGCACGGTCTTGCGGCCGAAGAAGGCCCGCGCGAGCGCCGGATCGCAGGGGGAGCGGCCTTTGTCGCCGCCCCTCGGCGCCGTTGCGCCTTCCGGCTCGAGAGCCCGATTGAAAAAGCTCTCCGCCTCTTCGACCGAGTCGGTGAGTATCACGCAAGGTCTGTTCAAAATCGCTTTCCCAATTTCGAAAATCGGACATTGACAACCTGGCCGAGCGTTAATAAGGTAACCAAATTCGCCGGAGAACATGATCTCTGAAGAAGTAATTTTCCATCCCCATTAAGAATCCGCGTGAAGCCATGGATAACTTCAGCGTTTTAACATGTCTCTATTCATTTCTGGCCGTCTTTATCCTGCTCTCGTTTCTGGCACTCATCATCCGCCTGGTCACGGCGCTCTTTCCGGCCAGGTCGGGCGACGGGCTGGATCCTGCAGTGATCTCGGCAATTCATACTGCTGTGGCAGCTAAAATACCCGGCGCCCGGGTGACACATATTGAGGAGATTCAAAAGTGATTTACGCAGAGAGTCCGAAGAAGATCCGCGTCATGTTCACACCATTTCGGGATGGTCTGCAGAGCGCCTTCGGCGGCAAGGTGCGGGTCGACGACCTGCTCCCTGCCATGGAAGCCTCTGTCGATGCGGGGATACGCCATTTCGAGTTCGGCGGCGGCGCCCGTTTTCAGGCGCCCATCCTCTACGTGAACGAGGATCCCTTCGAGTGCATGGACAAGATGCGCAAGGTGGTCGGCCCCGACTCGATCACCCAGATCCTGACCCGTTCCATCTCGGGCGTGACTCTCACCACCCAGGCGATCGAGCCCCTCAACATGCAGGCGAAGATGATGAAGAAGCACGGCACCGACTGGGACCGTAACTTCGACTTCACCAACAACGTCGATCTCCTCGTCAAGACGGGCAGGCCGATCGTCGAGGCCGGCATGCACCACCAGGTCTGCGTGGCGCTCATGGGTCTGCCGCCGAGTTTCGGCGAGACCGACGTCCACACGTCGGAGTACTACATCGGCGTGGCGCGGCGGCTCATCGAGTCGGACGTGCAGATCGATTCGCTCTGCATGAAAGACGCGAGCGGCACGTGCGACACCAAGACGGTCTACGAAACAGCCAAGGGGATCCGCGCGATCCTGCCTCCCGAGATTCCCCTCTGGTGCCACACCCACGACACGGCGAGCACCGCCGTTGCCTATTACCTCGCCGCCGTCGAGGGCGGATGCGACGGCATCGACCTCGGCCTCGTTCCCTACGCGAGCGGCACCTGCCAGCCCGATGTGCGCTCCATGGCCCACATGCTCAAGGGCACGGGCTACTCGCTCGACATCGACGACACCAAGATGGGCGAGGTGTCCAACATCCTCCAGGAGGGGATGAAGGAGTACAAGTTCAACCCGATCTGCACCACGCCCGATCCGCGCGTCTGCGGCTTCCCCATGCCGGGCGGCGCCATCGGCCCCAACGTGAACATGATGGTCGACGCCGGCATCGCCGACAAGTACTCGGAGGTGCTCGACGAGTTCCCCATCGTGGTCAAGGCGGGCGGCGCGTGGACGAGCGTGACGCCGGGCAGCCAGTTCTACTGGCTCCAGGCGTTCAACAACGTCATGTTCGGCCGCTGGGAGAAGATGAACGAGGGCTACGGCCGCACCATTCTGGGTTATTTCGGCAAGCCTCCGGCAGAGCCCGACCCGGAGGTGGTCAAGATCGCCGCCGCGCAGCTCAAGATGGATCCCTTCGACGGCGACCCGCTCGCCGTGGCGCCGAACAACATCGGCGAGGCGGAAAAGATCGTCAAGGATCACGGACTCGAGCCGACCGACGAAAACGTCTTCCTCGTCCTCAGCCAGATGAAGCCGGGCAAGAAGGTGGAAGCCAACGAGGGTCTCCATCTCCTCCAGGGCAAGGGGCGCATCGTGCTCCCCCTCAAGGAGAAGGAAAAACCGGCCGCCGCTGCCGCACCGGCCGCCGCGCCCGCAACCGCCGCCGCCCCCGCTGCGCCGAAGGGGCCCGTCACCTGCGAGGTGGCCGAGGTCGGCGGCGCGGTGCGCACCTTCAAGGTCTCCCTCTCCTACGAAGAAGCCGCCGACGCTGCGCCGGCCAAGGGCGCCGCGCCACCGGCTGCGGGAGGAACCGCCGCGGGAAGCAACAACTCCTTTCCGCTGAAAGCGCCCTTTCCGGGAGCGGTGACCCTCAAGGACCTTCTCGTCAAGGAAGGCGATGCGATCTCGTCGGGACAGGTGGTCGCCGTCGTCGAGGCGATGAAGGCCGACCACGACGTGAAAGCGCCCTGTGCGGGAACGATCGACAATCTGTTGATTGCGATCGGATCCGAGGTTCCGGCGGGCCAGCCCATTCTGACGATTGCCAAGTAAGAACGCCAAGTAAGCGCGAGAGGATGACATGGGATTGACGCAGTTTGTGGCGGTGACGGTCGACGCGACTCAAAAGGTCGTCGAGACCGAAGCAGAGTCCGGGGTCTTTTCGAAGATCGTCAACGGGTCGGGTTTCGCGGGGATCGGTCTCGGCAATCTGGTCATGTTCGCCATCGGCGCCGTGCTCATCTATCTCGCCGTGGCCAAGAAGTACGAGCCGCTCCTGCTGATTCCGATCGGTTTCGGCGCGATCTTGGCCAACCTGCCCCACGCGCTTCTCGGATCGGACGACGCGGGCCTGATCGGCATGATCTACCGCGCGGGCATCAAGACCGAGTTTCTTCCGCCCCTGATTTTTCTCGGTGTGGGCGTGCTCACCGATTTTAGGCCTCTCCTCGCCCGGCCGATCACCTTTCTGCTCGGCGCGGCCGCCCAGTTCGGTATCTTCGCGGCGGCGCTCGGTGCCTTCTACCTCTTTAAATTCAGTCCCCAGGAATCGGCCGCCATCGGTATCATCGGCGGCGCCGATGGCCCCACATCGATCTTCCTCGCCGCCAAACTCGCTCCCGAACTTCTCGGCCCGATCGCGGTGGCCGCCTACAGCTACATGAGCCTCGTGCCGATCATCCAGCCGCCGATCATCCGCCTGCTCACATCCAAGTCGGAGCGCGCTATCGAAATGCCCCAGGCGCGCGACGTGTCGCGGCGGGCGCTGATCATCTTTCCCATCGCCGTCGCCATGGTGGCGATCCTGGCGATCCCGAGTTGCGCGCCTCTCATCGGCATGCTCATGTTCGGCAACCTCTTGCGCGTGAGCAAGGTGACCGACCGCCTGCGCAAGACGGCGGGCGGATCGATGATCGACATCGCCACCATCTTTCTCGGCATCGCCGTGGGCGCCACGATGACGGCGGCGAGCTTTCTCACGTGGAGCACGATCAGCATCCTGATCCTCGGCGCCGTGGCCTTCTGCTTCTCCACGGCGGGCGGGCTCATCTTCGCCAAGATTCTCAATATCTTTCTCTCGGCGGAGAAGAAGATCAATCCCTGCATCGGCGCCGCCGGCGTGAGCGCCGTGCCCATGTCGGCGCGTGTGGTTCAGAAGGTCGTCTCCGACGACACCGACGGCGCCGTCAATCCGCTCATGTCGGCCATGGGCCCCAACGTGGCGGGCGTGATCGGCTCGGCGGCAGCGGCGGGCATGTTTCTCCATATTATTGGCTGAGGGGATTCATGGCGCGACGCGACGAAAAACAACTTGCCACTCTCCGGGCATGGTACAAGCAGGACTGGATCCTCGACAAGGTGCGCGCTCTCCACGACGCCGCGCAGTGGGAGGAACTGGAAGAGTTCATCCACAAGGGCGCGCTCATGCCGCTCGGCCGCCATGACGCCCTTCCGGCCTTCATGCTCGACGAGAAGGCCAAGACGCTTTTTCCCTGCAACCTCAGTCCCATCGGCAACGAGGAGGGATGGCAGGACGGCATCGAGGTCGGGTGGGAGGTGGTCGAAGGCGAACTCGGTTTGACCCACGATGAGGTCCACATCAAGATTCGCGATCTGCAGCAAAACGACTGGGACGACTTCCTCCGGAGAGCGGAGGAACGGAAAAAGAAGTAGCCGCGCCGGGTGCCCTTTTTTTGTTGCAGAGTGTTGGCGACTTGGCTAAATAGCCAAACGTTTGATGAAACCGTAGAGGAGGCTGGACGAACATCATGGATGGGAAGACTCGAGCCCGTTTCACC
>Ga0180429_10004154_pt1 | contig 11626 bp, 10 predicted proteins | sample SS_ome_FD_132428 | JGI IMG/M metagenome (GOLD analysis project Ga0180429, IMG submission 132428) | Hypersaline lake sediment archaeal communities from the Salton Sea, California, USA - SS_1_S_1 metaG | ecosystem: Environmental > Aquatic > Non-marine Saline and Alkaline > Hypersaline > Sediment ... | reverse complement strand
CGCGTCAGTGCGGACATGCAGGCGCCGATCGCCAGGAATCCGCCCGCCATCAGCCAGCTGCCGATGTAACCGGCCACGATCACGCCGTTGTCCGGATTGCCGAGGTAGTTGACCGTCAGCCATACCGGAAACGTCAGCAGCAGCGCGGTGCCGATGAACAGCCAGGCCGCCAGGAACTTGCCCAGGACGGCCTGCCCGGTGGTCAGCGGCAGGGTCAGCAGCAGTTCGACCGTGCCCGACCGGCGTTCCTCGGCCCACAGGCGCATCGCGATGGCGGGCACCAGGAACAGGTACAGCCAGGGGTGGAACTGGAAGAAGGGATCCAGGTCGGAGCTGCCCCGCTCGTAAAAATTGCCGATGTAGAAGGTGAACACGCCGGACATGACCAGGAAAATCACGATGAAAACCCAGGCGACCGGCGTGGAGAAGTAGCCCGCCAGTTCGCGGCGCATGACGTTGAGCACGGCGTTCATCGCAGCACCTCCCCTTTGGTGACCTGGCGAAAGACCTCGTCGAGGCGGCCGGCTTCGAGCCGCAGCTCGCTCACCGACCAGCCGTTTTCACGAATCGTGTCCGTGATCACTTCCAGCAGCTGCTCGCCGGGCCTCGGGAAAACGGTCAGCTCGCCTTCGCGCAACTCGACCTTGCGCGACTGCGGCAGTTCACTCAGCGTGCTGGCCACGCGCTCCGGTTCCTCGACCACCAGCGTGACGGCGTCGTGGTAACGTGAGCGGGCGATCAGCCCGTCGGGCGAATCGTCAACCAGCAGGCGCCCGTCGGAGATGATCATCGCCCGGTTGCACAGGGCATGCACCTCTTCGAGGATATGCGTGGAGATGATGATGATTTTGTCGCTGGACATATCGCGGATCAGCTCGCGGACCTCGTGCTTCTGGTTCGGGTCCAGGCCGTCGGTGGGCTCGTCGAGAATCAGCACCCGCGGGTCGTGCAGGATGGCCTGGGCCAGCCCGACGCGCCGCTTGAATCCCTTGGAAAGCGTCTCGACGGGCTGCTCGGGAACACCGTCCAGGTTGAGCCGCTCGATCGCCGCGCCGGCCGCCTGCACCGCATCATGCCCGGTAAATCCCCGGGCGCGGGCGACGAATTCGAGAAAGCGCCTGACGGTCATTTCGCCGTAGGCCGGCGCACCCTCGGGCAGGTACCCCATGCAGCGCCGGGCAGCCAGCGAATCCTCGACGATATCGTGCCCGTTGACCCGGGCCGTACCGGACGTCGGCGCCAGAAAGCCGGTCAGCATTTTCATCGTCGTGGATTTGCCGGCTCCGTTCGGCCCGAGAAAGCCGAGGACTTCGCCGGCGCCTACATCAAAACTCAGCTGATCGACTGCGACGAGCCGGCCGTAGCGTTTGCTCAGCGATCTCGCCTCGATACTCAATTCGCTCATGAGCACTCCCACACAATGAAACTGAAAAAATTTTCGGGTCGTGAAGGTCCGATTTCAAGCCCGTCCTTTCACCATTCTTGATTTGACGTTATCTTGGCTGTCTGTTCCACCCTTTTGACGGCAAAACGTGACCCCCAGCAGCACACCGATCCTGACCGAACTCGACCATTTTCCCGACGGCCTGCTGGAACGGGAGGCAGACTCGCTGCACCGGCAATTGCCCGGACCCACGCTGATTCATCTGCGCGGCCGCCTCGAGCGGCCGCTGGTCGTCAGCGTGCTGCAGCACGGCAACGAGACCACCGGCTGGGAGGCCGTGCGCCGCCTGATAAAAAGCCATTACGACCGCGATGAACTGCCCCGCTCCCTGGTCATTTTTATCGGCAACCCCGTGGCCGCCGCCCACCGCCTGCGCCGCCTCGACGACCAGCCGGACTTCAACCGCTGCTGGCCGGGCGGCGTTGAACCAGACAACGCCCATACGCGATTGTTCCGCAAAATACACGACCGCTTTCTCGAATTGCGGCCGCTGGCCTGTATCGATATCCACAACAATACCGGGCTCAATCCGCACTACGCCGCCGTGAACCGGATTCGCTCGGACTACCTGAGGCTGGCCTCGCTGTTTTCGTCAAAGGTAACTTATTTCACGGTTCCGCTGGGTACGCTCTCGCACTCGATGTCTGAATTCTGTCCGTCGCTGACGCTGGAGTGCGGCCAGGCCGGGGAAATTCACGGTACCGACCACAGTATGGCATTCCTGGAGACCTGTCTTCACCTGGAAGAAATTTCCCTGGAGCCGCCGGACCCCGACGCGGTGCACCTGTTCCACATGGTGGCCACGGTCAACGTCGATTCGAACGTCCTGTTTGGCTTTGGAAAGCTGCCGGTGGACGTCGCGTTCAAGGAAGACCTGGACCTGTACAACTTCAAAGAGCTTCCTGCCGGCACCTCCTGGGGCGTGATCAACAAGCCGGAAAACCCGCCCCTGCTGGCCCGGGACAACGAAGGCAATGACATCACGGAGCGATTCTTCTCGTTTGAAAACGGCCAGATCCGAACCCGCAGTGAAGTCATGCCGTCGATGCTTTCACTCGACCGCCGCGTGATTAATCAGGATTGCCTGTGCTACCTGATGGAACGGATTCACTTCGAAGACAACGAAGAAGTCACCACCATCGATCCGCTGCCTGAGGGCATCGAGCGCTCGGACCGGCCCGGCAGCTGACACGGCAGGTTAAAACCGAACGGGGATTATCAACCCTGACTAATGTCACTGTTGAACACGGCCCGCCTGCGCGAAGATACGCAGCAGGAAAACCCGAGGTTTGAGCGAATGAGCATGTGGACCGCCATTGTACTGATCGTCATCGCTGCCATGGCCAGCGAGGCCTACCGTCATCATGTAAAAGCGCGCAGCGCAGCACCCCGCCAGGAAGAACTGGACGAATTGAAGCGAAAAATCGATGCGCTGAATACCGAGCTTCGGGAACGCGTCGAAACGCTGGAACGCATCGTCACCGACGATAAAGTCGACCTCAAGCGCCAGTTCGAGAAACTGTAGCCGTCAACCCCGGCTCAAAAAATGCGAAAGCGGGCCTTGCGCCCGCTTTTTTGTCTGCGATCAAACTGCACCCGTATCACGGAAGGTGGCTGCGTACAGAGAAGGCTGGTGAAACCAGCGGCTCAGATCAAGCCCAGTTCCAGGGCTTTCAGCACCGCGCGGGTGCGGTCGCGTACGCCCATCTTCGAAAGAATATTGGATACGTGGTTCTTGACCGTGCCCTCGGCCACGTCCAGCGAATTGGCGATTTCCTTGTTGCTGTAGCCGCCCGCCATCAGCCGCAGGATCTCCGTCTCCCGGTCGGTCAGCGGGTCCGGCTGCTCCAGGCTGGAAAACTCGTTGTGCATGTGCTCGAGGCCCTTGAGCAGCCGTTGCGTGATCGCCGGCTTGACGATCGATTCCCCGGCCGCCACTTTCTTGACCGCGTTGACCAGGTCCGCCAGGGCCACGTCCTTGAGCAGGTAGCCCCGCGCGCCATAGCGGATCCCCGCCAGCACGAGCTCATCGTCATCGAATGTCGTCAGGATGATCGTGGGCGGCAGCGCATCGCGCTCCGACAGCTCCTTCAGCACATCCATGCCCGATTTGCCCGGCATGCGCATGTCCAGCAGGACCACGTCGGGATTGACATCGGGGATCATCGCGATCGCCTCCGACCCGTCGGCCGCTTCGGCGATGACCTCTATTTCGTCGGACAGCTCCAGCAGGCTGCGCACGCCCTTGCGCACCAGGTTCTGATCGTCCACCAGCATTACGTTGATCATGTTTTCGCCTTTTCGCCTGCAGCCAGGCGCTATGTTGTGTTCTCCAGTCCAACCCAGGCGCGCAAGCGGAAACCCGCACCCGGCCTCGAATCGATTTCCAGTCCTCCGCCGAGCGAGTTCAGCCGCTCGGACATGCCCTTGAGGCCGTTGCCGGGCTCGACTTTTTTCACGCCCTGCCCGTCGTCGCGCGCGCTCAGTGTAACCGAATCGCCGGCCTGCTCCAGGCTGATCCAAAGGTTGTCGGCACGCGCGTGCCGCACGCTGTTGGTGATGACTTCCTGGGCGCAGCGCAGCACGACCTGCGCCCGCACCGGGTCGAGCCGGGCGACTTCCAGCGGAAGGTCCAGGTGGATGCGCGGTTCCGGCATGCCGTCGACCAGGGTTTGCAGCGCGGCAGAGACATCGACCCGGTCGTCGAGGCGCATCTCGCTGACGGCCTCGCGCACGTCCGCCAGCAGCAGCTTGGCCAGGGAATGGGCCTGCTGGACGTGTTCCAGCGCCTTGCCCTCGACCAGGTGTGTCGCGACCTCCAGGTTCAGCGTCAGGGCCGTCAGGTGATGTCCGACCAGGTCGTGGAGCTCACGCGCGATGCGCACCCGCTCGGCGATGCGTGTATTGTCCGCCAGCAGGGCCTGCGTGGCCCTCAGCTCCGAGTTGACCTTGCGCAGCTGGTCCCGTGCCTCGTTCTGGCGCAGCGCGACGAAGCCGCTCATGAAGGCGAACAGCGAAACCGCCAGGAACAGGCCGCCGGTGACCGCGGCGTCGCTGAATTCGATCTCGGAAATGTTGCTGAGCACCAGGACCAGCAGCACGTTCTGCCCCAGCAGCCAGACGACCGCCCAGGTGGTGGGCAGCATCCACGGCAGCAGGCCGCCGACGATCAGCAGCAGGATGCCGCCGAGCGCGGTCTGGGACATCATGCTGACGCCGAGCGCCGCCAGGGTCAGGATCGAGACGGTCACCAGGCGATGCAGCATGCTGGTGCGCACCGGCAGCTCGCGCACCTGGTTCCAGTAGGTGAAGCCGAACACCAGGTGCAGAATCCACCAGCCCAGGTACTGGTCGGAATCCAGCGGCTCGGTGTACCAGGAATACATCAGCAGCAGCGGGATGGCTGCGCAGAACCAGGCGAAAAGACCGGCGTAGCGCAGCAGCTCGATCGGCCGATATTTTTCGTCGATGACGCTCATGCCCCGCCAGAATCACTGCCGCTAATTTGGATAGGCTAATATTACCCCAGGCGGATACGGCGAAAACATCTCATTAGTCATGCAAACCGTCCACGACAACCATGACCGCTGATGTGCTGAAAGTCCGGGATTGCGATGAAACCGCGCTGCGCGGCTTGCTGCAGCGCTTTGGCCTCGAACTCGAGCGCCTGCGCGGCGATACCGTCATTCCCGGCTCGTACTGGGGCGAACCGGAAGCCGGGCTGATCGAAAACCGGGTCATCGTGCGACCGGACACCCCGGTCCACTCGCTGCTGCACGAGGCCTGCCACTGCATCTGCATGCGCCCGGAGCGCCGCGCCGGGCTGCATACCGACGCGGGCGGGGACCACGACGAGGAAAACGCGGTCTGTTACCTGCAGATCGTGCTGGCGGATGAAATCACCGGCATGGGCAGCGACCGCATGCTGCGGGACATGGATGCCTGGGGCTACAGCTTTCGGCTGGGTTCGGCCCGGGCCTGGTTCGAGCGGGATGCCGACGACGCCCGGCAGTGGCTCTTGACGAACGGCCTGCTGACGGCTGCAGGCCGTCCCACGTTTCGGCTTCGAAAAGACTGAGGGGTCAGCGTCGCCGAGCCGAGCGGCTTTCGGAATTCAGGGCCGGTCGATCAGCGCCTGGACCGCGCGCCAGTCGACGATCTTGAAGTTCTGGTTTTCACCGGGCGCCACGTTATAGCCGTCCTGCACGACCAGCACGCCGGCCGGGTAGCCGGGCAGCGGTTCCGGGTTGACCGACAGGCCGTCCGTTTCCGAGGCGCCGTCGGTGCCGCCCTCGTGGTTCGCGGCAATGCGGAACTTCAACAGCCGCTGGTTGCCCGGCAGGCTGTAGACCACGAAAGAATCGTCACCCTGGCTGGAGGCCACCAGGTAGCGGCGGTCTTCTCCGTAGTAGATGTCCAGCCCCTCCACGTCGGCGACCAGGATTTCACCGTCCACGGCGTGGACAAGCGTTTTCTCGCCGTTGTCGAGGTCCACGGACCAGATACCGGCCTCCTCTTCACCGACGTACAGCAAACCGGATACTGCATCGTATACGCAGCCCTCGGTCTGCGAGTCGAATTGCAGGCTCAGCACCCGTTCCCAGGCCTTGTCTTCGCCGGGCCGCCAGGCCTCTACCTGTCCCGTGGTATCGCCGACGAAAACATGCGGCACGTCCTTTACCTGGCCCATGCAAAGGCCGTAAGGGTCCGCGAAGTCCAGCGCAAACGCCCCGGCGTTCTCCACTTTCAGCGGATCCACCTCGACCTCGAACAGGTCGACCGCAATGGTCGTGCGGTTGCTGGCAGCTGCCAGGAAGCGGCCCTCGCCCAGCGCCAGGGCATCCACGTTGTTGAGCTTGCCGCTGGCGAGGAAGACCTGCTCGTCGCCTTCCATGTTGTACACGCGCAATCCCGCCTGCTTGTCCGCACCCAGCACCAGCGCGGTGCCGTCATGGGCCACGACCGCGGGATCGTCCGCCGCATCGCCCGTGGCTTCCACCGGGTCCGTCTCCGCCGACGCCGTGACGGTCGGGGTCTCGCCGTAACGCTCGAGCGCCGGGGCCGCCAGGTGAACCGTGCGTCCCTGGCCGGAAATGACGAGCACCGGCCCGGTAACGCCGTCGATCAGCTCGAACGTTTCGGGCGTGACGGAACCCCGCCCCGCCGGGGGCTGCACGTACACCGGCCGAATCAACGGGTAGGCCTCCGGGCTGCGGTCAAAAGCCAGGATACCGAACTCGGGATCCAGGAAATAAACCTGGGTCGGACCCACGACGCACAGTTCCACATCCGGGTTGACGTGCAGTGTGCGCACCGGCCTGAGACCGTGTTCCGTTCGCCAGAAGTGGTAGATCAGGTTATCGCCGTCGCTGGCGAACACGTCCCGGCCGTCCTCGCACCAGCCATCGACATCGAAGCCGAAGCGGGCGGTGGCGGCCTGGTCAGCAGCGTGCGCAAAGGGCGCGGCGGCCAGAAAGGCCGCCGCGATGAAGGTCGCTTTAGAAAGGTGTCCAGCGAAGACCGAGCGTGTACGTTGCACCGTATTCCTCGTATTGAGCGTTATAAGACCGGGAACCGAAGTATGCGTAATACGGCTCGTCGGTCAAGTTGTTCGCGGTGAAGTACAGCTGCCAGGCGTCGCTGGCGTTCCACTTGGCGGAGAAGTCCACCTGGGTGTGCTTGTCCTGGTAGATGTCGAAATCGGGATCTTCGAAATCCTCCACGGCCTGCAGGGCGTCGTCCCGGTAGGTCGCCGCCAGGCGGAAGCTCCAGGTCTCGTTTTCCCAGCCCACCGCGCCGTTGAACACCAGTTCGGGGGTGCGAGGAAGAACGCCCTTCTGCTCGCGGCCCGGGAAGGTGGCCTCGGTGTCGACCCAGGTCAGGTTGGCATTTACGAACCAGCCGCTGTCCCACTGCGTCATGCCGTAGAGTTCGAAACCGAGCAGGTCGGCATTCTCGCCGTTGACCGGCATGATCACCTCGGCGTCGTCCACCGGGATGTTTCCGACCAGGTCGCCCAGGTCGAACTCATCGGCCACGTCGGTGATGATGATGAAGTTGTCGATGTCCTTCCAGAACAGGCCGGCGCCCAGCATCGTCGCGCCGCCCGGGTACCACTCGAAACCGAGATCGAAGTTGGTCGATTCGACCGTCTTCAGCTGCGGATTGCCGATCTCGGCTTCCAGCACGTTCTCGTCGTCGTCCGCCTCGAAAACGATTTCACCGCCGGGTGACAGTTCCTCGAAGTTCGGACGGGCGATGGTCTGCGTTGCCGCGGCGCGGAACACGAAATCACCGCGTTCCCAGCGTACGTTGACGCTCGGCAACCAGTGGTCGTAGTCGTTTTCGAAGTAGGTCGGGCGCGCAACCGGGTCGCCTTCACCGCCCACGTCGTCAACCACGATGCGGTTGCCGGTGGCGTCGAAACTCGTGTCCTCGTAACGCACGCCGTAAACGACCTGCCAGTCGCCGAGGTTGACCGTGCTCATGATGAAAGCCGCCGTCACGTCCTCGTTCATCAGGTAATCGCCGGCCGCGGAAGCGACCAGCGTGTCCTCTTCCTCGATCTCCAGGCTGGACCGGTTGGCGAAAAACCATTCCCGAACGGTTTTCGCCGAGACTCCCGGCCCGAATTCGCCCAGGCCGTAACGCACGGGATTGCTGAGGCGGAACAAGGACAGCCTGAGGTCGTCCGGCGCACCGTAGACCGTCTCGTCCGCGTTGTAGTCTTTCTGGCGCTTGCGGTACAGGGCGCCGAAACGGATGTCGCCGTTGTAAGCGTTCGAGTACAGTTCATTGGTGAAATTGAGCTTGAAGGTGTTGGCCGTATCCGTGGCTTCTCCGTCCAGGTAGACGATCTCGTCCATGAAGTAGTTGCTCGAATCGTAGACGCTCTCGTCACCGAACAGGTCCGGGACCTGGCCGATGTCGCTATAGCCGATGTTGAAGTCTTCGCCGGCAAATACCGTGTCCAGGCGCTTGTCCTCGGCCTCGAGGCTCTTCGAGTAGCCGTAACTGTAGTCGATAGTCCAGGTATTGAAGTAGTTCTCGCCGCCGATGAGGATGGAGGTGATTTCCTGGGTTTCGAGCCGGTCTTTCATTTCCTTTTCGGCCTCTGCGCCTTCCCACAGGGCCGACGTGCCGGTACCGGAAACCGCTTCACCGTCGGCATACTTCAAGACGGTGCCGTTGCGGTATTCCTGGTCGCTGAAATCACTGTACAGGTTTCGCCAAAAGTAGCTGCCGTGATCCGTCTTGAAATCGAAATTGGCCACCAATCCGAGGCGTTCGCGGTTGACCGTGTAGCTGCGCTGCTCGATCTCCTCGGCGCCTTTGAATTCGGTCCCGTCGACCGTTTCCAGATCGGTCGGCCAGCCGTCGCCGTTCTCGATGTTGTCGCTGCCGAAATCGCGGTCGAACCAGGAGAACGCCAGCGCCACACCGATGTTCTCGTTGTCCTCGGGGCCGAACAGGCTGGACCAGGACGCCGCCACCTTCGGGCTGTAGTCGCTGACCAGCTCGTTGTAACTGCCTTCCGCCGTCAGGCTCAGGCCCTCGCGATCGAACGCGGACAGGCTGCGCACGTCGACCGAGCCGCCGATACCGCTGGATTCCATGTCCGGCGTGAAGGTCTTGCTGACCTCCAGCGTCTCGACCAGGTCGGAGGGGATCACGTCGAGCGCGACCGAGCGCGCGCCGGATTCCGGCGACGGCACCAGCAGGCCGTTGATCGTCGTGATGTTCAGGTTGGGGTCAATACCGCGAATGCCGACGAAGCGGCCCTCGCCCTGGTCGCGTTCCAGGAACACACCCGGCACGCGCTGCAGCGCTTCGGCCACGTTGGCGTCGGGCAGCTGACCGATATTATCCGAGGAAACGACCGCGACCACGCGATCGGAGTTGCGCTGCATGTTCATCGCGGTCAGGGCGCTGGCGCGCATGCCGCGCACCAGGACTTCTTCCATCGACTGCCCGAGTTCGAACACGACCAAGGTCGGTGAACCGTCGCTGACCTGAACATCGCGGCTTTCGATCGGCGCGCCGAGATAGACCACATCGAGCGTGTAGTCACCGTCGGGAACATTGGCGAAACTGAAGCGGCCGTCCGGGCCGGTGGTCACGCTGCGGTTGAGTTCCGGAATCGTGATCCGTGCGCCTTCCAGGCTGGCATCACCCTCGGCGGCAACGACGCGGCCATCGATGCGGCTGTCGGCAAGCACGGATGAACTGGCGCACAGTAGCAGTGCCCCGGCGATCGCTTGAGAGAGTCGGTTCATGCTGTATGTCTCCTCGAAAAAAGGGTCCCCGACGAGGAAGGCTAAGCAAGTAACATGACCGAAGCGTGACATGAGTCACGACGAATCCCCCTGTCACTTAATCGTCAAAAACGAAGGCTTTTCATGACAGATTCGAGTCCGATTAAAACCGGGGTCAGAGTCGCGGCAGCGACTCTGACCCCATCACTCTGACCCGATCAAAAAGGAAGGTATCCGAGGTACCAGGCCGCACCGCCGGCCGCCAGCAGCGCGGCGACCACGGCCCAGGGAATCCAGCCCCTGCGCCGGCCAACGGCCTCCGCGGTGAGCACCCGGTCCGGGCGCAGTCCCGGCGCCTGCAGTACCCAGCGGCAGGACGCGATGCGGATTTCGTCGCCGCTGGCCAGGGACGCCTTTTGCACGGTCTCGCCGTTGAGCATGGTTTCGCCCCTTTCAGCGAGGTTCGCCAGGGTCAGGCCGCCCTGCCCGTCATCGCTGATCTCGGCATGATGGGGGGCCACGCCATCCTGGTCGACGCGCAGGTCGCAGTCGTCCGCCCGGCCGATCACGGTGCGGTCGCCGAGGGTGTGGGACTGGTTGATCACGGCGCCCGAAGCGCCCTTGAGTCGGTAGATGCTCATTTCGAAAAACCGGGGTCAGAGTAAAACCGGGGTCAGAGTAGCTCAGCTACTCTGACCCCTCAAGGTGGTGGCGTCCCGCACGTTCACGAGTTCGCGCAGCAGGCTGGTGGCGTAAGCGCCGGGCGGCAACTCGAAACGCAGCCTGACCCGGTCCTCGCCGGTCTCGACCTCCAGCGCCCGGGGACGCAGGCGCAGCGCGCGCCGGGCGGCATCCAGGCCGGCGGCTGACAGCGCCTCGACCAGGGGCTGCTCGTCTGCGAGCGCCTCGTCCTCGGCCCCGGCGGCTTCGCGCAGCGGCACCGTGCCGCCGCGACCGGCCAGCGGTCCGGTGGGGTGGATTTCCATGGCAGCGCAGCGCCGCTCCAGTTCCGCATCGGGCAGGCTGCACTCGAATATGGGCCGGCGGCCGTCGAGGATGGCAATTTCACCGTCGAGCAGGCGGTTCCAGTTGCCCTGTACGACACGGAAGGAGAGCATGCGGTTGAAAAGAAAGCTGCGCGCGGCGGACAGGTAAATACTGCGGGTCTCGCGGCGGATTCTGCCGCCCTGTTCGAGCCAGGCCCGGGCCTTCTCGACATTGGAACCCCCGCGGCCGAACCGCTGCGGGCCGAAATAGTTGGGAACGCCGGTCGCCGCCGCGCGTTCTACCCGCTCGGCGAGTTCGGCGGGCGGCCCGTCAAAATTGCGCACGACGATTTCAAAGCGGTTGCCCGCGAGCGTGCCCCGCCGCAGCTTGCGCCCGTGGCGCTGCGCCTGCAAAACGCGCACGCCCTCGATTTCCCAGTTCGGCCAGTCGTCGCTGTTCGCTTCCTGCAGGCCGATCGAAAACCACTGCGTCGTCACGCCGTGACGGTCTTTCATGCCGGCGAAGCCGATGTCCCGCGACTGGACCCCGGCCGCCGCCGCCAGCCGGCGCGCCACCCAGTTCGTATTCGCGCCGCGCTTTTCTATTTCAAGCCAGAGGTGGTTGCCCTCGCCATCGGGCAAGACCAGCGGAAGCTCGCTGACGCGAAAGTCTTCCACCTCGGTTCGAATGATGCCGCCTGAAGGCGGCCGCCCCAGCGCCCACGCCCATTCGGGCAAAAATGTTTCGCCCGACATTCAGGCCTGCCGGATCAGCGCGATCGCCCGCGCGGCGATGCCTTCCTCGCGGCCGCAGAAACCGAGCCGTTCCGTCGTCGTGGCCTTGACCGAAACAGCGCTTGTTGCGATGCCGAGCGCGCCGGCAATCGCCTCGCGCATGGCCGCGGTGTGCGGGCCGATCTTCGGGCGCTCGCAGACGATGG
>Ga0180429_10004153_pt1 | contig 11626 bp, 5 predicted proteins | sample SS_ome_FD_132428 | JGI IMG/M metagenome (GOLD analysis project Ga0180429, IMG submission 132428) | Hypersaline lake sediment archaeal communities from the Salton Sea, California, USA - SS_1_S_1 metaG | ecosystem: Environmental > Aquatic > Non-marine Saline and Alkaline > Hypersaline > Sediment ... | reverse complement strand
TAGTTGCCGTGCGGCGAACGGGGATCGCGCCCATCCGGAAAGCACGTCCACAGATGGTGCGCAATCATGTCGGAGCGGTCTACGTAGTCCCAACGAGTATAGACAATCATTCCGTCATTGTTCACACTCGGATGCCACTCATTTGTCTCGTGAAAGCTCAACGGGTAGACATCACTTCCATCGGCCTTCATGGAATACAGCGTCGAAGTGGGGTAGATATTCATAGGACCAGCTCCGGGAGCACAACGAAGATAGCCCCCACGCCTGGTTGACATGAAGGCAAGGCGGCCGCTGGGCAGCCAGCACGGATCCACATCATCCTCGCCGACATCGCTCAATCTGCGCAAGTCTGTGCCGTCCAGGTTGATCCTGAAGATGTTCATTCGCTCTTCGCGTTTTAGCCATGACGCAATCAGTTCAGGCGTCACGAACTCTGGCGGAGCCTTGGGCGTTTTGGGATGGTCGGGATAGCGCGTGGGGGCGCCGGATGCCCAGGAGAAGGCGATGGTCTTGCCGTCCCACGACAGGTCGGGGGAAAGCGACACGCCGTCTGTCAGCAGCACGCCTTGATTCGTGCCACTTGGAACGCGCTTGCCTTCCAGGATGCTTTCCAAGGTGGGCCGATCCGATTTGAAATTGCGAACGATGAACAATCCGCTCTTATCATCGATACCGAGTTGGCGAGCGTTCTCTGTCATCCGGCCCAAATACTGGTTGCACATGTGCTTGCCGGACGACTGCCAGGTGACAAATAGAATATCATCGAAATCCAGCAGTGGATTCTGCAGTGCGGCCTTACGAGTGATGCCCCGCAACTCGTAATAGAGCTCTTGCACGTCCCTATTGTCTGCTCCCGCATCATCCAGCGCCGCCGCACGCCGCTCTACGTCCACAAGTTGTGCTTTTAAGGCACTGATGTCCGGCATGCCGGGAAGCGCTGTGAGTCTTTCAAACAGGGCCCTGGATCGCCGCAGTTGAACGTCCAGTGGCGTCCTGTCGGTATCCCAGTACATCAACTGCTTGTCCAGAATCTGCTCTTCCGGCCATTGCGGCTCTTCGGAGTAATGTGCAATCAGCATCTCGTGAATGCGATAGGCCCGTGCCCAGTCGTCACGAATGGACTGGCTCCAATCCGCCAGCTTGTCGTCTAAAGGAGACAGATTGCCTGCGGTTGCCTGCATTGACACGCAAGCCAAAACGACAACGACACTTCCGATAAGGCGGTGGTTATTCTTCATTACGGTTTTGCCTTTCGCGGTGCTATCGCCCGCCGAACAATGCGACTGACACGATCTCAGTCATCAATCGCCCCCATCGAAACAAGTGAACCGTCACTGCAACTGACAAGCAACCGACCAGCAGCGATAGCCATCCCATCGAAGATGGGTGGCGAGGGCAGCACAAGGTGCGAAACTTGTTTGCCATCTGTTCTGTTGATCGCCTTGACGATGCCGCCCATCCTATTTTCAAGAGCGCCCAAGGGGTCGTCTTCGTCCACGACATCCGGTGGTCCCGCCACGAACACGGCATTTCGCGCAACAGCCATGGCACGTACGGTCATCGGCACGCTCATCGACCACGTATACGTCGTATTCATACCGGGAAAGAACTCCTCGAAGGTCTTCCTTTCGACTTCTCCTTCGCCTTTCCATTTGGCGGTTGGCGCTGCATAGAGCAGGCAACCGGTCGTGGCGGGGCCAAAGCTGGGACTCCAACCGCGACGCGTGTTGTACAGCCTCGCGCCGTACGTGGTCTCAGAATCATATGCCAGCAAGCTGCCGAAATTCTCGCCCACGGCCCAATAGCTTCTATGGTGCATGTCGGTGTCCGTGAATCCAGCCGACGCATACAACCTGACACCGGTATTCAGCACGTGTCGCACGCCGGTTGGCGGAACGTGATTGTCCGGCTGCTTGACCAGAGCCCCGTCGAACTTGCGGTGGCGCAGATAGACGTACTGTCCATCGCCCACGAGAATATCCGCCAGCACGCCAGCCGTATAATATGCCGTCGCGCCGCCCTGTGGATCGATGATTCCGGGATCGGTCTCCACGCTGCGGTGCAGAACACTCCCGTCGACCGGTTTGAACGCGTAGAGATAGATGCCGCCGTCCACCATCGAGCATCGCCCCGCGGCCGCGTAAGCGACATCGTTCTGAACGAGGATGCTTCCCGAGGCGGGCCAGAGCGATTCAAGTTGCTCATTGACACCGATCATTCGTTCTTCAGGAGCACATCGGTAACGCCACCTCAACTCACCCCGATCTGCCGTGATCGAGTAGACCCAGCCATCGGCAGAGCCAAACAACAGCGTTCCCCGGTAATAGGTTGGCGGGCTGTCGATACGCGCCCCGGCGGTATACTCCCAGAGTTTCTTGCCGTCGCTGGAATCCAAACACACAACCGCGTGTCTGTCGGGAACGCCGAGAAACACCCGGCCTCCGACAGCGACAGGCGGTGTGATCCTGCTGCCCAGCGATACCGCCCATGTGCTCTTCAAGTCGGTCCGCAATTCCGTCCGCGCAACGCCACTGCGTTTGGCATCGTTTCGATAAGTTGGCCAATCGTCGGCCGTTGCGTTGGGACCTAAAGGGTGGCTAGAAGCGGGCCCGTGCTCGAACCTCCTGCGTGATGCACCGGCGTTCGTAGCGGGCTGCCTGCTTGACGCTAGCGCGTAAAACCCGTGAAGTTGAGCCTCAATGAAGCACTTGCAGGAGTTTGGCGGCAGATAAAGCAGTCCGTTGCACGGGACAACGCCCAGTCTGCAGCTTCCGCGGAACGTGTTGCAGATCTGCGAGGGGGCCTTTCCCTGAACGTCGAAGAACTCGATCCCGTTCTGCGAACCCAGAATGTACTTCGTTGTGGCCTTGCGCAAATGACAACGGTGATGATGGCCACCAATCACACGCCTGTCGGTCGTGCGTGCTTTCTCACCGGTGAGCAGATCGTAGCCAACCCCCTGAAGGCTCGGCCAAACTAGTCCGTCGACGATGAACGCATCCTGTGGGGAAGCGAAGAGTTCGGATTTGCTCGTCGTGAACTGCTGTTCCCAGAGCCTCTTTCCTGATTCCGCAGAGAAGGCGGTCATGACGCCCCTATTGAGCATCACGACGACCTGGTCGCTGGCAAGGATGATCCCCATATCTTCTCCAGAGAAGCTCTGTTTCGAGAAAGAAAAAGGCGCACGCCATAGTTCCTTTCCGTCGCGCAAGCTCAAACAAGTGGCATGATCATCTAGTACGAAGTAGACTTTGTCGGATTTGCTAGCAAGTGAAAGTGCTTCGGGAACGCCGTCTTCCTCCCAAAGGACCTTGCCTGTTTCCACATCGATTGCGGATATTGCGCCGGCAATCGGCTCCATTCTTCTCGCCACAACCGGCGGCTTTCTCAGAAGCACCAAGACGCCATCGTTGTAAAGAATTTCGCTGGTGTCTTCGGCGTTGTCGAATACCGTGAGGGTCTCTCCGGTTGCAGCGTCCAGCATGGAAACTCGTTCCCCGATTCCCATGGTGACGAACAGCCGATCTCCGACGGCTACCAAACGCCTATTCAATTGCTGAGGCACCCTCTGCCAATGCACTCCGGTGTCATACCACGAGTTCATGGTCCGCTTCCACAGCATGACGCCATTGAACGCGTCCCTGGCAATGAGCGAGAAGTCATCGGGAAACCTCTTATCAACGATACCGATAGGGCCTTCATCCTGCACGTAGAAGAGCCTCCCCTGAGACGACACGGCGCCGAAGGTGCCCGGACGCGATTCATGATGACGGCTCCATTTCGGAGGCGCCACCCACTGGATGTGAGCGGGCGGCCCGACCACCGTATCCTGCGCAACCGCATTGTTGTCCGGACCGTGCAGGTAGTGAGTCCACTCGTCGATCTCCTCCGGCCAGGGCTTGACCGTCTTCTTGCCGTTGACGCAGGCAACACCAAGCGGAGCAAGAATGCGCATGACCTCATCCATCGAGACATCGCTCAGATCGTCGGCCACCACCAGATTCACCAGGTTGTCGACATAAGGAAGGTGTGTCCCATCAAAGGTATCGACGGATACCCTCCCATACCGACCGAGCGAGCGGATGTGTATTCTGGCTCGGTTCACGTCGGCTTTGTTCACATCCAAGCCCTGGATCAGGAAACCCTCGTGTTCCCCGAAGGACGCCGTCAGCGTGCCGTCTCCGCAGCCAAGGTGGACCACCAGCCCGCCTTTGATTTGGCATTGGTCGAGTATGCCCTGCCCCGCATCGGCGGATACCAATGCTGCAACTGCGCCCAGAACATGTAACATCATCACGGCGAATCTCCTTCTCGGTAGACGTTCACCATGTTAACGTTGATCTTCCTTTGCCATCGGACAAAGTCGATCCGTATGGCATCAGCAAGGTATATCTCTTCTAGAACCAAGCCAAACGTATTGCCAATACCGTTGCCAGCATAAACTGGCTCCCAACGGCCGTCTACACGTAGGCTGATGCTGAATTCCTCGATTGTACTGTCGGCGCCGTATCGGCCCTCTTGGATCTGAATCTGACCAACGGGCCTCGCATTGTCAAATGCGATTTCCAACCATGGCGATGCGTCTTTCCTGTCCGGGCTCCACACCGAACGGATGAAGGTCCCTTCGTGGAACTCGGTCGCGTCTGTTGCGACGACGGCCGAAGCCGGGGTCGCGTCGCTTGCCTGGCTGCTCGCTGAGACCGCGGCCCCGATGGTCAGGTTCTCGCCGACACTCCGGGCCACGGGGATCTGCATTGCGGGCTTGTCAAGTTCCAAAGCAATAATCGTGTCGAACTCGTGAAGCACATCGGCCGGTCGGCTGTTCTTGTTGTCGTTGCCCAGCGAGACGGTGAGTTTGCCACCCTTCTGCGTCACCATGGCATAGCCGCCAGTCAAGACTCGCGATGAGACCACTTCGGCCGGCAGGTCGGGCAAGGTTAGAACTCCGTTCCAGGTGCCGAGCACGTGAAGATAGACGGTGTTGCCGCTTTTGGTGCGCGTTGAGCAGCCCCAAGGGCCGGGCATGTAGGGTCCGCCCCGCGTGGCGTAGATGCTCTCGCCGTATTGCTTCAGCCAGGCGCCCATCTGAAGGTAACGCTCGACGTGGCGTGGATTGATCGTTCCGTCCGGCGCCGGACCGGTATTCAGCAGCAGATTGCCGCCGTTGCCCGCGCAGCGGACCAAGAGGCCCACTGCATTACGTAGATTGTGCGGCTTGCTGTCGCCGGAATACCCCCATCCGCCGCCGATCTTCGTGCAGGTCTCCCACGGTCGATTGACTTGAAACCGGCCGATCTGGCCTTCCGGCCCGTCGAAGTCGCCAAACCGCCAGTGTCGCGGGCCGCAGCGATGGTTGGAGACCAGGTGCGGCTGGATCTTCCGCAGCTTGTTCAGCAATCCCGGCGTATCCCACATGTCGGGATGCTTTCCGAGTCCATCCCACCAGATGCCGTCGATCCGACCGTAGTTCGAGTACAACTCCAGAAGTTGCGGATGGAGATACTCGTCACGATAACGCGCGAATTCCGGACTCTCGGCCGGCACGGCGTATCTCGGTTCGTGCCAATCAGGTTGGGAATAGTACCAAAACAGTTTGACCTCGTGGCGATGACACGCGTCGGCGAGTTCCCTGCAGATATCCCTCTTGAACGGCGTGCTCATGATATCGTAGTCGGTCACAGCCGAGTCGAACATGCAGAAGCCCTGATGGTGCTTGGTCGTGAAGACGAAATAGCGGGCCCCGGCATCTTCGATCATCTTGACGAAGGCATCCGCGTCGAACTTCACCGGGTTGAACGTCTTGTGGAGATTGTCGTACGTTTCGGCGGGAATGCCTCGTGTGACGGTCCCGTCGGACGGATGGTGCGGGCGCCGGCCCATGCGGCTCCAACTCACCGCACCCGTCATCTGGCATGACGGATCCCAATGCATGAATACGCCAAATTTGTCGTCTTGCCACTCTTCAAGATACTTTGGGTCGGCATAAATCGTCGCCGCAAATTCCGGCGAGAGCTTTCCGACATACTCCGCATGCTCCTTTGGCGGGACATACGGATCGGTCACTCCGTCGTCGAGGTAGTCGGCGCCCATCACTTGCGTGACGAACAGGCAGGGAAGCAGAAATAGCGATATTGCAGTCAGTTTGCGCATGGCTTGTTGCCGAATCAGTCCGTGATCTGAAGAATCTGAACGCCGAGGATCACGGCTCGACCTCCGGCAGGGGTGGGCGAGTTCTCTCTGTCTTTGCCTGTAATGATCGTCAGGTATTGATCGGAACCGTTGACGTCGACGTCGGTTACCACGTGCGTCTGGCCGGCAACCCACTGTCTGGCGTTCGGGTCGTCGAGCGGCGCCATTGTCAATGGCGAGGCATCGCTGTCTGTGAGGTTCAGACCGACGGTTGCCAGGTGTGCCTTCTCGACGAGGTAGTTTCCCCAGTTGGCATGGTCGAGCGACGTTCGCCCCACCACGTACACGCGGTATGTACCTTTGGGAAACCCTCGCAGACGCATCCCTATGACGTTGGAGGCCGGCAGAGTCGGAGGATTAATGGCGTCCCGACCCATGGCAGTATCGAAAACGCCGCGAGTTTTCCCTTGAGGACCCGTCATCGTGTCGAGTTCGGCGCTCCAATCGACGTCCTTCTTTCCGTGTCCGAGGTCTACTTCGATGCGATGTGCCAAAACAGTGCCGTCCGCCAGAACGAACCTACCACTCTGATCACCCACCAACGGGTTCCAGTAGGTCTCGTGCGGATACATATCGCCGGCCGCGTGTGCGGGCGACTGCGTACCGTGATAGACGCCGGCACGGCTTCCGCAATCGAATTGAATCTTCAGCGGCTGGGTACGCCATAAAGTCGCCGCCCGAATCGGCTCGAAGGCCGTTTCATCAAAAGGAACATCCTCGAACCGTTTCTGCCCCGGACGAGCGGATGCTGCCTGTGCTTCCCCCAGTTTCCTTCTCGGCACTGCTCCTTCCCCGGACCCCTTGATGGCCACTTCCACCTGGCCATCCAAAACATGCACGTCCACCTCTCCGGACTCATCCACGACCAAGCCGAATTCAGTACCGAGATCGATCACTTCCGAAATGGAGGACTTCACCGTGAAGTTCGCCGCAGCCGGCGGGGCGAGAACCGTGAGTTTTCCCGCCTGAACGAAGCACTCGGACTCGGAGTCCAGCCGCAACTGCGCAGGCCCTTCCAAAGTGACGCGGGCGCTACTGCCAAACTCGATCTGCACGATACCCGACTCGAGCTTGATCCACTGTTTCTCCAGCGGCTGCCCCGGGCGCAGGGCCGTCGCACCCTCCTTCCATTGCGGACGGATAACGCGCGTAACCATCGCGATCGCAGTACCCTGGGAGTTATTGCTGTTGTCCGGACGAGAAACCTCCCCTGAATCGCTTTCTACGACTTGCTGCCGGTCATCGCGATGCCCGTTGTACGAAACGAATGCCCACACGCCAACAGCCGCGGCAACAACCGCCGCGGTGAGCCAGCCCAGGGATGAGAGCCAGCGGTTCGCCCGCGGTGCTGGTTGCGATAAGTCGGACGGCAATTCCCGGTCAGCGAGTCGGACGTGCGGCGGCGGCTCGCCCGGCTCTTCATGGACAAGGCCGTCGTCGTTCAGTTTGAGTGAGCCGCTGAACTCGGCGTCCAGCATCGCGTGCATGGCCATCAGCTCGCGATAACGGGCTCGGGCGTCGTCGTCGCGCAGCAACTCATCGAATCGATCTTGTTTGGCCGCATCCCACTCGCCATCGAGTAGATCCAAGAGCAGTCGTTCGAGTTCCCCGCTTAAATTGCGATCTTCTGTCATGACGATCCCTCCGCGGCCAATGTGCGCGTGACACAATCTCGCAGTACATTCCGGATCCGATAAACCGCCGTTGCAACAGCGCCGGCCGACTGGCCGGTCATCTCCGCAATCACCTTGACGGAACTCTCGGAGCTGTATCGCTGAGCGATCAACCACCGTTGCCTTTCGGTGAGTTTCCCGAGACATCCCTGCAACGCCCCGCGCCGGTCAGCCAGAACGTCGAGTTCTTCCTGCACTTCACTCGCCAGTCGGGTCATCAGTTCCTCACTGAGAAACACATGCCGGTCGCGCCCTTTGTCGCGGCGGTATGCAAGCACCTGAAAGAATGCCACCTTCGAGGCCCACGCCACAAAGCTGGTCCCGACCGTGAATTCCTCTCGCCGCCGCCAGAGCACGAGATTCGTTTCCTGCAGAATGTCGCGAGCCACGTCACGATGCGGCACCAGCGTCAGGATGTAGGCAAACAGCCGATCCTGACACGCAGCGATCTGTTGAACGATTTGCTCCTCGCGCTTTTCGGACGACACCCGCGAACCTCCCAGATAGGCCATGCATCGACTCTCACGGTCTTACCGATTCGTGACGACCACTCCATTAACTAGATACCGGAAGCAACAAGACCATCACGCCGAAACGTGCAGAATTGCAGCAGGGTCATTCTACTCCCGTAGCACGCCTCTGCGTAACACGTGTTATCATAAGCGGTTGCGTCACCCCTAGTTACTGTGGGAACGTCCGCCAACACGAGTCATTCTGATTTGCCAGGTTGCTGGTCCCTTGGGGGGTGCGTATTCAGCCTGACTACTGTCGCGCTATTCGTCAACCGCGTCTTCGTGAGCTGGGTCGCCCCCGCCGAAGCGCGCAACGTCCTGTCGCACATGGCTCCAGATGGCGGATTCACTGTCACCCGCGGGAAGGGGCCGACTACGGCAGCAGGAGCGCTGCGATTCCGAGCAGAGTGGCGAGTCTACGTTTGATCATTGCGTAATGTTGTCTTCGATGTTGTTTGGTGGTTGTGGCTTGGTCGCTACTTCCAAATCTTCTTCAACTCATGCGCCCGCAGCGTGGCGAAAGGGACCGTGCCGCCGATGGCTTCGATGCTGACGCTCTTCGATGTCGGCTTGATCATCTTCGGCGAGTAAAAGACGCCATGCTCTCCAAAGAAGACGTCGAGCGAGGTGTTGTCGACGATCAGGCGTAATGACAGCTTGCGTGTGCCGGGGATCTTCATCCCGCCCAGCTTGATCCCGTCGGCGGAGGCCCCAACGGTCAGCTTGACGCCGCGGATGTCCAGCACAAGTTGGTCGGCCTGCGAAAGGTCGGCTTCGAGTTCGAGGTCGTAGAGTCCGCCCTCAAGGCCGGCCAGCGGGTTGGCGGCACCGGGGATGAGTTCGGCGCCGTCGAGCGTCACGCTACGGGTGCGAAGCTTGGCGATTTCGCGGACCGGTTGTTTGCACACGCGCAGCCCGAACGGGGTGGTGCGCAGCGTCAACTCGGTGGGGGTCGAGAGCTGGCCGAGCCGCCCACCCTGCCAGCCGATCTGGATCCGCCGCGGCTGACCGCCAAAGCCCGGTTCGGTGTTGTTGAAGGTCTGGGCGGCATAGCAGCGGCCGTCGTGATACATCGGAATCTTGTTCCCGGTCTCCGGCGTGAAACGCTTGCCGTCGAAGGCGCCAATGTGGTAGGCGCCGCTGCCGCCGTACATGATCCAGCGGACGTCGCCGGGATTGCCGTCGACGGCTAGCGGGAACAGCTCGGGGCATTCGTGGAACCCATCGATGTGGCCGTGCTTTTCCCAGTCGCGCAGGTTCTCGGACGTGTAGATATTGAGCGACTTACCCTCGAACAGGACCATCACCCAGTGTCCGTCCCTGGCGTGTGGGTGGCGGCCCCTGGTGGGTGAAAACCAGAACAGCTTCGGGTCGCGGGCGCTGTCGGAACCTTTCGCCAGCACCTGCGACTCGCCGAGCACCGGTTTATCCTCGTACTTCGTGAACGTCCGGGCGCCGTTGGTGCTGTAGGCGATGCACTGCATCTGGATCTTGTCGCGGCCGCCCATGCCGCGCGAGGCGGTGTAGGCCGCGATCACCGGCGGCGTGTCGCCGGTCTGCCAGCCGGAGGTGTTCAGTACGTCGACCGCCGCCGAACCGGAGTGCATCGAGCCCATTTCATCGTGCCACAGCCCAACCGGCCGTTCCACCCAGCGCACGAGGTCACGGCTGGCGTAGTGCGCCCACGAACTGGCGGTGATGTTGTAGTTGAACTGGTGGAAGACGTGGTAGACGCCGTCGACACAGACCAGCCCGTTGGGGTCGTTGAGCAGGCCGATCCGGTTGTGGATGTGGAACGTCGGCTTGTCGTCCGCGACCTCGCGCCCGGGGATCTGCCGCTGGATGAGCAACTCGATCGAGGGTTGCGACGGGTCGTGGCCGGTGTAACTGTGAAACGATACCTTCAACGGTTTTCCCTGGTGGCCGGTAAGATCGTAGACGGGGAGGTAGCCAACCACGGGAATCGAGCTGAAGGCCAGTGGCAGATCGACTTCGAGCGCCTGCCGGTCGTCGATCTCGACCGTGACGGCCTGCAGCGGTGTACTGGCGAGTGAGCCCACGGGGAGCAGCAGGAAGTCGCCGTCGATCGTCGCTTCATAGCGGTCCGCCAACCAGCGCACCGCTTCGGTCACGACCTTGGTGCCGGCCGGCGGTTGGCGATCGGTGGCGACAAGCTTCACTTTGGAGAAGTAGCCGTTTTGATGCTCGTCACGGACCTCGATCGTCGCCCGCTTCCCCTGCAGCGGCCGCAGGTCGAACCAGTATTTCGCTGGAACGGGAGGCTGAAACAACTTCACGGGCGCCGGCAGCGAGCCGGGGCTCGCGTCGAACCCAAGAAAGCCGCAGCCCGGCTTGGGAGAACACGACCGCACATCCTTACCATCTACCACCAGCACCACCGCGCAGCGGGTGGGATGGAAGACGCCCGAACAGACGACCTGCAGGTAGTCGTCGTCGATGAGGAACTCCGGGGAGATCATCCTGCCGGTCTGGTAATGCCGCTGGTTGCGCGACAGCCGGGCCGCCCGTTGACGATACTCCGGTTCTGGATCATGGGTGCCGAGCGCGTAGCCCTGCACCTTCCAGTCCGCGGGTGGAGCGTTATTCCCGTCAAACTCCAGCAGTACGCGGTCCTCGGCCCAGGCAGTGCATGCTCCGACTACAAGCCAACTGAGCATGAAGATATTGATGACCGTTCTCATACGTGTGTCCTCTTCGTTCCGCTCGCGCGTTCTGCCGGTAGCAGGCTGGGCGGGTACGTTCTTCCTGATGTTGCCGTCCGGGGCCACGTCACTGTTGCGGCTGCCGGTACTGCGTAGGCAACAAGGCTGGCGACCGGTTGACTCTCCCCGCATCATTCGTGAGTTCCCCTAGACTGTTTCAGGACATCGCCGAGCAACACCGCTCAACTCTGTAAGCGACAGTATAGCAGGCTGCGGCGACGGCCTCCAAATCTGCTCGGGGCACATCGACCGGACGCAGAAACGGCCTCGTGTCAACCCACGTATCGCCCCCGCTGGTGGGCGGAAGAGCGAGTTGCTGACTGCTGCAGGTCGCCCCCAGGTATGATGCCTAGAGATAGAAAAAATCTCTTCCGAGAGGAGGAAAGGGCTTTGGATTGCCGTTGGGAAGAAGGTCCACGCCTTCAATTTCCCTAACCTGGAGCATTGGTATGTCCCGCAATCTTCGTGCGAACCGTCGTAGGCGTAATTCGAGATCAAATCCGCGTAACACGCAGAATGTGCAGAAGGC
>Ga0180429_10004149_pt1 | contig 11635 bp, 10 predicted proteins | sample SS_ome_FD_132428 | JGI IMG/M metagenome (GOLD analysis project Ga0180429, IMG submission 132428) | Hypersaline lake sediment archaeal communities from the Salton Sea, California, USA - SS_1_S_1 metaG | ecosystem: Environmental > Aquatic > Non-marine Saline and Alkaline > Hypersaline > Sediment ... | reverse complement strand
TCGAGGCGATTGCTTCGCGGCTCGAGGTGCCAATTTCCGTGGATACCAGCAAGGCCGGTGTGATGAGCGCGGCGGTAGAGGCCGGTGCCTGCATGATCAACGACGTCAATGCGCTGCGCGGCGAAGGGGTGCTGGACGTTGCCGCCAGTCTCGATGTGCCGGTCTGCCTGATGCACATGCAGGGCGAGCCGCGAACCATGCAAGAAAATCCGCAATATGCCGATGTAGTAACTGACGTAAAAGAATTTTTGCTGGAGCGCGCTAAGGTCTGTGAGGCGGCGGGTATTGCAGCTGATCGTATTTTGCTCGACCCAGGCTTTGGTTTTGGCAAGACCCTGGAGCACAACCTGGCGCTGCTGAAGAACCTGCCAGCGCTGGTGGGTGAGGGTTACCCGGTGCTCGTCGGTGCGTCGCGCAAATCCATGCTGGGCCTGATCACGGGGCGCGAAGTGGACCAACGTCTGGCGGGGAGTCTGGCCGTGGCGCTGATGGCGTTGCAAGGTGGTGCAGCCGTGTTGCGTGTGCACGACGTGGCCGAGACAACCGATGTGCTGAAGGTGTGGCAGGCGGTATCTGCCACGGCAGTTTCATAATCTGAATTGAACAAGGCGAAAGGAAGTATGTCGCGAAAATATTTTGGTACCGATGGTATTCGGGGCCGTGTGGGCGAGGGTCCAATCAATCCCGAGTTTGTCCTCAAGCTGGGATGGGCGGCCGGCAAAGTCCTCGGCGGTGGTCAGGGAGGCAAGGTGCTGATTGGTAAGGACACCCGAATCTCGGGGTACATGTTCGAGTCTGCGCTGGAGGCGGGTCTGACCGCGGCCGGCGTGGGTACGCGCTTGCTCGGGCCTATGCCGACACCAGGTATCGCTTACCTGACCCGAACCCTGCATGCGAACGCGGGCATCGTTATCAGTGCTTCGCACAATCCACACCAGGATAACGGTATCAAGTTTTTTTCTTCCGACGGTAGCAAGCTGCCTGATGCGGTAGAGCGGGAAATCGAGATGATGCTCGATCAACCCATGGACACCGTGTCCTCTGAGCAGCTAGGCAAGGCGAAGCGGATTGATGATGCCCGTGGGCGCTACATTGAATTCTGTAAGTCGACCATTCCGTCCAGCATGAGTTTCCGTGGTGTGAAGATTGTTGTCGATTGTGCGAACGGTGCCGGGTATCACATCGCCCCGGATGTCTTGGAAGAGATCGGCGCCGAGGTGATCGCAATTGGTGTGGAGCCCAATGGACTGAATATCAATGACGGGGTTGGAGCCACCTCTCCGAAGGCACTTGCCGAGGCGGTTTTGGAAAATAAGGCCGACCTGGGCATTGCGCTGGATGGCGATGGCGACCGCCTGATCATGGTGGATGATCAGGGGCAGGTTCGTGATGGCGACGAGATCCTGTACGTGCTTGCCAGCTCGCGCCAGCGGGTCGGTCAAATGGTGGGGGATTTGGTGGGTACGCTGATGACCAACCTTGGCCTGGAGGTCGCTTTGCGTGAGCAGGGTATCGGCCTTGTGCGTGCCAACGTGGGCGATCGTTACATCCTTGAGCGCCTGCAGGCCGAGGGATGGGTGCTGGGAGGCGAGCCTTCCGGACACATTATTTGCCTGGACCGAACCACAACCGGGGATGGCATCGTTTCCGCGTTGCAGGTGCTGGCGGAATTGCACAAGACGGGTAAAAGCCTGCGCGAGTTGTGCAGTGGAATGAGCAAATTCCCGCAGGAACTGATCAACGTGAACCTGGGGGATGTTGAGGCCAGCGAGTTGATGCGGATGACGTCCGTACTCGATGCGGTCGAAACCGTCGAGCAGGAAATGGGAGCGGAGGGACGCGTGTTATTGAGGCCCTCCGGTACCGAGCCGCTTATCAGGGTCATGGTTGAAGGTCGGGATGCGGACCAGGTGTTGGCCAAGGCGGAGCAGATTGCCGACGCGGTGCGCGCGGCGATCTGAGGTCAATCAAGCTTGGCATCCACCTGTTGCAGCAGGTATTCGATACTGCAGATGCGTTTGAACTGCTCTGCGTCATCAACCTGGTCCAGCCTGAAAAACTGTGACATGTACTCGAAGCCATTGGGGAGAATGGTCTCCAGGTAGTCATTCTCAAGGTAATAAGGCCAGTCGGTTCGGCTGCGCTTGTGGATCCGGTAGAGGAACTTGCGCAGCCACGGTGGGCGCAGAAGGGTCGCCAGATCCTTCAACTTTCTTTTCAGCGGGACTGGTTCTGCGAATGTATGGCCGTAGTCGGAAGGATAACTGGCCAGTGCGGGGCTGATTTTGTTGATCAGTGCGGCCTGAAAGAAACCGTGATTTTTCAACTTGATTGGAATCCGGTGTGCGTCTTGAGAAATGTTGGCGTCGACAAAGGGGGTCAGAAACCAGCCAAACTGGTTGTTGATCGCATTGTTCTGGCCCATCCAGTAGGTGCAGCGAAAACCGGCGTACAGGTATTCCACCATTTCGCGATCCAGCTTGCCTTTCGCTATCCCGGTCAGTTCGCGAATCTGGTGTTCGAAGTTGTCGTAGTAGCGGGATTCGTTGAACCGGTGTGTGCAGGTGGAGGGGGCGAAGCGGCTGTAGAACGTCCAAAGCAGCTCGCGCACCGTGTAACGGCGGTCGCTAAGGTAAAAGAAGTTGCGCATGACCTCACCTCCGCCGCCGTTGAGCTGCAACCGGCCATTGCGGGTGCGGGATAGGCGAGTCTGCAGGTCCGAACCGTTGTCCAGAAGGCCGTCCGCGCAGCTTCCCTGGAAGGCATGGAAATTCTGCCTGACAATATCTTTGAATTCCGAGGGAGTGATCCTCGGGTAGGCGGACTTGTCTTCATGCGACAAGGCGATTTTTTCGTTGGAGCAGATGTTCTTCGCCACGCAAACATCTGCTGCGTCAGGCTTCCCATACACATGCAGGTGTGGGGTAACCCCCTGTTCGCGCAGCAACGCGAGCAGGAGTCGCGAGTCGTATCCGCCGGACAAGGCTGAATCGATGTTCTCCCCGAAGCATTCAGCGACAGCAGCAAATTCCCTGCGCAGGTTTTCATGCGTGCAGTCCAGGAAATCATCCATGTTGTCGCCGCAGTCGCTGTGGGTGGGGACTTGCAGAGCTGGAATCCGTTCGCATTGATCACCCAAGGAAACCGCCGTTTTGACTTTGAGGCGGTGGATCTCCTTGAACAGGGTGTCTCCGCCAAAGGTCGCTTCCTGGAAAACCTGCTGGTACACCGCTTCCGAATTCACGGTGAGTTTCGGCAGTTGCGTGAACATCACCGGAAACGAACTGCTGAAGATTTTCTGTTCAGGGTCATGCCAAACCGGGTACACCCCTTGCGGGTCCGTGAACAGTCGTATCAGCCCCTGGGTGCAAAGCACAATGGCGAAATTGCCGAACAGTTCGCGGCAGTCCAGCTGCTCATTGGCGAAGTCATGGAGCAGAAGTTTTGCTGCAACGGGGCCAATGCGCTTGCGATAAATAAGTGTGCCTGTGGTCAGGCAGAAATTGTCTGCGTCAGCCTTGTAAATGTTGTCCTCCCCGCCATTGATCTTACGGCAGTAGAGGATTTCGAAACGCTCGTTCGAAAGGTCTTTTATCTCGCGAAAACCTTGTGTTTTCAGGGTTTCGGCAGCACCTGCCTTAAGCGATTCGGAATCGGGGCTGCGTCGTGAAAGATAAAAGGCGCCCATCAGGCTGCTCCGTACTGGTTGAGATGCGGGTATTCTGCCGGACGCCGGGTTTGCTGCACAGCAGCTCGGTTCGGGAATCGGGCGATTCGGCATAGCCAGCGGTTTTGTTGTTATCCAGAGCCAAACCATTGATTTGGCGCGCTTCAGCCGGTAAAGTACGCCGCCTTTGAAAGCGCTGAGAATTTAGAGGATTTGCACATGCGTCAGCCACTGGTTGCCGGCAACTGGAAGATGAATGGTTCCCGCGACAGCGTCAAAGCGCTGCTGGATGGATTGAAGGCTGGTATCGGCGACGTTACCACTGCCGAAGTGGCGGTATGCTCCCCGCATATTTTTCTCGGTGACGTGCAATCACAGCTGGACGGTTCGGCGATCGCCTGGGGTGGTCAGGACGTCTCCGTGCACGATTCGGGTGCCTTCACCGGTGAGACTGCTGGCAGTATGCTGGGAGATTACGGGTGCAAGTTCGTGATCATCGGGCACTCTGAGCGTCGCCAATACCATGGCGAAACGAACCAGGTGGTTGCTGACAAGTTTGCGGCAGCGCGTAAAGCAGGCCTGATTCCCTTGTTCTGCATTGGCGAGACGCTGGAAGAACGCGAAGGTGGAACCATGGAAGACGTGCTGGCCGGGCAGATCGATGCGGTGATTGAGACCTGCGGCGTCGACATGCTGGGCGAAGGTGTTATCGCCTACGAGCCAGTCTGGGCTATCGGTACCGGCAAAACGGCGACGCCGGAGCAGGCGCAGGATGTGCACGCGTGGATCCGCGCGCGGGTCGCGAAAAGCAGCGCTGAGGTTGCTGAGAAAATTCAGATTCTTTACGGCGGCAGCATGAATCCCGGTAATGCGGCAGACCTGCTTGCACAACCGGATATCGACGGTGGTCTGATCGGTGGTGCCTCGCTCAAGCCGGCAGATTTTCTGGCGGTTTGCACGGCTGCAAACGCCTGATCGCACTAAACTAGAGGTTTGAAATGGAAACCGTACTGATTGTTGTCCACCTTTTCCTGGCCATTGGTCTGGTGGGCCTGGTGTTGATCCAGCATGGCAAGGGAGCTGACATGGGGGCCGCCTTTGGCTCGGGTGCCTCTGCTTCTGTGTTTGGTTCGGCCGGTGCGGGTAATTTCCTGAGCCGCGCAACGGGCGTTCTCGCCGCCTTGTTCTTCGCGACCAGCCTGGCACTGGCTTATTACGCCATGAACACTGGCGAGCGGGCTTCGGTCATGGATCAGTCCGTGGCGCCGGCTGCCTTGGAGGAAGCTGAGGTGCCGGCAGTGCCTGCCAGTGTTGATCCGGATTCGGACGTACCGGTAGTGCCTGTGCCGGAGTCAGTAGCCCCGGCCAATGATGTGCCGGTCATTCCGGAGTGATTCGAGTTTTTGCCGAAGTGGTGGAATTGGTAGACACGCTATCTTGAGGGGGTAGTGGCGTAAGCCGTGCCGGTTCAAGTCCGGCCTTCGGCACCATCTGAAACGGTATCGTCGTTTTTCGGCGATACCGTTTTTTTATACTTGGAAAAAACCTGCACTAATTTTTTTAAATCAATAGCTTACGGTGATTACTTCATTTGACACCCGTTCAGTGGGTGGATATTCTCTTGGGCGCTTATAACGAGCTGCTGAATAACTAAAACACTGCGGCATCACGCAAAGAATACAGAGGGGAGAACGCAGTATGTTGGAAAACTATTTGCCGATACTGATATTCCTTGCAGTCGGGCTGTTTGTCGGCGTGGCGGCAATCGGGATTGGTTTTGTGCTTTCTCCCAACAATCCCGATAGTGAAAAGCTCTCCCCTTACGAATGCGGCTTTGAAGCCTTTGAAGATTCGCGCATGAAATTCGATGTGCGCTACTACCTCGTCGCGATCCTGTTCATCATTTTCGATCTCGAGATTGCCTTCTTCTTCCCCTGGGCAGTCGTGCTGGATGAAATCGGCATGGTGGGTTTCTGGGCGATGATGATCTTCCTTGGTGTCTTGACGGTAGGCTTTATCTACGAGTGGAAGAAAGGGGCGCTCGAATGGGAGTAGAAGGAATTCTCGAGCAGGGGTTTGTCACCACCACTGCCGACAAGCTGATCAATTGGGCGAGAACAGGCTCAATGTGGCCGATGACGTTCGGCCTGGCGTGTTGCGCCGTCGAAATGATGCATGCGGCAGCCTCCCGCTACGACATAGACCGCTTCGGCATGGTTTTCCGGCCCAGTCCGCGCCAGTCGGATGTGATGATCGTGGCTGGCACCCTGGTGAACAAAATGGCTCCGGCACTGCGTAAAGTTTATGACCAGATGGCTGAGCCGCGCTGGGTGATTTCCATGGGGTCCTGCGCCAATGGGGGTGGCTATTACCACTATTCCTATGCGGTGGTGCGCGGTTGTGACCGGATCGTGCCGGTGGACGTGTACGTGCCAGGTTGTCCGCCCACGGCCGAGGCCCTGCTGTACGGTATCTTGCAGTTGCAGAACAAGATCCGCCAGACCAATACCATTGCCCGCTGATAACTTTCTGAAGACGCTATCGCATGAACCCGGAAGAACGCCTGGACGAACTGGAAGAAGCGCTCGAAGAGCAGCTTGAGGACCTGGAAGAGAAACTGGATGGCTTTGAAGCCGATCAGTGCTCCAGGTCACGTGAGCAGGGTGAGCTGACCCTGGTCGTGCCGCGCGAGCAACTTCTCTCCGTGATGCGGATGTTGCGCACCAATAAAAACATCGGGATGGAGGTTTGTGTCGATGTTTGCGGTGTGGATTACTCGACCTATGGCGAATCCGAATGGATTACCAGTGGTGCCGCCAATTCCGGTTTTGGCCGGGGTGTTGAGCGTGATGAGCGTCCTGAGCTTGATCCCGCGAACCGCTTCGCGGTGGTCTATCACCTGCTGTCGATGACGCATAACACCCGTTTGCGTGTGAAGACCTTCCTGGATGCAAGCTATCCGGTCGTGGATTCCGTCACCGATGTGTGGGCTGGAGCCAACTGGTTCGAGCGTGAGGCATTTGATCTGTTTGGCATCATGTTTGATGGTCACCCGGACCTGCGCCGCATCCTCACCGATTACGGTTTTATCGGACATCCGTTCCGCAAGGACTTTCCCCTCAGTGGGCAGGTGGAAATGCGTTACGACGCAGAGCAGGGGCGTGTGATTTACGAGCCTGTGAGTATTGAGCCTCGAACCCTGGTTCCGCGCGTTATTCGCGATGACCTTCGTTACGAGAAAGGGTGGAAGCCTGAGGAGCCGGCACCGGAAGCGGAAGAGGCCGAGTAAAGAAGATGAGCGAAATCCGCAATTACACCCTGAACTTTGGTCCGCAGCATCCGGCTGCGCACGGCGTATTGCGCCTCGTGCTGGAGATGGATGGTGAGGTCATTGAGCGTGCCGATCCGCACATTGGCCTGTTGCATCGTGGCACCGAGAAACTGGCCGAGAGCAAACCGTATAACCAGTCTATTGGTTACATGGACCGTCTCGACTACGTGTCCATGATGTGTAACGAACACGGTTACGTTCGCGCGATCGAAAATCTCGTTGGCGTGGAAGCGCCGATTCGTGCGCAGTACATCCGGACCATGTTCGACGAAATTACGCGCATCCTGAACCACCTGATGTGGCTGGGTACGCACGCGCTCGATGTCGGCGCCATGACCATGTTCCTGTATTGCTTCCGTGAGCGTGAAGACCTGATGGACTGCTACGAGGCAGTGTCCGGCGCACGTATGCATGCCACTTACTATCGTCCGGGTGGTGTTTATCGAGACCTGCCGGACCAGATGCCGAAATTCGAGGCGGGTCGTTTCTGCAGCGAGAAAGATGCCAAGCGTCGCAATGAGGCACGCGAGGGCTCGTTGCTGGATTTCATCGAGGATTTCGCGGACCGCTTCCCCAAGTTGGTCGACGAATACGAGACCCTGCTGACGGATAACCGTATCTGGAAGCAGCGTACCGTGGGTATTGGTGTGGTAACACCTGAGCGTGCGCGTCAACTGGGCTTCACGGGTCCGATGGCGCGTGGTTCAGGTCTGGCCTGGGATCTGCGCAAGAAGCAGCCTTATGCCGCTTACGACCAGGTTGATTTCGATATTCCCATCGGCACCAATGGTGACTGCTACGACCGTTACCTGGTACGCGTTGAAGAGTTACGCCAGTCTGTCCGAATCATCAAGCAGTGCATCAAGTGGCTGCGTGAAAATGATGGCCCGGTCATGGTGGGCGACCACAAAGTGGCACCACCGAAGCGCGAGCAAATGAAAGACGACATGGAAGCGTTGATCCATCACTTCAAGCTCTTCACCGAAGGTTACTGTCCGCCGCCGGGCGAAACCTACGCCGCAGTAGAGGCGCCCAAGGGCGAGTTTGGTTGTTACATCGTATCGGACGGTGCCAACAAGCCTTACCGACTGAAAGTACGTGCTCCGGGGTTTGCCCATTTGTCGGCGATGGATGAGATGGCGAAAGGCCACATGCTGGCCGACGTGGTGGCGATTATTGGCACCATGGACGTTGTATTTGGAGAGATCGACCGATGAGCATGCGTAGCGAGCCGCAACAGCGCGTCAACAAGTGCGAAAACAAGGATGATCTGTTCACGGCAGATGTGCGCGCTGAGATTGACCAGGAAATCGCGAAGTACCCCGAAGAATGGCGGCAGTCGGCCTGCATGGCGGCGTTGCGTATCGTCCAGGATGCACACGAGGGAAGCTTGAGCACCGAACTGATGGACCAGGTGGCGGATTATCTCGACATGCCGCCGATGGCCGTTTACGAGGTGGCCACCTTTTACTCGATGTATGAGCACAAGAAGGTCGGGCGCCATAAGATCTGCCTTTGCACCAATGTCTCCTGCATGATCAACGGCTCGGATAATCTCTTCGAGCACCTGAAGAGTCGTCTGGGCGTCAGTGGCTTTGGTGAAGTGACCAAGGATGGCAAATTCAGCATCAAAGAAGTCGAGTGTCTTGGCGCCTGCGGTGGCGCTCCCATGATGCAGATCGGACGCACCTACTACGAAAATCTGACCCCGGAACTGGTGGACAAGATTCTGGACGGTCTGGAGTAAGAAATGGCTAACGAAGTTTGCTTCAGAACCCTGCATAAGGATCGATCCTGGACGCTTGAAGCCTACCGGTCGGAAGGCGGCTACGAAGCGCTCAGGAAAATCATCGAAGAAAAAATGCCGCAGGACGACATCATCGATATGGTGAAAAAGTCCGGCCTGCGTGGTCGTGGTGGTGCGGGTTTTCCAACCGGTCTCAAGTGGAGCTTTATCAACCGCGCAGCACCCGGTGACAAGTACATCGTGTGCAACTCGGATGAGGGCGAGCCGGGTACCTTCAAGGATCGTGACATCCTGCGCTACAACCCGCATGCGCTGATCGAAGGCATGGTGATCGCCGGCTACGCGATTGGCGCCACTGCCGGGTACAACTATATCCGTGGCGAATTCTGGGAGCCGTACGAGCGTTTTGAAGAGGCGCTTGCCGAAGCGCGCGAGGCAGGCCTGCTGGGTGACAATATCCTCGGTTCAGGTTTTGACTACGATATTCATACCCACCTCGGGGCAGGTGCCTACATCTGCGGTGAGGAAACGGCTTTGCTCGAATCCATCGAGGGCAAAAAGGGTCAGCCGAGGTTCAAACCCCCATTCCCGGCCATGTTTGGCCTGTATGGCCGCCCGACCGTCATCAACAACACCGAGTCGCTGGCCTCTATTCCCGACATCATTCGCCAGGGTCCGGAGTGGTTCCGTGACCTGGGCGTCGAGAACAGTGGCGGTTCCAAGCTTTTCTCCGTGTCAGGTAATGTCAACAACCCGGGCAACTTTGAGGTGCCCATGGGCACCCCGTTTGCCGAGTTGCTGGAAATGGCTGGCGGCATGAAAGATGGTCGCAAACTCAAGGCCGTGATTCCGGGTGGGTCGTCTTCACCGGTTTTGACCGGTGACGTGATGATGGACCTGAACATGGATTACGACAGCATCCAGAATGCCGGCTCCATGCTGGGGTCCGGTGCGGTAATCGTCATGGATGACAGCAACTGCATGGTCAAGGTGCTCGACCGCATTTCCTATTTCTATTACGAAGAATCCTGTGGGCAGTGCACCCCGTGCCGCGAAGGCACCGGCTGGATGCATCGCGTGATTCATCGAATCGAGACCGGGCAGGGCCGGCCGGAAGACCTGGATCTGCTGGATGACGTCGCCAACAAGATCATGGGTAAGACCATCTGCGCACTGGGTGATGCGGCGGCGATGCCGGTCGCCAGCTTCGTCAAGAATTTCCGTGATGAATTTCAATATCACATCGATCACAAGAAGTGCATGGTGTAAGCCGCGATGAGTGACCAGACAATCACAATCGAAGTGGATGGCCAGAAACTGGAGGCCAAGCCCGGTCAGATGCTGATCGAGGTGACCGACGCTGCCGGTATCACCGTGCCGCGTTTCTGTTATCACAAGCACCTGTCCATAGCGGCAAATTGCCGTATGTGCCTGGTTGAAGTCGAGAAGGCGCCCAAGCCGCTGCCTGCCTGTGCTACCCCATGCATGGATGGGATGAAGGTTTTTACCAAGTCCCCCGCTGCGCGTGCTGCCCAAAAGGGCACCATGGAGTTCCTGCTGATCAACCACCCGCTGGATTGTCCGATCTGTGACCAGGGCGGGGAGTGTGAACTGCAGGACGTCGCTATGGGTTACGGCAGTGACGTCTCCCAGTTCACCGAGCGCAAGCGCGTGGTCAAGGACGAGAACCTGGGCTCTTTGATTGCCACCGATATGACGCGCTGCATTCATTGCACCCGTTGTGTGCGCTTCGGTGGCGAAGTCGCCGGGTTGCGCGAGATGGGTGCGACCGGGCGCGGCGAGCACATGCGCATCGGTGTGTTTATTGAGCACAGCGTCTCGTCCGAACTCTCCGGTAACGTGATCGACCTGTGTCCTGTAGGTGCCCTGACTTCCAAACCTTTCCGCTACCACGCGCGAGCCTGGGAACTGACCCAACGCGATAGCATTGCGCCGCATGATGGCGTGGGAAGCAACCTGCATCTCCATATCCGCCGCGATGAAGTGATGCGTGCAGTGCCGAAGGAGAACGAAGACTGCAACCAAACCTGGATTTCAGACCGTGACCGTTTCTCCTACAGCGGCATCTACAGCGACGATCGTCTGACCCGTCCGATGGTGCGTGAGAATGGCAGCTTGCGAGAAGTCGACTGGGACCAGGCGCTGGAAGTGGCAGCCAAGGCCCTGAAGGATACGCCAGTCGGTCGGTTGGGGGCGTTGGTCTCGCCAAACGCCACCCTCGAGGAAATGTACCTGGCCGGCAAGCTGGTTCGTGGCCTCGGCAGTAACAATATCGATTATCGGCTGCGTCAGAGCGATTTTCGTGCTGACCGCGACGATCCGCCGTTCCCATGGCTGGGGGCCCGCTTTGCGGACTTGGCCAACAACGATGCAACGCTGTTGGTCGGTTCCTGGTTGCGCAAGGATCAACCGCTGTTGAATCATCGCGTGCGCCAGTCCTATCTGGAAGGTGGCGCAGTGCTGGCAATCAACCCGGTCGCATACGACTTCAACTACGAGCTGGAAGTGGATGTGGTCTGCAGCCCAGCCGAAATGGTTGCTGAGCTGGCAGGTGTTGCCGCTGCGCTCGGTGTTTCCACCGAGGGTGTGAAAGTTGAAACGGACAAGGCGCATCAGACTGCCGCGGATATCCTGAAGAACGCGGAGCAGGGCAGCATTATTCTTGGAACGGCTGCCATCATGCACCCTGATTTCGCTTTGCTGCGCAGGTTGACGGCGGCTATCGCGGAAGCGGCCGGGGTGACCTGGGGCACGGTTGGTTTTGGCGCCAACGACAGTGGTGCCTGGATGGCGGGTGCTGTGCCTCGCGATGGTGCCAATGCGCAAGCGATGCAGTCCGGTGCTTGTGACACCTTGCTGCTACTGGGTC
>Ga0180429_10004148_pt1 | contig 11637 bp, 9 predicted proteins | sample SS_ome_FD_132428 | JGI IMG/M metagenome (GOLD analysis project Ga0180429, IMG submission 132428) | Hypersaline lake sediment archaeal communities from the Salton Sea, California, USA - SS_1_S_1 metaG | ecosystem: Environmental > Aquatic > Non-marine Saline and Alkaline > Hypersaline > Sediment ... | reverse complement strand
GTACCGGTCGCCGATGCGGCGCGGAAACATCACGCCGTTGCGATTGAAGGGCAGGAAGGCGTTCTGCAGCTGGGTGTAGGTGACGAAGTCGTGGGTGTACGCCATGCCGATCGTGGGGCCGTGGTACCCGTTGCACCAGGTCACGTAGTACCGGTCCTCGATCCAGCACACCCGCGGATCGTACCCGTACTGGAAGACGCCGATCTCTTCGTCGTCGCAGTCGAAGTGGATGGGGTCCGGCTCGATCTCCCACGTCAGGGCGTCCTGGCTGCGCCCCGTGTGCAGGCGCATGCGCCGCGACAGGTCATCGCAGCGGAACACACCGGCAAAGGCGCCGTCGTGGGGCACCACGGCGCTGTTGAAGATGCTGTTCGAGCGCGGCAGCAGATCGCGGGGAATGATGGGGTTGCCGCTGTACCGCCACACTGCGGCGGCGCACCCGTCCGGGCGCTCCTCCCAGGGTATGTTGGGGACTTCGGGGCCCACTACCTTCAGTGCCATCTCGTGTCTCCGCGTCGGTGACAGGTTCGCATCTGCCTGCGGCCACGGGAAACGCCCCGATGCCGCCCCATCTACTGCCGAATGCCGCCCGCGTCAGTCGGGGGCGGCGGCCAGCTCGGTGGTGCCGGCCCGCGCCGCTCTGTTGTCCTTGAGATACTCGGCACACTGCGCCGGTCCGGCGCAGCTCTCCACCACCTCGACCGCGTGGCCCAGGGCCCGCAGCTCTTCCACCACGCCGTCGGGCATGGTGCGCGTCACCTCCACCGGCTCCTGGCCCAGCAGGTGCAGGCGCGGCGCGGCCGAGGCCTGGACCGAGGTGGCGTCGAAGTCGATGACCCGCTGCATGGCCTCGGTGCTGACACAGACGATGCGCCGTCCTCCGGGCAGGCCGACGGCCACGTCCCGCTCCGGCAGACGCGCCAGCAGCGGTACCGTGTTGTTGAGGGGCCCCTTGCCCCCCGCCACCGAGTTGGGCAGGCCGGGCCGCGGGTCGAGGCGGCACATGCCGTGGCCCAGCACGATCCCCGTGTCCGGCACGGTGACGAAGCTGCCAAAGGTGCCCCCCTGGCTGATGGTGACGGCCACCACATTGCCGTCGCCGTCCGCCCCGGACACGTGTGTGGTCTCCAGCACGGGACGGCCCGAACGGCTGAAGGGACGCGCATCCACCAGCTCGGGGTGGTGGCGCAGGGTCTCGGCGCGGCCGGCCGCGTACGCGCGGTTCAGGAGGCGCTCCACCGGGACCTCGGCGTGTTCCGGGTCGGCCAGATAGCGCAGGCGATCGCGCCACACCTGTTTCATGGTCTCGGCCACCTGGTGCCAGTACAGGGCCGAGCCGTCCTCAAAGGGTCCCAGGCAGTCGAGCATGTTCAGAGCCTGCAGGCCCGACAGGGCCCCGTTGGGCAGGATGGGGCCGTACACCGGGACCTGGCGGTACGTGGCCTCATACGCCTCGGTGATGCGCGGCGCGAACCCGGCCATGTCTTCGCGCGTGACGGCGCCCCCCTGTGAGGTCAGGTGGTCGGCGATGGCCCGCCCCAGCTCGCCCTCGTACATGTCCCGCCACCCGGCCGCGGCGAGCCGCGCCAGGGTCCGGTCCACGTGGTGCGGGCGCCACAGATCGTCGCCCTCCAGCGGCTTGCCCCCTGGCAGCAGCAACTCGGCCGTGGCCGGGAAACCCTCTATCCGCGCACGGTTGGCCTGCACGCTCCGGGCCAGCCCCTGGCTGCAGGGGAACCCATCCGCCACCAGGGCCTGGGTCGGGGCCACGATCTCGGGCCAGCCCAGGCAACCCCAGCGCTCCCACAGGGCACCCATACCCGCCATCTGCCCCGGAATGGCGACGGCCAGGGGGCCGTACACATTGGCGTCCCCCTCTACCGAGCAGTCGTACTCGCTCTCGTTGATGCCGTTGCGCCCCGGCTCCGGCGGGCGCGCCCGGTACATGTCGGGCCGGGCCGCGGCCGGCGCGCGGGCATTGCCGTCGAGGGACCACACCTTGCCGGAGGCGCCCTCCAGCACGACTGCCGCCATCACGTATCCGCCGAGGCCGCACTTGTGCGGCGCCATGACGCTGCTCGCCATGGCCGCCGCCGCCACGGCGTCCATGGCGTTGCCGCCCGCGCCGAGCACGCGCGCCCCAATGCGGGCCGCCTCGTGGATTTCCGCCGCCACGGCGCCCCGCGCCGACGTGACCTCGCATCCCTCGATCATGGCAGGAAGACTCCCGTGCTGGCCAGCTTCTCGGGCAGATAGGTCTCGATCACGTGGTTCAGGTCGTGCACGGCAAAGGCCTGCTGCTCGGCGCGCTCGCCGCGCGCCTTGAGCGCCAGCAGGGCCTCCTGCCAACGCTTGTAGTGCTGCACGAAGGGGTCGTTGCGCAGGGCGTCATCGATGCGCTTGACGTCGACTTCCGTCATCGGGTGGGTGGGCAGGCCGTACGTGTCGATGTCCTCGGGGGTCACGCCGAGATACCGGGCCCGGGGCACGCAGAAGTACTCGTTCAGGTGGGCGGCGTTACCGGATCCGACCTTCAGGGTCCGGTAGATGTTGCAGATCCCGTAGGGGTCGCAGTCCACGAAGGCGTACACCGGTATCTCGAGCTCATCCGACAGACGCCGGATGAAGCGGCGCGTGGCCCGCGTGGGCACGCCTCCCATCGACACCAGGATGCACCCGGCCGTGCGCCAGTACCTGTGCTTCACCAGGCGCTGGAACATGCCGGCCGTCTCGATGGCCAGCACGAATCGGGCGTCCGACTCAAAGCCCAGGTGCTCCACCGAGATGGGGATGGAATAGGCGCCCGAGCCGAAGCGGGTGCAGTCGATGCGCAGCTCTTCACCCGAGTCGCCGTCCTCGTCCACGACTACCAGGTTCCCGGCCACCTCGCCGCCCTTCTCTTCGGGCACGAAGCCGAGCTGCTCGCGGTTCACCCTGAACAGGGCCTCGATGTCGTCGAGGACGGTGTCCGACTCCACCTGCTCGTTGAAGCGGATCTCCGGGTCCCAGCCCTTGGCCACGTAGTAGGCTTCGCGCTTGGTGGCGATGTCGTCCGACTCGATGAGTCGTTTCGACAGGGCCGTCATCTTGAGCGACTGGGCAAAGGTCTTCACGCTTGCCACGGCCAGTGTCCGCTCCTTCACCTTGCGGCCGATCTCGAAATACCCCGCCTTGGGATCGTACCGCACATTGCTCAGGGCGCGCAACGGGAACTTCATGGACGGCTTCTGCTTCTTCAGGATCTTGTCCCGAATGGAGCGCGCCTCCTTCTCGATCTTCTTGACCAGTCCCTCATTCATCCGACGACCCCTTCTCCGGCTTTCCTGTGGGGCGGCTGGGCTGCGGGGCCCACACCCGGTACCCTATACCCCGCTCTGCATACCCCGGCGTCAGGAGCGACTTCTCTCAAGTACCTGCTGTAGCGCCTTCTGCACGCTCGCGCGCCGCCGGTCCCCGTCCCCGGTGATCTCCTGCAGGGCGTCGGCTATGTGGCCGATGTACTGCTGGATGTAGTCGCGCTTCCGCGCGGCTTCGGCCGCGCGCCGCTCCCGTCCCAAGTGCTCCCCCACGCGGCGCCCGCACTCCTGCAGGCCCAGCCGGATCTCGCGGACGATCTCGGGATAGTGGGCCACCGCCTCCTTGCTCTCCGAGGTGAAGGGCACCCACACCGAGGCCATGTGCACCAGCACCACCAGCGGCCCGGTGGGCAGAGCCCCGCCGCTCTGGCTCATGCGGTAGTTGCGCCAGTCCACGTCGAGGACGCTGCGCGTGATGGCGCAGGCCGCCTGCTGGTAGAGCAGGGGCACGCGGTTGGCATAGCGCAGCAGCTGGATGGTGCCCTCCGGCTCGATCTGGCCGCCATAGGCCATGGCCACCTCGATCTGGAAGGGGTTCCCCCGGTACACGGACGGCGGGCGCGTGGTGGAGGTGAAGAAGTCGGCCTCCACGTTCTGGCGCAGGCTCTCCTGCAGCAGTTCCTCGCCGATCGGCACGATGCAGTTGGTTGGCGGCTTCATCAGCTTGGTGTTGTTGATGGCCCGGTACAGGCGGTCGGAATCGTCGCGGGCCGTGCTCCTGGGCCGCGCCTTGGGCGACAGGTCGGCGCGCTCGCAGATCTCCTTGGCCACCCGGGCCGACACGCGGCTGAACTCGGCCGTCAGGAAGGCCTGGACCGTCCGGCTCTTGGTGTCCTGCATCATCTTCATCAGGGCCCCGAGTTCCACGCCGTGGGGGTGGGGCTTGACCTCGATGGTCTCGGCCGGCATCTCCCCGGTACTGCGCTCCCAGCGCGTCTCCTCGCCATCCGGGGCGCGGTACACCAGGGTGAGGTGAGGGTTGGTGAGCGCGGTCTGGCGCAGATACTCGTCCACGGACTGGCGCCCGCGCAGATACCGCGCCTCCATCTCGATTTCCACCTGCGTTCCCTGGGGCAGCTCCCACTCCACCTCGGTATCGCGCACCACCTCGGGCTTGTTGCGCGCCGTGTTGATGGTGATCTCGAACTGGTGCGCCGCGCGCCGGGCGCCGGTGCGGGACACGATGCGCGTGGCCTTGCCCGTGGTCAGCTGTCCGTACATGCTGGCCGCCGAGATGCCGATCCCCTGCTGGCCGCGCGACATGCGCAGGCGGTGGAACTTGGAGCCGTAGAGCAGCTTGCCGAAGATGTTGGGGATCTGCCCCTTGACGATGCCCGGGCCGTTGTCGGTGACGCGCATGGCAAAGCGGTCCTCGCCCCGGGGCTCGATCTCCACGGTGAGCTCGGGCAGGATGCCGGCCTCCTCACAGGCGTCGAGGCTGTTGTCCACCGCCTCCTTCACACCGGTGAGCAGGGCGCGCCGGGGGTTGTCAAAGCCCAGCAGGTGGCGGTTGCGGCTGAAGAACTCGGACACCGAGATCTCCCGCTGCCGCTGCGCCATGGACTGGGCGTCGGCCCGGCCCCGGGCGGCCCGGGGATTCATCTTCTTCGCCGCGGCCTTCTCGGGGAGGTCTTCCTCTGGCGCCCGTGCCTTGGGGGCCGCGGCTGTGGCCTTCTGCTGCCGGGGTGCCTTCTTCTTCGTCGTCTTCTTTGCCATGCGTACAGTCCCGTAACGAGCCCTCCACGCGCTCCGGCGGGAGGACCAGTTGTGGGGAGTGGTGGGGATGGGCGTCTGCCGCCGCCGCGCCCTCAGCCGCGGCCGAGGTACTCCTGCTGCGTGGGGAGGACGATGGCTTCCAGCACATTCACGTGGGGCGGCATGGTCAGCATGTGCAGCGCCGTGGAGGCAATCTCCTCCACCGACATCATGGGCTCGGCATCGGCCTCCCGGCCCGAGTCGCTGCGGCGCTCAACCATCACATTGCCGGGGTGGAGACAGCTCACCACGATGCCGCAGTCGCGCCCTTCCAGGGCCGTGGCCTGGGTCAGCCCCCAAATGCCGAACTTGGCCGCGGTGTAGGGCGCCGCGTGGAGACGGGTGCGCTGGGCGCTGATGCTGCCGATGTTGAGCACCCGCCCCCCGCCGGCCGGCTTCATGCGCCGGAAGGCCTCGCGCGTGCACAGGAAGGCCCCGGTCAGACAGGCACCGATGACGTTGTCCCACGCCTCCTTGCCGAGGCTCTCGATGGGGCCGCCGTCAAAGGCGCCGGCGTTGTTCACCAGTATGTCGAGGGGGCCCAGACCCTCGTCCACCTGGCGGAACAGGGCCAACACCTGCTCCTCGTCGGTCACATCGGTGGGCATGGCCAGCACCTTGGCCCCGGGCGTGACCTCCGCCAGCTCCTCTGCCGCTGCGGCCAGCGTGTCCGCGGTGCGGGCCGCCAGGGCCACGCGCGCCCCGGCGCCGAGCAGGGCGCGGGCAATGCCCTTGCCGATGCCGCGGTTGGCGCCGGTCACCAGGGCCGTCTTCCCGATCAGGTCAGTCATCGGGCATCTCCTCTTGCCGGGGAGTGAGACGAATCAGCCGGAAGCCGCCTGCCTGGAGCACCACGCCCTCGCCCAGGGTCGCGCCGGTGAGGGCGTCGGCCAGACCGTGGTTGGGGGCTTCGAGCTGGACAGTGCGCTCGCCCTGGGTGAGGCGGTTGACCACCAGGGCGTGGGACACCGCCCCCCGATCGCCGAAGAAGCCCACGTCCAGGTCGGCGTTGCCGCGCCTCAACGGCGCGCTGGCGGGCACCTTGTCGGCGCGGTACCCGCCGTGGAAGTGCAGTGGTTCGAGCACTGGTGCCAGCGCGGCCAGACGAGCATTCAACTCGGCCGCGGCCCGGTAGGCGGGGGTCGGCTCTCCCTCGACGTCGACCAGGCCGTCGTACTGGCGCACCTGCACCAGCTCGCCCTCCCCGTCGAGCACCCGCTCCTCGCCCGAGCTGTACAGGAAGTATAGGATGCCGCCGGCCCCGCGGGCCAACGCCAGACCGGCCTGCACGCGCAACTCGGCCGGCTCGGGCTTGCGGTAGTACGCCTCGCCGTCGCGCGTCTCGGCGTGGGCCTGGACGATGGCGTGCCAGCGGCCGTGCCGGCCCTGCACCGCCTGGGCCACGCGGCTGTACCCGGCTGCCAGCTCGTCGAGACGGCCCTGCAGGCCCCGGCCCGAGGTGGGCGTGCCGGCGCGGAACACGTAGTGCTCGTGCTGAAACACATTGGCCGCTCCCCCCTCCGTGAAGAAGGCCTCGAGGAACTGGCCCCGCCGGGGGTAGCTGTCGATGTGGCCCACTGCGTAAGCCGGCCGCCCGGGGTCGGCCTGACCCAGGATCCGCACCGTGCGGGTCAGCGCCGGGTACACGTGCCGCGAGTAGTCCTCGTGGCCCACCAGGTACCCGGCCAGCCCGGCCTGCCCGCCCCAGCGGCCCACCAGCGCGGCGGCGCGGGCGCGCACTGAATCGTCAAAGCCCGTGGCCACCTCCCGCTTCGTGGCCCAGTTGCGCAGCTTGTCGTAGGGCGAGTACCCCGGCGGCTCGTAGTACACGGGCATGCGGAGGCCGGTTGCCGAGCACAGCTCCATGGCCAGGGCCTCGGCGCTGACCCCTTCCACGTCGGCCCGCTGCAGCCACTCCAGGTGCGTGATGCCCAAGCCTGTGAGCCGGGCCCCGTCGAGCCGCACCTGCGGCCCCATGCCCGCGGGCAGCCAGACCCCGATCTCGAGCCGTCCCACGGGCAGGCGGGAGGGCTCGAACCCGGAGCTACCGGCCGGATTGGCCAGGTCGCAGCCGGGGGCCAGCAGGACCGCCACTGCCGCTGCTCCCAGGAGACGGCGCAGCCACATGGCCGGGGCCTCAGCGCAGCTTGGGGTTTGACGCGTGTCGCTCCGCGTCGCGTCGCGTCTTCTTCTCCATGGCCCGCTCAAAGGCCTCCTCCAGGTTCACGCCGGTCTGGTTGGCCAGGCAGATCAGCACGAACAGCACGTCGGCCATCTCCATGCCCAGGTCGGCCCGGTCCGCCGCGCCCGGCTTGAAGCTCTGCTCACCGTAAAGGCGGGCCATGAGCCGGGCCACCTCGCCCACCTCTTCGGTGAGCACGGCCATATTGGTCAGCTCGGAGTAGTACCGGACCCCCACCGTGCGGATCCACTCGTCGACGCGCTGCTGCAGCCCGCCCAGCGTCATCTCAGCCATGGCGCCTCCCGTCCCTCTGCACAAAAGGCAGCCGGGGCCAACCCCGACTGCCCGTATCCGCCGTTGCACTGCGATGCGAAGATTCGGCCCCATGGGCCGGACCTTCGCGCCTCATAGCCTCTCCACCTGAGCTCCCACCTGGCGCAGCCGATCCTCGAGAAAGGCGTGGCCGCGGTCGAGCTGGTACAGGTTGGTGATGCTCGTGCGCCCCTCGGCCGCCAGACCGGCGAGCACGCAGGCGGCCCCGTCCCGGATGTCGCCGGCCCGCACTCGGGCACCCACCAGGCGCGACGGGCCGTGGACGATCACCAGGCGATCCGCCTCCAGCGACAGGCGAGCCCCGCAAGCGGACAGGTTCTTCACATGCCCGAAGCGATCCTCGAACACGGTCTCGCGGATGTAGCTGTCTCCGTCAGCCACGCAGGCCAGCGCCGTGATGCTGGGCTGCAGATCCGTGGGGAAGCCGGGGTAATATGTGGAGACCACATTGATGGGCGACGGCGACTCGGGGCCGCGCACGTGCAGGTACTCGCCCTGCTGATCCAGCGCCACACCCATCTGCAGGAGCTTGAACTCAAAGACCTGCAAGTGGTCCAGCTCGACCCCCTTGATGGCCACGTCGCCACGCGTGATGGCGCTGCCCATCATCATGAGCCCCGCGTCCAGACGGTCGTACATCACCGTGTGCTCGGCGCCGTGCAGACGCTCCACCCCGGTGATGCGCACGGTGCGCGTGCCCACCCCTTCCACCTTGGCGCCCATCTTGATGAGCAGGTCGGCGAAGTTGCAGATCTCCGGGTCCGACGCGGCATTGACGATCATTGATTCGCCCCGCGCCAGGCTGGCCGCCATCACCAGGTTCTCGGTCCCCGTGTGACTGGGCAGATCGCAGTACATGCGCGCGCCCGTCAACTGCTCGGCCTGGACCTGGTACCCCCCGGCCGCGGTGCCGACCACCTCGGCGCCCATGCGGGCGAAGCCGCGGTAGTGGTAGTCGGTGGAGCGCTCGCCAATGGTGCAGCCGCCCACCTCGTCGATGGTGGTGTGGCGGAAGCGGGCCAGCAGAGGCCCCACGAAGAGGATGGAGGCGCGCATGCGGCCGGTGAGCTCGGGCGGCATGTCGCAGGTGGTCAGGGCGGTGGTGTCGATGACGGCCGTGCCCACGGCCGGATCGTAGTCCACGCCGGCGCCCATCTTGCGCAGGATCTCCAGGGCCACCAGGACATCCTTGACCGGTGGCACGCGGTGCAGGACAGTCTGTCCCTCCTCGGCCAGGAGCGAGGCGGCAATCATGGGCAGGGCCGCGTTCTTGGACCCCTGGATCTCCACTGTTCCGGAGAGGGGCTTCCCCCCTTCGACGTACAGAACTTCTTCGGCGGCCATACGGGTATCCTGCTCGATCGCTGGTCGGGGAAGCCTGGGGAATGGGATGCCGGGGAGGCAATCGCCAATGTACTGCCGGGGTCCGCTAGCGTCAAACCGGTCCGGCCCTAACGCCTTGAAGTCTATAGGGTTGGGTTGACACCGACCCGCTGCCCGGTACATTCGGCCCAGACACCTTAGGATGTTCGGACCATTTATTCCTGTGAATGGCGAAAAGAGGAGACTACCCCATGGCGGAGCGGCCCAGTATCGTCGCCTTTCTCAAGCCGGTCTGCGGCTGGAGCAATGGCGTGCGCGAGACCCTCGAGAAGCACGGCTTTGAGTACGAAGACAGGGACATCATCGGCCAGCCGGCCAACTACGCCGAGATGGTGCAACTCAGCGGCCAGCCCCTGTCGCCCTGCGTGGTGATCGACGGTGAAGTGCTGTCCGACGTGAGCGGTGAGGAAGTAGAGGCCTGGATGGCGGAGAAGGGCCTGGTGCAGCCGGCTACCGCCTGACCCACACGGCTGCGCCCTGCAGTGCACGGCAACGGCCCGCCGCATACGCCCCCGGCGGGCCGTTGCCCTTCTCACCCGAGCCCCCAGTGCTGGGGGGGCTACTGGCCGCCGGCCTCTTCCAGCAGACCCACCAGGAGCCGGCGCAGGCCCTCGGCGATGTTGGGCTGCTCGTGATTGAGCGGCCCTGCAGCGGGCGGCCGCAACAAGGTGAGGAAGCCGCGGCAGGCCCCCTCCCCCGTTAGCGGCAGCACGTAGATGAAGCCCACATTGCCGGTGGCATCTCCCGCAGCCAGATACGTGGCCAGGCCCGGCGACAGGGGCTCGTCATCGCCGGCCCCGGCCTGCCCCATCACCAGGAGGGGCGCTCCCGCGGACAGGGCCCGGCCGGGAAGAGAGGCCGGGTGCTCGGTCACGGGTCGGCCGTACTGGGGGTCTTTGCTGAGGAGGGCGGCGAGGCCCTCGGTCTCCCCGTCTGGCGCGGCCACGTGCACCAGTCTGAGGCTGCCGTCGCCGTCTAAGGCCTCGTACAGGACGACCCGGGCTGCGTCGATCTGCAGGAGCAGGTCCATGGCCTGCGCCACGGCCTCGCGGGCCGGCATCTGGGCCAGGCTGTCGGCCAGATGGGCCGGGATCTCCAGGGGCTCGGGCATCTGAAAGGGGATTGCGGTGAGAGTCATCCGGCCTCCCTTGACATTCTACAGACGGAGAATTAGGATTTGTAACTGACTTGGGTGGCTCTTTAGCTCAGTTGGTAGAGCAGGGGACTGAAAATCCCCGTGTCCGCGGTTCAATTCCGCGAGGAGCCACCATTTTCTCAGGCGCTGCGCACCGGTGCCGACCGCGCGCCCAGCAGCCCGAATGTAGACAGGCCCCCGGGTTCAGCAACCCGGGGGCCTGTCCCTGTTCTGGAGCCACACCGGCCCCAATAAACTGCTCTGGCCTACCGAACCCTGGCCAGGCTCAACCCCCCGTAGCCCAGGTGACCACGCGACGGCGTGGGGGCTGGCGCGGGGCCGGGTCCTACATCACGGGCACCAGGTGCAGCCAGTCACCGCGCTCGGCGTTGGCCTGATCGATGGCCTCCCGCGAGCCCAGCACGACCACGGCGCCGCCATCGCCCAGTTCCTCGAGCACGGCGGCCAGGCGCCGGAAGTCCTCGGCGCTGGCCCCCAGGACCGCGTCGCGCAACTGCTGCCTGAAGGTGTCGTCCACGCCGGTGAGTTCCCGCACCATGGAGGTGTACCCCTTGGCGTCGGGCAGCTGGTACGCGTCGAGATCGCCGATCGTGCCGATGATGGCCTTGGTCAGCTCGTCGTCACTCAGGTGCAGCTCCCGCAGGAAGCGGGCCGACGCCGCGTAGTTGTCCAGCGTGGCCAGCAGATTGGGGTCGCGATAGGACACGAAGGACAGCACCCCGGTGAAGTGGTCGAAGGAGCAGAACGCCCCGTACGCCCCGCCCTGGACCCGCACGCGGTCCCAGAGCCAGGTGTTGCGCAGGAAGCGCGTCACCACGCCCACTGAGCCGTCCATCTCGTACCCCAGGTCGTTCAGACTGGCCGCCCGGCCCACGTAGTTTACCTGGGCCGGAATGGTGAGCCCTTCGTCAGCCTCGCTCCGCTCGCGAGACCAGACCGCCCGCTTCACCGGGGCCGCGGGCAGGGCCTCGACGAGGCCGGCCAGCTGGCGCTCGAAGGCGGGGCGCTCTGTCTGCGGCAAGGTGGCGTTGCACAGCAGACCGGTGCGGTTCACCACGGCCGCGCGCACGGCCTCCAGTCTGGCCACCACGCCGCTCCAGTCGCGCTCAATGTCCTCCAGGAGCTGGCGCAGGAAGAACAGGTAGCTGACCCCGTGCATCTGCTCGGTGATCCAGGCGGCCTCGTCGAACCGCGACCGCATCCGCATCGACACGACGCCGTGGCCGCCGGGCACGAGGTGGGCCTCCTCCGAGGCCCGCTCCTCGAGAACCATCTGGACAAAGCGCTCGCGGTTGTCGAGCCGCACCGTGAGCAGCACGTCGCGCATGATCTCCAGCAGGTCGCCTACCTGGTCGAACATGGCCTTGCCGCGCACGAAGAAACGGGCCACGGCGTCTGGCCCGTGGCGCTGTGCCGTCACCATTGAGTGGGCCCACACTCCGCCTGTGCGCGAGCCGATGCGCTGGGCCAGG
>Ga0180429_10004145_pt1 | contig 11639 bp, 5 predicted proteins | sample SS_ome_FD_132428 | JGI IMG/M metagenome (GOLD analysis project Ga0180429, IMG submission 132428) | Hypersaline lake sediment archaeal communities from the Salton Sea, California, USA - SS_1_S_1 metaG | ecosystem: Environmental > Aquatic > Non-marine Saline and Alkaline > Hypersaline > Sediment ... | reverse complement strand
TCAGACACATCATGGTCAGATACGGCGCCGTCACAGGCGAAATGATGGTCGTCTTCATCACAAGGACAAACGACTTCCCGCACAAAGCGAAAATCGTCGAGGAGATCACCGCGGCATTCCCGCGCGTCAAATCGATCGTCCAAAACATCAACCCGAAAAAAACAAACGTCATCTTCGGCGACGAAACGCACGTCATCTGGGGAGAAGAATACATTTACGACACCATCGGCGGCATCAAATTCGCTATCTCAGCCAGATCCTTTTACCAAGTCAACCCCGAGCAAACAAAGGTGCTCTACGACAAAGCGCTTGAATACGCCGAACTGAACGGCGAAGAAACCGTCATCGACGCGTATTGTGGCATCGGCACGATTTCGCTCTTCTTGGCGAAGAAGGCGAAAAAAGTATACGGCGTCGAAATTGTGCCGGAAGCGATCGAGGACGCGAAGCGGAATGCTGAGTTGAATGGTATTGAGAACGCTGAGTTTGAAGTTGGCGAAGCTGAGACCGTGATTCCGAAGTGGTATAAGGAAGGCATTACAGCTGACACGCTTGTGGTTGACCCGCCGCGCAAAGGGTGCGACGAGGCGTTGCTGCGGACGATTTTGGAGATGAAGCCGAAGCGTGTAGTGTATGTATCATGCAACCCGGGAACCTTGGCGCGCGATTTGCGGGTGCTGGAGGATGGCGGGTATGCGACGCTTGAGGTGCAGCCTGTTGATATGTTTCCGCATACGAGCCATGTGGAGTGTTGTGCGTTGATAAAATTAATTAAATAATTAGCAGAAGAGTCCGGGAATCGATAAAAAATTCTCGGACTTCCGTTTGTTTTTATTTCAATTCTTTCTATGTAAGTAAGCGGTGAAAAATATCAGATGTTATTTATTGGAAATTAACGTGTTCGTCAAGCTGTTGTTTTAGTTCAAGTAATGCTAATTGATCTTATTTAGTTTCAAGAGCTGTTTTCATTAAAAAAACGCTCAACTTTCATATGAATATCCTCCAAATTCATAAAGAGGTCTAGACCTAATTTTGAATAATTTCCTGTAATCTCAGTTGATTTTTAGTAGTAATTATAAAAACAATCTGAAAATCCGACTATATTTTACTTGGTTGTGAAGAGTATTCATATTAAACGGTGTGACGATACCAACTTTATAGTTCACAAAAGTAAATCCTCCAATTTGCTCTATTATTCTTAAAAATCCCTTATATAGATAAAAATTTTTCTGAGGTACTAGGTTTTTATAGTGCCTTTGGCTAATGGCCTTTTGTGCCCCCCAAGAAGTGAGGAAAACCAGAGTACCTCAGCGAGGCGGACTGAAATTGTTATAGATAGCTAAAATAACTTTATAGTGGGGAGAAATCTCAGTTAAAAAACGCTACAAGGAAATTGGCACAATTGGTCTGTTCTTCTAATATACATATAGAAGTACTCTAATTCTGTTGGTATAATAGTATTATGAAATTTAAGTTTTTTGTAATTTGTATGGTGAATCCAACGATTTTACAAATGAGAGAAGGAGATAGATGTTGTATAGCACATCAGACAAGTCTTTAGTACATTGTAGTGTACCTCAGCAGATATTTTATCGAGCCGAAGAGTGTATGGGTGATGAAATTGTTGGGTCCCTGTTGTGCAAGGAAAACATATTGCTCTGTACACCGAGAAAGTACATATTTCCACATCTAGTATTGAGAGCGCTTAATATGGATGAAACAATGGGGTTTCAGAAAAGAGAGAATCCATCTAAAAGGGCGGAAATCTTGGTGGTAACCAATCGCTTAGAGATGCTGGCCTTCCTGGAGACTTGCCGTGTGAATGCGGAGAGGCTCTTTCAAATATGCAGTAATATTCATCAATATATTGGGTATTGCAATATGGGGGATACCTACTTTGCTCGAGTGTATTGGAGGCATATTCTTTACCATTACTACGAAGGCAAGTTACCCCAAGATGTTCCCTTGCACTACATATATCCTGTTGCATCAGGCTACCGCAAGTTTAATGCCCTTTCAAGGGGGAACAGAAATATATTGGGGAGGAAGGATAGTCAAAATCCCACAATTTATGTTACGGAGAATTTGGACATGCTCAATGAGCAGGAACATAGTTTTGATTATATTTTTGTGGATTGTTCTTACATTAAAAAGGGCTTATCGAACTTACCTAAGAGCACTTTGTTGTTCTTTGACAACCTTTTAGATGACCGCATCCCATATCTACAGAAAAGTGCTGTTAAGAATTATATAGTTGATGGGGATTGTATCCAGAATATTGATGAAAACGAAATACAGCAACCTATGATTAATATAGAAGAATTGCTACATAAAGTGAGCATTCATTCGCTGGATGTAGAGTATGTTAAAAGTAGTTTTGAGCAGGAAATTGAGCGACTAATCCACCTATTGGATAAATTAAGAAAGGGGAAATTTTCAAGATATGATACGAATGTTGCGGCAAAGCTGGTGTATATTTTAATCCGACTTCCTATCGGTGCTGGACTTTACGATTTAATTGCATCAATGCAGCCATATTGGGACACTGTTCTCGGATTACTCCAAGAATTAAAGGATAGCGAAAGTCGTTATGAAAATGATTCTTTTGAGGAAATGGTGTCTTTATTTGAGGATATTTTGTACAAACATTCTCTTGACCGTTCTAACCCTAAGGGGGATGAATTGAAGGCATTCATTCTAAACGAAGTAAAGCAAGGCAAGAGTGTTTGTGTGGTCTCCAATAGTCGAAAGAACCAACTTGCTCTAAAAGAGTTCATCTCGTTGGCAATGGGAATGACAATAGAGGAATTGGCTGAATACGATTTGCAATTCTTTGTGTCTAAAGATATTTGGGCTCAAGATATTACTGTACATTGTGATTCTCTTGTCATGTACTCTGCAATAAATTTTAGAGATTTACAGTCATTGTTGAAAATTTCTTATAAGAGAGCCAAATTATATTTGTACAGTTCAGAAATTAACTTAATTACTCAAAAATTGAAAACGATATTGGAAGCGGAAAATTATGCATTAAGGCATTTTGTTCAGAACTCAACCCAACAGGATAGCACTAACTTTTATAGGTATCTCTATAATCGATTCAACAAGTTTGCTCGTCAGAAAGTCATTGGTTTAAATAGTGCTGCTGCTGATTTGTTAGAGAAGAGTACAACAGTGTCCCCTGCTGTTTACCGTGGGGAGAAGGATTATAAAGGTACAGATGCTGTTAAAGCAACTTTGGTTCATTTTACAGATGGAAGTGTATCCTTCTTTACAAAGAACAGTGCAGTTTATGTGCTAGATAACAAGAATAAACGAGTTACACATAAACATTTTCACGAAATAGGATTAAAAGACACTATTCTTTTTGTCGATAACGATGCTAGGAAAGATTTGTATAGGATATTCATTCAATCTGTTGACGCGAAGGACACTAGTAAACAAGCATATCTGTCTATTAAAAAGTGGAGAGAATTATATGAAGAAAAGTTTATGGAAAAACGGATGGACGATGATAGGCTTTTCCGATTGATGCGAACTGCAGGTTGGAATAAAACCACAAAATCCGTTCTGCGAAACTGGAGGACGGGATATAGCTATGGCCCTCGGGACAGGGAGGACATTATGGTATTGGGTGAGGTACTTGGAATAAATACTTTTGTGGAAGATGTCCAAACCTACTATAATGCAATGTCGAAAATTAGGGTGGAGCGACGCAAAGCTTCTAGAATTTTAAATAAATTGATTTATTCCTCAAAACAAGTTCTTGGTAATGAGGACTCAGCTATATTGGCCAGATACAATCTTACTTTAGAGCAGTTAAATGAATCGTTAGTTACCAAAAGCATTAAGGAAATTGTTTCAGACAGGATGTATTACATAAAACCTGCGGAAGTTGGCCTTTTATACAATGTAGATGCCAAGGAGTGACAGTATGAGTAAAGCAGAACGTGAAATGTACAAGAAAGTTCGCCGTATTATGGTTAGTGATTTAAAAAGGGATTTAATTGGACCAGCACATGACGAGTCTGATGTGATTTATGAAGCACCATCCCAGGCATATATTACGGGAATTTTATATCCTCTCGAATCCGAGGTAGAAACAGAAAAATCTTTAGAAGATGTTCAATTTGCTGACGTGTACGATGAACCTGAGTCGGGAATGGAAGAAGATGTGGAACAACAAAGAAATTCTGAACTTGAACAAGAAGCTGAAGAAGAGAAGATTACACCGAACAAGAAATTCAAGCATCAAAACTCTCTGGGAATAAGGTGCTATGTGCGAGAAACAACTGATCATATACGTGCATCAATCGCATGGGGGCGGTACACATCATCTAAGAAATTTGATTCCGAAAGGAAAAGAGAAGTTATTTTATGGACACGTCAAATTGAGTGTTTTGAGGAGTATATTTCCTTGTCCTCATTCGATCAGAATATTGATATCCCTATTACACAGGAAGTATCACTTGTTGTTAGCAAAAAAAAGCTTTCAGGTACAGATGTATTCCTTGTTTCAGTTTTCCTTGTAAATAAACGAGTTGATAAAAATAGCAATAATGCCATGTTCCAGTGTGAGCTTACTCTAACTCATGAAGAAGGTAAAGGTATTTTCCTATGTGAAAACGAAGCAAGGAAGGATAAAAATGACTTTAGTGAGTTCCTATATCGGAATAAGCCTGTGTTTGCAAAAGGGTTTGGCTGTGCTGTTACCTGGAAAGCAGAGAGCAGCAACTACGCAAGTGAATTAAAGTCAGCCTTTATCCCAGAACATGAAGTCGAGAGTATGAGCACAGACTTACCGTACGATGAAAATTATGGTGAACTCCCTAAAGGTTATTTTTCCATTAAGCAATTTGCAGAGGCTGATGACCAACGTGAGACTATAGACAAGCTGAATAACCTAGCGAATAGGTATGAGAGCTGGATCAACAAGTTGCCTGTTGATAAGGTAGCAAATAAAGAAGCAACTGAGCGAGTTATTAAAGATTGTCAAGCAACTCTAACACGTATCAGAAGAGGCATTCAGCTGTTAGCGAACGAAGAGAATAATAAGGCATTTGTTGCTTTCAAATTTATGAATACAGTCATGCATACACAGGATGCCATGAAAAGATATTCTAGGAATAATAAGACCACCACACTCGAGACAGAGATACGCAAGGAAAATCTTGAATGGCGGCCTTTTCAGTTGGCGTTTATTTTGCTCAACTTAGAAGGGTTAGTAGATTTAAAATCAAAAGATCGTAAAATTGTAGACCTTCTTTGGTTCCCAACAGGTGGAGGAAAGACAGAGGCATACCTAGGCATTTGTGCTTTCCTATTGGGATATAGACGACTATTTGCTTCTACTAGCAGCGCCTATGAGCGTGATGGCGGTGTGACGATTCTTCTAAGATACACTCTCCGCCTTTTAACTACTCAGCAACGTGATAGATTAATGCGTATGATAAGCGCATGTGAGTATACACGTCAAAAAACCAATGCCTTTGGACAGTCAGAGTTTTCGGTTGGCTTCTGGGTAGGGGCACAAGTGACGGTAAATAAGCTAGATGACCTTACTGAGAACGAGTACTACCTTGACAGGGACAAGGTGCTGAAGGAATATGAAAAGATTGAAAAGCAAGTAATTGAATGCCCTTGCTGTGGGACAAAGGGCTTAGAGTATAAGTTTTTGCCAAGTAGAGACACCAAGACAAAAAAGACCGGAATTAAAATCTTTTGCACAAATGAGTCATGCTTCTTTTCAAAAACACATATCCCAGTCTACTTGGTGGACGAAGAGATTTATCGTAAATTGCCTACTGTGGTTATATCTACAGTTGATAAGTTTGCGCGGCTACCTTGGGATGAAAAGACCGCAGCTTTATTCGGAAAAGTAAATAGGTTTTGTGAACGGTGTGGCTATATTGCTGAGGGGGAAAAGCATGAAAAATCTCATCGAAACCCTAAGGCTAGTGTTCACGATGTTAAACCATTTTATCCACCAGAACTTATAATTCAGGATGAGTTACATCTCATAACTGGGCCACTAGGAACTGTGTACGGCGGGTACGAAACGGTTATTGAAGAGCTAAGTACAGCTCATGAGGGCGAAGATTATCTCAAGCCTAAGTACATTGCTGCGACTGCTACAATTAAGAATGCTGAGGTGCAAGTCGAAAAGGTGTTCGGAAGGAAACTCACACAGCAATTCCCGCCTCCTGGATTGAAGGTAGAGGATTCTTTTTTTGCGCGAGAAAGAAACTTAGATGAGTTTCCCTTCAGGCTTTATGCAGGTGTTTGTGTATCTGGTCACTCAATGAAGACAGTCCTATTACGGATATATGCGGTGCTACTTCAAACAACAGAGCACCTTTTGGAAGATGAAGAACTTTCAAAATATATTGATCCGTATAGAACCCTTGTTGGTTATTTCAACAGTATCAGGGAACTAGGTGGTGCAGTGCGTTTGTTAGAGGATGACATAAAAAAGAGAATTCAAACCCTGCAGAAGAAGTATAAGTACAGTAAGCAGAGATACATCAGCCGTAAGCCAGAACTCACCTCCCGTGTGCCATCAAGTAGAATTCCTAAGGTATTGGAGCAGTTGGAAAAGGAGATAGGCAACGAGGAACTAGATGTGGTTTTGGCTACTAATATGATTTCTGTTGGGATGGACGTTGACCGTTTAGGACTTATGGTAATTACAGGTCAACCAAAGCAAACTTCTGAGTATATACAATCATCTAGCCGTGTGGGTCGTAGTAAGCCAGGACTCGTAATTACTGTGTACAACCCTTACCGGCCTCGTGATATGTCACATTATCAGAATTTCAAGGGTTATCACCAGCGATTATACCATTTTGTAGAGGGAACTACAGCAACTCCATATGCTTCTAGGGCTAGGGACCGCTTTTTGCACGCTATTGCAGTTGCTTTGCTGAGGTTGAGCTATCCAGAGTTGGCAAAGAACTTGGATGCAAAGAATATAAAGGATATGGACTTGAACTATCTCAAGGATGTAGTTAAAAAGCGTGTATCCACTGTGGAATATCGAAATGTCTCGGATACTATGGAGCATTTGCAACATTTCCTAGACGAGTGGATCAGTCGGGCCGTATCGGAAGACAATTTGCAGTATTACTTCAATCCTAAGACAAGAAGCGCAAGAATAGGAAACCAAAGTCGTTTACTAGCACGTTTTTCTGAGGAGAAAAAACATGGCGGAAAGCCAACTCTCGATTCAATGAGGCAAGTAGAGGGTACATCTTCGTTGTATATCTATGAAGGGTGGAATAGCAGTGAAGAATGAAGTAGGGGAAGTCCGACCAGGGCAATTAATTACAACATACGGTCCAGGAGCAATTATGGACTCTGTAAATGACTCACTTGTGATTTTGGACATAAAGTATTGGACTAATCATAATAATAAGAAGATATTTGATAAAAATTTGATGAAGTTCCTAAAAAAGGACTATTTCAGGAAAATCCCATCTACGAAACACAAGGATTTGCCAGCAATTCCATTTCCAAACTACCATGTGTGTAGCAATGTAAAATGCTCACGTCTCTTTGACCTTAGAGATAATTTTGTAATGAGCGACTATCTTAAAGGTGGTCCCAAGTGTCCTGATTGCTCACGAAAGTCGTATCCTGCCCGTTTCGTGGTCTCGTGTCAAGAGAATCATTTAGATGATTTTCCTTGGAGATGGTGGGCGCATGGTAAGCAGGATACGGAATGTAAAGGAAAACTGCGTTTATGGAGTACAGGTAATACATCTAGTTTGGATTCTCTGTATGTAGAGTGTGAATGTAAAAAGAAGAAGAGCCTTCGAGGTGCGATGCAAGATAGTTCCTTTGAGAACTACAAGTGTACAGGTAATCATCCCCATAAATTAAATGAGAAGTCAAATTGTAACGAACCTGTAATTCCTTTGCAGCGGGGAGCTTCAAATGTTTACTTTCCAGCTTTAAGAAGTGCTATTGTTATTCCTAGCAACGCCAGTGAGGATAACAATCTTGATGATTTTTTTACTTCAGTTAAGGAAGTTATCAATACTTATGCTGACCTTATAGGTGAAAACTGGCATTATAAATTCTACAGTGATCGTTTAACCGGTCACAGTGAGTTCTCAGATGCTGAGGATTTCATCGCGAAGTGGACTTCATATCTTAATAGTAACGATTCAGAAGAAGAAATTGAGTATAATCAGATTAAGGAAGCTGAGTATAGGGCTTTTACTGCGTTTGATAGGAAGGTAAAGATGGGAGACTTCGAGGCGGAAGTTGAAACAGTTCCAGATGATTTTCAACTTTACTTCAATAGAATTGTAAAGGCTCACAGATTAAAGGAAATTCTTGTGCTTCTAGGGTTTATGAGGAATGACAGTCCTGAACCGGATGTCAATGAACCGAAGAAGATTGTATGGTTAGAGTCAGATGGGTATGAAAACTGGTTACCAGCAATTGAAGTGCACGGAGAAGGGATTTTTATTGAATTTAACCATACGACTATAAGCAAGTGGCTCGAAGAAAACAGTGAGCTTCCTAAGCGATCAGAGAAGTTTTCATCCTTGTACGCAAGTTGGATAGAGAGTAAAGGATGGGAAGTACGTGATGAAAAAGATATTGTGTACGTTATGCTGCATACATTTGCACACCTATTGATTAAACAGTTATCTTTGCAATCGGGGTACTCGTCAGTGGCGATTAAAGAAAGAATATATTGTGGAAAGAACATGGCTGGTGTTCTCTTGTACACTGGAAGTACTGATCAAGAAGGTTCCTTAGGTGGTCTTGTCGAAATGGGTAGTATAGATAAACTTCGGCCACTAATTGTAGATGCACTTGAAGAGGCCATATTCTGTTCTAATGACCCATCTTGTGCGAGCTTAGAGCCGAGTGAGGATAACCAGTTAAACGGCTGTGCCTGCTTTGCTTGTTCCATGGTTGCTGAAACTTCTTGCGAAACAGGAAACCGATTATTAGACCGTTCACTGTTGGTAAAAACAATAGACAGCAAGTACTCACCATTCTTTAAGGGGTTATTGTAGATGAGGAATGTGACTCGTTCGCATATGGTACTTCACCAAATTCAAAGCGTACTAAAAAAGTATGAGGAAGTTAGTGCACAAGAATTATATGAGTCCTTAGATAAAGGGACTGTACAAAGAGAATTTGGAGTACGATCAGTCGATTTATCACGCTTGAGTGTTTCCGAAGAGCAGTTTTCAGAACTGCTCTTGCTTTTTAAGCTCTACAGTGACCAGCAACAACAGAGTAGCATAGAGTTTGTTGCAACAGTTCCAAGTGAAGTAGACGTTAGGCTTAGAAAAACTATTGCTGTCATTAGAGAAATGATTCACGGTGCACAAAATACTATCCTTGTTACAGGATATGCAGTGTCAGAGTATGTAGATGAAATTATGGAAAGGGTTTTAGAAAAGGCACTTGCTGGAGTTAATGTTGATATTTTTCTTGACCGGAATCCCCAGACTGATCGCTATATAGAAAACATAAGAGGGAGAAATCTTCCGAGTAACTTTAATGTGTATGTATATAAAGGTTCTCAAGGATATTCATCTCTGCATGCAAAAGTAATTATGGTTGACGAAGAAAAAGCCTTTGTCTCATCCGCAAATCTTTCCTATAATGGGATAGTAAATAATATAGAGATAGGTACATTGGTTGGCGGAGAAAAAATTTTGGTAATAAAAAATGTTCTCCTAGAATTGGTTAAGAATAATTATTTCGAAAAAATTATATGGTATGCATAGGGAGATTGAAAATGATTGTAATTGATTTATTTTCTGGAGCGGGAGGGCTGAGTGAGGGATTTCATAAGCACGATTTTAAAATTGCGGCGCATGTTGAAAAAGAATACTGGGCGTGTGAAACAATTAAAACGCGTTTGTTTTACCATTTTCTAAAGGCACAGAACGATTTAGAATTGTATCACGAATACTTAAGGGTGTCAGACAATTACCGCAATATTGAACAATCGAGAGCTTTTGTCTTTCAACGTTATCCTGAGTTAAGAGAGAAGCTTGAGATGGAAGTACTAAATCGGAAGTTTGGCAATCCCCATAATGACCCAACAGCGACTTCTTCAACACAGATGATACAACTTATTCAGAATTCGTTACAGTATAGCCGTGCTACAAGTGTAGATTTAATTATTGGTGGACCGCCATGTCAAGCATACTCTTTGGTTGGGCGAAGCAGGATGAAAGATAGTGTAGGTAAGGATTCAAGAAACTATCTATTCCAGTATTATAAAAGAATTGTCGATGAGTTTAAACCCAAAGCGTTTGTGTTTGAAAATGTTCCGGGGATACTTACTGCTAAGCAGGGGAAGGTGTACCAAGAGATTAAAGAGTCGTTTGATCAAATTGGTTACACAGTGTTATCAGGAACAAGCCAAGAAGACAGGAGTAATGTAATCGATTTTGCTGATTTTGGTGTACCTCAAAGAAGAAAAAGGGTTATCTTGTTTGGCTTTCAAAAGAAATTAAATTATGAGTACCCTAACTTTGAAAGACATAAATTATCTTGGAATAGTCCTTTAACCACCCGAGATGTTATTTCAGACCTACCAGTCTTGAAGCCAAAACAAGGTCATGATCTTCGACTTTTCGAGTATGATACGACACAGGGTGTTGATCAATTGTCGCCTTATGAACTGATGATGAGAGAGGACAGTATTGGATTTACTAATCACTTTGCAAGACCTATTAAAGAGCGTGATGCAGAAATATATCAAATTGCTATAGAACATGCCACCCAAGGAAGACAAATCAAGTACAATGAGTTGCCCGAGAGATTGAAGACACATAAGAATGAAAAGGCATTTCTAGACCGATTTAAGGTACATTGGTGGGATATTATTCCACACACTGTAGTTGCTCATATATCAAAAGATGGTCATTATAACATTCACCCTGACATTGAACAGTGCAGGTCTCTAACGGTAAGAGAAGCTGCCCGGATACAGGGTTTCCCTGATAACTATAAGTTTGAAGGTCCGCGTACCGCTCAATATACACAGGTCGGAAATGCTGTGCCGCCTCTCATGTCTGGAATAATTGCGAGAGCAGTGAAAGATGTTATTAATGGTCACCATTAAAAGACTGACTAGTAATTCTTGTACCTGCAAAAGTAGATGTTTCATGAAATTGAATAGACCCAATAACGTGACTTAAACTTGTTAAAATAGTTTTCTTATTGAAAAGATGAAGTGATACTGGAAGACACTTAGCCTTTTGGCGAGTGTTTTTTACTATGTAAGAGTAAAATAATCCCCACCAGAATTTTAGAAAATGAGAGACAGACCACAGGATCTTATAATGAGATGTAAGTAAGGAACGGACACAAGAATATTTTTGGATTGTGACTGATTCTTGGTCTATCTTTTAGTGGTTTTAATAATTCATCTCTAGTATGAAATTTTTGTAATTGAAATCAAAACAAGGGGCTCTAAAAATGAGTTCCTTGTTTTAAAGTTGGGGGAAATTTTGCATTGTTTTCAGGGGATTAACGGCATGGGTGCGAAAGATGTTGTTGAAAGCGATGGATCGATCCATGATGATTATCGTATTAACTATTTCAGAGAACATTTCCGTCAGATGAAAGAAGCCATTGAAGAAGGTGTAGATCTC
>Ga0180429_10004141_pt1 | contig 11642 bp, 8 predicted proteins | sample SS_ome_FD_132428 | JGI IMG/M metagenome (GOLD analysis project Ga0180429, IMG submission 132428) | Hypersaline lake sediment archaeal communities from the Salton Sea, California, USA - SS_1_S_1 metaG | ecosystem: Environmental > Aquatic > Non-marine Saline and Alkaline > Hypersaline > Sediment ... | reverse complement strand
CTGAGGGATCTGCTGCAGATATCCGGCGAAGAGTGAGCCGAGGGCCATGTACACGCGGGCGAGCAGCGGACCGGTCACCTGGTACTGGTCGCACTTGGCGAAGGCCTGCTCGAAGTGCATCTGCGCCGCTGCCAGATCGAGCGCGGTCACGGACTGCTTGCCGGCGACGATGTGGTCGATGATCTCCCGCTCCTTGACCGGATCGAGAGCGGGCGCTGCAGCGGCGTCGGCCCCGGGCGCCGGGGGTGCAGCGGGCGCGGCGGCCCCGGTCGGCGGCGGCGGCGGCGGCGGGGCCCCCTGGGCCAGTAGATCTGCCGCGGCGAGCGTCAACATCGCTGTCAGGGTGATTGCGAGCGCTCCACTGACGTTCCTGGTCGCACGGTTCATGAGCTTGGCTCCTCGCTTACTTTTCGTCGGTCCGGCAATAGAGGTACGAGTTTCTAGAACTTAGTGAAACAGAAAGTCGTCGATTTATACACACCTGTTTTAGTTGGAGGCAAGCACAAGAGGTTGAATCATTTTTTTTGTCCCGACGGGGAACGAGGTGTTTTCTGCGTTTCTTTTCGAAGGGTTCGCTTCTCCAGGGCCTCGCCCTGGAGCTGGATGAACAGCAGCGCCGCCTGAATCTGCGACTCGGTCAGGGGCAGGTCGAAGCGGATCTCGTTGCCCACGGACTCGAGCTCGAGCCCTTCGAACACGCCGCGGAGCCCGGCCATGGCCAGGAACGGATCGGAGCGCGCCGCCCGGATGATCCGCTGCCAGGCCGTCTCGACGTGGGCCACCTCCTCGCCTCGCCCCGAGAAGACGATGCGCCCGCGAATGTGGATCGGATCAGTGAAATACGCGCGCGCCACTGCGTAGCGGAATCGAACAGAGTACCCGGAGATGTTGTGCAGGCCCACGGCGCGCGGGTCGCGGGTCGCCAGCAGCGCGACCGGCCAGTGCCCCTCGTCGTCCGGCTCGAGGTGGGCGCGGGCGAGCTTGCCGAGGGGTGGGTCGCGCACGTCGTCTGTGGATATCGGTAAGACCCGGGTCATGCAGGTCACCTGCCTGGGCCACGTCGGGAAGGTCGGGGCGGGCAACTTCGGGGAGGGCTCGACGCCTGCGTCCACAGGAAGGGGATTGCCGCTCGCGGTGAACCTCGGGCCGGCGTCGAGCGGATCGGCGTAGGGGTTGTCCGGCGGGGGGGGGGCCGCCATCGGATCGCGGTGGGGCATGCCGCCGGGGCCCGGTTTCTCGTGCGTGACCGCGAGCACGCGCCCGGATCCCACCAGGTGCCAGCGGAACGAGCCGGGGACCGCCGCCTCGTAGCCGGTCTCGGTGCGCGTGACCTCGAAGCCGGGTGTGGCGCCCCGGTTCGCGATCAGCTTGCTGCGGAGCTTCTCCTCTCCCGAGTCGTAGGTCGCCACGACGCGGAACGTGCGCCAGTCGAAGACGTCGCTGGCCGTGACCAAGAGCCCCTCGACCTCGTCCTCGGGAGACATGCCGGTGGCGCCGGCCATTTTCTTGTAGAGCGCGAACGAGGAGAGGGTGCGGCCCAGAACCCGCTGGTACGCGGTGCCGCGGAAGGACTTCATCGACAGCCACAGCACCCAGCGGGACTCGTCCTCGCCGTAGGGGAACAGGTCGTGGAAGCAGATGCCGCTGCCCTGGCCGACGCCGCCGTCCGGCGCGGTGCCGGATCCCGTCTCGGGGCCCGCGTCCGGAGCGTAGGACAGGGCCGGGCCGGCGTCGACCGCGTCCGCCACGGGCGGTCCGGCGTCGGGCATCGAGTCGACGAGCTGGCCCACGTCGTCCGCTGGCGCGTCGGGCTCCGGAGTGGGGTCCGGAGCGACCTCGTGCTCCGGGGGATCCTCGGGTGGCGGCTCCTCGGGCTCTGGCTCGGGTGGGGGTGGCGGCGCTCCCGGTTCCCCCGGGGTCATCTCGAGCACCTCCATCTCCACCGCGAAGTCGGACACCGGAGAGTACTCCGGTTGAGCCAGGACCAGGATCACCAGGTGCAGCAGGACCGAGATCGGGCCGGCCAGGGCGAGCCGGCGCCAGCCGCGGTTGGGAGCACCACCGCCTCTGCCAGCGCCGTTGTCCGCTCGTTCCGCCATCAGTTCGATCTACCGCAAAAACGCGAGTCGGGCACCAACCACCTTCATCCTTCCTACGGATGAGACGGCCGGTGCCCTTCCCGGCGTCAAGATAGGTCCAAAAAAAGAGATGGCCCGTCACTGAGGGCGGACAGTGACGGGCCAGACAAGAGAAGGAGCACTTACATACTTACTAAGCGGGCAATCGGTCACCAGCAAGCAAGCAAAACGAAAGTCAAGGAGCCTCAATCAAAGCAAGTAGCAAGCAATATGTATTTAAGTCGGCCGTTTAAGTGTGTTAAGTCGTGGCCGCTATGAGTGAGTGGGAATTGCAAGGCGGATGCCAGCTCGGATCGGTGGGTCGAGCGACGCTGTAAGTGCTCGTTTACAAAGGATTGTTTTCCTGTCTCGCGAATCGTGAATTCCGCTGTGTGCCGTGACGGCACTCCGAGCTCCGTCGGAACAGCGACAATCGTGTCCGGGCCGTCACGAAAACTATGAAAAAAATGCGCACCTGGGAAGCCGAGCGCAGCGTCAGATGTCGGAACGGGCGCGGCGAATGACCTCGAGCACCTGCTGGTGGACTGGACCGTTGGACGCTACGACCCAGCCGGCGCGGATGTCGACCGGGTCCCCGGCGTAGTCGGTGACGGACCCGCCTGCTTCGCGCACGATCACGGTTCCGGCGGCCAGGTCCCAGGCGTGGAGCTTGGGCTCCCAGAAGGCGTCGTAGATCCCGCACGCTGTGAACGCCATGTCGATCGCGGCCGCGCCCCCGCGGCGCACGCCCTGGCAACGCTTCATCAGCGCGATCAGCTCCCTGGTGTTGTCGTCGTCCGCGGTGCGCCGGTCGTAGGGGAAGCCGGTCGCCAACAAGGCGCGGTCGAGGTCGTCGGTCGCCGAGACCGAGATCGGTCTGCCGTCGCGGTACGCGCCGCCGCCGAGGCGGGCCCAGAACCGGGAACCCAGCGCCGGGACGTCGATCACGCCGGCCACCAGCCTCCCCTCGTGCTCCAGGCCGATCGAGACCGCGAACAGCGGGTGCCCGTGGGAGAAGTTGGTCGTCCCGTCGAGGGGGTCGACGATCCATGTCGTCGCCGCATCGGTGCCCCTTGCCGCGCCATCCTCCTCGGCGAGCAGGCCGAAGCCCGGGAACCTGTCGGCGAGCCCGCGGGCGATCACGTCCTGCGCTCGTCGGTCGTACTCGGTCACGAGATCCACCTCGCCCTTGTGCTCGATGGTCTTGGGCTCGTCCAGGCCGCGCAGGAGCAGCGCGCCGGCCTGGTCGGCCACGGCGTTGGCGCCGGTGACGATCTCGTCGAGGTCTCTGGGCTCGAGGCTCATTCCAGCGCCTCGAGCAGGCGGTGGCGGATGCCGCCGAACGCCCCGTTGGACATCAGCACCACCCCGTCCCCGGGTCGCGCCCAGCCGACGATCGCGTTCAGCACGGCCTCGTGGTCCGGGGCCGCCAGCGCGGTCACCCCGCGGCGCTCGAGGTCGGCGGCGAGGCGCGCCGTGTCGAGCCGCTCTTCGGGCGGCAGGTCCCGGCCCACCGGGGCGATGATCGCCAGCCCGGCCCGGTCGAACGCCTCGACGTAGGCCCGCTGGTGCAGGCTCCGGCAGGCGGTGGCCGAGCGCGGCTCGAACGCGGCGAGCAGGCGGCCGTCCGGGTGCAGGGCGGCCAGGGCGTCGATCGTCTCGCGGACCGCGGTCGGGTGGTGCGCGAAGTCGTCGTAGACCGTGATCTCCCGCGGTCGGCCGAGCACCTGCTGGCGGCGCGCCACCCCGAGGAACTCCGGGAGCGCCTCGGCCAGCTCGTCGAGCGGAACGCCCGCCGCCCCGTGGGCCATGATCAGCGCGGCCAGGGTGTTGCGCAGGTTGTGGCGCCCGCCGATCGGCGTGCGGAAGCGGCCGGCGTCGCGTCCTTCGACCACCAGATCGAACTCGCCGTGCTGTCGCACCTTTCCGACCCACATCGGATCGGCTCCCGCCACGTCCCCCTCGACGCCGTAGGTGATCACGTTGCGGCGCGCTCGCTCGGCCACGCGCAACCCGTCCGGATCGCCGGCGTACACCGCCAGCGGGCCCGGCGCGACGAGCTCGGCCAGCTCGACGAACGCCGCCCGGTAGCTCTCGGCCGTGGGGTAGATGTCGATGTGATCGTGCTCGACCGAGGTGATCACCGCGGCGGCGGGCGCGTAGGAGAGGAACTTGGGCCGCTTCTCGAAGTAGGCGCTGTCGTACTCGTCGCCCTCGATCACGAAATGGCGGCCGCGACCGAGGCCGAACCCGGCGCCGAAGTCCGCGGAGATGCCGCCGATCAGGAACGAGGGCTCCCGGCCGGTGGCGTGCAGCAGGTAAGCGGTCAGCGCCGTGGTGGTGGTCTTGCCGTGGGTCCCGGCGATGACGATCGGCTCACGATCGGCGAGGTAGATGTCGTGGACCGCCCGCGGCAGAGACGCGCGGGTGAGCCCTCGCTTCGCCGCCTCGGCGGCTTCCGGGTGGTCCGCGCGGCAGACGTTGCCCACGACAACCAGGTCGGGATCGTGGTCCAGGTTCGACCGCCGGTAGCCCTCGATCAGTCTCACCCCCCGGCTCTCGAGGTCCGTGCTCATCGGCGGGTAGGCGTGGGCGTCCGAGCCCGAGACCGTGAAGCCGCTGGCCTTGAGCAGGCCGGCCAGCGCGCCCATCCCGGTTCCGCAGATGCCGATCAAGTGGACCGAGGCGGGAGGCTCGAGATGGATCCGACTCATGATCCGAATTGGTAACCCAGTCGGCGACGGCTGGTCAAAAACCCGCCCGGATCAAGCGTCAGTTGAGGTTGGGATCGGGCGGTCGCGGCGGGCCGTCGTCGATCGCCCGGAGGATGCGGCCGCCGTCCACGGCGATCACCTGTCCGGTCACGAAGCCGGCACGGGCCAGGTAGACCACGGCCTGGGCCACGTCCTCGGGAGCGCCGGCGCGACCGAGGGGGATCTGGTCCACGATGCGCCTGCGCTGGGACTCGCCGTACGCCTCGGGGAACAGCACCGTGCCGGGACAGACCGCGTTGACCCGCACGCCGAGCGGGGCCAGCGCCAGCGCCTTGCGGTGGGTCAGATCGAGCAGCGCGGCCTTGGTGCGCGAGTAGGCCTTGTGCTTGGAGAGCGCTTGGTAGGCGGCCACGTCCGCGATGGTGATCACCGACCCCTTGCTGCGCACGAGCTCGGGCGCGGCCGCGTCGATCAGGGCGACGACGGCGTCGAAGTTGAGCACCTTCATCCGCGCCAGGTCGTTCATGCCGGCCTGATCGTCGAAGAACAGGGCCGCGTTGTTCACCAGCAGGTCGAGACGATCGAGGCGCGCGATCGCCTCGTCGACCAGCTTCGCCGCGGAGCCGGGGCGGGTCAGGTCGCTCGCGAGCACCTCGGCGCCGGCGCCGGTGCTGGTCAGCTCTTCGGCCAGCTCTGTCGCCTCGCGCTCGGAGCTGTTGTAGTGGATCCCCACGCGGTAGCCGTCCGCGCCGAGCGCCAGGCACAGCGCCCGCCCCACCCGGGCCGCGCCGCCGGTGACCAGCGCCACGGGCGCGATCTCGGGACCTGGCACACCGTTTGCGTTCCGCATCATGACTGATCACGTTATAAGAGATATGCCGATGCATAGCCATCTCGCCCCGAGGATCCTGGCCGCGCTCCTGGCGCTGGCGATCGCGATCGCGACCGGTGAGGTGCGCGCGGACCCGACCGAGCGCCAGCTCCCCTCGTGCGACGGTCGGGCCTGCATCCTGATCGAGTTCGAGCCGGCGCTGAGCGGCGAGGCGGGAGCGCTGGTGGAGGCGCTCGCGCTCAGGTTGGGCAAGCACGACGTCCGGGTCGAGCTCAGCTCGGCCCTGACCGAGGAGGAGGAGGAACACGACGGCGACCGGTCGAGGCCGGATCAGAAGCAGGGTCTGTGGTGGGTCGTCCACCTGCGGGAGCTGTCGTCCGAGCTGGTCCTGCTGGCGGTGGACAACTTCTCCACCGAGGGCGAGGACGATCTCGTGCGCGAGCTCAGGCGCGGCGCCAGCTCCGAGGCCACGGCCTGGACACTGGCCTTGATGATCGAGGAGACGGTCCTGCCGTACGTGGAGGGCGCCGGTGACAAGGCGCCCCTCGGCGCGGGCCTGGCGATCATCGAGCCCCCCGTGGTCGGTGGCACCAAGAAGGACGACGAGACCGGCACCCGCTCCGGCCCCACGCTGCGCTTCGTCAGCCTGGCCCTGGCGGTCTACCGCCTCTCCCAGGCCGACGATTTCGTCGCTGGCCCGCGGGCGTCGATCTAGGGCACGCTGGCCGGGAACCTGGTCGCCTCCCTCGGCATCGGCTGGGTCGGCTGGGCCGAATTCAGCGCCCACGGGATCGGCGGCTCCACGGCGCTCTTGCCCGTGGACGTGATGTTCGGCTACGTGTTCATGCCGGAGCAGGTGGTGGAGCTGACCGCCTCCGCCGGCTTCTCGGTCGGCTTCTCGATCTTCCGCGCTTCACAGGATTCGCGGCATATAACCGAAGTGTTGTTCGATCCCCTGGGCCAGGTCGCCCTGAGGGCGGTGTTCCGGGTCTACGGCCCCCTGGCCCTCTACGTGGACGGCGGCGCGGCATTCGTCTTTGTTCAAGATGTCTTACGCGATGCGTCGCACACGATCTACCGTCAGGATTGGGTGATGCCGTTCTTCGATATCGGCGTCCAGTTTTGGTTCGTCTAGATTTAAGTTATATTGTATTCCATGTACGTTTCATAATCCGGGCGATTTGATGACCACTAATAAGAAGAAAGGAAAGAGCGGGCGGAAGAAGAGCCGCCAGGACGAGTCCATGCGCGTCGGAGTACTGGAGAACATCGGCACCGGAACGCGGCGAAAGGCCAAGGCCGATCCGGTCGCCAAGATCGTCGAGCGCTGCCAGGCGGGCGACCCGGTCGCCTTCCGCGAGCTGTTCGATCGGCACGTAGCCGGCGTGCACCGCCACCTGAGCCTGCTGATCGGGCCCAGCGCGGACGTCGACGATCTCGTCCAACTGGTGTTCCTCAACGTCTACCAGTCGATCGGCCGGTTCCGCGGCCAGTCGGCGTTCTCGACGTGGCTGTTCCGCATCACGATCAACGTCGCGCGGCAGGAGATCCGCGTGCGCGGCCGCCACCGCCGGCTGTCCACCGCGCTCACCGAGGTGAGCATGGTGCGCGGTACCTCTGTCCGCCAGACTCCGGAGAATCGACTCGCCACCTGGGAGCAGGTCTACGACGTGCTGGACCAGCTCACCATGAAGAAGCGAGAAACTTTCATTCTGTACACCTACGAGGGATATTCGTTGGAGGAGATCGCCCGGCTGCTGGGGTCGTCGGTCTCGACCATCGGATCGCGGCTGCAGTCCGCGCGCAAGGAGATCCTGGCGATCCTGGGCGAGGAGGGTGCCAAGGGATGAGCCGCCGCCTCGGACCAGACTGCCGACGCGCCAGACGCGACCTGCTCAGGCAGGACGCGCTCGACGCGGTCGGACGCGGCTGGCTCGAGCTGCACCTGCGCCGCTGCGACGAGTGCAGCGCGCTGGCCGAGGGGCTGGCCCGGATCGAGCAGGGGCACGAGCTCCCGCCGCCGATCTCCGAGGAGTCCTCGCTCCAGATTTACGATCGTCTGATCCCGGCGGTCCACGAGATCGCCGTCGACCTGGCCCATCCGCCAAGGCCCTGGTACACGCGCCGTCCGGTCCAGTGGGGCTTCGGGCTGGCCGCGGCCGCCGCGCTGCTCGTGGCGTTCGCGTTTCTCGGCGCCGAGCCCGAGACCACGCTGCCCGAGAGCCGGTCCCCGGCCGTGGCCGTGGCCGATCGCGGCGCGCCGACCACCCACCACGGTCTGATCGATCGCTGCGAGGGCGTGGTCGTGCTCGACGGGACGAAGATCGGCGCCGGCGACGGCAAGTTCGAGGTCCGCCAGGGCACCGCAATCGACGTCGACGAAAACGCGCGGCTGGCGTTCCGCATCGGCGACGCGGCTCGGGTGGCGGTCGTCGGCGACACCACCTGGCGCATCAGCGTTGCCACCGACACCCTGATCGAAATGGTGCTCGAGAAGGGCCGGCTGGCCGTCGAGTACGACGGCACCTCGGGCCGGGCGCTCGACGTCCGTACCCCGGACTCGTTGGTCCGGGTGCGCGGTACCGTGTTCACGATCGAGGTGGTGCCCGACGAGGGCACCCGGGTCAGCGTGCTCGAGGGCAAGGTCGAGGTGGTGCCGCGGGGCGCCGGCTCGGTGGTCGAGCTCGACGAGGGCGAGCTGGTGACCATGCCCGGCGGCGAGTACGGGCCGATCGAGGACACCCAACGCGCCCTGGCCGCAGAGGTCGACGCGCTCGACGACTACCTGGCCTACGTGGGCCGGCTCGTGAGGTTCGACGGTAGCCCGGAGCGGGTCAAGGTCGAGGTCGACGGACGCGTGCTGGGGTCGACGCCGCTGGTGGCTCGCCTGCCCGAGGGACCGGTCAACTACCGGCTCACCGCGCCGGGCATGGAGCCGCTCGAGGGCACCTTGGCCGACGAGCGCGAGGGCGACGCGATCGCCTTTGCCCTGGCTCCGGCGCCCGACTACCAGCCGTCCGTCGCGCTGGCCCCGCAGGAGCCCCAGTTGGGTCGCGCGGGCAAGCCGGCGGCCGCGGGCAAGACCAGCCCCGGCGTCCGGTGGGACCTGTTCCAGCGAGCGCGCGCCGCGATCACCGCGGGCGACATCCCCTACGCGGCCGGGTTGCTCGAGCGCGCCATCGAGGGCGCCGAGGGCGAGCGGCTCGTCACCGGGCTGTCGATGCTGGCCGAGTGCTACGCCGCGATGGGGCGATACCGCGAGGCCGCCAACGCGTTCGACCGGGTCGCGGCGCTGGTGCCCGGCACCGAGATCGCCCAGAACTCCCGCTACGAGGTGGCCCGCCTGTCGATGGACCGGCTCGGCGACTTCGGCCGGGCTCGCGCGGCGTTCACCGCCTACGTGGCGTCCCCCCTCGGCGGCGCCCTCAAGCAAGAGGCCTACTACTCCCTGTGCGAGCTCGACGCCCGCGAGGGTGCGCACCGGGACGCGCTGCACTGCTTCAACGAGTTCCTGCGTTCCTACCCCGGCGGCCGCAGCGCGCCGAACGCCCGGCTGTGGCGGGGCGCCCTGTTCCAGGACGTGGAGCGCCGCTGGGCCGAGGCCGAGCGCGACCTGTTGTCGTTCATCCAGGCCAAGCCGCGCCACCCGCGCGCCGAGGAGGCCCGCTACCGGGTGGCCCTGGGGCGCTACCAGACCGGCGACCGCCGCGGCGCGCTCCGGGCGCTCGAGGAGTACCTGCGCAAGCACCCGAACGGTCAGTACTCGGTCCGCGCGCAGCGCCTGCGCCAGGCGATCCTCGATCCCGACTTCTCCTGGGAGCCCGATTCGAAGTAACTAGTCTCAAGTTAGAGAAGAAGCCAGCAGTCATGGGGCGGATGCTGACGTGTTTTTCGGCGTGGTTTTTTTGGACCAATCCGCACCCAGCTGCGGAATGGTCCGGACCATTCCGCACTACCCTTCGGAATGGTTCAGCGATTTCACCTGCGGAAACGCCTGATGCCGGGCAGTGCCCGGTGAGCTAAACTCACGCCGAGATGCTGGACCATCCCTATGCCGAGTTCCTCGCGCGCGTGGAGCGCCCGGGCCGCTACGTGGGCGGCGAGTACGGCGCGGTCGAGCCGCCGGCCGAGGCCGATCTGCGGATCGCGCTCGCCTACCCGGACGTCTACGAGATCGGCATGAGCCACATCGGGCTCTCGGTGCTGTACGAGGTCGTCAACTCGGTCGACGGGCTCGGCGCGGAGCGGGTCTACATGCCCTGGGACGATCTCGAGGCCGAGCTGCGGGCGCGCGACCTGCCGCTGGTCTCCCTCGAGGGGGCACGCCCCCTCGGCGAGTTCGACGTGGTCGGCTTCTCGCTGCAGTACGAGCTGAACTACACCAACCTGCTGGCCATGCTCGAGCTCGGGCGCGTCCCCCTGCGCAGCGCCGATCGCGGGTCGGGCGATCCCCTGGTGCTCGTCGGCGGACCGCTGGCCGTGCAGTGCGAGCCCCTGGCCCCGTTCGTGGATCTGGCGCTGGTCGGCGACGGCGAGCAGGATCTGCCGGAGTTGCTGGGTGCGATCGTCGAGGCCCGCAGCGGCGGTCTCGACCGAGCTGAGATCGTCGAGCGCTGCGGCCGTAACGAGTCGGTGTTCGCGCCCGGGTTGCTCACGCGCACCGAGGACAGCGCCTCGGGTCGCGTGGTGGTGGATTCCCCCGCGCCCGTGGCCTCCCGGGCGATCGTGGACGACGTGGGAGCACATCCTGCGGGACGCGGACCGGTCCCGGCGATCAAGGCGGTGTTCGATCGGGCCAGCCTGGAGATCGCGCGCGGCTGTGTCGAGGGCTGCCGGTTCTGCCAGGCCGGCTTCCTCTACCGCCCGGTGCGGGAGCGGACCGTGGCGCAGGTGCGGGCCGCGGCCGAGCGGGCCACGCGAGAGCTCGGGTTCGACGAGATATCCCTGGCCTCCCTGTCATCGGCCGATCACAGCGGGATCGAGCCGATAGCCGCCGAGCTCGGGGACGAGCTCACTCCCCGCCGGATATCGCTCTCGGTGCCGTCGCTGCGTGCGTACGGGCTGTCGGACGAGCTCGTGGAGGTTCTGGCCCGGCTGCGCGCCACCGGCGTGACCCTGGCCCCGGAGGCCGGTAGCCAGCGGCTGCGCGACGCGATCAACAAGAACGTCACCGAGGACGAGCTGATCGCGGCCGCGGTGCGTTTCTTCGATCGGGGCTTCAAGCGGATCAAGCTCTACTTCATGCTCGGGTTGCCGGGAGAGACCGACGAGGACCTCGCCGAGATCGTGCGGCTCGCGGCGCGGCTGCGCGATCTGGGACGGAGCCGGATGGGCGGACGTCCGCCGGCCGTGATCGCCTCGGTGTCGACCTTCGTGCCCAAGCCGTTCACCCCGTTCGAGCGGGAGGAGATGATCGACATCGACGAGATCCAACGGCGTCAGCAACTGCTGATCGACGCGGGCCGCCGGGCCCGGATCGAGGTGCGCGTCCACGATCCCCGGCTGTCCCAGCTCGAGGGGATCTTCAGCCGCGGCGACGTCTCCCTCGCGCCGTTGCTCGAGCGGGCGGTGGCTGCTGGCGCCCGGTTCGACGGGTGGGGGGACAAGCTCGACGAGGACGCCTGGGACGCGGCCCTCGACGGGATGGACCGCTCGGACTGGCTGGCCGCCCTGCCGGACGGATCGCGGTTGCCGTGGGACCACGTGGACGTGGGTGTCGATCGCCGATTCCTCGTCGACGAGCGCGACCGCGCGCGCCAAGCGTCGATCACGCCGCCCTGCGGGAGGTTCTCGACCTCCGGCGATCCTCCCGCGCTGGTTTGTCACGTCTGCGGCCTCGAGTGTGTTCCCGACGACCTCCCCCTGCGCTCGCCCCGACCGGCGCCCGGACCGATCGAGCCTCCTTCACCGTCCGACGAGGGACGCCGCCCGCGGCCGAGCCCGACCGCCGTCGCCGAGGAAGGGGAGCCGCGAGCGGTG
>Ga0180429_10004140_pt1 | contig 11644 bp, 6 predicted proteins | sample SS_ome_FD_132428 | JGI IMG/M metagenome (GOLD analysis project Ga0180429, IMG submission 132428) | Hypersaline lake sediment archaeal communities from the Salton Sea, California, USA - SS_1_S_1 metaG | ecosystem: Environmental > Aquatic > Non-marine Saline and Alkaline > Hypersaline > Sediment ... | reverse complement strand
TTTCGCACGGCCAGCGGCAGCATGTGGCGGTTGATGATCGGCGTAGAGATGTTTCCCTTCAGCACGAGGTCGGCCGCACCGGTCTTGATCAGATCGACGGTGGCCGCGGCGGCCTCCTCTTCGCTTCGGGCGGGAACGACGTCTTGCCCGGCGACCTCGATTCCCACCTCGCCGACCGCCCGGACTATGCGGTCCTCCTGGCCGACGAGGATGATTCGATTGACAATCCCGTGGTCCCAGGCGGATTCGACCAGGCGCAGGTCTTCGGCGCGATCGCCACCGGCCACGGCGACGGCCACGCCGGCCAGTCTTCCGGCGATTTCGATCAGGTCGGCAACCGCCTCCAGCGTACCCGACTCGCAGGTCTCAGACTTGTCGGCATCGCACGACATATCGCTCATCACCTCTTTGCCCGTGGCACCCCACCGTCTATGAATAGCCACAGTATACCAGCAAATCGTGTGAGCGAAAAGGTGGGCCGGCCGTTCGCAATGAATGTCGATCGGCGATGAACCGTACGGCAGTGCAGATTAAGATTGCGGCACCGCGGCGTGCTGCTCGATCAGTCCCACTTCCAAGACGACGGGACCCCATTCGCTCCCGAAAGGAATGCAAATCGGAGCGGCGTCCTTGGGAAACTCGATGACGTGTCCCTTGCCGGTAACGACGTTGGGAAGGCTCAAGCCCATGGCGAAATGCTCCAGTTGGGCCTTGGCGCCTCCGGCAATTATGTTTGTCAGTTCACCCACCGCGTCGGTCACGTCGGAATTGATCTCGGTGGGTCGTTCGTCGAGCATGGCTTCTGTAGCGGAGAGTGCGGCCTCCCGACCCAGACTGAACACGACGGTGCCTCTGGCTTTCCCCGACAAGCCAATGACCCCGCTCACTTCGTGTGCCGGCTGATGACTGTCCTTGACAAACGGCGCCTCCCGCTTCAGTTCACAACCAAGCATGGTGTCGAACACGGAAATGATGGACGTGATAAACGGGTTGATGTACTCGGCTTTCATCGCGGTATCCGTCTAGTTCTTGGAGTATTCCGCCGTGCGGCCTGTTGGAAAACACCGCTATCCCTGTAGGGTCACGACATCCTCAGTCAATATATAGGTTACCGTTTTCAGCCTGGCGGATTTCAATGCGGATAATTGCCGCTTTCCCGGTCGTGTGCCATGTGGCTTCCGAGAGCAAGGACTGCAGGTGACCGAAGGCTCGAAGCACCTGGCCCAACGGGCAGAGCCGATTCCAGTTGTCGCAAACGACTGTGAAACAACAACTTGCGACTTCGTCGCCCAGTCGACGATGATCGCCACAAGGCCGGCACTTTGCCCTGAACGGACTCGTTACGCAAGCCTTTGAGGCCTTTTCCGCCGACAGGATTTTTCCGATAATCCGCTTTCGGGGGAGCTAAATGTTGTGATAGCGACTACTATGAGCCCGGATCGCCTTCGGGCTCAACTCAAATGGGAAGCTGAACAAGAGGAGCAAACAATGACCGGCCTGAAAACGCTTCGGGGGTTGCTGATCCTGCTGACGCTTTGTGCCTCCGCGAAGGCCGAGTCGCCGCTGGCGACCTTTACGCTTCGCGATGATTTGAAGCGAGAGTGGCAAAACGAACTGGTCTTCTTTCCCGTCGACCAGCGAGTGTTCGGGCAAGCGAACGTCACGCTCATCGGGCCGGACGAGGCGACGGTGCCTCATCAGTGGGTTTCGGCCGAATTGGCCCCGGCCGGGAAACCGTCGATCGCGCTGTTGGCCACGGTCCCCGAACTGGGCCAACCGGCGTACCGTCTGATGCGCGGCACGCCGGCCAAGCAGTCGGATTTGACGGCGCGGCAAGACGCCGACACGATTTCACTGGCCAACCATCGTATCGGCATCACCTTGGGCGGGCCCCGCGCAGCGACGCAAGGGCCGATCGCGGGCCTCCGACTGCCGAGCGGACAAACCGTGACTTCCGGCCAGTTGCACACCACCGTGGCGCCGACCTCCGTGAAGGCCGCGCTGCTCGCCACCGGACCCGTGTTCGCCGAAGCGACCGTCGATTACACGTTCCCCGACTACCGATTCTGGCGATTGCGGTTCCGCGTTATCGCCGGCCAACCGGTCGTGTTGGTCGATGAGCAGTTCAATCTGCCGAGCGGGGCCGGGTACACCTTGCGGTTGGCCGACCGCTGGAACGCCGATCAACTGTTCTATCGCGATAACGGCAATCGCTGCCGCACGACCGCCGGAAGTGCCGTCAAGACCGAGCCCGTCTTTTCCGTTGCGCCCTGGCCTTTTTGGTGGGGTGAGGAGTTGCGGGCAAACTGGGTGACCGTCTTTGGCCGCTCGGCGACCGACTCGTTGACGTTGGCCGCCCGCGAGCCCGGTGTATGGGTCACACCCGGTCGAACGGACTGGGACACCGCGGTCACACTCGACCGAGACCTCGCCGCCGTGTTCCAGCTTCAGGGATTCGAGCGGAAGTGGATGCTGATTGGGCTGAAGCGTTCCGAATCGGTACGCGAAGACGAACTCGGTCAGGCCGTCGTCCCGTTGCAGCAGAAGCAGCTCATCCGCCACGGCGATTTTCCCTTGGACCAAGTAAAGGACTACGTGCTCACCTGGGATGATCGCCGTCGGCCGGATCCCCGTTTGTTCACCACGAAGACCGAACTCGAACGGTTCCGCAAACGGTTTCAAGTCGATCAGTCGCAACTCGAGAAGCTCCGCAAGACGAACGTCTTCGGGTACTCGATGGACGATCACGTAGCGTATTTCCTCGCCACGCGCGACGAGCAATTGGGCCGCAAACTGGCCGACTTCGCTCTCGCTCAACTGCAACAAAGCGTGGACGGTTTCGTGCGGCAGCAGCAGCTTCGCAATCCGGGCAGTTGCCCGCATCATCGAAACCGCGGCGTGTATTGGGGGGCAATCGCGGCCGATCTGGTTCTTTCGTCGAATGTTCTCACGGCCGAGGAGCGGACGCGGATCAAGGCCCAATTGGCCTTCCTGGGATACACGCTTTCAAGACCGCTGGTGATTTCGCCCCCGCGGCGATACAACGCGAATCCGAACATGACCACCATGGCCCGCGGCATGTTGGGCATCGTCGCCTGCACGATTCCCGACCATCCGCGGGCCGGCCGGTGGGCCGAGACCGCGATTGCGGAAATGCAGCACGAACTCGAACAGTGGTGCGGCACCGGCGGTGGTTGGTTGGAGGCCCCGCATTACGCAACGGCCAGCCTCGATACGTTGATCTCGCTGGCACTGGCCGTTCGCGGCACCGGGTTCTCGGAGGTCCAGTGGGAATTCCACCCGCAGCTTCGGGCCGCGGTCGCCTGGCTGGCGAAGATCTCCACGCCGCCCGATCCGCGTCTGAACGATGCGCGTCACATGCCGGCCATCGGCAACAGTTATCTGGGCGAACCGACGTGCCTGCCGGGTTGGATGGCAACCGTCTGGCGCGACAAGGACCCCGCCTTTGCCCATCACATGCAGTGGATGTGGAAGGCCCAGGGCTCGCCGCGCTCGCCCGGCATCGGCGGCGCATACCCGGGGCTGCAAGGCTACAACCACCTGTTTCTCGACGACGCCGCGCCGGACGCAAAACCGCCCTACGGCAGCGAACTGTTCCCCGAAGCGGGCGCGGTGCTTCGGGCACACTTTCCCGGCGAGCGGGAGACCTATTTGCATTACATCCAAGGGAAGATGCACCAGCACTACGATTTCGACGAGGGCTCGTTCATCCTCTGGGGAAAGGGGCGGCCGCTGTGCGAGGATTTCGGCTACTACGGCCGCGCGCCCGCCGCGGACCACAGCCGCATCGACGACGGTTTTTATGAAGCACTCGGCGTGGAGGGGAAGATACGGGAATTCACCGCCGGCGAAGGCGTCGATTATCTGCGGGGCGAGCGGCACGGCTGGCACCGGCAGATCCTCTTCGTGAAGGATCGCGATCCGCTCGGCCCCAACTATTTTATCGTTCGCGACGCGGTCGTCAGCGGACGCGATTTCGATTGGCGCGCGTGGCTCGCCACCGATGAACGCCCGGCCGCCGACCGCAACCCGGTTCGCGCAAAGGGGCGGTTCGGCGTCGATCTGGCCGTCTTCTTCCTCACGCCGACCGGCAAAGTGACCGGCGAACAGATCACCCGCACTGCGGGAACGGCCGGCTGGGGACACGACCGGCGTTCCTCATCGCAACATTCTCTGGAGTTGAAACAGGTGGCCGCCGACCAACCGGTTTGCGTCGTGCTCTATCCTCTTCTGGCCGATCAGCCGACGCCGAAATTCACGGTGTTGGCCGATGGTCGCGCGGTCAAGATCGTCCATTCGTTCGGCACCGATTACGCCATGCTGGGCTTGCAGCGATTTCGTTTCCAGCAAGAGAACATTGTGTTTGACGGCAAGGCCGCGGCGATTCAAGTCCGCCGCGACGGCACACGGCTTTCGCTGCCCCGGCGGGGTACGGTGAGCTATCGCGGTCAATCGCTTGAAACCCGCACGGATCCGGCACGTGGCGTTATGCGAGTCGTCCACTGAGACTTGCGTTCTGGAGTCGTTGACCATATTCTGAGATGAATTGCCCAAGGCGGCGGAGCCGCAACCACGACGCAGTACGCGCCTGGAGACCTCGTTGTTATATACAAATCCCGCCGGCTCGCCCGGCGGATCGTTCGGGTTCCGACTACATTTGGGCTCGGACCACAACGGAGAATCCCGCCGGCTTGTCCGGCGGATCGTTCGGCTTTTTACTACGGTGCTGCGAAACAACCGCGGCCGAAGGGCCATAGTGAGAAACCGAACGATCCGCCGGACAAGCCGGCGGGATTTCGAGGACACGGGGCCCGCCTTGCGGTAGTAGAAAACCGAACGATCCGCCGGACGAGCCGGCGGGATTTCGAGGAGCCAGCGGGTGGACCAGATTCTTGAATCTGGGACGCGAAGCGGCAGGAGGCTTCCTCAGTAGGTGCCCGCATTCATGTCCTCTTGCGTCCTCTGGACGTCCGGGTTCGAGAACTGGGCTGCCTGCTGGACTTTGGGTATAATGGCGGCTGGCTGGGATGGGCCCGCCTGGAGTCCTGTGAGGAAGTTGGTGTTCGATGGAAGAGATTCATATCAACGCAAGTCTCTCCCCTCGCCGCCGTCGCCGGTGGCAAGGGATTCGAATGTCGTGCAGAAGAGTCCTTTTCTTTTGTGTGTCTTGCATCCTGGGGGCAGCCTTTGTTTTCGGCTTGCGATCGCGGAGTGGAGAAAGCGTGCCTCGTAATGACGTGCCGATATGGGGATTACCCTCTGACGCCACGAACGTCAGTTTTCATGTACGTGCCGTGTTTGGTCCGATCACAGCATATGAATTCGATACGTCCGAGAAGGAGTTCCTTAAATGGGCAAAAAGAAATCGCTGGGATGTGACCAGAGTTTCCGGTAGACCATACCGAATCGGTCGCTATACGGGGTGCGTTGGCAAGATGGACGAGCCGTTGCATGCCGTGATATGTGACGGATACTCGTACGAATGGACCGAGAGTGATATGGGAATTTACGTGGCTTTTGACAGAGACAGGCATCGTGCATACTTCTTTGACCATAGTCGGTAGACACAAGGACAAGCATGGGGCAGGACGGGAGCAGGGAGTAACATGGCGTCAGGTGTCGCATGAAGAAAAAGCTGCTGCTGGCGACGTTCTCTCTGCTGGGGACGGTGCTGATCTGCGAAGCGGCGTTGCGGCTGGTCGGCTATCATTACACGCCTTTGACCATCGAAGATGCCGATTCCACGAACGACTGGCGGCGGTGCCATGCGTTTGCCGACCACAATTTCATCTACGATCCGCTGCTGTTGTGGCGTCCCGATCCGGCCTGCCCGGCGTTCGACCGGCACGGGTTCATCCGCGGACGCGACTTGCCCGAGGTTAAGCGTAAGGATGAGTTTCGCATCTTCGCCGTCGGCGACTCGAACACGGCCGGCTGGTACGACGACGGGCTCGCCGACTTTCGCGACGCACCCTGGCCCAGCTATCTGCGGGAAATGGTCGCCGAGCACAACGCCGGATGCAGCGTGACCAACTCGGGCGTGTGGGGCTACTCGTCCTATCAGGGCCTGGCCCGGCTGCGAGAGTGCCTCGCCTTCGAGCCGGACCTGGTGCTGGTGAGCTTCGGCTCGAACGACGCCCAACGGGTTGGCATCTCCGACGCGCGGTTCACTCCGCGGCTGTTTCGCTCGCCGCTGTCGCGAACGAGGCTCGGCGAGCTTGCAATTGCCGCCTGGTACGGGCCGACGACCGGCGCCACGGCCACCGAGCGGCTCGTGCCACGCGTCAGCGTGCGAGAGTATCGCGACAACCTGGCCGAGATGATACGCCTATGCCGGGAGAACCGCGTCGAGTGCGTCTTGCTCACTCGGCCTTTTACGGGCGAGTCGCCCGACGCGCTGTGGTGGAAGAGTTTCGCGCCCGATTACGTCGAGGCCACGATAGAAGTCGGCCGGGAGAACGACGCCCGCGTGATCGACGTCTTCGAGCATTTCAAGGGCCGCGAAGAGTGCTTCCGCGACGAGTGCCACTTCACCGAAGAGGGGCATCGGGCGGCGGCGGAACTCATCTACCGGCGGATAGAGTCCTTTCTGCCTGCGCGCGACCGACAGTAGCTTTCTCGTTTAACCCTAAGCCGAAGGCGACGGTTGTTTTGGCATGGCCGACAGCCTTCAATTCGGATTCTCGTACCAGAAGACGCCCAGGCCGCGACGCTTGCCGGCGGCCGGCTCGCTCTCTTCGCAGGCCAGCACGTCGAGATCGCCGTCGGCGTCGAGGTCGAGCAGTTCCAGGCGGTCGAACTTTATGCCCCGGGGGCCGCTGATCTCATGGGCGGTCCACGCCTGTTCGGCCGGTGTCTTGTCGCAGCAGAGCCACACCACGCCGGAACGGCCGTCGCCGGCGTGTTCGCAACTCAGCACGACGTCCGGCCGGCCGTCACGGTCGATGTCGCCGACTGCCACCCCCTTGCCGGAGCCGAGGTTCTCGGGCATGGCGATCGAAAACGGAGTCCAGGCGTCGGCTTTTTCCGCGCGGCGAAACACGATCGGACCGCTGCCCTTGACCGCCGTGAGCACTTCGTCGGCGCCGTCGGAGTCGAGATCGGCGACGGTCATGAACATCACCTCGCGATCCTGCCCGCCGATGAAATGGTTTCGCCAGGGCTGCAACTGGCGCTCGCCGTGTCCGGGGTTTTCGAGCCATCGGCAGCCGCGCAACTCGCCGCGGCGGTCGGACGCCAGCAGGTCGAGGTCGCCGTCGCCGTCGACGTCGGCCGCGCGCAGCGACATGATCCAGCTGGCCGGCGAGACGGGATGCCACCGCCACTGGTCCAGCCGGCGTGGATTCTCCGGAGCCTCAAACCATCCGATCCGGGCCCCGTTGCCCTTCGCCCCCGCCACGAGGTCGATACCCCGGCGACCATCGACCTGCAGGGGAACGCAGAACATCCAGGCCATCGTTTTCCGCGAAGCCACGATCGGCTCGGTCCGCCACGCGGCCGGGTCGAGATATGCGGCCGAGTCTTTGGGTGCCCAGTGGACGAACATCGTCCGCGTGCCGCCTTCACAGCAGGTCACCACGTCGGTGTGTCCGTCGGCGTCGAGGTCGACCAGCACGGCATCCTCCACGCTGGGCGTCGGGCCAACGGTCACCGCCGGCCAGGGCTTCGCCACGCCGGCGCGGCCGGGATGCAGATACACGCGGGTTACGCCGCCTTCCTCCCAGCCGGTCGCGATGTCCGGCAGCCCGTCGCCGTTGACGTCGGCCAGCCGCACGCCGTCGGCCCCCCGGGAAGACTCGTCGATCACGTGCAGCGGCCACGGCGCGCCGCGATCGCTGTTATCGGCCGCGGGGAGCGAACTCGCGGCCATGGTCGCCAGGAGGATTAGCAATGTTGTGAATAATGCGCGCATGGTGAACTTCTTGATTATGGGAGAGTTGCCGGATAGATCCGATACGACCAGTCTCACCACAGAGAACACCGAGAACACAGAGAATTGAAGGAAGACGGCATCTAGGGCGTCTCTTTCTGAGGTTCCTCTTGCGGCGTGGAGTCGTTCTTCTCCGGATCGGGTTTCTCTTCGTCCTTCTCCTGTTGTGCCCGAGCCTTCTCGGCCGCCGCCTTTTCTTCCGCGTCCTTCTTTTCTTGCTCAGCTTTCTCTCTCGCGGCCTTCTCGGCAGCCGCTTTTTCAGCCGCCGCTTTTTCCGCGGCCGCCTTCTCTTCGGCCTTTTTCTTCTCCTCGGCGGCCTTTTCCGCCGCCGCCTTCTCGGCCGCCGCTTTTTCCGCGGCGGCCTTCTCTTCGGCCTTCCGCTTCTCTTCCGCAGCTTTCTCGGCAGCAGCTTTCTCGGCAGCAGCCTTCTCGGCCGCCGCCTTCTCGGCGGCAAGCTTCTCTCGCTCCTTGATGATTTCCGGTGGCGTGAGCCGTCCGGACATGAGATCGTACATCAGCGCGACCAGTTCTCCGGCCGGCGCGCAATAGGTTTCGGTGCGGCCGCCGCGGGCGATATTCACGCCGAGGACCCGGCCGTTGAGATCGATCAGCGGTCCGCCGCAGTCGACCGGCCGCAGCACGCCGTCGTGTTGCAGGACGACGGGGAAGTCGTCTCGGCGCCGGCTGACTCCCACGCCCATGCTGTTTTGCATTTCGCGTTTCCGGCTGGACGGCGTGTCGAGTTTGGCCAGTTTGGCGGCAATCTCCAGCGTTTTATCCCCACGTTTCACCGTCAGTTTGACCTCCGTTCCGATGCGAAGTTTTTTGACGAACGAGATCAGTTCCTCGCTGCCGGCGATCGCTTTTCCGTTGACGACGGTGACGATGTCTTTGGGTTTCAGCCCGGCCTTGGCGGCGGCGCTATTGGGAAGCACCTTCTCGATTTCCGCTTTGTCGGGGTCCGTTTTCACGACTACTCCCAACGCCCCGCGGATCGGCCGGATGGACCGTTGCGGCACGCTGATCACACCCAGGGCGATCGGATCATCGCCGGTTCCCGCCGCGGCCACCCATTGGCCGACCGAAGGTTCGTCGTCGCTCCAGACGATCCGCGGGAGACCGACGACGTCGACCTTGAGCATGGCCAGGTCGAACCGCGGATCGACGCCCACCTTTCGGGCTTCCAGTTCTCCGTGGTCTTTCAAACAGCAGACGATCTTGCCGCGCAGCTCGCTGGCCTTGGTGAGGATCCAGCCGTCGGGACCGACGATGGTGCCCAGGGCGGCCTCTTTGCCGTCGCACTTGATACGGACCACGCACTTGGCGGCGTCGGCGATCACATCATGCAGGGCTGCCTTGACCTCGTCGCAGTCGCGGCCGTGCAACGGCTTTTCCCAAGCATCGCCTTTGACGAGCCGATCCCAATTGTCCTGGAAGACGTCGGACGGGACGTGGAAGTTCTGTTTGGTGGAACCGCCGATGCGGCTGTTGATGCCGACCACGCGCGCGTCGAGATCGAGCAGCGGTCCGCCCGAGTCGCCGCCGACCAGCAGGCAATCGGTCTGCACGACGATGTCGGTGGAGCGCAGGACGCGTCCGACGCGGAGCACCGGCGGCCGTTCTTTCTGATAGCCCAGCGGATGGCCCACAGCGATGCACCAGGTCCCCGTCTTCAGATCGGCGGAACGGCCCTTTTCGAGAAAGGGCCACTTGCCCTTGTCGGCGGTGTTCTTGTCGGTGATTTTCATCAAACCGGCGTCGGCCGTCTTGAAAGCGCCCAGCGTGGTGCCCTTGGCGGTCTTGCCATCGTGGAAATAGAAGGTAACGTCCTTCCCCGGCTCGCCGACGACGTGCCCGGCGGTCATCACCAGGCCGTCCTCGCTGACGATCACGCCGCTGCCGCGTCCGGCGCCAACTTGGACGCCCACCGTGCAGGGAATTGCCCGAGCGATGGCTTGCTTCACCTTGGCCTCGATGGCCAGCAGATCGGCGACGCTCTCGGGTGCCGCGACCTCATCGACGCTCGCCGCCTTGTCGTCGGCAAGCAGCAACGCGGGCCGGGCCGCCGCCAAGATGACCAGCAGCGGCAACAGCCGGAATAGCAAGAGGGGTAGGGAGTTTCTTGTGTATTTCATGGTCTTCATTATGCGCTAACCGCCCAGTGGGTGCAAGCTTGCCGAGAAGTCCTCGAGTCTGCCGGGAATTCGTGGTACTGGCGTTTCCGCCGCTGAGACCGCTCGTAGGAGAATTCTGTTACACCCGAGGTCCACGACATGATATTCGAGGTCAGTAGCGCGGCAGACTCGTATTTGCCGGATCCGGCAGTTTGGCTATCATGCTTTGGTATGGGAGGGTCACGTCCTACAGCCGTACGAGGTACAATAAGATGAAAAATGGAAAAATCTTCCTGACACACATCGCTATTATTGCGGCCTGCTGCCTGCTGATCGAGGCCACCGCGGTCATGGGGCAAGAACCGCCGCCGGCCCCGCTCGTAGAAACCGCCGCCGTGGGGCCGACCGCTGCCGAAGAGCCCCCCGTGGAGGAACCGACGTCGCTCCTGCAGGACCTCGATCTGGCGGGCTTGATAGAAAACCCGTGGCACCAATGGGTGATCCTGGCCGTTGTCGTCGTGCTTGCCTGGCTGGCCGGCCGGTTGGTCGCGGCCACGCTCCAGCGCATCGCAAACCGCGCCGAGAGACTCGGCCAGCCAATCCGGACGCGGATGTTCAAGGATCTCGTTGGCCCGGCCAAGCTGGGGCTGCTCGCGTTGGGACTCACTCTGGGGTTGGCCGCTTTGACGATGAGCGACCCATTGCGGGCGTTCTGCGCGAGCACTCTGGCGTTCATGTATTCCATCGCGGTGTTCTGGTACGCCTATAACCTGGTGTCGGTGGTCGAGGTAGTGTTACGCCGGCTGACCGCCAAGACCGAATCCTCGCTCGACGATCAACTCGTGCCGCTGCTTCGCAAGCTGCTGCGGATCGTGCTGGTGATCGTGGCCGCGGTTTTCGTGGTCGACACGGTGTTTGGGCGGGACGTTTTCGCGCTGGTGGCCGCGATAGGCGTGCTGGGGTTGCCGCTGGGCTTCGCGGCAAAGGACTCGCTCGGCAATGTTTTCGGGGCGATCACCATCCTCTTCGACCGGCCTTTCCAGGTCGGCGATCGTGTGAAGTACAGCGGCTACGACGGCGTGGTCGAGGAGATCGGCTTCCGTTCGGTCAGGGTTCGCACGCTCACCGGCCACATGGTCACGATTCCCAACTCCAACATCGTGAACGATCCGGTCGAGAACGTTGCCCATCGCAAGTCGATCCGCCGCGTTCTCAACGTGACGATCACCTACGACACGCCGCGCGAGAAGATCGAGCAGGCGGTGCGGATGCTGCGCGACATACTCGAAGAAGACGGCATCCGCGAGCCGATCCACGCCACGATCGACGGCAACGAGGTTCCGCCCAGGGTTTACTTCAACGAGTACAACGCCGAGAGCCTCAACATACTGATGATCTACTGGTACGCCCCGCCGGCCTACTGGGATTATCTCGATCACGCCCAGCGGTTGAACCTGCGGATCTTCGAGGAATTCGAGAAGGCCGGCATCGAGTTTGCGTTCCCCACGCAGACGCTCTACCTGGCCGGAGATCCAAAACGCGAGATGGCCGTCAGGATGTTGGGGGTTGGGGACTAGGA
>Ga0180429_10004139_pt1 | contig 11647 bp, 10 predicted proteins | sample SS_ome_FD_132428 | JGI IMG/M metagenome (GOLD analysis project Ga0180429, IMG submission 132428) | Hypersaline lake sediment archaeal communities from the Salton Sea, California, USA - SS_1_S_1 metaG | ecosystem: Environmental > Aquatic > Non-marine Saline and Alkaline > Hypersaline > Sediment ... | reverse complement strand
TCGATCTGCTCCGGCGGAGTCTGAGGATCGGCTAGGTTCTATACAAGGGTGGGCACCTGCGGAACGTTCTCCAGCGCGCCGGGGAGTGGGGAAGGTGTTGTGGAGAGACGGCGAAGGACCTACGGACCGGGTGCGCTGTCATGTTTGAGAGCGAGGAGAGGCCCTCCGGGACCGGTTGGATGCGGGGTCGTGCGACTTGCGGCCAGGTGGCAGCCTGTTCCTCGGCACGGCACGTAACCACGTATCCGACAGACCTCGATGCGGCGTGGATTGACCGGCGGACCGATGACCAGCACTGCTCCGTCACAGTCACGGGCGAATGCCACGCCAGGATGGGGAGGGCTCGCCACCAGCCTTCGCTGTCGGTCGGTCAACGAGCCTTCATGATGCCCGTGACCCTGAGAACATCGTCAGCCTCTTGAAAGGTGAGGGGTGAGCTGAGGACGTTGAACTCGACAGGCTCGTCTGCGACGCTGTCTGCGTGTTTGAATCCGTCTCTACCCTGCCACGGCGACTCGGCGGAACCACCGCCTGTGGGCGAGACTCGATAGTTGTCTGGATGGCAATCGACGCGCGTTCCCCGGGTTTGGCAAGGGCCTCTTCGTCCGCTCTCGAAAGAGGCACCGGTGCAGCGGTCGCAGAAAGCCGGTGGGCTGGATGACGAGGCGGTTGACCGACCGCGGTATCGAGAGCAAGCGCTGTCGACTTATGTCGATTCCAGGCTCGCAGGGATCCGATCGGCGTGGGACACGCGCCAGCATGGGACGGAGCGTTGGCTTGAGGGTGGCTTGAAGCGCGCAAGGAGCAAGGACGGAACAGTGCACCGTCTCGACCTAGCGTGCGGCCCCGTCAGCTCACTGGCGCCGTCTGCTTCTGGCTGGTATTTGACCCTCCGTGAATCTGGTGCTAGAATGATTACAGCGTGATGGATTGGTCCTGGTTGAGATGGGCATCGTACGTTTTCTTGTCGGATCTATGGTTGTCGGCTGCTGGCAGCCGGGTGGGAAAGAGGGGTTCGACGGTGGACCTTGACAGCGCATTGACTGGAACAGGGGATGCCCTGTTTCATATCGCTCGTCAGAGCTTGATGGCGTCTGGACAAGACGTCGTTGTGGGATTGGCCCCTATCGAGAGTTGTACCTCGATAGGGCCTTTTTCTTTTTTGGACGCTTGAAGCCGAACCCAGGCCACCGATGCGAGGTTGATCAAGGTGGCAGGGATGGGGGTGTTCCAAATCCCGTGAGCATCCCAGGTCGTTCGACTGGTTTCCACGAAGACCGGGCGTGGCCCGAAGGATATGTAATGGAGGTGTCTGATGGACCTCAATGTCGACCTGGATCGCGATATTCCCGAGCTGGACTGGGAGCCCTTCCTGGCATCGCGCACGAAACGGATGCAGAGCTCGGCGATCCGGGAGCTGCTCAAGCTGACGCAGAAGCCGGACATCATCTCTTTTGCCGGCGGTCTGCCGGCCCCAGATTTCTTCCCAATTCGTGAGGTCGAAGAGGCGTGTCGCTATATCGTTCGGGAAGACGGCGAAGAGGCACTCCAATACAGTGCGACGGAGGGCTACTGGCCGCTGAAGGAGTTCCTCGCTGACTCCATGCACCGCTACGGCGTGCCAGCAAGGCCGGAAAACGTGCTGCTGACCAATGGGTCTCAGCAAGCCCTTGATCTGATCGGAAAGATCCTGATCGACCCCGGTGACTACGTGTTGACCGGCCGTCCCACGTACCTGGGCGCCATTCAGGCTTGGAACGCGTATGAAGCGCACTATCATACGGTCCGCCTGGACGAGCAAGGGATGGTTGTCGATGAGATCGAGCACGCCTACGAGAAGGCTGTCGCGGATTCGGGCAGGCCACCCCGGTTCATCTACGTGCTGCCCAACTTCCACAATCCGGCCGGCACGACGCTATCTCTCGAGAGGCGGGAGAGGTTGGCGGAGATCGCTACACGGCTGAACCTACCGGTGGTGGAGGATGACCCGTACGGTCAGTTAAGGTACGAGGGCGAGGACCTGCCGCCGATCTGCACGTACATCCCGGAGCGGACCATGTACCTGGGCACTTTCTCCAAGACACTGGCGCCGGGGTTCCGCCTGGGCTGGATTGTCTGCCCCGAGGGGCTGATGAAGCGGTTCGTGCAGGCCAAGCAGGGTGCGGATCTGCACACGGGCTCACTGGTCCAGCACGTCGCGAACGACATCTGCCAGCGAGGTTTCCTGAACCAGCACGTGAAGCGGCTACGCGAGGTGTATAGAGTGCGGCGCGATACGATGCTCGACGCGCTCAATGAGCTCTGGCCCGCTGTGTGCGAATGGACAGAGCCGGACGGCGGCCTGTTCCTCTGGGCCCAGGTGCCCGAGTCGATCGACACAGTGGAGTTCCTGCAGGAGGCGCTTAAGGAGAAGGTGGCTTACGTCCCCGGTGTGAACTTCTATCCCAACGAGGACGGCGGTTTTCACGCTATGCGCCTCAACTTCTCCTATTCATCGCCAGAGACGATCGTGGAAGGGATTCGCAGGATGGGGCTGGCCCTGAAGAAGGCCCTGAACAGCTGACGAGCAGTACGCCTGGCACCAGGAGCAGGAGGCTGCTGTGGTGGCGGCCTCCTGCTCGCCGCGACAGGCGCCGGCTGGCTATCGACGACTGAGGAACGGGCCAAACAGGGACGGCAGGTCTGCCAGTCGGTGATACGATTCGCAGCGGATTCTGGGATTGCCGGCGATGAGGGCAGACAGCGAGCGGCCGGCATCCGGTCGGTAGAGGCACAGCGTTGGCTTGCCGAGGGTCTCGGCGCGGGCTATCTCGTAGCCCACCCCGTGACTTGGAACGGTGACCTCCGCGACCACTGCGTCGGCCTGGTCCAGCCACTCCATGTCCCGTTGGAAGATGGCCTCGTCGGAAAGGTCATCCTCGCCATGGTCCAGCTGACCAACGTGTTCGGTGAGGACATGTCCATGTGCGCTGAGCAGGTCGACGATCTGACCATAGAGCTCGACATCTTCCCGTCCTCCGCGAATTGACCCGGCAAAGTAGATTCTCATGGGGCCTCCTCTCGATGAACCCTTTCGGCCATGGATGATACTATCCTATGTAGGAGTGGTCAAGGAGGTTGGGCAGAGATCACAGCCTGATCGTTCTCGTGGCGGAGATGGGAAGGTCGGGCCAGGGGACTTCTATGAGCGTGCCTTACCGTGTCAACTATCTGCGTGTGCATCGTGCGATGAAACTACCACACAGCTGGATGGCGGGGAACAGGCTCGACTTTGGGGGCGACGAAGCGGTGCGCTTGCTCGTATCCACATGTCGTGTATACTCCAGTCGGCTTGCTCCAATCCACTTCTACGTCCCAGGAGACCCAGAGCAAAGGTTGCTTTGAAGCTTTGAACGATCTCGGGCCCACGATCATTCGCTCCAAGCTGCAGGTCCCGAACCCATCCGGCCTCCTTCATCGGCCCCGGCTTTGCAGCGCTATCGAGGCTGGCCTCGAACGGAAACTCACTCTCGTCTCCGCTCCCGCAGGTTACGGCAAGACCTCCTCGTTGGTCGATTTTGCGCGCCGCGAGTCGGTACCCATCTGCTGGTATACCGTCGACGAGCGTGACCGCGACTTGAACCTGTTCATTCGATACGTGGCAGGCGCCATCGAGGAACAGTTTCCTGGTTTCGGCCGGGGCACCCGCGAGGCCCTTGCGTCGCGAGGTGCAGAGCTCTTCCGCGAGCCTACGCTTATCGTGGCGGACCTAGTCAACGAGATCCTCGATCTGGGGAGTGAGTTCGCCCTGGTGATCGACAACTTCGAGTCGGTGGACGGGGCATACGGGATTCGGGATTTTGTGCACCGCTTGCTTGAGGTGCTGCCTTCGAACTGTCACTTGATGATGGGAAGCCGCGTCCTGCCAGATGTCCCTGTGGCGCGGTTGGTGGCGAAGCGTCAGCTCGTAGGTCTTGCGGAGCAGGACCTGCGATTCAGGTCCGAGGAGATCCAGGAGCTTCTCAGACAAGCCGAGGTCGACATCACGGAGGGCAGGGCGCGAGCCATCGCGGATCATGCCGAAGGTTGGATCACGGGTGTCCTGCTCATTGTCGACCTCCTGCGAACGGATGCCGAGTCGGTCTTCCTTAGTGCCGAACGGGCAACGTCGCAAACGTATGGGTATCTTGCCTCGGAGGTGTTGGAGAGGCAGCCTCCAGACGTACGACGTTTCTTGCGCGCGTCGGCGGTGCTTCGCGAGATGTCGGTGCGACTCTGCAGCGAGGTCCTCGGCCTTGCGGAGGCAGAGGACCTCCTCGGGGATGTCGAGCGCCGCAACCTCTTCCTCACCCGGTTCGGAGAGGACGCACGGGCGACCTACCGGTACCATAAGCTCTTCCGTGACTTTTTGGAGAAGCGACTCCAGCTGGTGGACCGGGGCTACCACGATGACCTGCACCGCCGTGCCGGTGTCTGGTTTGAAGAACGGCACGATGTGGAGGAGGCGGTCTACCATTACTTGGCGGCCGAGGCGTACCCCCAAGCGACGAAGCTGATGGACCGGGTGGCGCTTGAGTGGTTCACTCGCGGGCGGGTTGAGGCTCTGCGTGGGTGGGCGGTGTCTCTCCCTGAGGAGATCAAACCACAGGCCCCGCGGCTGGCGCTCTACCACAGCAAGCTGCTGACCGATCGATATTTGTTTGACGAGGCCCGCGACGCTCTGACGCACGCTGAAGCCGGTTTATCTGAACAGCAGGATCGGGCGCAGTTGGCAAAGGTTCGTATCCAGCGGGCGACGCTGGCGGTGTACGCACAATGTCCCGAGATCGCTCTCCGAGAGGCGACTGAGGCCTTGAGCATGCTCGGGCAGCACGAACAGGCTGATCGGGCGCAGGCGCAACGTATGATCGGCAGGGCATACTTGACCCAGGGGCGTACGGCCGAGGGGGTAGAGGAGCTTCACGGTGCCCTCGGTCTGTTCCGCGAGGCAGAGAGCCCCTATGATGTGCTCAATGTCTTGCAGGACCTGGCCTTTGGTTGTGCTTCCCAGGGACGGTTCGGCGATGCGGCCTCCTATCTCAGCGAAGCGCTACCGCTGGCCCGTCGGCTAGGCTCGTCTGCACAGCTTGCGGGTGTGTTGAATAACCTTGGTATGCTGCACTACGAGCGAGGGGAGTATCGAAGGGCGCTGGCGCTCCACCAAGAGGGACTAACCGTCGCGCGTCGGGCCGACGATGCGCGGCACACGGTGTATCTGGCGGAAGGGATGGCCACCATCCACCGGGACGCCGGAGCGTATCGAAGGGCGGAGCGTTTGTATGAGATGGCCTGGCGGATTGCTCGTGAGAGCAGGCCCGAGCAGGCGGCGGATATCCTGGCAGCTCGTGCGGACCTCTATCGCTGGCAGGGTGATCCCGATCAAGCCCTGGAGTTGCTCAGGAGCGCGGAGCAGCTGACTGAAGGACAAGGGATGGAACCGAGTTGCAGCTGCACCCTGTCCCTGGGGAGAGGGATTGCTCTGGTTGAGTCTGGCGCTGCCGCGGAAGGGATCGCGCAGCTGAATGAAGTGCTTGACCTCCTCTCGGAGCAGCAACGGCGGCGAGACCTGGCCAGGGGCCGTTTTTTGCTGGCTAAGGCACACTTCCTCGCCGGGGAGAAGCGGGAAGCCGCTACGCGGCTGGAGGAGGCGCTGGGGCTGGCTGAAGAGATCGGGACAGCTCAGTTCGCAGTGACCGAGGGACGGCACACACCGGGCCTCATCGAGCTTGGATTAGAAGGTGGCGTACCGGGCTGCCGGAAGGTGGCGGCGGGCATAGAGGAATTGCGCCGTTTCGGACGCGAGCTGACGGGCGAACCCGGTCTGCGTACCCGCCCGGCGGGCAAGCGGCTTGAGGTCTACGGGCTCTGCGAAGGCCGAGTGGTACGGGACGGGGAACCTGTCCCCGCCTCCGACTGGCAGGCGGCCATGGCCCGGGAGTTGTTCTTCTACATCTTTATTCACGGCCCGGTCGAGCGGGATTCCGTCGGTCTTGTCTTCTGGCCGGATCTCCCCGTGGACAAGGTGAGCAGCAACTTCCACAGTACACTGTACCGCGTGCGACGTGCCGTAGGCAGCGACGCCATTGTGGTGAAGAACGGGCAGTATCAAGTCGGCGAGATCGAGACCTGGTACGATGTCGATGAGTTCGAGTCTCTTTTTGAACGCGCACGCCTCCTACCGCCTCGAGATTGGCAGACAGAAGAGCTCTGGCGTCGGGCGGTCGATCTCTACCAGGGGGGCTTCCTTATGGGCATGGAGCGAGAGTGGTGTGTCACGCAGCGCGAGGCCCTTGGGTTGAAGTATGTCGAGGCGCTCGTTGGGCTAGGTCGCTGTCACCAGGCCAGGGCTGCCTACGAGGAGGCTGTGGCGTGGTTTGGCCGGGCGCTGGATGCCGATCCCCTGCGCGAGGATGTGCACAGACGCGTCATGCTCTGTTATGCGGAGGCCGGGCGTCGCTCGAAGGCGCTGGAGCAGTATGGTCTGTGCCGAGAAGTCCTTGAAGCGGAGCTGGGGGTGTCTCCCTCGCCGGAGACGGCACGGCTCTATGAACGACTGGGCGGCGGGAACTAAGGGCGGGCGAACTGCTGTCGTGACGATGGCGACTTAGTGCCACGTCTTCCGCCGATGCGGTCGTGCGTTGGCCCTTCAGGTTCCCGAGACGATTCTGGACTTCCGGATCGGCGGTTCTCCGGCGGTCGATAGGCCTCTCCACCTTGGTGTCCTCCGAGCAGTCCCTCCATGGACTCAACTGGCACGTCTTCACACCAGCTGAGCCTGGTCCTCCATGAGTCGTTGGTTTTCTTCTACCTGCAAGACCCTGCCGTTGGCGTCAGCGCCGGCGGCACGCCCGCTATCAAGCCCTCAGCCCCTCTCTGAGAACACCTCGTCTAGGGGTCGTATTCATTCATCACATTTCGTTTAGAGTCTCGTTTAGAAGCGTGTGATAGAATGTTGTCACGTTTGAAGGCGTCGTAAGACGCAGAGTACCTAGGGGGGTACCATGAGGATGACGGTGAAGATGCTCGTCGCATTGGTGATGGTCTCCGGGCTGCTACTGGGACCGCTGGTCACGAAGGGCACCGTTTCGGTGTCTACCATAAGCACGTCTGGCCGCGCGGCCCCATGCGGATGGGCGCCCGGCGGAAGCGGGACGTAAGGGAGGACGGAGAATGCCAAGGAATATCGATGCTCTCATCTGGCGAGCGTTCACCGACACGGGGTTCCGCAAGGGACTGCTCAACGGTGGTCGCCCGGAGCTGGTCGATGCCATGGGCTTGTCTGACGAGGAGAAGGAGGCGGTTCTCGCGGTCGAGGCCGACTCTCTAGAGGCCTTTGCCGGAGCCCTATGTCAGACTTCGTCTGACACGGGTCTCGCCCAGGGCTGGCATCCCGCCTAGTAGCTTCTCATTGGAGGTCTGATATGGCACATATGGCGCTCAGGCGGTTGATAGGTGCCGCGCTGGTTGACCGCGAGTTGTCTGACGGCTTGATGAACGGGAAACGGTCCGCGCTGATGACCGAGTTCGATCTCACCGACGAGGAACGTCGGATTGTATCATCCTTCGAGACGGACTCGGTATGGGAGCTGGCGAGCTCGGTCCACAGCTGGCTGGTGAGTGAGGTCCCCGGGTCCCCCGGGCACCTAGACTGCGCCTCCGTACAAGCATAGAAAGGACTTTGTGTCCGAGTCACGTTACCCCTACGAGGGGGAGGCCCAGGGCTACCTGGGCGAGGTGCCCTCCTGCCTGGAGGGTTTCCTGGTCGAGAGCCTGGCCTACGGGGTGCTGCAGGCGTGTCACGTCCATGGCCCGCCGGTCCCAGTGCGCGAGATGATTCGCGACCCTCATCCAGTTTTTGAGCGCTTGAGCCTGTTAGAGCTCAATCTCGGCCTGTACGACGCTGTCTATCGATCGCTGATCAACGGATCCTGCCTGATCGCGGTGGACCTGGACCACCCTCCTGATGCCAGACGTTTCGCGATGGCCAGGGAACTGTACGTTGCTTTTTGCTGCTCCCCACGAGCGGCCGAGTTGGATTGGCCTGACAGGGACAGAGCGCGGGAGAGAAGCAGTTTCTTTGCGCGCTGTCTCTTGATGCCGGCGGCGTGGGTCAAGCAGGTTCTTCCCAGAACCAAGTCCCTGGCTGAGTTGGCTGCGGTGTTTGACGTCTCGAGGGATGTGATGGAGCACAGGCTGAAGGAGTTGGGCTTAGAACCTCCATCGTGAAGCTAGCTCTCGCTCCCGTCTAGCGGGATGTGAAGCGGGCGGCGGCCCTGATGTCGGATCGTAAGGGCGGGAGTTGCCGCCGCCCGTTTCTTTCTCTTGGACCGCGTGATCGCCTGGAAAGTCCAACCCCCCTCGCGGCGGTCCTGTGACGTCTCTCTCCTTGCACAAGCCCCCTAAGCTTGTCCGTGGATTCTCTCCCAATCCTCCCGACCCGCGCACGATCACGCCATCTGCTGGATTCCACGCGGGTATTGATAGCGACGATCTTGAGGGACGCATACGGCACGGCAGCGTGCGCGTAAGTTCTGACTAGCGGGCGCTGCTGAGTGTCGAGACTGGCGATCCTACAATTGAGGAAGATCCACGACGTTGCGCTGGGGATTCCCGCCACCTGCGAAGCATTGACCCACCTGTCACCTCCACGGGTGATGTCACCGAACGCCGTTTGTCAGCTTCTCGCAAGATGGGTACCATGCGACGAGATCATGAGGATACCCAATGTGACGTGGAGGCTTTGGCGTCTCGTTGTTATGCTCGGCGCGATGACGGCCCTTGCCATCGGCGGCTGTGGGCAGTCGGAGGACGCGACGTGGACCCGCGTCCAGGATACGGGGACGTTGCGCGTCGGCATGGATGCCAGTTTCCCGCCGTTCGAGAGTGTTACGGCGGAAGGCGCGTTGGTCGGGTTGGACGTCGACATCGTCCGGGAGATCAGCCGCCGCCTGGATTTGGAGCCCCAGTTCGTCGCCAATCTACCCTTTGACGGGCTATACGACGCCCTTACCGCTCAGCGGGTGGACTTGCTGATCTCCGCCCTGGTCGTAAACCCGGCGAGACGGGACGATTACGCCTACTCACGTCCGTACTTCGACGCCGGTCAGGTCCTGGTCGGGCCTACGGGGGAAGTGGGGCTCGGATCGATGTCCGAGCTAGAGGACCATCGGCTGGCCGTGGTGCTGGGCATGGAGGGGGATCGCGTGGCGCGTCATTGGGAGAGACGCTCATCAGAGCTTGCCGTGGTTCAGTTTCGAACCGCGAGGGAGGCGCTGGATAGCGTCCGACGTGGGGAGGCCGACGGAGCGTTGGTGGATCGGGTATCGGCGCTGAAGAGCACCGGCGGTGGCAGCGGCCTAGCCATCACGGGGGAGGGGGTGACCCACGTCCCCTACGCATGTGCTGTCCGGCAGGAGAGCCTCATGCTGTTGGATGTGGTGAACGAGGCTCTGGCAGCTATGGAGGCCGATGGGACGATGGATGCGCTTGTCTCGGAGTGGTTGAGGTAAGCTTGCTGGATCCTGGTCGCCACCGGCTGACGGCGGTGGCGGGCGCTGGGCCAGACGGCCCGCTGGCCTACGGGATGGACACGGTGTCCTGGAGGATAGCACGGTCATCCGGCATAGGCGTGCCGTCGCTGTCGCGCGCTGGAAGCCGGAGCTTGGTGTCTGGATCGTACCATCCCAGGGCGAGGACGTAACGACCGTCGGGGACGCCTGCTGTGGACAGCTCGACCTGATCGGAGACCACCTCACCCGGCGCCCACTGCCCGGTGGGGTAGGTGAAGCCCCGCGGCATCCCGTCTACCTGAGACGCTGGCACCCCGCTCTGCGGATCGGCCAGGTGGACGAAGAAGGTGTAGTGGCGATCGGGTGTCCCCAGGGCCCGCCAATGGAGGGTGAGACGCAACTGGTCCTGATCCGGGTCCCTCTCCAGGTCGTAGCCCGCCAGCTCAATCATCCCGCCGAACGTCACGTCCACAGTCCTCTGCATCGGAGGGAGTTCCCAGACCCGTTTGCGTCCCACGATCTCGATGGGATTGGCGTAGACGTGGCTGCCCAGCGGGGCACTATCCTGGGCATCGAGGAGCGTGAGCGTCACGGTGTACGGGCCGGGGGGCGTCGTGGGCGGGATGTTGATGGATGCGCGACCGGCGATCCAAGCGCGGGCGGGCCAGTCCTGGGGTGAGGAACCGGGGGCCAAGGGCAAGGTCTGGGAGATAGTACGACGCTCTCCGCGCAGTTCCCAGGCCACGGTGTAGTCATGGCTGGGCGGGGCGTTGGTTGTCCAGTAGGCCGTCGCGCGGAAGGTCTCGCCCTGACGGACGGTTCGAGACACATCGAGACTACTCAGATCGATCTCGCCTCTAAAGGGCGCCAGGAGAGGCGCGTCGGAGCGATGGGGGACTTGCGTCATGGCGACCGTTTCGGTGTACGCCCCCACGCTCTGCCAGGTCGTGACGTTGTAGAGATCGACGGTGAGGCGGTAGGCACCGCCGGGAGGAGCGCCGGCAGCCAGGTTGGGCCGATGCTGGTCCTCGAAAAGCCGGTCTTCAGGCCACAGGCTGGTGGGCAGGAATCCCAGGCCCGGTTGTGTGTCGTAGCCAGGTTTGCTGCCTTGAAGGAGCCATTCGTTTCCAGCTGGATCCGTCAAGCTCAGGCTGAGGCCGTAGTTCGCGGCGACGGGCCGCGCGGCAGACCAGTCGAGCCCAATGTCGAGGTGATCGGGTGACGGCTGGTCAACCTGGACATCGTGGAGACGGAGGGCGCCGTCGGCAAAGGTCCCAATTGGAAGCGCCTTTGCGGGTCGAGGCCCGTCGGTGTTCCATACGGGGCGGAGGTAGACCGGTGGTGTGCCGTCAAGCCGGATCAGGTGAAGGCCGGGCGACGGCGTGTCGGGGATGGCCAAGGCAGCAACCACAGCGCCCGTCGCACCGGGATCCGGCGCAACGGTGAAGGACGTCGCCGCCAGGGGCGGCAAATCCGGGTGACGAACTGCTGCGGGCGAGACCAGATGGAGCTCGCCACGGGCCGGGGCTGCGCTCCGTTTCTGATCCGCCCCCTCTGATGCGTCAAGGCTCCAGTGGAGAGTTATCTCCAGGGTGTCGCCGGCTCGAACCCGGTCGACGGGGGGAGAAGACCTTCCGGTACGATAGGTGTAGCTGGTGATCTGCCATCCGTCGCGCGCGACGCCGTCAGGGTTGTGATGGAGGTAGGGCATACGCTCGAAGTCCATGGTGAGGTCGTCGACACCGGTGGCGCTGATACGTGGCTGGATGGCGACGATCAGCGCGAGGAGCGCAAAGAATCCTAGCGCCATCAGCGCCATACCATGGCCGGTTTGAATGAGGTGAGTTGGGGATGGGGTCGGCTGCGAGGGTTCCTCGTGACGTACTCTTGCAGCGCCTGTGCCGGCCCGCAGCGCGAGGAAGAGGGCGACCGCCAGCGCCGCGAGGGAGAGCGACTCGGCCCATAGCCGGAGCGGTGTCCGGCCTAGCCGAAGCTCGACGGTGTGCGCCCCAGAGGGAACGCGAAGGGTGACGTAGCCCGAGCTCTCGGCCGGGGTGACGGGAACCTCCGTGTCGTCGACGGTGGCACGCCATCCGGGCCAGTAGAGGAGGGGGAAGGCG
>Ga0180429_10004136_pt1 | contig 11654 bp, 3 predicted proteins | sample SS_ome_FD_132428 | JGI IMG/M metagenome (GOLD analysis project Ga0180429, IMG submission 132428) | Hypersaline lake sediment archaeal communities from the Salton Sea, California, USA - SS_1_S_1 metaG | ecosystem: Environmental > Aquatic > Non-marine Saline and Alkaline > Hypersaline > Sediment ... | reverse complement strand
TCGACTGCGCCTCCGCCGGAAAACATGGCGTCGCCCCGCCCGGCCTTGGTGCGCCTGTGGTGGAGGACGTTGGGGAGCTGTTTCCAGTGGACCAGATCCGTGCTGACGGCGTGTGCCCAGGTCATGTTGCCCCAGGGCAGGGCGACGGGGTTGTGCTGGAGATACATATGCCACTCGCCCTTGTAGTAGACCATTCCGTTGGGATCGTTGTTCCATCCTACTTTCTGGGAGAAGTGGAACTGCGGGCGGTTCGGTTCTGTGCCCCACTTGTCCTGACCGGGCACTTTGTCGGCCTGGTCGATCAGTGCGAACGATTCAGCCGTGATCGGTTTGACGTTGATGGTGAGTTTTTTTCCCTTGTACTCGGCGATGTTGAAAAACGCCCACCAGTTGGCGTCTTCTTTTTTGGCGGCGAATCCACCGCTTACGTAGCGCACTTCCTTTCCGTCGACAACGAGACTTACGCGTTGGTTCCTTTTGGCCTTGTTATTGATGGGAAGGATGAGGAAGGTTTTGGCGACGGTGATCTCCCTGGTCTGTTCGCCGGCCTGCTGGGCGTCGGCGGGCGTCGCCAGAGACGCCGCCGCCAATACGATCGCAAGTGCAATTGTCATCTGCTTCATGATGTCTTCCTTTCGCAGGTTAAGTTCCCTGTCAATCGGTGATAGCACATACGGAGAAACGGAGAGCCCGACATGCTATTGCACCGTACTGCCGAGGGCGAGCGCCCATCGTGCGTATTTCCCCGCCCGATGCGCCGCCGGTGGGAAGGTTACGCTCGAGCCGGTTGCAGTTTTCCCGCCGGCTCGAAGCGGGGTGGCGTTCGGGCCATCAGGCACCGTGCAAAACACCGTGTAAACATGATAAACTATAAAACGAAATGACCAGTTTGAGCGTTTCGAAATACCTGCCGGTTCTGGCCGCGGCGCTGCTGCTGACGGCCGCACCGGCCGCCAGCAGCAGCGCCGCAGAGGGGTACGAGGCAGTGTTTTCCGACGGTGCCCGAATCGAGGGCGAGAAGATATCCGGTTGGGGCGAGCATCCCGGGTCTCCGCGTCTGGATACTATCTCCCTGCGGGACGCGAAGCGCCCGCTGCTGTGGTTGAGAAACCGCGGTCTGCAACCATGGCGTATACCTGAAGCGGGGGGCGGGTATATCGAGTTTGTCGGCGGGGACCGTCTGGTCGGTCGCGTCGTGGGCGTGCGTCAGGCCGGCGAAGTCGACAGCCCGTACACGGAGGCGCATCTGCTGGTCAGACCCTCCGCCCCGCTGCACCAGCAGGTCCAGGGCCTGAGATCGCAGCCCTGCGTGCGGGTCCTGCCCGGACGCATTGCTCGCGTGGTGTTCAAGGGCGTTTCGCGCCGTCGGTTGCAACCGGGCACTCTCTTTTGTCTCGACGGACGGCGCCTGCGTTTTCTTGGCCTGCGCTGGCGGAAGAACTCCGTAACCCTGCTGTTGAAAGGCGGGACCTGCAAGGTGAATACCTCGGAGATTGCGGAGGCCCACCTTCCGCAAATCGATCCCTGGCGGGCGTATTATGAAGAGCTTGCGGTTCTCAGCCCCGCCTGCCGATCGCGCATGGTGCGTATCGAGACGACCGACGGACTCATCGCCACGGGAAGCGAACTGCGTTTTCGCGCCTTGCCTTATTCCAGCGAGGCGCTTAAACAGCAGGCCTTGGAGCACCTCAAGAGGGTCGACGAGAACCTCGCGCGCGTGCAAAAGGTGACGAAGGAGCAGACCGATAAGTTCCACAAGGCCCAAGCGGAATACTCAAAGCGGTCGGGTGAACTCGATAAACAACATGAGGCGGCGCTCCAGTCATACGAGAAAACCAAGGTCGACCTGCAGCGGCGCAGCGATCGGCAGAAGAAAAAAGATGCCGATCTATTGACCGAAAAGATGGTAAAGATCGATCGGGAATTCAAGTCGGCGGATGCGGCTATGGTCAAACGCCTGGCTGCTGAAAAACCCGGGAAACGCGCCGCCATGCTCAAAGCGTTCCGCCGCACACAGGCTAAACTGCGCAAAAAGCAAGCCCGGGCCCTGGAAACCGAACGGGGGAGGATGGACAAGCAGAGGCGGAAAGAACTTGCCGATTCAATCGCCCGCGAACGGCAGAAACTCAAAAGCCTGGAAACCGACTTTCAGAAACGCTCGCTACAACTCAAGGGGCAATTCGCCAAGGCGACCGCGAAATGGGAGCAGTATTTACGGAGAATCAATAGCGCCAGATTACAGCGGGCGGACGCCGTGGGCGCCGATGGCAGCAGCAAGACCTGGTGCCACGTAATCCAACCGGTATGGAGTCTCGATGCGCTGCAGGTCCCTTTCGCACGAATTTGTATGCGGTGGTCGTTCGCTCCCGCCGGCGTCCCGCTTGACCGCGTGACTCCCTCCGCGACGGTCGGACCTCCCCTGCTACCTTGGTGTACAAACCGCAATTCCGCCGGCCAACCCCTCCGCAGCGGCGCCGATCAGTACGCCTGGGGGTTTGCGGTCCATGCTTACAGTGAACTGCATTTTCCGCTGCCCAAATGCGCCAGGGCGTTTCGCAGCCGTATCGGGCTCGACCGTATCGTCGGCGCCGGCGGCTGCGCGAGAGCGCGAATTTATGTCGGATCGACCAGAGGCAGGCACGCCTACGAGAGTCCGCTGCTGATCGGTTCGCAAAAGACCGTTGATACCGGCAGGGTCTCCCTTGGTCTTCCGCCCGCCGGTCCGAAGCGCCTGGTCCTCCAGGCCGACCCGGCCCACGACAATCGCCCGCCCGGCGCCGACCCCTTGAATATCCGCGACAAGCTCGACTGGCTCGATCCGCTGCTCGAATTGGATCCTACCGCCCTTCAAGAGCAGGTTCGCCTGCAGGCAGGTGGGATGCCGACCGCCAGGCCGGGATGGAAACTCAAGCTCGACAAGCGAGGCGTTTATACACGAACAAGTTATCTGTACAAGCCTGAAGGATCGGGCGCCGGGTGTTTCCTGACGATGATCCGGGCCCAGGGTCAACCGCTGATATTCTCGCGGGAAATGAAAATCTCTCCGGCCGACAGGTGGCTTAGCGTCCACGTGAACTTACAAACCGGTCAGGCCCCCGGGCCCGGTGCGGTCGTCCTGCGCGTCGGTGAGCGGAGAGTCCAGCCGCGGAAGATTCCAAGCAGGCAGTTCTGGCAGGACTGGGCGGCGCCGCTTCTCTTCGGGCTCGATGAGTATCAAGGCAAGAAAGTCACGCTCGAACTGACCCAGGCGGTCGGTGGAAAACCCCTGCATTGGCAGGCCGTCAAGACCTCGCAAGAACTCCCTCGTGCATACAACCTTGAACGTATTCTGGAGCTGGCGGGACAAAGGGATTTACAGATTCCCCGGGTATTGGGTCTGGCGTTGAATTCGCCTCGGATGAGCGATCGGGAAAGAATCGCGCTTATCGAAATCTATCGATACGGGGGCATCGTTAATTTCGGGAGACATATCCGGGGAGAATCTCAACCAACAGAGATAAACAACGTGCTTGTCGGCGAGGATTGGACGGGCGGCGATAAGATCTTCATGGCGTTTGGGAGGGCGCCCAGCTTGAAATCGCTTATTCTTGTCAAGGATTCAGGCGTTTCGAGCGCCTCGGTCAAAAAACTCATCGCTCTCAGGCCCGACCTGGAGGTTACGCATCTTGAACGCCTCCCTTCTTCCCCGGGCGTAAGGTGTACATTCTGGATGTACAATCGCACCGGGAAAGAGGTCGGAATATACTGGGTCACCCCAGGAGGCGATCTTTCGCTTCGCGACACGCTGGACAAGACGGGCAACCGCAAGAAACACCACAGCAGCGTCGGATGCCGTTTTGAAGCACACCTCGACGGTAAACCAATCTCAAAGTTCACCGTCACGCCGGGAAGGATTTGGGAAATCAGACCCCCGGCAAAATAGGGGCCCGCACGACCGGCAGGCAACGCAGACGCTCCTCTGCCATACCAACTAAATGTTCAGCCGGCCGCGTGAAGATGGTACACTGTGGAATGTAATGACCGGTTTGAGCATTCGGAAATACTTGTCGGTCCTGGCGGTCCTGCTCGCGGCGCCGTGGGCGCATGGGGAAACCAAGGCACGGTACGAAGCGGTGTTTTCCGACGGAACGCGCCTCGATGGCGAGAAGATATCCGGTTGGGGCGAGCATCCGGGATCTCCGCAGCTCGACGGCATCGCGCTGTTCGACGCGAAGCGCACGCTGCGGTGGTTGCGCGACCGCACAGGCAAGCCGTGGCGCCCGGGCGAGTACTGTCCCGGTTATATAGAGTTTATCGGCGGTGATAGAATTGTCGGGTGCATCGAAGGCGTGGGCGCCGCTGAGAGCACCCGCGCCGCGGCGCACCTGCTGATCAAGCCCGCTGCATCGCTGCACCAGCCGGGACTGGGATCGTCGCCCCGCCTGCGGATACTGCCCGGGCGCATCGAGCGAGTGGTGTTCAGGGGTGCTTTGCGCCGCCGGTTTCAACCGGGCACTCTCTATTATTTTGATGGCCGGAAAGTGGGTTTCATTCAGCTTCGCTGGAAAAAAGAGTCCGTGGTGCTCCTGCTTAAAGACGGTACGCGAGAAGTGAAGATATCGGATATAGCGGAGGTCCACTTTCCGCGGATCGATCCCTGGCGGGCGTATTACCAGGAGCTTGCGGTCCTCAGCCCCTCCTGCCGATCGCGCATGGTGCGCATCGAGACGATCGGCGGTCTGATCGTCACGGGCAGTTCGCTTCGGTTCGGCGCGTTGGCCTACGATTCGGGCGACCAACAGAAAGCGGTAAACGAGCGCCTCAAGCAATTAGGTCGGCAGCTTGCAAGCCTCGAGAACAAGCGGAAGGCGAACCAGTTGAAGTTCGATCGGGCCCGCGCAAAGTATCACGAACAATTGACCGAATCGGAAAAGCGGACGCAAGCGTCCCGGCAGGCATACCAAAAGGCTCAAGACGACATGCGACGTCGCATAGACGGGCTGCGGAAAGCCGATCTCGCCGAATTGACAAAGCGGCGAGAGAAACTGGACAAGGAATTGCGATCCGCGGATCGGGCCATGGTAAAACGGTTGGGGCAAAAGCCCCCCGAGAAACGCGACAAGATGCTCAGGACTTTCCGCGCCAAGCAGGAGCAGTGGCGAAAAAGTCGAGAAAAATCGCTGGAAGATGAACGATTGAAACGCGAGAGGCAAAGGAAACAGGAACTCGAACGGTTTATCAGCACCCAGACGCGGCAACTTCAACGCCACGCCAAAGAACTGCAAGACAAAGCAGCCGCTGCAAAACAACAATTCGAAAAAGAAGCCATGCGATGGAATGCCTTCCTGGCGGTTCTCGAATCGGCCAGATCGCGGCGCGCGTCCGTGCGCGGTGGACAGAGCGACACCTGGCTGCACGTTCTCCAACCGGTCTGGAGCCTTGATCCTTTATGGGTGCGTTTCGGAAGCATTCGCATGCGGTGGTCGTTTGCTCCCGAGCGGGTTCCGCTTTGTCGCCTGCGGCCTGAAGCAACTCTTAACCCGCCCTTCCTTCCGGAGCGAACAAACCGCAGTTTCGACGGAGGTCCGCTGCGCAGCGGAGCCGATCAGTACGCATGGGGTTTTGCGGTCCACGCGTACAGCGAACTGCATTTTCCACTCTCCAAATGCGCAAGCGCGTTTCGAAGCCGTATCGGGCTCGACCGTGTCGTCGGCCCGGGTGGCTGCGCCCGGGCGCGGGTTTATGTTGGATCGGTCGGAGGCAGGTGCGCGTACGAAAGTCCGCTGTTGATCGGTTCGAAAAAGACCGTGGATACCGGCAGGATCGCCCTTAAGCTTCCGCCGGGCGGTCCCCGGCGCCTGGTCCTCCAGGCCGATCCGGTGGACCGTGGGTTTCCTCCCGGCGCCGACCCGTTGAACATCCGCGACAAGCTCGACTGGCTCGATCCGCGGATCGAACTGAACCCCGCCGCCCTTCAAGAGCAGGTTCGCCGGCAGATCGGGCCGCTGCTGGCGTTTTCTCCGGGATGGATGCTCCGGTTGGATCGGCGCGGGGTCTGCACCTGGACAAGCCTTCTTGACCAGGCGGACAAATCGGGCTTGCGGCGTTTTTGGACGATGCTCGAGGCCGGAGGGCGGGCGCTGAGTCTTCGGCGAGAAATGAAGATCGCTACGGCGGACAAGTGGCTCGCCGTCCACCTGGGCCTGCCGACGGGCGAAAATCCCCGTCCCGATACGGTCACCCTGCACGTCGGGGGGAGGCAAGTTTCGCCTCGGAAGGTTCCGATCAGGCAATCCTGGCAGGACCGCCCGGCGCCGCTTGTCTTTTCTCTCGCTCAATTTCAAGGCGAGAAGGTAACGCTGGAGTTGACCCAGGCCCCCGGCGGGAAACCGGTGCTTTGGCGGGCCGTCAGAACATTGGCGGCGCCTCCCCCGGCGTATCGCCTGGTGGATATCATGAAACTTGTCGGGAAAAGCGACATGAAGGTTCCTTACGGGCTCGGGCAGGCGCTGCAGTCGAACCGCATCGCCCAGGCCGAGAAACTCGCCGCTCTCGAAATCAACGAGCTTGGCGGCGTCGTGAACTTCAGGCCCTTGCCGGATGCAAAGGTCCCTTTGAACGCACTGACCAATGTTCTGATCGGACGCGATTGGGCCGGCGGCGACAAGGCTTTCATCAATACCCATCCGACGTTCAAGAAGATGCCCAGCTTGAAATCGCTGCTGGTGACTCCGGAATCCGGCGTCTCCACCGGCGCCATCGCCAAACTGAAGGCCGAAATGCCCAAGCTGACTATCTCGCGGATCATCAGGCGGATTCCTTCGACGGAGGGAGGCGCGCACCGCCCCGTCACATGGCGCAATCGCTGCGCCAAGGGTGTCACCATTTTGTGGATCGATCCGCAGAGCAGGCTCCGGTTCTCAGTCACTCGCTATCTGGAACCCGGTCAGGAGCTGAAACGGTCCGCCTTCGTCGGGATCCGATATGAAGCACATTACCCCCGCAAGGACTACACCAACGCTCAGGATTACATCTTCAGCCAACCGCTATCGAGCTTCGTCGTCACCCCTGGTGCGGTCTGGGAGATCAAGCCCTGACGGCGCCGCGGCGCGCCGAATCGCCGGCCGCATCGACCGTTCAACCCGCCGCGTCAAGATGATATACTGCGTAATGAAATGATCGGCGCGAGCGTCACGAAACGCGAGTGGGTATTAACGGCAATCCTGCTGGTCGCAGCGGCTGCGCGTGCGGACAGTGCGGCGAGATACGAGGCGGTGTTTTCCGACGGATCGCGCCTCTACGGTGACAAGGTGTTCGGCTGGGGCGGGCATCCGGCCTCTCCGCGGCTGGATGGTAAATCCCTGCAGGATCCAAAACGCCCGCTGCGGTGGTTGTGCGATCGCAGTCTGAGGTCCTGGCGCCCGGGCGATAGCGACGCGTACATCGAGTTTGTCGGCGGCGATCGGCTTGTCGGGCGCATCGAAGGTGCGGTTGCCGCCGGTCGAGCTGACGGCCTGCAGGCCCCTGCGCATCTGCTGGTCAGGCCCGCGGTCTCGCTGCACGATCCGGCCTGGAGATCGCTGGGGCGACTGCGAATTTCGCCCGGGCGCATCGAGCGCGTGGTGTTCAGATCGTCTTCTCGCCGCCGTTTGCAGCCCGGTTCGATGTATTACCTCGACGGCCGTAAACTCAGGTTTCTCGACCTTCGCTGGAAATCCGAATCTGTGGTTGTCCTGCTGACCGAAGATACCCGCGAGGTGAAGATATCGGACATTGCGGAAATACACCTTCCCCGGATCGATTCCTGGCGGGCGTATTACCGGGAACTTGCGGTTCTCAGTCCCTCCTGCCGATCGCGCCTGGTGCGTATCGAGACCACCGGTGGTCTGACCGCCACCAGCAGTTCGCTGAGATTCGCTGCGTTGCCCTACGCCACGGACGCCCATCAGCAGGCGGCGGTGGCGCGTCTCCAGAGGATGGATCAGCAGATCGCGAGCATCGAAAGCAAGCGGAAGGCCAATCAACTGAGGTTTGAACAGGCCCGCGCGAAGTATAACCAGCAGTCAATCGAATCTGAAAAGCAGAAGAAAACCGCCCGCCGTGCGCACCAGCAGGCCGTCAGCGAAATACGACGGCGCGTCGAGGAACAGCGGAAAGCGGATATCGCCGAATTGGCGAAACAAAAAGAGGCGCTGATCCGCGAACTGCGCGCAGTCGAGCAGGCCGTGCGGGAACAGTCTGGCAACGCTCCCGGCGCCAAGTGCGACAGGAAGCTCAAGACTCTCCGCGCCAAGCAGGCGCAACTGCGGAAGAAGCTGGAGAAACCATTGAAAGTCGATCGGTTAAAACACGGGGGAAAAAAGGAAAAGACACCCGAGCGATTGATCGAAGCCCGGGAACAGAAACTCCTGCGCCTGGTCAGAGAGTTGGACAAGAATGTGGCGGAATCGAAACGGCGATTCGAAGAGGAGACCAGGCGATGGGAGGGGTATCTCAAAAGCCTCGCATCCCTCAAGGCGCGGCGCGCCCTGACCGGAGGCGCCGAGGGCGACGCCAACACCTGGTATCACATTCTCCAGCCGGTCTGGAGCTTCGATCCGCTGTGGGTCCCGTTCGCTCGCATCCACGTGCGGTGGTCCTTCGCCCCGGCGAGCGTACCGCTTTCCCGCGTGCGTCCCGAGTCGACGGTAAGTCCTCCCCTGCTCGGGAGGTGCATCAACCGCAATTACGCCGGGAGGATGCTCCACAGCGGCGGGCGCCGGTACGCCTGGGGGTTTGCGGTCCACGCTTACAGTGAACTGCGCTTTCCACTGCCACCCTTCGCGAGGGCCTTTAGAAGCCGTATCGGGCTCGACGGTATAATCGAGTCGGGCGGATGCGCCCGCGCAAGAGTTTATGTCGGATCGACAGGCGGCAAGCCCGCATACGAAAGTCCGCTCCTGATCGGTTCGCGGAAGACCGCCGATAGCGGAAGGGTCGCCCTTAAGCTCCCGCCGACCGGTCCGAGGCGCCTGGTCCTGCAGGCCGACCCGGTAAATCGCGGGTCTCCTCCAGGCGCCGACCCGTTAAACGTCCGAGACAAACTGGACTGGCTCGATCCGCGGATCGAACTGGACAGTTCGGCCCTTCAAGGGCAGGTTTTTCAGAATATAGCCCCGCTGCTGGCGGCAGGAGCGGGATGGACGCTCCGGTGCGATAAAGGCGGTGTTTACACCTGGACAAACCATTTTGATAAAACGCCCCAAACGGGCTTGCGGCAATTCCGGACGATGCTACAGGCCCGGGGGAGACCGCTGAGGATCGAACGGGAAATGAAAATCGGCTCCGGCGACAAGTGGCTCGCCGTACACGTCAACACGTCGACCGGCGAGAATCCTCGCTCCGGCGCGGTGGTTTTGCGCGTCGGAGGGCGGACGGTCCGGGCGCGGAAGGTTCCGATCAGGCAGCTCTGGCAGGACAGTCCGGCGCCGCTGTTGTTTTCGCTCGACGAGTATCAAGGAAGGAAGGTAGCGCTCGAGTTGAACCAGCCGGCCGGCGGAAAACCATTGCACTGGCGAGGCGTAAGCACGATCGCGTCGCCGCCGCCGGAGTATCGCCTGGCGGAGGTGATTGAACTGCTCGTTAAACGCGACATGCAGGTTCCCTACGAACTCGGTCAGGCGCTGCTGTCGACGCGGATCGCAAAACCGGAAAAGGTCGCCGCTCTCGAAATCAATCGGCTTGGCGGACGGGCGAACTTCAGGCCCTATCCCGCGAGTAAGGGTCCGTTGGACAAGCTGTCGAATATCCTGCTCGGTAGCGATTGGACCGGCGGCGACAAGACTTTTATCGAGATGTTCCCGACGTTCAAGAAACTGCCCGGTCTCAAAACGCTGGTGGCGACCAGGGCGTCGGGCGTTTCGGACGGCGCAATGTCAAAACTACAGGGAGCACTGCCCAAGGTGACCGTCACGAGGACCATCCCGCGAACTCCCTCGTACAGGGGCGGTGTGACATTCGGCGTGACGCGGCGCAATCTTACCGGAAAGTACGTTATCATTCTGTACGTCGGTCCGGACGGAAAGCTCCGGACCTCGGGATACCTCAAACCGTGGCAGGTCAAGCCCGTCAGGTCCTCCAGCGGCAGCCGGCTTGAAGCACATTACCTTCGCAAGGGCTTCACCAGCGCCGAACAGTACGCCGACTGCCTTCCCCTGACGACCTGCCACTCGACCCCCAACTTTGTCTGGGACATCAGACCTGTGGGAAAATAGGACCACGAGACAATCTGTTTGTTGTGGTCGTCGAAAATATGGACAAAAACCTCTGTTGGAGATGCGAAATATGAAAAGACGCGAGTTTTTGCGGGCTGTTGGATGCGCCGCCGGCGCCTTTGCCTTCGCCGGCGCGGCGCGGGCGGCCGATGCGACGAGGAAACCGAACATCGTGCTGCTGTTCGTCGACGATCTGGGATGGGGCGAGATGAAGTATCGCAGGCACATCTTCGAGACGCCGAACATCGACTCGATCGCGGCTGGCGGTATGACGTTTACCGACGCATACGCGGCGTCGCCGACGTGCAGCCCGTCTCGCGCGTCGGTGATAACCGGTCAGCATCCAGCGCGGTTGGGAATTGTCAGGCACGTTCCGACCGGGCGGACCGACGGGCGCCTGAAGGACGAGTTCCACACCACCAGGCAGGACCCCGCAAAAATGCCGTCGCGGAACTGGCTGCCGCTGGGAGAAACCACTATCGCCGAAGCGCTAAAGAAGTGTGGGTACCAGACGGCGTTCGTGGGCAAGTGGCATCTCGGGCACGAACCGTACCACCCGATCAGGCAGGGGTACGACGTGCAGTTCGGCGTGTCGAATTTCGGGCACGTACACAGCTACCACGCGCCGTTCTTCGGGCAGCATAGCGATACGTACAAGGACGTGCCCAAGGGCAAGTACCTCACCGACCAGCTCACCGACGATGCGGTGAAGTATATCGAGACCCGCGACGCCAAGGCTCCGTTCATGCTGACGCTGTTTTACTACTCGGCGCACGATCCGTTCCAGGGACGCAAGGATCTGGTCAAAAAGATACAGGCCGCCCACCCCGAGGCCAAAGGATGGAAAGGCGATTTCGCCGCGATGATAGCAGCCGTCGACGAATCGATCGGACGGATCCGCTCGGCGATCGAGAAGAAAGGGCTGGGCGAAAACACGGTTATCTTCTTTCTGGGCGACCAGGGGGGCAAGGTTCCAAACGGACCGCTGAGGGGGACAAAACGCGGCGGGCGGGCGTTGTACGAAGGCGGGGCGAGAATTCCGCTGATGGTCTGCGGGCCGGGAGTTATAAAATCCGCATCCACTCACGCCCAGCCGGTTAGCACGAACGATATCTTCCCGACGATGCTCGCGATGGCCGGCGGAAAGCCCGCCGACTACCCCAAGCTTGACGGTAAGAGCCTGGTGGGCCTGCTGAAAGGCTCCGCGACGCTCGACCGCAAGCACGTAATCATGTACCGCAGCTACGAAAGCCAGTACGCCGCCGTTCGATCGGGCAAGTGGAAACTGATAGCCTACCGGACGGGAAAGTGCGAACTGTACAATCTCGCCGAAGATCTGTCGGAAAAGAACGACCTGTCAGCCACCCAGGCCGACAAGGTCAACGAACTTACAACCGTTCTTCGCGCCTGGGAAAAGAAGAT
>Ga0180429_10004133_pt1 | contig 11656 bp, 8 predicted proteins | sample SS_ome_FD_132428 | JGI IMG/M metagenome (GOLD analysis project Ga0180429, IMG submission 132428) | Hypersaline lake sediment archaeal communities from the Salton Sea, California, USA - SS_1_S_1 metaG | ecosystem: Environmental > Aquatic > Non-marine Saline and Alkaline > Hypersaline > Sediment ... | reverse complement strand
GCCCATTACCGCCCCGGTCTGCTGCATTTCGGCCAGCACCCGGCGATCCCCGACTCCGGTTCTGATATGGGTGATGCCCAGTTCATCCAGAGCCCTTGTCAATCCGATATTGCTCATCACCGTACTGACCACGCAATTATTTTTCAACTGGTTGTTTTCTTTGGCATGCCCGGCACATATCGCCAGAATCCGGTCCCCGGTGATGATCTGTCCGGTTTCATCCACAGCGATCATCCGGTCTGCATCCCCGTCAAAAGCGATGCCCAGGTCCGCTTTCCAGGCTTTCACCTGTTTTCGAAGATCTGATGTATGCTGGGATCCGCAATCCTGATTGATGTTGAATCCATCCGGAGTATCATGGATAAACACCGCATCAAACATCCGATCGGTGAACACCTGATGACAGATTTCACTGGCCGCCCCGTTGGCGGCATCCACCACCACTTTGATGCGGGAGGAAAGTTTCCTGAAAGGAAACCGGCCCTGCAGGAACCGGGTATACCTTTCCAAACCATCTGAAATAATTGATATTTTTCCAATATCTTTCCGTGGAACAATTTCTGGATTACAAATATCGGCTTCCAGGACCTGTTCCTGCACATCCGTCAATTTCAACCCGCCTTTCTGGAAAATTTTAATGCCGTTGTCATAAAACGGATTGTGGGATGCGGAAATCATCACCCCTGCCCCCACCCCTTCCAGGCAGGTGCTCAGATACGCCACCCCGGGAGTGGGAATCACCCCGATCAGCCCCCCCGTAACGCCGGTCGATGCCACCCCGGCAGCCAGGGCCGCTTCCAGCATGTCCCCTGAAATCCGGGTATCTTTGCCGATCACCACCCGGTTTTGCCCCATGTTCCGGGCCATCAGACCCACGGCCCGACCGGTCCTGAGCGCGGTGTCACAGTCCATGGGAGGGACATTGGCCCGGCCCCGGATACCGTCAGTGCCAAACAATCGTGTCATACGAAAAAATCCTTGAAAAAAATCATCAGACCGTCAAGCGGTCGAGCAGAGAGGTTTCAATCTCAAGAAGCCAGCCGGAACCCAGGGTTTTGAGGTCTGACGGCAACTGCTGAATGGCGGTGATATATTCCTTGTCATATTGTGATGCCCTTTTATCCAGCCACAAAATCAGGTGTTCAGCTGAAGCGGATAGAGCCGGCAAAGTCAGAACCTGATCCATTTGCGGGCCCACCATTTCCATGGTTGTCAGGATTTGATCACGGGCCCGGGAAGGCCCCAGCGCATCACAAAATTTTTCCAGCTGACGGATCCGTTCTTTGATGCTTTGAACCAGGACTTCCTGCAGTCCCCGGATCAGTTCCCGGGACAAGACGCCATCGGTAAATACCGGTCGCACATGAACATACCAGGCATACAAAGCTGCCAGAGCGGCCATATATTTCATGTTGTGATTAAAGATCCGGGCGGCCCCGGGATGCACACCGGTTCGCCTGGGCAGAGACATCGACCGGGTGTGCCCGGCCAGAATCATCCGGTTGCACCGTTCCTCATCCTTGCGGACAATGGAACCGGCCCCGGTCAGACACCCGAATCCGATACGCACCGGGCCCACCAGCCCCCCCTGCCCCCCCAGAAAAATGGGGGCCTGATCCAGCATCACGCCCTGATGCACATTGCCCATCATGGACGGGGTGGCCTTGTCCTGGTTGGGGGTGTAATTAAAATGAACAAACGACGATCCCACCTCGGAATGATTTTTCCGGCTGGTGCCGCCGGCCATGAAACAGTCGCAGAAATTGATCAGACTGCCCAGGGTGACAAAGGGAAACAGCAGGGTCTGTTTGAGCCCCACGGTATGGGCCACACACGCCTGCTCTTCCAGGATGGTGCCGGCTCTCACATGGGCATTGGACCCGAACACATTGTCCCCCAATAACACGGCTTTTTGAAAAAATCCGCCGTTGAGCCGGACATTTTTTCCCAGCAGACAGTTTTCCAGGGTCACCGGTGCTTCATGCCCGATTCTCACCCCCGGCAGAATCAATGTGTGTTTCCCCGTTATCCTGCAACCGGGAAACACCGTGACCCCATGGCCAGAAATCCGGTCCGCATCCACATCATCGGCCACATACACTGACTCCGGGCTGGGCATGACCACGCCTTTTGCCAGCAGTTTTTTCTTGATTGCCACATCCGTCGTTTTCATGGCATTCACTATTAATCGCCCCGGCAGGTCCCTGTCAACAAATTATTGACCGTCATGCTGAAAATTTTCTTTTCAACCATTGTTTTGACACGTCTGAAAATACTGATTTACAATTTTCAGTTCGCCCGATACCATACAGATACATGGTTAGAAATATTTGTCAATCGTTCAAAGGATACCCGCTATCATGTATAATTCCGACAGTTTCAATACCCTGAAAACACACGCCGCCCGGATGAACTCTCCGGCATTTCATTTAAAACACCTGATCAAAGATCCTTTCCGCCTGGCCACTTTTTCCCTGAAAATCCCTGGTTTTTTTTATGATTTTTCCCGCCAGCGGCTGGACAATACCGTTCGACAGTCATTGACCGATCTGGCGGAGTTCACCGGTGCCGCAAATACGTTTGCCGATATGGCGACGGGCAGGCCGATCAACACCACGGAAAACCGGGCCGCACTGCATACCGCAGCCCGGGGATTTCTGGACCCGGGCCTGAAGCCGGACGACCCCCAGGTTCTTGATGACATCCAGACCGTGGCCCAAAACATCCGCAGTTTTTCCGAAGACATCCGCCACCGCCGCATCACCGGCACCCGGAAGAAACCATTTACTGATGCCGTGGTCGTGGGTATCGGCGGTTCCTACCTCGGGTGTGAATTTGTCTATAACGCCCTGAAAGCCACCCACCCATCCGGCAGCCAAAACCCGGCACCCGGAAACCGGCACCCGGAAACCAAGCATCAACACCTGAATCTCCATTTCCTGTCCAACGTGGACATTGACAATTTCGGCGAAATCACCTTCCGGATCGATCCGGAGACCTGTCTGTGGATCATTGTGTCCAAATCCTTCACCACCACGGAAACCATGGCCAACCTGGCCCAGGTTCAAGCATTTTTAAAACGGCACCACCTGAAACCCGACCATCACCTGGTGACCATTACGGCCAAGGGCAGCCCCGGAGATGATCCGTCCAACCCGGTACTGGCCAGTTTTCACATGTTCGATTTCATCGGTGGGCGCTATTCCGTGACATCCGCTGTGGGCGGAGTCCCGTTGAGCCTGGCGTTCGGGTATGATATCTTTGAGCGGTTTCTGACCGGATGTGCGCGAATGGACCGCCATGCCCTTACCGCCCCGACGGAAACCAACATCCCTCTGACCGCCGCCTTGATCAGCATCTGGAACACTCAGGTGCTGGGATACGCGGCCCAGGCCGTCATCCCCTATTCCAGCGCCCTGTCCAAACTTCCCCCCCATTTCCAGCAGATGTATATGGAAAGTATCGGCAAAGGGGTGGACAAAAAAGGCACCCCCCTGCCCTGCCCGGCCGGCAGCGTTGTTTTTGGAGAACCCGGCACCAATGCCCAGCATTCATTTTTTCAGCTGGCCCACCAGGGCCCGGCGTTTCCCGTGGAATTCATCGGGGTGCTCAGGCCGGGGTACACCGGAGATCAGACCACGTCCAAAGGGGTTTACAACCACCAGGAACTGTGGGCCAATCTCATTGCCCAGACACAGGCGCTGGCACAAGGCCGGGACCATCCGGATCCGTCCAGATCGTTTACAGGAAACCGGCCCTCCTCTTTGTTGGTGATTCCCGACCTGACCCCGGAAAGCATCGGTATGCTGCTGTCTTTTTATGAAGCCAGAACCGTGTTTGAAGGGTTTGTTCTGAACATCAATCCCTTTGACCAGTTCGGCGTGGAGCTGGGCAAAATACTGGCTTCCGGCATTCGCTCTCACATGGCGGGCCGGAACGCGGGAACCGCATCCGGGAAATCATCGCCGGATCCGGTCACTGCATTTTACCTGAACGCCTTGTTCAACGGCCAAATCGACTGACACTTCCGGATTAAAAGAACCGGTAGATGGACGCTCCCCAGGTCAGACCCGCCCCCAGTCCCACAAACAGCACCGTGTCCCCGGGATTGCCCGTCCGTTCCTGGGCCATGGCCTCGTGCAGGGCCAATGGAATGCTGGCGGCCGTGGTGTTGCCGTATTTTTCGATATTGTGAAATATTTTGGACGGATCCAGTTTCATGAACTGGCCAAACGCCTCGTTGATCCGCTTGTTGGCCTGATGCGGCACTACCAGATCAATCTCGTCCAAAGAAATCTGCGCTTTTTCCAGGGCTTCTTTGGTGACCTGGGGCAGCATTCTTACGGCTTTCTTGAAAATAGCCGGGCCGTCCATCACCGGGTAATACCGGGGATCATCCAGAGGAACTTCGGGGGGAATCCGCTGGACCAGCCGGGATGCCGGCAGTTCCGTCATCAGGGAATCCGCGTGATGACCGTCCGCATGCAAGGCCGAAGCCAGAAGCCCTGCCTTTTCGTCACTGTCGATACCTTCCAGGCAGACGGCTGCGGCCCCGTCCCCGAAAATCACGGTCACATCCCGTCCCCGGGTGGATTTGTCCAGTCCGGAGGAATGCACTTCCCCGCCTACCAGAAGGATCCGGTTGGCAAGGCCGGACTTGATATATGCGTCTGCCGTGGCAAGGCCATACAGAAATCCGGTGCACTGCTGACGGATATCCAGCACCGGGGTTTTGTCCAGGCCCAGCTTGGCGGCCATCAGGCATCCGGAACCCGGAAACATGATATCCGGACTCAATGTGGCAAAAATGATAAAATCCAGGTCCTCTGTCTGCCATCCGGCATCATCCATGGCCTTACAGGCGGCTTCGGCCCCCAGGTCGGACGCCCCGCAGTCTTCATTGATCCAGTACCGCTGCTTGATCCCGGTTCGCTGACGGATCCATTCATCCGAGGTATCCATGATTTTTTCAAGATCGTGATTGGTCACCACATGGGGTGGTACATACATGCCGGTACCGCGTATCGAGGTAATTTTCATCGGTTTTCCTTAAATTATGGTGCACCTGTCGTCATCGACCAAAACATAATTTTTCCATTTTTTGTTTGACAGGATTACAGAATTCACAATTCAGGCGTTATAATATTAATTGATTTTTAATGCAACCCGATAAAGCCCTGCGGGAACATGTGAAAAATTCTTTGACAGATATCCATATTAATTCTTTACTTCACCCGGGATTTTACATATAGAGTTTATTCATGTTGTCGCTCGGTGATTGGTTGATTCCATTCTTTAACGCACTGGGATCAATGAATCGTTAACTTTTTTCAGATTCAGGAGGTATTATGAAAAAAATCGCTGTTCTAACGATGATGGCCTTTTGCGTGGCCATGATGTTCTCTTCTCTGGCCTTTAGTGCCAGAAAAACCATTATCAAGATCGGTATCAACGCCCCGCTGACAGGAGATATCCCCAAGGTGGGCGAAGGAACCAAGTACGCGGCCCAGATGTGGCTGGAAGACATTGAGAAAGCCGGGGGCCTGGAAGTGGGCGGTAAAAAGTACGAAGTGGAACTGGTCATCGAGGACAATGAATCCAAAGCGGAATCCGCTGTCAAGGCCAACACCAAGATGATCACCCAGGATGACGTGCTGGCCATTGTGGGACCGCAATCCTCCAAACAGGCTGTGCCGGCCGGGGAAGTGGCCAACAAATACAAAACCGTGATGATCAGCCCCTGGTCCACCAACCCCAACACCACCCTGGACCGGCCCTATGTGTTTAGGGGCTGTTTCCTGGATCCGTTCCAGGGACCGGTGGTAGCCAATTTCATCACCGATGAATTCGGATTCACCAAAGCGGCAGTGCTGTATGACGTGGCATCCGACTATCCCAAAGGTTTGGCCGAAGTGTTCAAGCAGGCCTGGGAAGACAAACACGGTGAAGGCAGCGTGGTGGCCTATGAAAGTTTTACCACCAAGGACACCGACTTTTCCTCCCAGCTCACCAAAATCGTAAAATCCGGTGCCCAGGTCCTGTTCACTCCCCAGTATTACAATGAAGTGCCTTTGATCGTCAGCCAGGCCAAAAATCTGGGATGGACCGGACCGATCGTGGGCTCTGATTCCTGGGGATCGGCGGAAACCATTGAATTGTGCGGCGAAGCCTGTTACGGCCTGTTCTTTTCCTCCCATTATGCAGCCGCCGGTGCCAAAGGCGCGACCAAGGAGTTCATTGATCGATACGAAGCCACGTATGGATATATCCCTGATGACGTGGCCGCGCTGACCTGGGATGCACTGCGACTTGCCCAGCAGGCCATTCAGGATGCCGGCGAACTCACCGGACGGATCGAAAAAGACCGTGAAGCGGTCCGGAACGCCCTGGCCCAAATCAAAGATTTCGACGGTATTACCGGACAAATGACCTTCACCGAAGAAGGCGATCCCATCAAATGTGCGGTCATCGTCAGAATCAACCATCAGGGTGAATATGAATTCTACGGCTCCAGCTGCCCCTGATCTGTGACGATCCCAACCCTATAAACTGTGTTAGAACTGTTGCAGGCCCAAAAGGCCTGCAACAGTGATCCAATTCAACAGGAGTCGGTGAATGGAACCTTTGATAGAATCCTTTAATTACATTCTTCAAAACATTATCAATGCCCTGCAGCGGGGCAGTTTTTATGCCGTGATCTCCATTGGATATTCCATGGTGTACGGGGTGTTGATGCTGTTCAACTTTGCCCATGGCGATATTTTCATGGTGGGCACCTATATCGGTTTCGGCATTGCCACCGTGTTTCTGGCCACATTGACCGGACTGGTCCCGCCGCCGGTAATTTTTCTGGCTACCGTGGTGATCACCATGTTCCTGGCTTCCTGGATCGGCGTCTTTGTGGAAGTGGCCGGATATCGGCCCCTGCGCCAGGCCCCCCGGGCATCCGCCGCCATCACCGGGCTGATGATCGGCATCATTTTTGAAACCGGCATTCTGATCATGCTCGGTGCCAAACGGCTGAGCTTTCCACCGCTCATGGAAACGGTCAATTACCATATCGGCGGCATTTACATCACCAATGTCAAGGCCATGATCATCATCATCTCCCTGCTGCTCATGGTGGCCCTGCACGCCTTTATCCAGAAAACCAAATGGGGCATGGCCATGCGGGCCATGTCATACGATTTTCTGGCGGTCCCGCTCATGGGGGTATCCATCAATATCATCGCGCCGCTAACGTTTGCCGTCGGCGCAGGGCTCGCATCCGTGGCCGGCATTCTGTACGGCCAGGCATACCCCATACTGGATCCCTACATGGGGGTGCTTCTGGGATGGAAAGCGTTTGTGGCCGCCATTCTGGGAGGCCGTGGTTCCATCAAGGGGGCGGCACTGGCCGGGTACCTGCTGGGGTTTATCGAGATCTTCGTGGCCACGATATTTCCGTCCACCCTGCGGGATCTCATTGCGTATTCCATTATTTTGATCATCCTGACCTTCCGGCCCAGGGGATTTTTCGGAATGGAACACAGCACCAAGCTGCGGCTTTAATCTCTTGACCCAACACACACAGGAACGTCAAATGGGAATTGTAAAAAAATTTCGACAAATGTTTTCGACTGTCCCCATGCTGGGCTGGTTTCTGGGCTTCCTCACGGCGGTACTGATCGAATACTTCTGGGGGTATGACTATATCTCCTATTACCTGGGCCTGCCCAAGATCCCGGTATTGTTCGGCGCCCTGATCATGCTCAAAGAGCCGTTGATGATCCCCGGGGCACTGGCCTATGACCTGATCGTATACGTGATTCCGGTGCTGGCCGTGGCAAAACTGACCAGTCCCGTCACCAACCAGGGAGCCGCGCTGCTGGAAAAACTGCCCTTGTGGCTGTCGGCTGTGCTGCATCTGATATGTTTATACGCCGTCCTTCATGTATGGGCCGGTATCAACGATTATCGGGTGCTGATCGTCAAACTCTCCCTGATCTCCATCATTCTGACGGTGAGTGTCAATGTCATCAACGGGTACCAGGGGGAATTTTCCTGTTCTCACCCCGGTTTCATGGCGTTGGGGGCCTATGTATCCTCGATTCTGACCCTGATGCTGTTCACCAACGACAAAATTTTCGGTACGGCCCTGCTGCCCCCTGCCCTGGCCCCCTACTGTTTTCCGCTGGTCCTGGTCATCGGGGGGGCTGCCGCAGCCATCGGATCTTTGGCCGTGGCCATCCCGTCTTTCCGGACCCGGGGGGATTATCTGGCCATCATCTCCCTGGCATTCATGTTCATTGTCAAGTCCGCCGTTGAAAACCTGCATGTCATCGGCGGGGCCCGGGGCATGGGAGGACAGCCGGACCTGGCGCCGCTGCCCGTGATTTTCATCTGGACGATGCTGTGCATCTGGATTATTCACAACTTTGTCACTTCCATTTTCGGCAAGGCATTGAACACGGTGCGAGATGATGAGGCCGCTGCGGAATCCATGACCATCAAAACCCGGAAAACCAAAATGACGGCGTTCATGTTCGGTGCGTTCTGGGCCGGGATCGCCGGCGGGCTGTTCGCCCATGTCCTCACCTACATCAACCCGGGCATGTTCAGCATCAACCGTCTGGCCGAAATTCTGGCCATGGTGTATTTCGGCGGGCTCAACTCCATTCTGGGATCCATTGTGGGGGCGGTGAGCATCAATGTTCTGGGCGAGGCCCTGCGGCCACTTGAACTGTTCAAATGGATCATCATTCCCTTGATTCTGATTTTTGTCATGATATTCCGGCCTTATGGGCTGATCTCGTTCACGGAAATCAATACAAAAAAGCTGCTGGAAGCCAAACATAAAACCAAGCAAGGAGTGTCTCCATGATCCCGCTGCTGAGCGTTACAGACATGACCCACTATTTCGGCGGGCTCCGGGCGGTTCACGATTACAATCTGTCCATTGAACCCCGGCAGATTTTCGGGCTCATCGGCCCCAACGGTGCCGGCAAAACCACCATCTTCAACCTGATCACCGGCGTATACACCCCGTCTGAAGGGGAAATTCTGCTGGAGAACAAAAATATCAAAGGCCTTGAAACCAATGAGATCGCGGCCATGGGACTGGGCCGGACGTTCCAGAACCTGGCATTGTGGCGTCACATGAATGTCGTGGACCATATCCGCATGGCCCATTATTCCCAGCTCGATTACGGGCTGCTCGGGGCATTTTTCAATAGCAGGGCGTGCCGGGAACAGGAAAATCAGGTCATGGAAAATGTCCATCAGCTCATGGAACTGTTCAACATCGAAAAATATGCCGGCGATCTGGTAACCAGCCTGCCCTACGGGGCCCAGCGCCGGGTGGAAATGGCCAGGGCCATGGCCACCCGGCCCAAGGTATTGTTTCTGGATGAGCCCACTGCCGGCATGACCCCGGATGAACTGGTCCGGATGATCCGGATTATCCGCAAGGTGCACGAAGATTTCAAAGTGGCCATTTTTCTGATCGAACACCGCATGAAATTTGTCATGGAACTGTGTGAACACATACAGACCCTGGTGTTCGGAGAAGTGATCGCCGAAGGCCCGCCCGAAGAAATCCAGAACAATCCCCGGGTGATCGAGGCCTACCTGGGCAAGGAGGATATGACCTGATGCAGCTCAACATCCAAAACCTGAATGTCTCCTATGGCAATATCAAAGCCCTTCACGGCATCAGCTTTTCCGTGACCGCCGGTGAGATTCTCACCATCATCGGGGCCAACGGGGCCGGCAAAAGCACCACTCTGCGGGCCATTTCCCGGATGATTCCCTGTGAATCCGGGTCTGTCATGGAATTCAACGGTCAGAACATCATCAAATATTCCGCCGACAAGGTGGTATCCAAACTGGGGATCTCCCATGTTCCGGAAGTCCGGCGGATTTTCGGGAACCTGACCGTGACCGAAAATCTGAACCTGGCCTGTTTTGCCAGAAAAGACAAAGACGGCATTGAAGCGGACCGAAGATGGGTGTTTGACCTGTTCCCGCGCTTAGAAGAACGGCGGCACCAGCTGGCCGGCACCCTGTCCGGCGGTGAGCAGCAGATGCTGGCTGTGGGCCGGGCCTATATGTCGGGTCACCAGATGATGCTTCTGGACGAACCCTCCATGGGACTGGCCCCGCTGCTCATGCTGGACATGTTCGATGCGTTGAAAGAAATCAACAAGCTGGGCACCACCATTCTTCTGGTGGAACAGAACGCCCGTCTGGCATTGAAATTCGCCCAGCGGGGGTATGTCATTGAAAACGGCGCCCTGGTCCTGGAAGGCCCCACCGAAGAACTTCTGGACAATCCGGATGTCAAAAAAGCTTACCTGGGGGCCTGATTTTATCCGTCCAGCAACTGGGTGACATGCTCGATATATGTTTTCATGCGGCAGGGTTTGGACAGATGCGCCATGTAAGGGTCTTCTTCCATCAACAGTTTGATGGCCTCGATAAATTCAATGTTGCCGGATACGAACAGTACCGGCACGGAAGCATTGGTGCTTCGGATGTGGCGGTATACATCCATCCCGTTCACTGAACCCGAGAGCATATAGTCCAGACTGACCAGATCATAATGGTTTCGGTCAAACAGATCCATGGCTTTTGTGCCGTTGTCAATCACATCCACCTGATGAAGACAGGGGGGCTGGGACAGAGCCCGAAACTGGGTTTCGGAAATATCGGGTTCATCTTCCACCAGCAGTATCCGCTGGCCGGTGCGGGTCACGGTTGCGGCAATTTTTGTCTTTTCTTCGTCTGTCAGATGCTTGTCGATCACCGGAAAAAAGATCCGCACACAGGTCCACTGTCCTTGAACGGACGTAACATCAACTGTTCCTTTGTTCTGATGCACATATTTTTGTATGTTGGACATGCCGTACCCCGTGCCCTTGATACCTGGAGCGTAAGCACCGGAAACATCTCTTCCGCCCTTCAGCGTAAAGGAGGGGGTGAAAATATCTTTGATATGCACTTCAGGAATCCCGCACCCGTTATCTCTGATTTCAAAACAGATGCAGGATTCATGAACAAATGTCTGAAGAACGATTTCAGGTTCCTTTGTCTTGGAAAGCGCATGAACCGCATTTTGCAAAAGATTGACCAGCACATGCTCGATCATGCCTGGATCCGCCAAAATTTCCGGCAGATCAGAAGCATATGTTCGTTTGATCTGGATACCACCCAAATCTTTTTTCATCAAAGCCAGTGCCAGATCGATCTTTTCATTCAGTGAAAAATATTTCTGCCTGGGCGCTTGATTCTTGGCAAATGCGATCAGGTTCCGGGTCAGATACTGCCCTTTTTCTGTATGATCCAGTATTCGTTTCAAGGTGGTGCGCATGTCTGGATCATCATTGTCCATGAGCATCAACTCGATGTTGCCCATGATCACCCCGAGAATGTTGTTGAAATCATGGGCCATTTTTCCGGCCACCTGGCCGATCAAGGCCAGTTTCTGATGTTCAGCCAGCAGCTTCTGAGCTTCGATTCGGTCTTTTTCCATTTTTTTACGCCAGGAAATATCATGGATGACCACCAGCGCCCGCTGCCGTTTTCTTTCTTTATCGACGAAGTCCAGTGTTATGGCAACGGACAACTGTTTTCCCTGTTTGGTGACCAATTCATATTCAATGTTCTTTGTTTCTCT
>Ga0180429_10004130_pt1 | contig 11659 bp, 8 predicted proteins | sample SS_ome_FD_132428 | JGI IMG/M metagenome (GOLD analysis project Ga0180429, IMG submission 132428) | Hypersaline lake sediment archaeal communities from the Salton Sea, California, USA - SS_1_S_1 metaG | ecosystem: Environmental > Aquatic > Non-marine Saline and Alkaline > Hypersaline > Sediment ... | reverse complement strand
CGCTCCAGATTCCCCAGCGGATTCCCTTCGTAGACTCCTAGCTCCGCAGCCAAGCCCTCGGCATAGACTGCCCACCCTTCCCCGTGGGAGGTCGGAAGCTCGATCTGCCTGAAGAGTGGCAGGTCTAGCTCCTTCATGAGCGCAAGCTGATAGTGGTGGCCAGGTATCGCTTCGTGATGGAAGATCCCAGGCCTGGAGTAGGCGGCATATGGATTTGGAGAACTCTGGTAGAAGAAGATGCCAGGACGCGACCCGTCCAGCGCGGGTTCGGTGTAGTAGTTGTAGCCCATGCCCGCAGGTGCGGGATGCAACTCGAGCGGAATACTGGGCTTCAGGTTGAAGACTGGCCCCATCGCAGCCTCAATTTCAGCCTGAATCGCTGCGAACTCCGCCTCAAGATCTCCCGCCGCAGGCACCGATGCCTCGCGATAGGCACGATCCCACAACGCGCTAAGATCCGCTGTCCGGTCATAACCCATGGACTCGAAGATGTCTCGCATCTCCTCTTGGATTCGAGCAACCTCGTCCAACCCCATCTGGTAGATCTCATCTGGCGTCATCTGGAGGGTCATATGGTGCTCGATCGAGAATGCAAGATACTCGGAGCCGTTGGGCATGGATGTCGCGCCTCCGATCTCCGGTGCGATTTCCACGAGGGATTCCAGGGTGCCGAGCAGATCGAAGAATCCAGGGATGTAGCTGGATTGAATCGCCTCAATGGCCAGATCGGTGTAGGACTTGAGCTCTTCAGAGGAGAGCCATGCACACGACTTGAAGCGATTTCGCGTGGTCTGGTAAATCTCAGTCCCATACGGGGAAATGGCAGAAGCCTCAGCCGGCACCATGAAGAAGATGCCAAGCCAGGTCTGAATCTGCTCGATGGACCGTGTGAGCATAAACCTCGGTGGCACGATCCCCGCTTCCTTCCGGAGCAGCAACTCATCGATTACCTGATGGAGCTTCCACTCCACTTGAGACAATCTCGAGAGATAGTCTTCGAGATCTGCTTGATCGAGAAGTGGGTGTGTGGAGCCAAACAGGTCCATGAGCAGCCAATCGACGCTGTACACCGTGAACGAAGTGATCAGGTAGTCGTTTAGGCGATAACGGAGTTTCCCAAGCTCGTCCTGTAACAGCCATTCATAGAAGTCATAGGAGAGAGCATCCTGTTCGGTGAGTGATGATCGGTCGAAAAGGCGAAGTTCGGTCAGGATCTCCTGAAGCAGTGCTTCGCTCTCCTGTGCGAAGGCACTTGAGACGTCCGTGAGCCGATCGTTTCTTGTCCCAAGTTGGCTTGCCAATCCCAGAATCGTCACCCGCTCGGGATCGCGCAGCAGCCACGCATGGTACGAAGTATCAAGGAACTCGCGAAACGGGAGGCCCTGGAAATCGACTGAGGTAATCGAAGTCATGTCCTCCGAGAATCCGGGAAGTGCAAGCGCTGCGATGCACAATGCGACAGTGAGCGCGGTGAGACGTTTCATGGGATCACTCCTTCAAAGGCGTGAACTATGATAGCGGTCTAGAATGCGCGAGGCCATCTGTGCGGTCGATGGGTGTAGAATACATAGAACTTGATCATCAATCCGATAAAACCTACAATCTGCGCATGTCGACACGATCAAAAGACTATGTGAGTGATCCGTTTCCCCATCGCTGGGCCCCAAAGACTAGGATGGATCAGCTATCCAGTGTAGATCGCCCCCGAGAGAAGCTGTTGACGCGAGGGTCACATGCGCTTGCTGATGCGGAGCTGCTTGCTGTGCTTCTTGGCAGCGGAACACGGCGCAGAGGCGTGATCGAGCTGTCCTGTTCGATTCTTCGGGCGTTCCCCGAAGGTCTCGGCAACGTGAAGGCCGAGGATCTGCTGAAGGTGGAGGGAATCGGGAAAGCGAAATCCTGCCAGGTAATTGCCGCGCTCGAACTGGCGCGAAGACACCTTGAGCGACCTCGAACCCGCATTCGTGAAGCCAAGGATGCCCTCCCGTACCTGCAGGGGATTCGCGGGGAGAAGCAAGAGCACTTCGTCTGCCTCTCTTTAAACGGCGCGAATGAGGTCATTGAGTCTCGTGTTGTGACCATTGGCTTGCTGGATACCAATCAGGTGCATCCTCGTGAGGTGTTCGCAGATCCGATCGCGGATCGCGCTGCCTCCGTGCTTTGCGCGCACAATCATCCCTCCGGCACCCTGGCTGCAAGTCCAGAGGACATTGCCATGACGAAGCGGCTGGGCCAGGCAGGTGACGTGCTCGGAATTCGAGTGCTCGATCACCTCATTGTGACCAAGGACGGCTTCCTCTCGATGAAGGAGAGACGTCTCATGTAGAGACGAGTGGCGGCTGGCCAGTGGCAAGTGACGAGTGGCAAGGGATGAGGGTCTGGCCGGCCATGTATCCATGAAAGGGTCGGCTTGCACTTCGCTTGTGAGTGCGTGCCCAGCAGGGCACGTCCGAGTTTTACTGCGTCAAACATCGGGCACTTCCGCAATCGCGAAACCCCGTTCTCTAGAGGTGGCACGTTTCGAACGGCGAACAGCAAGTTGCGAGAAGAAGTTCCCGTAGGCGCTGTGCGATGCAAACCGATCCTTCGTTCTTTGCCGTCACCAGCCACCTGTCACTAGTCACCTGCGGCAGGTTGCTCCTCAACCGCCGCTGCTTGCTCCTTCAGCCGCGCCCCTTCCGCCTCAAGTCCCATGATGTGCCGGCTGGCGAGTCCTCCGAAGGCAACGATCAGGTACGCAATGCCCCCGATGAAGAACCAGATACGCATGCCGAATTGATCACTCAGTGGACCTGCAAGGAGCAGGCCGAGAGGGACCACGGCTTGCGTCGCGCTGCCCAAGAGTGCAAACACACGTCCCTGCATGTGTTCAGGCACAGATGCCTGAAGCGTAGCCATGAAAGAGCCATTGGCAATTGGCTCCATGAATCCGGTGACGAACATTGCTCCGACTGCGAGAATGATCCAGCCTTGGGGTGTCAGGCCCAGTGCGCCAATCGCTACCCCCATCACAGCGACTGCGAGCAACGCGGTGAGAATGCGCTTCTTGAACCCGCCCCAGATCGAGAGCAAGACGCCGCCGAGCAAGAAGCCGAGTGCGAATAGAAACTGCATCGTTCCAAAGACGAGGGCATCTCCATCAAGCACACGCTTCACATACATCGGGATCAATGAAAACGCAGGATTCACAACGAAGTTCATGAGTGCGAGTCCAAGGATGAGGTACAGCATACCCTTCCATCGAATCGAGAAGGCGAATCCTTCTCGCAGGTCAGACAGCACATGCGGACGCTGCTGAAGGCTTGATTCCGGCAGTTCCGGAATGCGGATTGCGAGGAGCGGGACGATCGCAAGCAAAGCGGTCGAGATATCGATCGCAAGAATCGCCTGCATCGGAACCCACTCGATGAGCAGTGCGCCAAGCATTGGGGCAAGCAACATGGCGGCTCCTCGCACAGCCTGATTCATTCCTGCAACCCGAGACAGCTGCTGCTTCGGAACCATCAGTGTGGTGGCCGCTTGCATGGCCGGCATGTGAAAGGCACCGCCTACAGCGCGTACGAACATCAGTGCGTAGACGTAGGGAATGCTGATGTTCCCTGTGGCAAACAGAAAGGCCAGTCCGAGAGTCGCAAGCGCAATGGACGCGTCGGCGACAAGCATGACGAGCCGACGATTCCATCGATCAATGAGCGCCCCGGCAAAAGGGGAAAGGAACACCATCGGTATGTAGGCCATCAATGCGGCCGTAGCTAGCACGGTCGCTGAATCAGTGTCCCGCGCCAACCACCAGACTAATGCAAACTGCACCAATCGGCTCCCGATCAGGGAAAGCGCCTGTCCGCTCCAAATCGTGAAGAAGAACGGCTTCCAACGGTTCGTGTTCCACTGCGGCATGAATGGAGACCTCCACTGATGAGTGCCTGATCTCGATGGGTCGGTTCAACTGACCCAAGGATCCAGAGCAAGCGTTTCAGGGGCGCAACAGAAAGCCGCCCCACGTGTAGAGGGGCGGCTGATATCCAAGGCGCTACGTACTACAGCAGGTCCATTGCAGCGGAAACGGAGATATCGAATGACCATCCGAGGTCTCCTGTCTCCCGAGTCAGCGCGACTTCCAGCAGGATGTCGATGCCAGCGATGTCGAAACCAACGGCAATACCGGCTGCATGACTGACGTTGATCGCCAGCGCAGGATCTGCTGGGTTTACCCGCTGCATGGCATAGTCCAGGATCAGTGTGCTCTCCGCGCTGAGTTCATACTCATAGCCAAGCGATGCATTGAGCGTGTTCTCGGTCATCAGATCGAACGGGCCAGAGTAGCTAGCATGGAACACGAGCTGGTCGTTTGGTCCCATGGCAAAGGCAGCATCCGCAGAGATTCCGACGACAATGTTCTGTGCACCGGCATAGGGATCGAGGATCTCATACCCTACGCCTGCCTGCAGCGCCCAGCCACATCGTCGTTCGTCTCCGGACATCAGGATGATCTCCTCAATGCCAAGGAGTGCGCGGGCATCGAGTTCAACGCCTGCCACACCTTCGATGAGAGCTTCAATTTCGGAAACGAGATCCTGAAGCTCCTCATACTCAGCCCATCTGCCGATCGCGCCTGCGATTGCGAGCAGGACATCGTCCGTCAGCGGGTTCGAGATTGCGTCCAGGTCTAGAAGCTCGTCCTCGATTGCGAACGATTTTGCCATAGGCGTGACATCCGAGAATCTGCCCAGTCCTGCACCCATGAGTACGTCGACGCCAGGTCGGAGCTGGCCAGTTGCCATCGAAGACTGCAGTCCGCCAAATGCGAAGAACAGCCCATCGGTGAACGGATAGTAGCGGAACGTTGCTGCGCCTTGGGCAAGCCAGCCAGTGGGCACGAACGCGTTCAGCTCTAGTTCTCCATAGGCACCAATCGTAAACCCGTAGTTGGGAGAATCGTAGAGCTGATAGTAGTCGGCTCCGAAACGTCCCGAGTTCACATCCACAACCCCAGGTGTATTCGCGTCATCGTAGTACCGATACCCAAAGGACAACCGCGCATCCGTGAGCGCGGTCTCCGGAGCACTGTAGTCACAGACTGACAATGCGTTTGCTGCGATGCCTACCAGGAACAACAACGAAAGCAGAATCCCCATCTTCTTCACCCAACATCACCCTCCTCAAGTTTCTGTGCAAGTAGTGTAGTGTTGCGACGGGGCCGTGTGAAGTGAGAAGCAGGGGGGATTCCAGGTTGGGCGGCTCGGCATGCTGGGACTAGAATGATCTAGAGAGGGGGATCTTGTGCTGCTTCCATCGCCAATCACCTGGGTAAAGAAGATTCTGGCCATCTTGAAGTCCGAATTGTCGCCGAACCAGATTGCGTTTGCGTTCGCACTCGGCAGCTTTGCCGGACTCCCGCCTCTGGGCATTCACCTCTTCATTCCCTTCACCTTAGCGTTGCTTGTGCGTTGCTCCTTCCGTTCCTTTCTGATTTCGATGGGGTTGTTCAAACTCCTCTCACTCGCACTTGCCCCCGTCTCCTATCAGATTGGTCGATGGTTATTGGACACAAGCCGCGGCCTGGACAGCTTCTGGCGCTGGTTGACACATCTACCGGTACTTGCGCCGATGGGATATGAGCGCTATCTGCTGCTCGGGAGCCTCGTGCTCGCATGGTCGTTGTTTGTGCCCCTGTTCCTGCTGATTCGCTTATTGGTCCTGCGTTATCGGGAATCGTTTGCTCAATGGGTGTCTAGCTGGGGGATTTCCAAGCGCCTCAGAGAGAAAGGCTGGGTACGCGTGGTTCGGCGGTTTGTGGCTGGAGGAGAGGCGAAGTACCTCGGTCCCGGATCTCGGAAGGGGCTCTTCCGGTTCATCCGCAGGGAAATGCTGGTTGGAATCCCCGTGCTCTATGCAATCTGCTATCTGCTCGCAGCCTTGATCGTACCCTTCTTCGCAGCGGACACGACGACTGGGGCAGCGAGCTGGGTGAGTGGTACGGAAGTTGCGATTGAGGATGCGTCCTTCAACCTGTTTTCCGGCACGCTAGGGGTCAAGTCGCTTTCAATTCAGGATCCGAACAAGCAGGATGAGAACCTTATCGAGATCCCGGAAGTTTCCCTCAACCTCGGACTTCTACCACTGCTGTCAGGCAGAGTCGTCTTTGACCGTGTGGCCATTGCGGACATCAGTCTGCATGTGAAGCGCGAACCGGACGGCACATTGAATGTCGACAATGTGACCACGGGCTGGGACGCCTCGGGATACGTGGAGTGGGCTGCGCGGTATGCTGATCGCGTCGACTGGCTTGGGCTGCTACGGAATCTGCTGCGTTATCTCTCGGAGTGGCATCCGCCCCCGCGACGTGAGGATCCGACCGCGCAGTTTGCAGGGCAACGGTCGTTCCCGGACATCGAACCTCCGTTCGCGATTCGTAGCATCGAGATTGGCCGTGTCCTGATCTCTCTTGAGGACTCGCGAACTACATCAAGCAGTGGCCTGCTACCGCCACTCACGTTGCTTGAAGTTGAGATCTCGAACTACGCCTACCCGGGCACTCTGAACCCAAGTCCGATGGCCCTCGCGCTGAGAGGACGGTTCGGAGACGATCCGACCTCGGGATTCCAGCTGTCAGCAACATTCCAGCGAAAGATGGAACAACTCATCGCGACCTATGCTGTTGAGGCAACCCGTATCGACCTGGTTCCCATTGCCGCACTCTACGAAACGACACTTCCTGTGCGAATAGAATCCGGTTTGGCGACGTTGACAGGTCAGATCCGCGTTCAGGGTGATGCAGTGGATGGAGAAGTGTCGTTTCTGTTGGAGGAGCTTCAGCTTGAGGCCCATGCGCAGCGTCCCCTATTCAATCTCTCTGTCGCCACATCGGATCAAGTCATCGAGGGGATCAATCGGTATGCACGAACGGCGCCCATCGTCTTCAATGCAAACGTGGGTGGCACCTCCCACGCGCCCTCACTCGCGTGGGAAGCAGCCTTGCTGGAGATTGCGCGCGAAGGCCTCTTGATGCTTGGGCGAAGCGAGCTAGACGGCATCATCTCTCAACTTGGCGATCGCGTGGGAGAACTTGGCTTGGACGTCTCTGGACTAGACCCCCGCTTTGCTGAGATCGAGCAGCATGCGCAATCCGCCGCGCAGTCCGCGATGGAGGATGCTTCATCCGGGATTCTTGAGGAACTCGCAACGAGTCTGTTGGGCACAGACAAGGCTGTGCAGACGGAGTCTTCGCCTTCAGCTGCACCCTCGATTCTCGATCGTCTCTTCCAGACGCTGGAGCGGAAAGACGAAACTGACACGAACTCCCCCTAGGATTCGACCACACGCTTGGAGGCATCATGACATCAACGCACAGGGTCTCTCTCGTCAAAGCTACGGATCGTTCTGTCGGAATCCGCAACGCGCTGGATCTACTTGGCGGGTTCGAACAGACCGTTTCGGGCAAGCAGGTCGTGTTGAAGCCGAACTTCAACTCTGCGGATCCGTTTCCTGCTGCAACACACAATGCGACCGCAGAAGAGCTCATTCGCGCTCTGCAACAGGCAGGAGCCAGCGACATCACGGTTGCTGAGCGAAGCGGGATTGCTTGGAACAGTCACGAAGTTGCTGAGCAGAAGGGACTCGGAGAGCTGTTCTCAGCGCTCGGGGTGACGCACGTCATTCTAGATGACCTCTCTTCGGACGAGTGGGTCACTGTCCCTCTGGAGGGCGGGCACTGGGCACGAGGCATTGAGATCCCTCGTCTCGTCTTGGATGCCGAAGTCGTGGTGATGACCTGCTGCCTAAAGACACATGCCTATGGTGGGCACTTCACGATGAGTCTCAAGAACGGGGTCGGGCTGGTGCCACTGAAGTCACTGACGGACGACTACGACTTTATGGGAGAACTTCACAGTTCGCCGCACCAGCGTGCAATGATTGCGGAAATCAATACGGCATTCCGGACCGATCTGGTGTTGCTTGACGCGATGTCGGCCTTCATTACTGGGGGTCCGTTCGAAGGAGACGTCGTGCATCCCGGCATGATTCTTGCATCCACGGATCGCGTGGCAATCGATGCTGTTGGCGTTGCGATTCTTCGTATGTATGAGACAACCGAAGAAGTCCGCCGAGGGGCGGTGTTCGAACAGGATCAACTGCGTCGGGCAGCAGAGCTAGGCTTGGGCGCGCGCTCGGCTAAGGACATCGAGCTTGTGGCTGCTGACGATGCAGTAAGCCAGGAGGCGCTACGGTCGATCCGCCGGATCCTGGAGCAGAACTGAGCTTCTCCCCTCTACGTGCGACAAGGCCGGGACTTCCTTCCATGCAAATTGCAGTCCCTTGACATCTAGATGGAAGGTGGTATACTACTCCTCTCCACACGCACATCTGCGTGTGTCTTGTCGTCGGGAACGTCTTCACATCGGTCGGAAATCGTCGTAGGGTTCGGATTCGAGGGAACGTCTTTCATCCGGGGGAAGCGGAAGTGCTCGCTTCCATATCACATCTTCAGCTCGTCGAGTGAACCATTGGCAGCGGGTTCGTTACCTATAGGTGAACGATCCTGAGACGGCTTCGCTGTGCGCAGGCGGATCCATCACAGGCTCGCGGTCAACGGGAGACTGATGGTCCGGAACTAAAGGAGGATCCAATGGAAGTGACATCGATCAGGTCATGCCCTTCCATTCGGAAGGGATCGGCTACGAAAACGTCGGGTGGCTGCTTTCGAGCTTCAACTCCGCAAAGGAGGATCCATGTTTGATCTACATAATGCACAAGAAATCGCGAGGCAGCGCTACGAGAAGGCGCTCTCGCAAATGACACTAACCCAAGAAACGAATCGAGGTGTCCTGCAGCAGCGAACACGCATCGAGCTGCAGCGACTCGTTGAGCAAGGCATTCGCCGAGGGATCAGCCTCGGTGACCTAAAGCACGACATGATCGTTGCGCTTCGTCAAGCGAAGAGCAACTAGTCCAGCACAGGGGCCGACATCCGTCGGCCCCTTCCTCTTTCTGCCTATTCTTGTACTCTTGCCCATCCCCTCTTGGAGTCGTATGCTTGGCTATCCATATTGAAGATGGATTGGTGGGGGGATCGGGTGGCGCACGCCATGGAGCAAGTCTCGCTCACAGTCCACAAGGGGAGAGTCGCATGAAGGTTCTTGTCACTGGGCTATTCGAGATGGCTGCATTGCATGCCATCCGCCGCTTCGGGCAACTGGGCTATGAAGTCCATGTTGCTGAAGGTCATCGATTGGCGTTCTCTGGATTCTCGAAGTACGTCAAGAAACGAATCCGGGTTCCGAACATGCGCTACCATCCGGAGGAGTACACTGAGGCAATCGTCGCGCTGCTCGAAACCGGGGAGTACGATTACTACTTCCCCTCCTACGAGGAGATCATTCCCATCAGTAAGCACCGGGATCGTGTAGTGGCAGCGACCCAGAGTGTGGTTCCCACAACTGATGTGCTGATGACGTTGCACGACAAGCGACGTCTTGAAGCGATGGCGCACGAGATTGGGATCGATTCCCCAAAGACCTACTATCCAGAGTCCTCCGAGCATGCCCGTGAGATCATGGCAGAGGTGGAGTTGCCGGTCGTGATCAAGATGCGAAAGACGTCAGGGGCTGCCGGTTTCCGGAAGATCTACAAGCGAGAGGGCTTCGAGAAGGCCTATTTCGAAGTCGTTCGCATCAACAAGCTTGCTGAGAACGATCTGCCCATTATCCAGCAATTGGTGGAAGGTCCGACGACCTGCACGCTTCATCTGTGCAATCAGGGCCAGGTGCTCGGAGAAGTGATGTATCAAGGCATTCGAACGATGCCGCGCTCCGGTGGAACGACCGTGTTCCGCGAGAGTATCGAGGATCCGGCATGTGTCGAAGCAGCTGCAAAGATCGTTAAGCACCTCAATTTCTCTGGCCTTTGTGGCTTTGACTTCATCCTTGACGAAGTCACCGGCAGGCCCTTCTTGGTTGATGGGAACTGTCGCATTACACCTGCGGTTACGATGGCCTATCACGGCGGCGTTGACCTCGTGGAAGCCTGGCTCGGTGTGGCCAATGGTGGAGAGTCCCCAGTCATGGCCCCTGCGAAGATTGGCGTGCGCACGAAGATGCAGTTTGCGGACTTCGTCTGGCTGCTAGAGAGCTACTTCGGCAGCTTCAAGGACTGGCGCGGAGAGCGCAAGCTTCGCAAGCAGTGGTGGCACGAGAAGAACTTCCATTACGACATTCACGATCGAAAAGACCCGATGCCCAACGTGATGATCTGGTTCTACATCGTGACCAACTGCTGGAAGCTGATCTTCACAGATTTTGACTCCGCACAGCTGTTCATCTTCCACAACCAGTACGTAGGGGACTAGCCGTCCTCCTGCGATTGGCTCCAAAGAACGATGGCGCCGCGATCCAGGAGTACCTGGAGCGCGGCGCTTGCTGTTGTATCAATCTCCCAATCAATCGGGACTCCGCGAAGATCGATCTCGTCCCCAGCTCCGAGCTCCTGGTTCTCAAGCAGCGGACCGAGGTCTTGCACCTGTGTAAAGGAGAGTCCCAGGATCTCTAGTTTGGGCATGTCCTTGATAACTGAGAGATCCGCAACCGCTGTCTGATCGAGCCAGAGTTCCTCTAATTCGGTGAGGGCAGCAAGGGGAGAGATTCCGTCGATGCGATTGCCCCAAAGACTCAATCTCTGTAGCCGAACAAGCGCACGCAGCGGGGTGAGATCCTCAATACGGTTCCCCCCAAGGCCGAGTCCTTCAAGTTGCGTCAGTTTCGCAAGGGGCGAGATGTCCTCGATGGTATTGCCCCCGAGGCTCAGCTTCTTCAGTCGGGTCATCTGGACGACGAAATCTAGCCTCGATATCCCGGTGTTTGGCAAGCCGAGCCATTCCAGATGAACCAGACTGCGCAGGTGCTCGGGGTTCCGTACTGGATTGCCTCCAAGCCCGAGCTCCCGAAGCTGAGTCAACCCAGCCAGCGGCTGAACGTCTTCAATCCCCGAATTCCAGAGGCCAAGCCACTGCAGATTCACAAGTTGCTCGAACGGAGATGCGTCCTCTATGAAATTGAAGTCCAGATCCAAGTGGACGAGCCGAACGAGCATAGACAGAGGCTCCGCATCTGTGATCAGATTGCCGCGCAGGATTAGCGTATCCAGCCGCTGGAGCGAGCGTAGTGGTTCGAGAATGGCGATGCGATTGTCTGAGAGGTCGAGGGTCGAGAGCCTGCGGAAGGCATCGATTCCGGCTAGATCTGTGATGTCACGGTCTGGCGCGATGAGCGTTTGCAGTCTGAGGGTGTCGAAGAGCCGTAGGGCGCGGTGTTCGACGGCCAATGCCTCCCGAATTGCAGCTTCGAGGTTCGCATCGCTCAGCCCAACCGGCTGAAACAGGACCCACGCGGACACCGCGAGGAGTCCCAGGACAAGCAACGATGCACCCCACCTGTATCGACTCCCTCTCTCCATGTTGGAAGTGTACTGCGGAATGTGCGCAAGGTTGAGACCTCAGGCAGAGCAAGGCGGGTAGCCGAAGCCACCCGCCGTTTTGGAGACTGCTCGGAGGTCTAGCCTCCGATCTCGATTTGATACTGAATGCTGCGGCCGTCGTCAGATCCAAGGAAGACGTCATAGACTCCCGGTTCCCAGCCCGCTGTATCCAGTTCGAATGTGTAGGAGG
>Ga0180429_10004129_pt1 | contig 11659 bp, 11 predicted proteins | sample SS_ome_FD_132428 | JGI IMG/M metagenome (GOLD analysis project Ga0180429, IMG submission 132428) | Hypersaline lake sediment archaeal communities from the Salton Sea, California, USA - SS_1_S_1 metaG | ecosystem: Environmental > Aquatic > Non-marine Saline and Alkaline > Hypersaline > Sediment ... | reverse complement strand
GGTGACCGTGACCACGGCCCGCCCGGGCCGCTCGCCCGCGGGCGTCGTGGCGAGCCGCGGGTCGGCGATCGACACGATCTCGGTCAGGTGGCGGGTCTTGAGCTTGGCGGCCATGGGGCTCCTCCTCGGCGGGTCAGCGGTGGCGGTCGGATGCGGCGCCGCTGGCGTCGCGCGCCATCAGGGCCTCGTGGACGAGTAGGGCGGCGGCGACGGCGGCGTTGAGCGAGGGGGTGCGCCCGCGCAGGGGCAGGGCGACCAGTTCGTCGCAGGCGGCGCGCACGATGCGCCGCATGCCCTCGCCCTCCGAGCCGATCACCAGCGCGACGTCGCGGTCCCAGTCGAGCTCGCGCGGTCCGCGACCGCCGTTTGCCGCCGCGCCGTACACCCAAACCGCGCGCTCTTTGATCTCGGCGAGGTAACGAGGCAGGTTGGTCACCTGCACCAGCGGCAGGTGGGCGGTGGCGCCGGCGGAGGTCTTGGCGACCACGGGCGACAGCGGCGCGCTGCGGCGCGCCTCGGTCACGACGCCGTGGGCGCCGAGCGCCTCGGCGCTGCGAACGATCGCACCGTAGTTGCGCGGATCGGTGACGTGATCGAGGCACACGAGCAGCAGCCGTTCGCCGCGCCGCCGGGCCAGCTCGAAGGGCGCCTCGGGCTCGGCAAACGCGAGTTCGGCGATCTCGGCGGCCACGCCCTGGTGGTGGGTCGTGCGCAGCGCCTGGTCGAGCTCGATCCGCGGCAGGTCCTCGCTCGGGACGCCGGCGCGCTGGGCCTCGCGCACGAACTCCGCGCGGGTGCCGCGCTCGATGCCGTTCGCCAGGAAGAGGCGACGCACCTGACGCTCGCGCAGCGCCGTCAGGACGGCTTGGCGGCCGAAGATGAGCATGACCGAGTCTACGCTCGACGGCCGTCCGTCGACTCGCGCCGGGCCGGCTCGAGTCGACGGGACGCGAGGGCCGCACGCGCCGCCTGGGCGTCGAGGGCGAGTTGGGCCTGCAGGGCGTCGAGGCCGTCGAAACGCCGGGGCGCCCGCAGGTGCTCGAGCAGGTGGACGGTCACGCGGCGGTCGTAGAGGTCGAGGTTGGTGCCGAACAGATGGGCCTCGAGCGCGGGCGCGCCGTCGGGGAAGGTCGGGCGGGGACCGACGTTGGCCACGCCGTCGAAGCGGCCCGCGGGCGTGTCGACGACGACGGCGAACACGCCGATCGGCAGCGCCTTGCGCGCGTCGGTGCCCACGTTGAGCGTCGGGAAGCCGATCGTCCGGCCGCGCTGGTCGCCGTGCATGACGAGCCCGGTGACCCGGTAGGGGAGCCCGAGCAGCTGCTCGGCGCGCGCGACGTCTGCGGCGCCGAGCGCCTCCCGGATGAGGCTCGACTTCGTCACCTCGCCCGCCGTCAGCTCCAGCGGGACCACCTCGATGTGCGGCAGCGTCGCGCGCAGCAGGTCGAGGCCGCCTGACCGCGCGCGGCCGAAGCGGAAGTCCTCGCCGATGACCACGACCGCGGGCCCCGTGGCGGCGACGGCGTCCGCGAAGGCCTCGGGCGAGGTGGCCGCGAAGGCGCGGTCGAACGGGATCACCACGACTTCGGTCGCCCCGGCCTCGGTGAGCAGCGCCGCCTTCTCGGCCTCGCTGGTGAGGAAGCGGGCGTCGCCGAAGAGCACTTTGGCGGGGGGGAAGAAGGAGACGGCGACGAGCGCGACGCCGAGCTCGTCGGCGCGCTCGCGGGCGCGCGTCAGCAGCGCGCGGTGCCCGAGGTGGACGCCGTCGAAGTTGCCGAGGGCGATCACCGTCCCGCGGTGCTCGATCCCTGCGAGGGCGCGGTGGAGCACGACGTCCTGGTCGTCGACGGGCGGGGGCGGCAGGGGGCGGGGCGCGCGCGCGCCGGGCGGATCACCGGCGGCCGGCTCGGCGGTCATCGCGGCCGGGCCCCGGGTGCCGCGCGCCCGTCGCGTGCAGCCCGCGCGTGCCGCAGGCCCAGCAGCGTCACCATGCTGGTGACGAGCGCCCCCGTCGCCGCGGCCTGCCAGGCGGCGTCCAGGTCGAGCCACGCCACCTCGAGCTCCTCTCCGTCGTCCGGACGCCCGGGCGCGGGCCGCAGGTGCGTGGCCTCGAAGAGGTGCACGCGCTCGTCGGTGAAGCCGGGGCTGACGTAGCCCACGGCCAGGAGTTCCAGGTCGGCCGCCAGCTGCGCCTCCTCGGCGAGCTCACGTGTGGCGGCCGCCTCCGGCGTCTCGCCGGGATCGATGAGGCCCGCGGGGAGCTCCCAGGTCGACCCCGCGACCGCGGGCCGCCGCTGGCGCACGCCGAGCACGCGACCACGCTCGTCGACCGCCAGGACCGCGACCGCCGGCGCGTGGCGCACCACCTCCCAGCGTTCGTCGAGGATCTCGAGCTCCACGATCCGGCCACGGAAGACGCGGCGCACCTCAGGGGTCGGCGCCTCGTTCCCGCTCATGGTCGGCTCAGCGGTCGGTCTCGGGGTTGTAACGCAGGAACGCCGGGATGTCGTAGTTCGACGGGTCGTACGTGCGCGCGCTCGCGGCCGCCCGCATCGTGCCCGGCCGCAGCACCTTGGTCCCCTGCTGTTGGTCGAAGCCCGCAGCGATGACGGTGACGCGGACCTCGTCCGCGGCGTCCTCGTCGTAGGTGACGCCGAACAGCACGTTCGGGTCGTCGACCTCGGTCGCCTCGCTGATCTTCTCGACGATCTCGTGGGCGTCGAACAGCGTCAGGTCCTCGCTGCCCGTGATGTTGATGAGCAGCTGCTGCGCGCCCTGCACGCCGCGCTCGAGCAGCGGCGAGTGGGTCGCGCTGTGGGCGGCCTCCTCGGAGAGGTTCTCGCCGCGCCCCGCGCCGATGCCCATGAGCACGGTGCCGGCGCCGGAGAGCAGCGCCTTGACGTCGGCGAAGTCGACATTGATCAGACCGGGCACGTTGATGACGTCGGAGATGCCGCGCACCCCGTGGTAGAGCACCCGATCGGCGACGCGGAAGGCGTCGGAGAGCTTGACCTTGCGGTCGAGCGCCGTCATGAGCCGCTGGTTCTCGACGACGATCAGCGCGTCGACCTTGTCCTGCAGGCGCCGCAGCCCCTCTTCGGCCTGGCGCATGCGCTTGGGGCCCTCCATGAGGAACGGTTTGGTCACGACGGCGATCGTCAGCGCGCCCAGTTCGCGGGCGACTTCGGCGACGATCGGCGAAGCGCCCGTTCCCGTGCCGCCGCCCATGCCGGCCGTCAGGAAGACGAGGTCGGAGCCGTGCAGTGCCTCGGAGATGCGGTCGCGGTCCTCGAGAGCCGCCTGCTCGCCCACCTCCGGGTTGGCGCCCGCGCCGAGGCCCTTGGTGAGGTGGTCGCCCATCTGGATGCGCGTCTCGGCGAGGCTGGTCGCGAGCACCTGCGCGTCGGTGTTGGCGGCGACGAACTCGACGCCGCGCAGGCCCGTCTCGATCATGCGGTTGACGGCGTTGTTGCCAGCACCACCGAGACCGATGACGCGGATGACGGCGTTCTCGTTCTGGCTCATGCACCACTCCTCACGGGCTGCGGACGCTTCGCGGGGTCCACGCGCCACGACATCAGAAGAAATCCTTCAGCACCCGGCGCAGGCCGGAGAACAGACCGGCGCCGTTGCGCCCGTCGCGACGGCCGGCGGCGGCGAGCGGCGCCGAACCGTGCAGCATGCCGTAGCGCACCAGTCCCACGGCGGTGGCGTGGGCGGGGCTGGCGACGACGTCGACCAGGCCCGACACGCCCTCGGGCTTGCCGATCCTCACGGGCAGACGGAAGCGTTCGGTGGCCACCTGATCGAGCCCGGGCATGAGCGAGGCGCCGCCGGTGACGACGACGTTGCCGGCCAGCAGCTCGAGGGCACCCATGCGCTGCTCGATGTTGGAGCGCACCAGATCGAGGATCTCGACCACCCGCGGGCGGATGACCTGGGCCAGCTCGAAGGTGCTGATCGACGCGGTGTACGAGGGGTTGGCCACCTCGAGCACGACGTCGCGATCGGCGAGCTCCGGCAGCGCCACGCCGTAGCGCTTCTTCACGCGCTCCGCCTCGTCCGGCGGGATGCGCAGCAACTGGCTGATGTCCTGCGTCACGTGGTCGCCGCCGAGCGGGATGACGGCGGAGTGCGCCAGCGTCCCGCGGCGGAACACGCCGACGTCGGTCGTGCCGCCCCCGATGTCGATGAGCACGGTGGTGACGTCGCGCTCGCCGCGGTTGAGCACGGAGAGCCCCGACGCCAGCGCCTGGACCACGAGCCCGTCGACGCCGGCCCCGGCGTCCTCGGCGCAGCGGCGCAGGTTGGCCAGCGGCCCCTGCGCGCCGGCGACCAGGTGGACGTCGACCTCGAGCCGGACGCCGGACATGCCGATCGGGTCCTTGATACCGTCGTTGCCGTCGACCACGTACTCCTGGGGAATCACGTGGAGGATCTCCATGTTGGCCTCGAGCGGTACCGCCTGCGCGTTCTCGATGCAGCGGTCGACGTCGCTGCGGGTGATGTCCATCCCGCGGCGAATCGCGGCCATGCCGTGGCTGGTCAGGGCCTTGAGGTGGCTGCCCGCCACGCCGACCCAGGCCGAGTGCACCTCGACGCCGGCCACCCGTTGCGCGGCCTGGATCGACTGCCGGACGGAGGTGATCGTGCGCTCCAGGTTGACGACGACCCCCTTGCGCAGGCCGTCGCTCGGGACCGTGCCCTCGCCGATGATGTCGAGAACGCCGTCGCCGGCGACCTCACCGATGACCGTGCAGATCTTGGTGGTGCCGATGTCGAGGCCGACGATGATGCGTTCGTCCGTCATGGTGCGCTGCTCACTCCCCAGGGGTAGACCGCCACGCGGCTCCCACGTTGGCTCTCGAAAGCCGACCATTGCGTCCGAAGGGCGTCCACGCTCGGCGTGAAGAGCTCCACGTTCGCGAGCACGACCTCGAAGCCTTCCGGCCCGTACGTTATCACCCTCACCCCGCGACCGGCCAACATGCCGACGAGCTCCAGCGCCTCAGCGATGCGCGGTGTGCCCCAGCCCGTCACCGTCGGAAGGCCCTCGAGGCGCGCGGGATCGGCGCCCGGCAGGGCCGTGCCGTCCGCCGCCCACGCGCGGTCACCGTCGCGGATCACCGGCCCGCGCTCCACGATCGCGATGGCGACGGCGTCGGGCCAGAGGCGCGTGACGCGCGCCTGCAGCACCCACGGCTCGTCGGCCAGCCCGTGGACACCGAAGCGCGTGACCCACAGCAGCGGATCGCCCGGCGCGACGTTCGCGAGACGCATGACCTCGGCGCGCGAGAGGTGCGCGTGGCCGACGACCTCGACGCGTTCGATCGCGGGCCAGAAGCGGGTCACGACCAGCAGCGCCACCAGCAGCACGCTCAACGCAATCCAGAAGGCACGCACCGCGTTCAGCCTGCGTCCATCGGGGGCCGTGCGCCGGCGTGTCCGCCGTCCCAGCCGCGGGCGGCCCCCTCACCGCCCGCTAGGCCCCAGCGGCGCCACTCGACCTCCAGTGCCACGCCGACGGCCGTGCGCACGCGCTCGAGCAGCAGGGCGACGTCCGCCGCGGTCGCGTGCCCCAGGTTGACGACGAAGTTGGCGTGTTCGTGGGCGATCATCGCCCCGCCGACGCGGAGCCCCTTGAGGCCAGCGGCGTCGATCAGGCGGCCCGCGGCGTCGCCCGGCGGGTTCTTGAACGCGCAACCGGCGGAGCGCGCTTTCGGCTGTCCGCGGCGCGCCGCGTCGACGGCCTCCTCGGCCCGCGCCACGCGTTCGGGGGTGGACGGCGTCAGGCGCAGGCGGGCGCGCAGGATCACGGCGCCTGGCGGCAGGGCGGAGCGGCGGTAACCGAGCCCGAGATCGGCGGCGGGGACGCGTTCGACGCGGCCGTCGAGCATGAGGTCGACCTCACGCAGCGTGTCGCCGATCTCGCCGAAGCGGGTGCCGGCGTTCATGGCGATGGCCCCGCCGAGCTGCGCCGGGATGCCGAGCACGCCCTCGAGGCCGGAGAGGCCGAGTTGCCGGGCGCGCCGCACCAGTCCCGGGAGCGGCGCCGCGGCACCGAGCCAGGCGTCGCCGGTCGCGTCGAGGACTCGGGTGCCCGCGTATCCGCGCCCGAGGCGCACGACCCGCTCGGGCACGCCGCCGTCGCCGACGAGCAGGTTGGAGCCCCCGCCCAGGACCCGGAAGTCGGCACGGGTGGCGTCCCGCACGTGGACGTCGGCCTCGCAGGTCCAGACCTCCGCCTCGCCGCCGACCCTGAGGGTGGTCAGCGAGGCGAGCGCGAGGCGTGTCACCGTGGCGTCGGCGCGCAGGGCATCAGCCTCCGGCATCGGTCCCCTCCAGGGACGCGCCGGTGGCGAGTGCCCGCGCGACGCGCCAGACGTCGCCGGCGCCGAGGGTGAGCACGAGGTCGCCGTCGCGCAACGTCGCCCGCAGGTGGGCGACCGCGCTCGTCAGCGTATGGCGGTCCGCGGCGGTGCCCGCGGCGCGCACGCGCTCGACGATGCGGTCGACGTCGACGCCGGTGATGGGCGCCTCGCCGGCCGCATAGACGTCGAGCACCAGCACCTCGTCGGCCAGGGCGGCGGCGTCCGCGAGCGCCGGCCACAGGCGCGCCGTCCGGACCCAGCGGTGCGGCTGCAGCACGGCGCGCACGCGGCGGCCGCTGGCCCGGGCGGCCGTGAGGGTGGCGTGCACCTCGGTGGGGTGGTGGGCGTAGTCGTCGACGATCTCGGCGCCGCCCGTCCGCCCCCACACCTGCCAGCGACGGCCGACGCCGGCGAAGTGCTCCAAGGCCGGCGCCAGGGCGACCGCGTCGAGGCCGACGCGGTCGACGGCGGTCAGCGCGGCGGCGGCGTTGAGCACGTTGTGTCGACCGGGCACGCGGAGTTCGACCTCGGCGCGACGGCCCCCGGCGAACGCGAGCGCGAAGCGGGCACCGCCGGCCGTCAGGGCCAGGTCCTCGATGCGGGCGTCGGCGTCGGGGGCCAGCCCGTAGCGTGTCGCTCGCGGGTGGTCGCCGAGCAGCTCGTCGAGGCCGGGCCAATCGGCGCAGTACACCAGCTGCGGCGCACCGAGCGCAAAGGTCCGGGCGGCGGCCTGCAGGTCGGCGAGGCTGGCGTGGTAATTGCGGCGCTCGTCGAACTCGCCGGCGACGTGGTCGTCCTCGAGGTTGGTCACCACGGCGACGGCCGCTCGCAGCTCGGCGAAGCCGGGGTCGGACTCGTCGACCTCGGCCGCCAGGTGGGGTCCGGCGCCGTGGCGCATGTTGCCGACGAGCCCCGGTAGCGACGCGCCCAACTGGATCGAGGGATCGACCCCGGCGGCCAGCAGCAGCGTCGCGACCATGCCGGTGGTGCTGCTCTTGCCGTGCGTGCCGGTGACGCCGATCGTGGAACGGCGCGCGAACAGGTCGCCCAGCAGGCCGATGCGCGGGCGCACGGTCACGCCGCGCTGCAAGGCGCGCAGCACCTCCGGGTGGTCGCGCGGCACGGCCATCGTCGTCACCAGGAGGTCGACGTCGTGCTCCACGTGGGCGGGATCGTGGCCGACGGCGACGGGGATGCCGTCGGCGCGCAGGGCCGCCTGGGCGGGTCCGTCGGCCGCGTCACAGCCGCTGACGGCGAAGCCCTCGGCGCGGTACCAGCGGGCGAGGCCCTGCATGCTGACGCCGCCGATGCCCATGAAGTGGACGCGCTGGGCGGCGGTGGCGTGGTCGTCGGTCTCGTTCATCGGGGGACGCTCCTGGGGTCGGGGTCGGGGGTCGCGGGGGATCGGTCGCGCTCGAGCGGTTCGTCACGCGCGGGCGGGTCGTGGCCCGGCGGCGACCGCCGCGCTAGCGGCGACCGCCGCGCTAGCGGCGACAGGGCCTCGAGCAGGCGCTCGGCGCCGTGCTCGGGGCTGCGGGCGCGGGCCGCCTCGGCGGCGCGCGCCCGCCGGGCGGGCTCGAGCAGGGCGCGCCAGGCGCGCTCCAGGGCGTCTGGATCGCCCTGCGGCGCCCACAGGCCGGCGCCGTCGCCGGCGAGGGCTTCCGCGTTGTGCCGCTGGTGGTCCTCGGATGCGGTCGGCAACGGGACCACCACGAGGGGCACGCCGTGGTACGCCGCGTCGGCCAGGGTACCGAAGCCACCGCGGGTGATGGCCAGGTCGGCGGCGGAGAAGGCCGTCGCGGCGTCGACGAAGCCCGTCAGGAGCGTCCGCGGCCGAGCACCCCAGCGCTCTCGGGTCGCCTCGAGCCAGCGCTCGCCGGTCTGCTGCAGGAGCCACAGGTCGGGGTGGTCCGCCTGCACCCGCGCGGCGACGGTCGGCACGGCGTCGTTGAGGTAGAGCGATCCCTGCGATCCGCCCAGAACCAGCGTCAGCGTCGCGTCACGCGGGACGCCGAGCGCCGCCCGGGCCTCGTCGCGGGGCACGCTCCGTCCGCGCACGGGGAGTGGGACGACGGCCGTGCGGGCACGCGGCAGCCGCGCTCCGGTGACGGCCTGCGTGAGCACCACGAGGCGGGCGCCGCGGGCGAACGCGCGCGTCACCAGGCCGGGCACCGCGTTCGTCTCGTGCAGCGCGAAGGGCGTGCGGGTGAGCGCCGCCGCCGCGACGCCGGGGAGGCTGCCGAAGCCGCCGAAGCCGACGAGCAGGTCGGGCCGGGCGCGGCGCAGCAGGGTCGTCGCCTGCCCGATGCCCTGCAGGGCGCGCGCGAGGGCGGCGGGGGAGGGGCGCTCGCGGTCGAGCTTGCCGACCGCGACGCCGCGGAACGCCACGCCCGCCTCGTGCGCCCAGCGTGCCTCGGGGCCGTCGGCGCCGCCGAGCAGGGTGACGGACCAGCCGGCGGCACCCGCCTCGGACGCCAGCGCCAGGGCGGGGAAGACGTGCCCGCCGGTGCCGCCGGTGGCGAGCCACAGGGCGGGGGCGGCGGGCGGCGTCACAGGGGCGCTCCCTGGGCCCGCGCCTCGCGGAACGCGGCGTGCACGAAGCCGAGCGCGACGGCCACCGACAGGGTCGAGTTGAGGCCGAAGCTGACGAGCGGTAGCGGCACGCCGGTGACGGGCAGCAGGCCCGCGGCGACCAGCAGGTTCAGGGAGGCCTGCCCACCGACGTAGAGGCCGGCCCCGGCCGCCAGCAGCGCGCCCGGCCCACGCGCGGCGGCGGCGATGCGGAAGACGCGGCCGACGAGCAGCACGAACGCGATGACCAGCACCGAGATGCCGACGAGGCCGAGGCTCTGGCCCACGGCCACGGCCACCATGTCGGGGTCGGCCTCCGGCACCCGCACCGGTCGTCCGGGACCGATCCCGAGGACGCCGGCGGCCTGCAGGGCGGCGCGGGCGCGGTCGGCCTGGTAGCCGGCACCGAGCACGTCCGCCTCGCCGCGCAGCATGTCGCGGAAACCGAGCAGGCGGTCGCCCAGGTAGCCGAACTGGGCGAGGTAGGGGGCGCCCACGACGACCGCGATGACCGCGGCCGCGGTGCCGATGGCGAGCAGGCGTTGCAGGCTGGTGCCGGCGGCGACCATGATCGCGAAGGCGAGCGCGAAGAGGAACAGGGCGGTGGAGACGTTGGGCTGCGCGACGATGAGGCCAGCCGCGACCCCCACGACGAGCATGGGGCGCCAGATGTGCCAGTCGCCGAGGTGGTTGTGGAAGAACGCCGCGAGGTAGGCGATGACCGCGACCTTCATCAGCTCGGACGGCTGCAGCGTCACCGGGCCCACCGCCAGCCAGCGGCGCGCCTGCAGGCCCTCGGGCGACACGCCGGCGGCGAGCACCCAGACGAGCAGCCCCAGCGTCGCGACGTACGCCAGCGGCGCCAGCTTGACCACGATCCGGCTCGGGATCCGACCCACGAGCAGCACGATGGCCACGCCACCCACGGCGCGCAGCGCTTGCTCGAGGGCCGCCTCCGGGGCGGCGGCCGCGACCCCCAGGACCCCGAGGGCGGACAGCAGGACCTGCAGCGTCAGGAGGAGGGGATCCACGCCACCCCCTCGTCGGCGACGGCGTCGCGCGCGAGCTCCGCGACGGCCGCGCGGAAGGCGGCCCCGCGTTCGACGTAGTCGTGGAACTGGTCGAAGGAGGCCGCCAGCGGCGCGAGCAGCACCGCGCCGCCACCGTCGTGGTGGTCCCGCAGCTCGCGCCAACCGCGGCGGACCGCGGCGCGCAGGGCGGAGCGGCCGTCCACCTCGTCGATGACCTCTGCCGGCGCGTGGCGGGCGGCGGCCGCCGCGAACGCCGGTCCGCTGGCGCCGACCCCAAGCGTCAGCGCGACCCGGTCGCGCAGCAGCGGGCCGAGGGCGTCGACGTCCGCGCCCTTGTCGACGCCGCCGGCGATCCACACGAGCGGCGCGGGCGTCGACCGCAGCGCCGCCTCGACCGCGAGCGGCCGGGTGGCGATCGAGTCCTCGATGAAGCGCACGCCGCCCAGGCGGCCGACCTCCGCATAGCGTCCTGGCAGGCCAGCGAAGTCGGCGAGCGCGCGTGCGATCGTCGTCCGCGGCACGCCCAGCGCGTCGAGCGCCAGGGCGGTGGCCAGGGCATTGGCGACCTGGTGTTCGCCGACGATGCGCAGTTCGTCCACGCCGACCAGCGGTGCGCCGTCGAGCCACAGTACGGCGCTGCCCCGCTCGAGGAAGGCGTCGGCCCGGGTCGCGAGCGAGAAACGTCGCACGCGCGCGGGGCTGGCGTCGAGCCAGGCGGTCACGAGCGGATCGTCGCCGTTGCCGACGAGCGTCTGCTGCGGGCCGAGCTCGCGCAGCAGCGCACGCTTGGCCGCGTGGTAGGCGGCGACGGTGCCGTGGCGATCGAGGTGGTCGATGCCGAGGTTGAGAACGACGGCGACGTCGGGCCGCAGGCCGGGGGCGCGTTCGAGCTGGAAGCTGGACAACTCGATCACGAGCGTCGCCTCGGGCCGCGCGACGGCGGCGAGCGCGGGCACGATGTTGCCGCCCGCGACGGCGTCGATGCCGGCGGCCAGGAGCCCATCCGTGACCCAGCGGGTGACGGTGCCCTTGCCGGCGGTCCCGGTGATGCCGACGCAGCGCGCGGGGGTGCGGCGCAGGACCCAGACGACCTCGCCGATCGTCTCGACGCCCGCGGCACGCAGACGCGCGAGGTCGGGGTGGTCGATCGGCACGCCGGGCGCCGCGACGCAGGTGCGTGGCGCCAGTAGGCGCCCCAGCGCATCGCCGACGTCCGCCACCCGCTCCGCGCCGGTGGCGAGCGCGGCGGTAACGTCGGGACCGCCGTCGCGTAGCTCGTAGAACAGGACGGGGAGGCCCTCGCGTCGGGCCCGCGCCACGACCGCGCCGCCGCTGCGGCCGAGGCCGTAGACCAGCAGGGGCGCGGCCTCGTTCACGCCGCCGAAACCGCCCCGAGGGCGATCGCGAGGGCGACGAGGACACCGGTCACCAGCCAGAAGCGGAGCACGACGCGCGGCTCCGGCCAGCCGGAGAGCTCGAGGTGGTGGTGGAAGGGCGCCATGCGCAGCAGCCGCTTGCCGCCGGTGGCGCGGAAGTAGGCCACCTGGACGATGACCGACACGACCTCGAGGACCGGTAGCAGCGCGACGAGCGGCAGCCACCAGACGGTGCCGCCGAGGATGGCGAGACCGGCCACCGCTGCGCCGAGGCCCTCGGCGCCGACGCCGCCCATGAAGACGCGGGCGG
>Ga0180429_10004127_pt1 | contig 11664 bp, 10 predicted proteins | sample SS_ome_FD_132428 | JGI IMG/M metagenome (GOLD analysis project Ga0180429, IMG submission 132428) | Hypersaline lake sediment archaeal communities from the Salton Sea, California, USA - SS_1_S_1 metaG | ecosystem: Environmental > Aquatic > Non-marine Saline and Alkaline > Hypersaline > Sediment ... | reverse complement strand
CCTGGGCGTCGCGCTTCTGATTCAGTCTTTGACCGGAGGAGCGGCCATCTTCCCGTTCTAGACGTTGGGTGGCTGCTGCTTCACCAGGCGGGCAGCGCGGGGACGGACCCACGGGTCGACACTACCCTTGCCTGCATCCAGGACAGCAGCGAGCCCCATGCGACAGGGCCTTCTCCCACATCCAGCCGTGCGAGGCGATGATTGCGCTGCTGGGGCGCGACGGTATAATATTAAGGTACATCTCGGCGGGCGGGAGTTTCCCGCGCTGGACCTCTCCCAATTCGGCGGTACGCGCCGGTTGACCGTCGGCCTATGACACGAAGCGAGCCAGGGAGGGAGAGGATGCCACTGAGACCAGGCCAGATGGACCGGGTGCAGGCTTGGATGGAGGAGAAGGACATCGACACGGCGTGCCCGGCCTGCGGGAGCACGATCTGGGTGATGAGTGAGATCGTTGCGCGTCGAGTGTGAGAACGAGTGCGTGGGCCCGAGGCCGGGCTGCAGGTACCGGTGGTGCACATGATGTGCGACAAGTGTGGGTATGGGCGGCTCTTCTCGGCCGCGAAGATGGAGGTCTTGTAGGAGGAGTGGGAGGGACGTGTCGAACGGGCGATACGCCTTGGGTCTGGACGCATCGCTCCACTCCTGCTCGGCCGGTGCTGGATCTGCATCGGGCGCCAGTACCGGTTTTTCGGGGCAGACTATTGTCAGGCGTGCCGATTGTGCTATAATGATGCACAGTAATGGGGCGTGGCCAAGCGGTAAGGCACGGGATTTTGGATCCCGCGATCGTAGGTTCGAATCCTACCGCCCCATTCTCCCCTGTTGGTCGATCATCGAATCGTATCGAATGACGCGTCTGCCGGGCCGTGGCATGCCGCGGCCCTTTTTCTTTCCTTGGCCCGGCATGCTGAAGAAGCCTTCCGGGCTCTCCGCACGGGGGGCGTAGGTCGGGCTTCCCTCTGAGTTCCCGCGTTCGGTGTGGAGGGGGCAATCGTCCCGCCCATCGTGGGTTACAGCCTAGGAGGTCTATGTGCGCGTTGCTGTAGTGATTCTAGCGGCCGGCGAGGGCACCCGCATGAGGTCCGATCTACCGAAGGTGCTCCATCCGCTGGGCGGACGTCCCCTGGTGGTTCACGCCGTGGAGACGGCCCGTACGCTGTCCGATCAACCCCCAGTGCTCGTCGTCGGCCACGGCAGGGAGGCCGTCGAAGAGACCGTGGGCGAGGGTGTCACGACGGTTGAGCAGACCGAACAGCTCGGGACGGGGCACGCGGTGCTTCAAGCACGCGGGGTGCTGCGGGGCCGCGCGGACATGGTGTTGGTCTCCTACGCCGACATGCCGCTTCTCACGGCCGAGACGCTGGGCCGGCTTGTGCAGCGGCAGCGCGAGAATCGTGGGCCGATCACGATGCTCTCCCTGATCCAGGACAATCCTCGAGGTTTCGGCCGGGTGGTGCGCGACGAGGAAGGTGGCGTTGCCGCCATCGTCGAGGAGGCCGTGGCTACGCCGGAGGAGCTGGTCATCCGCGAGCTCAATGCTGGCGTCTACTGCTTCGACGGGCCTTGGCTCTGGGATCACATCGACCAGATTCCCCTCAGTCTGCCCAAGGAGGAGTACTACCTTACCGATCTGGTCGGGATGGCAGTCCAAGAGGGGCTGAAGGTAGAGGCAGTGGCAAGTCGAGATGCTGACGAACTGCTGGGCATCAACAACCGCGTGCATCTGTCGGAGGCCGAGCGGGTCCTGCGGAGGCGCATCAACGAACACTGGATGCTCTCGGGGGTGACGATGATCGATCCAGGCAACACGTACGTCGGCCCGGACGTCACGCTGGGACGAGACACGACCCTGTACCCCCAGACGCATCTGCGCGGCGAAACCACGGTCGGCGCGGGCTGTGTCATCGGCCCGAACACCGTGATCGAGGATTCCACGATCGGGGACGGTTGCAGGGTCACGTTGTCGGTGGTGGAGGAGGCGGTTATGGAGAGCGGCTCCGATGTCGGCCCCTTCGGCCATCTCCGGCGGGGAGCGCGGCTCTGCGAGGGGGCTCACGTGGGTAACTTTGGAGAACTCAAGCAGTCGACCCTTGGCCCTGGCGCCAAGATGGGCCATTTCAGTTACCTTGGTGACGCCCAGGTGGGGGCCGGTGCCAACGTCGGCGCAGGGACGATCACGTGCAACTATGACGGAACACGGAAGCACCCCACCGTTATCGAGGAGGGGGCGTTCATCGGCTCCGACACGATGCTTGTGGCCCCGGTGCGGGTAGGCAAGGGGGCCAAGACCGGAGCCGGCGCGGTGGTGACACGGGACATCCCTCCCGGTGTCGTGGCCTACGGAGTCCCGGCTCGGGCGCATGGAAAGGACGAGGAGCGACGTGACGACGAAGCCTGACGTAGATAGACAAGCGCTGATCTCGGCTGCGGCCTCGGCTCGCGAGCGGGCCTACGCACCGTACTCGGGCTACCGGGTCGGGGCTGCCTTGCTGACCAGCGCGGGTCACATCTATGAGGGATGCAACGTGGAAAACGCCGTGTATCCCCTCTCGATGTGCGCGGAAAGGTCCGCCGTTTTCAACGCGGTGTGTGCCGGCGACGAGGATCTCGTTGCGGTGGCGGTCGTCACGGAGAATGGCGGAGCGCCGTGTGGCTCTTGCCGCCAGGTGCTGCGCGAGTTCGGGGATGGGATCCTCGTCCTCATCGGCGACAAAGAAGGGAACTGGCGCGAGACCACAGTCGCCGAACTGCTGCCCGATAGCTTCAGCGCCTCGGACCTCGGATCCGGGACCTGAAACGCCAGACGCCGGCGCGTCGGGCATACGGACGAACCAGTAGCCCATATGCAGCGAAGGAGAAGCGTTCCATGACAGGATCAAGACCTAGCTGGGTCGTCGAGGGGATGAAGATCGAGCGGCCCAATCCGGCGCGGCTCTACGACTACCTCCTGGGGGGACACCACAACTTCGCCGCGGACCGCGCGGCGGCGGAGAAATTGCTGGAGCGCCTACCCCATCTGAAGGAGGAGGCCATCATTCAGCGCGCTTTTCTGCGGCGAGCGATCAACCTGTGCACCTCGGAGGGGATCGACCAGTTCCTGGATATTGGTTCAGGGCTGCCGACGGCAGGCAACGTTCACGACCTGGCGCGGTCGACGATCCCCGATGCCCGAGTGGTCTACGTGGACGTAGACCCGGTGGTCATCGCCCACAGCTCTGAGATGCTGAAGGATGATCCCGGAGCGACGATCATCGAGGGGGACGTACGGTATCCCAACACCATCCTCGAACACCCGGGAGTCCGCGACTTGATAGACTTCGAGAGGGCAGTCTCGCTGACGATGACGTCCCTGCTCCACTTCGTGGAGGATGATGACCTGGCCTATGGCGCCACGACGACCCTGATTGACGCACTGGCCCCGGGGAGCTACGTGACGATGAGTCACGGGATGCTTCAGAAGCACACCGAGGAGTTGATCTCCGAGGCCGCCGAGGACTACAGGGCTACAGCGAACACGAGGGCTCGCTGGCGTGAAGATATCGTCAGGTTCTTCGACGGCCTGGAGATCGTGGAGCCCGGACTGGTGCGGGCCCCGCAGTGGCGTCCGGAGGGCCCGGACGATCTGATGCTGGAGAACGTCGAGATCAGCAACGTCCTGGTTGGGGTAGGGCGCAAGGGATAGGCTAGCGAACCGGTACGGAGATGGGTCAGGTGGAAGAATCTGGGTTTGCCTGCCTGCCGCGGGTTTGTGGCGCAGGTCACGAGCAAGTGACCGGTCAGCGTAGGCTGACTGCTGATCAACGGAGGACGCACTAATCGCCCGATGCCCGACGTGACCTCACCCACGCAAGACTTGCGGTCGTTTTTCGAGGAGCGCGCCCCGCTTGTGGTCGATGCGTGGTATGATGCTGTGCAGCGGAGTGCTGTGGCGTTCCGCTCCCCCGAAGAACTCCGCACAAGGCTCTCCGAGATCTGGGCGGAGGCCACCACGTTCCTGCTGCGCGAGGGGGCGACACCCCAACAGGCTGAGCCCATCGGCGCGTCCTTCATGGCCTTGCGCGTCCGCGCTGGGGCCGTGGGGCAGATTCCCATCGCACTGGTGTCGTCGCTCCACTACGACGTGCCCAGCCACCTGAAGGACGTCATTCGGGAGCGGGTGTCAACGCTGATGGTGGGGATCACGTCCGGGCTGTACCGGGAAGGAACGCAGACACTGCTCGGTGAGCAGGAGGAGATCCGGGCGGCGTACGCCCGCTCCCTCCGCCTGGCGGAGGAGCGGTTGCGGGTCGTGAATGCCGGCATTGAGAGTTCGCTCAACGCTGTCGCACTGATCGACCTGGAAGGCATGATCACCTACGTGAATGGCGCGTTTCTCAAGATGTGGGGCTTTGAGAGCGATCATCAGGTGTTGGGTCACCACATCGCCGCGTTTGGCGAATGGGAGGGTGACATCGAGACGACCCTACGCCTGCTGGCTGAGCGAGGGGGGTGGATGGGCGAAGTTGTGGCCCTGCGGGCCGACGGTTCCCGGTTCGATGTGCAGGCCTCGGTGAGCGCGGTCGCAGACAATCTGGGCCAGCCCACACAGCTGATGACTTTCTTCGTCGATGTGACCCGCCGTAAGACGATCCAAGAGGCTCTGCGCCGCCGAGCGATCCAGGCGGCTTTTTTGAACAAGATTGGCGAGGAGATCGCTGGAGAGCGGACAGCTGATGAGGTCCTCGAACGCGCCGTGCAGCTGGCCAGCGAAACGTTCGGTTTCCACCGGGTCTCGGTGCTCCTACTCGACCCCCAGGCGGAAGCACTTGAGGTGGCCGCCACCACGCAGCACGGCACCCTGCGCGAATGCGCGCGATGCGGTCGGTCGGCGAGGGACGGCGTCACCGGATGGGTGGCACAACATAACCGGACGTTGGTGGTGGACGACGTCACCGCGGATCCGAGGTATTGGGAATGCCCGGCAGACCCCCAGGCGATGGGCTCGGAGTTGGCGGTGCCGATCAGCGGAGGTGATCACGTCATAGGCGTGCTCGACGTCCAGAGCCCGATGCGGGAGGCCTTTGGCAGCAGCGACCGCGTCGTGCTGGAGACCCTGGCTGATCAGATCGCCGTCGCCCTCGATAACGCGAAGCTGTATCAGACGCTGGAGGACGAGCTTGAGGAGCGCCGGAAGGTGGAGGAGGCCCTGCGGAAGAGCCTAAGGCGCATCGAGGCGGTGCACGAGATCGATCAGGCGATTCTGGGGGCGCGGTCGGCGGAGGAGATTGCCGAAAGTGTGGTTGACCGCCTGTACGAGTTGGTGCCATGCCAGCGAGCCAGCATTGACGTTTTCGACTGGGAGAATGACGAGATCCTGGTCCTGGCTGCCACTCAGACGACGGGGGAGGGGCAGGCAGCGCAAGGGACGCGTTTTCCCCTCACACTGCACGCCTGGTTCGCGGACTTCTGGGAACGGCGTGAGGCCGTGCTGGTCCCAGATGCGCGGGAGCTGCCACACGAATCGCCCCTGATCCGCCTACTGACGGGGGCGGGGATCAAGTCCTTCTTGACCGCTCCGATCGGGTTTCGGGATGAGCTGATGGGTATCCTTACCCTCGGATCGGATTGCATCGCTGGTTTCGAGGCCGAGGACAAGCCGATTGTGGCGGAGTTGGCCGACACAGTCAGCATTGCTATTCAGCAAGCGCGCCTGTTCGATTCGGTGAAGCAGCAGGGCGATCGGCTTCGTAGAGCGATCGCGCGCCTGGCCGAGGCCGAGGAGACGGAACGGCGCCGGGTCGTCCGCGAGCTCCACGATCAGGTAGGTCAGAATCTGACAGCGCTGGATCTGAACATCTCTCTGGTGCGGACGCACGTGGAGCGGCGGGGCATTGCGGATCTGACAAAACGGCTGGATGATTCTCTCGCCCTCGTGGCGCAGACGAACAAGAGAATCCGGGAGCTGATGAGCGACCTTCGTCCGCCCGTGCTGGACGATTACGGCCTTCTCTCAACCCTCCACTGGTACGGGGACCGCTTCACGTCGCGAACGAACATCGAGGTCGACGTGCAGGGGCGGGAGGAGGTCTCTGCTTGTCTCTCGGCCCAGGTCGAGAATGCCCTGTTCCGAATCTGCCAGGAGGCGCTCAACAACACGGCCAAGCATGCGCAAGCTGGTCTGGTGACAATAGGGCTCTCGTGCCGGAATGGGGTCATCCGACTGCGAATCAGCGACGATGGCGTGGGATTCGAGCATAGCAGCCATGGACAGTCTGGCTGGGGTCTGCTGACGATGCGGGAGCGAGCCGAATCCATCGGGGCGGCATGCCGGATCGAGCGGAATGCGGCCGGGGGTACGAGCGTGGTGGTGGACGTCTCGGCCCGACAGGAAGACCGGGGGGGGCGGGCCGGAGCCAGCCGGCGGCCCGAGCTGACCGGTGACTGATGTCGACCCGCCAGAATTCAGACCTTGAGCGGGTGGACCTCTTCCATATCAAGAGGTCTGACGGCGACGATGCTCTCCGATGCGTCGCTTAGCACAACGACCCGCACCGATTGCAGCTCCGTAACCCCGGCATATCGCGCGGTGATCCGTGCTGCTAACGTCATCTCCTCCTCCGTTGGATGCCCGGTCACGAGCGTTGTCGGCCCCGGCACGTCGAGTGTCGTCATCAAGACGCCCTCCTCGTGCCTCTCACCCAGGTAGGCGTTTTCGTTCTCGTGGCGACCTACGATCAGCTTGCGACCGGATGGAAGGCGCAGATGACGTCCCAGCGACAGGAGGAAGGCCCGCTGGCTCGTCAAGGCTTCCGGCCCCTCGTGGCTGAGGAAATCCTCAAGACGCCGCGAGTAGTTCCTATCCACCAGGAAGCAACAACCGCCCGCAGGCTGCGGATAGTCGCTGATGCCGAATTCGCGGGCGAGCTCCATCTGCGGCTTGCGGCTCCTACCCTGGAAGGCGTAGAGTCGATCGCGGTCGACCCAGCCCCGTTTCTCCGGGATGGTGGGCTCCAGCAGTTTCGCCGAAAGGGGGCGCAGAAGGCGTCCCTCAAGGCCGCTCTCGCGCTCCACGACCGCGAGCGACGGTCGCATCTGGCTGTTCGGGCGTTGGCCCAGTACCTCCCCGGTGAAAATGAAGTCGTGGTCGTGCTCCTCCATCCACCGCCGGGCCTGACGCAGCAGGAAGATGCGACAGTCGACGCAGGGGTTCATCGCCGAGCCGTAGCCGTGCTGCGGGTCCAGGATGACCGGGATGTAGGCCTCGAGGGCGTCGATGGTCACCAGGTCCAGCCCCAGCGTCTCAGCGGCTTGCTGCGGAGCGGACGGCGTGCTCGGCTCACGGCCCGCCAGGCGGTTGCGGCGGGCGTAGGTAAGCCCGGTGCGCACGTGGATAGGTGTCACGTGGATGCCTTGCTCCAGCATTACGCGCGCCGCCAGGATGCTGTCCAACCCTCCAGAGAGCATACCCACAGCCTTGACCTGGCGCCCGTGTCGTCGTGTCTCACCCCTCATAGCGGAAGGGGAGGATACCACATGGGTGGGTGGACGTCAACTAGACATACTACGCGCCCCCTCCGGACAGAGACGGTCGCGGTGGCTGGGCAGCCGGTGACCAGGGGCGTCAGGGAGCACGTTCAATCCGCTTGAGCTCGGTACAGACGTCATAGGCCCATGCGTTACACTTGACACTTAATGGGGAGATGCCCATCCCGTATACTTGTCGCAATCCCGGCTTTGCCTTGGACCAGCGGGTATGGAACCTACACGACTCCTCATCATCGACGATCACGACGACGTGCGAGACGCCCTCAAGGGACGGCTTCATGCTGCTTCTGGCATTGAGGTGGTCGGGTGCACCGGGTGTTGGAGGGACGGACTGGCCGTTGCCCTCGAGCTCCATCCCGATGTGGTCCTGCTCGAGACGAAACGGGCCGATGGGCAGGGTCTTGAGGCCCTGGCGTGCCTCACCGAGAAGTGCCCCGACACGAACGTGATGGTCCTGACTTCCTACGTGGACGGCGACGAACACGCGAGGGCTCGCTCCCGGGGCGCGGCGCGATATCTGCTCAAGGATATCGACACCGCACAGTTGACGCGCGCTATCCAGTCCTTCACCAGGACCTAGTTCCTCCGCTTCCCCTGGCGTACATCTCCTAACCAACCAGCCGGCCCAAGGCTGCTGATCTTCGTCCCCTTCGGGCGCTCCGGATGGACGACCCCGAAGCAATGGAGGTCTGGCCCCCGGTACCCTGCCAATCTTGCGTCTCTCCACCGGCATCAGGAGGACGGGCCCTCTCCTACGTCTTGGCGGCATCCTGCCGTTCTCCGTCGTTCTCCTTCCGTTAGCACGGATTTGAGGGCCGGCTCCCCTTTGCAGCCTGGATTGCACCTCTGCTACGCCGATGCTATCATGGTCGAGAAAGGAGGGAGGCGGCATGACCCAACGAACCAACGAGGAGTGGCTCTCCGTACTCACCAGACCGGGCCCCGGGCGAGACGACGCGCTGCGCGATCTTCGGGCCCGGCTCGTGCGCGGGCTGGGGTACGCGATGGTCGACCGACCGGACGTGACCGCGGCGCACATTGAGGGTTTCGTGCAGGAGGCCCTGGTGAAGATCCTCGACAATCTGGAGTCCTTTCGCGGCGACAGCCGCTTCACCACCTGGGCTCAGAAGATCGCTGTCCACCAGGCGTTCGACGAGCTGCGCCGGAAGCGCTGGGAGAACGTCTCGCTGGACGAGCTGATCGAGCAGTACGAGGGCGACTTCACCCCATCGGTGCTGGATGATCCCGATCCGTCGCCTGAACAGCGTGTCACCCAACGAACGATGCTGGAGACCGTCAGGCGCCTGATCAATGAGGAGCTGACCGAGCGGCAGCGTCGAGCGATGAGAGGGGTGGTCCTGGCCGGGATGTCCACGGCCGAGGTTGCCCGCCGCATGGACACCAACCGGAACGCCCTCTACAAGCTGATGCACGACGCGCGCCAACGGCTCAAGCAGCGTATGGAGGCCGAGGGCATCTCGCTGGAGGAGGCGCTGGCCGCCTTTGAGGAGGAGCGCAGGTAAGTCCTGCCCGGTTCGCCGCGTCTAAATAGTGGAGGATTTATGAAGACTATCGAGTCGGATCGGATGAAGCGCCTAGTGCGGAACATTCTTACCACGCGTCCCGACGAGATTGGTTGCGAGGAGTGCCTCGCTCAGATGGACCGCTTCGTGGAGATGGAGCTCGAAGGGAAGGACCCGGCCAAGGCAATGCCCCTTGTCCAGGACCATCTGAACCGGTGCCGCGATTGTCACGAGGAGTTCCGTGCTCTACTCACAGCCCTACGAGGGCTCCATGACGCGTGAGCCAGGGGCGAGAACGGTGGGGCCGGTGAAGGTCGTGCGCGTGAGGATTCTGTCTGGCGCTTGCGATCACCTCACGTCGCCGGAAGATGGGCGAGTCACCTGGGGACGGTTTGCAGCATGGTCTCAAACAGGCCGGTCTTGGGTGCACTAACGAGTGGCTGCCCCCTAGCGGTGCGATGCACCTTCCAGGTGCGCTGCACCTCAGGACCGTATGCTTGCCACGTATGGATGCCAGTCACAACGGATCAGTAGACAGGCGCCAAGAACCTCCAACCAGCGACGATCTCCGCGACAAATGGTTAGCGCACCCCCCGGTCTCTCCGCAGGCCTCATACAAGGTAAGATCGCCTTCCTTAACCTCGTCTATGACATGAAGGTTGGCTTTACTGAAAGGAGCTTTCGAAGGCCAGGTGTCAGGCACCGTGAGCACCTTTTTTTCGGGAGAGCCAAGGTTGTCATATGGAGAGAGATAAGGAGGCAGATCATGTTTTCGACGAGGACCCTGTTGCGTACCTTTGTCCTGAGTCTTGCTCTGGTGGTGGTCGGCTGTTCCGCCGCGGGCATGATCGAAACCCCTGAGGAACCAACCGCGACCGCCCCAGAGGAAGAGCCAACGGCAACGCTGTCGGCTTCTCCGACCAAGGAACCGACGCCGAGTCCCGCTTCTACCGACTCGGAGGTGCCGGAGGCGGCGGTGCAGGCTTTCGACACTGATTTCAGCAAGCATACGATCTCTTTCGACGAGGTGACCCGAGTGCTGCCGAAGGACCGCATTCCGGCCATCGACGAGCCGGCGTTCATCGACGGCAGCGAGGCGGATGCGTGGCTTGATGACGCGGAACCGGTGCTGGCGGTCGAGATCGACGGGGAGGCCAGGGCCTACCCGGTGCAAATCCTGATGTGGCACGAGATCGTCAATGACGAGGTGGCGGGCGTCCCCGTCGCCGTCACGTACTGCCCGCTCTGCAACACCGGCATCGTGTTCGAGCGCACGCTGGAAGTGGAGACGGAGAGTGAGACGCGCGTGCTGGACTTCGGGACGACGGGCCGGCTCCGCTTCAGTAACCTGATCATGTACGACCGTCAGACGGAGACCTGGTGGCAGCAGGCCAGCGGCAAGGCGATCGCCGGGACGTTGACGGGGGAGGAGTTGACTTTCGTACCGTCCTCCATGATAGCGTGGGGCGATTTCAAGTCCGAACATCCCGATGGGGAGGTCCTATCTCAAGAGACGGGCTACAACCGGGACTACGGTCAGAACCCTTACGTCGGATACGACGATCCTGAGAGCGAGCCCTTCCTGTATCAAGGCCCCGAGACGCCCGGCGAGCTGCCTCAGGTGGCGCGGGTGCTGGGCATTGAGCTCGGCGGCGAGTCCGTGGCCTTCCCGTACGATGTCCTCCAGGACGTCCGCGTCGTCAACGACGTCGTGGGAGGAGAACCGATCGTGGTCTTCTGGCAGCCTGGAACAGCGTCGGCACTGGACAGCAGCAGCGTCGCCCAGGGAACTGACGTGGGCGCGGCCAATGGTTTCTCGAGGAAGTTGGATGGTCAGACCTTGACGTTCAAAGCAGAGGATGCGCCGGAGGGGGGCCGCATCGTGGACGACCAGACGGGTACCCCCTGGAATATCCTGGGCGAAGGCGTCGAGGGGGAGCTTGAGGGACGACGATTGGAATCCGTGCTGGCGGTCAACCACTTCTGGTTTTCCTGGGCGGCTTTCCATCCGGAGACGCGGATCTACGCTCCGGAGCTCGAGGCCGACTTCGAGATCAATCTCTATCAGGGAGAGGACACGCTCGGGGGATCACCCATCATGCTCTCCGACATGCTGGCGGAAGGGAAACCGGTGGTCCTTAACTTCTGGGCCGGCTCGTGCCCCATCTGCCGGAACGAACTGCCGGAGCTCCAGGCAGCTTACGAGGAGTACGGCGACCGCATCCTCTTCGTGGGCGTGGATGTCGGGCCCTTCGTGAGTCTCGGCTCGAGAGAGGCTGGGCGGGAGTTGCTCGATGAGCTGGAGATCACGTATCCCGCTGGGAGCACGCCGGATCAAAGTGTGCTCCGGGACTATCAGGTGCTGGGCACGCCGACAACGCACTTCATGCTCCCCAGCGGCGAGAGCATCGAGCGGCTGACGGGGGCGGTGGGCGAGGGCCGGCTGCGCAACAACGTCCAGAAACTGATCGAGCGTTCGAAAGGGTCGTGAGGAGCAGACGCCCCGGAGGGCTGCCTCGACCGCTGATCGCCCCGCGCACCTGGGCGCGGTCGAGTGCATGTTCGCGGGGCGTCCTGGTCCGCACCTCTTGCGTCTTGGTGAGGAGGAGGGAGT
>Ga0180429_10004126_pt1 | contig 11665 bp, 11 predicted proteins | sample SS_ome_FD_132428 | JGI IMG/M metagenome (GOLD analysis project Ga0180429, IMG submission 132428) | Hypersaline lake sediment archaeal communities from the Salton Sea, California, USA - SS_1_S_1 metaG | ecosystem: Environmental > Aquatic > Non-marine Saline and Alkaline > Hypersaline > Sediment ... | reverse complement strand
TCCCTCCGGGTGGGTGCTTCCGCTCTCCGGCGGCTACGACAGCCGGGCGATCCTCTCGGGGCTCGGCAGACGAGAGGGGCTGCGATGCGTCACCTGGGGGCTGGCGGCCTCGCTCGACGATCCGGAGAGCGACGCCTCGGTGGCGCGGCTCTTGGCCGAGCGCGCCGGCGCCGACCACCGCTACTTCGTAACCGATCTTACCGCCGACGAGGATGCCGAGAGGGTTCTCGCGAGGTTCCTCGAAGTCGGAGAGGGGCGCGTCGACCACCTGAGCGGGTACACCGACGGCTTCCGGATCTGGAAGCTCCTGTTCGAGGAGGGGGTTCGCGGGATCATCCGGGGGGATGAGGGGTTCGGGTGGGAACCCGTCCGGAGCGCGCTCGACGTGCGACTGAGCGTGGGCCTGGTCACGCTCGGCGATTACTCGGGGTCCCCGGGGCGGGCGGCCGCGGAGTTCCCCGGCCACGCCGTCCCGGCGCGGCTCGGTCGTCGACGAGGCGAGTCACTCGCCGCCTGGCGCGACAGGCTCTATCACACGTTCCGCATCCCCGTCATCCTCGCCGCCCTGACCGATCTCAAGTCCCCGTACGTCGAGGTCGTGAACCCGCTTCTGTCGAGGCGGATCCTCGAAGTCGTGCGGAGCGAGCCGGACGACCTTCGCACCGGCAAGGCGCTGTTCCGGGAGATCGTGCGGGAGGCTTCGCCGGACGTGCCGTTCGCCACGAGGTCGGCCGTCGGCCCGCAGCCCGCCGTTCTCAGGACGCCCGGGGTCGTCGAGGTCCTGCGCGAGGAACTCCGCTCGACGGCGGCCGCGGGGCTCCTTCCCGACGAGGTCGTGCGGTTCGCGTTGGACGGAATGGAGGTCGACGAGAGAGGTGGGAGCCGAGGGGGAGGCGCCGGCCGGCGCGCCGCCGCCCGGCTTCGGGGTGTCGCCCGGCGCGTCACCGGGAAGCTGCGCGCCGACCCCAATCTGATTGCCTTCAGGGCGTTTCTCGTCTCGAGGGCGGATCGGATGTTCCGCGAGGACGCGGCGGCGCTCGACTAGCGGGGCTCGTCCTTCGGCAGGGCCGGGTAGACCATCACGACCTTCTCCCGCTTCACTTCCGCGAGCCCCGGCTTCGAGCCGCGGGGCTTCCGTACGTATCGCTTCTCCGTGTAGCAGACGGCCGTCTTGCCGGACTTCCCGGCTTTGCTGTGGAACGCGGCGATCGCCGCGGCCTCACGGATTGCCCGGGGGTCGGGCTCGGCCTTCCTGCCCGCTCTCCTCAAGACGACGTGCGATCCCGCGGCCTGTCGGGCGTGGAACCAGAGGTCCTCCTGTGCCGCGATGCGATGGGTGAGGACGTCGTTGTCGCGATTCGACTTCCCGACGAGAACCTCCCAGCCGCCCGAGACGGTGTAGCTGCGGAATCGCGCCCTCTCCTGGTCACGGCGGCGCTTCCCGGGAGCGCCTCGCGAAGGGCGGCGGCCGGCCGGACGAGCAAGGTCGTCGGCGGACGCGTCGTCGACCGCGCGGCGCTTCGCGCGGAGGTCCTCCAGTTCCTTCTCGAGTTGCTCGAGACGCTCCGGGGCGCGTCCGGCGCGCCTGTCGGCCTTCTTGGCGGCGCGGAAGAGCTTCTCCGCGTTCGCGACCGGTCCGAGGCGCGGGTCGAGCTCGATCTCGACGCGCGACGAGCCGTCGAAGTCCTCGAGCGTGACGCGTGCGGCGCCGCGGGGGACGTCCTTCTGGCGCGCGAGGAGCAGCTCCGCGCGGCGGCGGTGCTCTGCCGCCCGCCCTGAGTCCTCGATCTCGGCGGCGACCTTCCTGACGGCCCGCTCCTTCCTCCGGATCGCGCGGTCGAGCGACTTCGCGGCGTCGAGTCTCCGCCGGTCGACGTCAAAGGTCGGCCAGAACTCGGTGAAGGCGAACCGGGCGGCCTCGTTGAACGTGTCGAACGACCGGCGCTCGAAGCCGGTGAAGGCCGCGTCGACACACGTGAGACGGACGTGCAGGCGTTTCGACGCGTCCCGTCGGAAGAGCACGGTGGGGCGCACGATCGGTCCCTCTCCGCGGGCCACCTGCGCCAGAGCCTCGGGAATGTCCGCCAGCAGTTCGTCCGTCAGCTCGGTCTCCCGATCGACCATCCCGCCGGAGCGAGCGGCGAGGAGGGCGACGATGTCGCCCACGACCCGAGCGGGCCCGCCCTCGACCCGATCCCCGATCGACCGAAGCAACCGGCGGATCGTCCTGTCGCCCCCCAGCCACTCCGCAAGGAGCTCGACACGCAGGCGGTCCGGCTCGATGCGGGGAGGCTCTTGCGGGGCGGGCGTCTCGCGCTCCGGCGTGCGCGGGGCGAGCCACGGTCGGGATCCCAGATCGGCGATGATCGCCCTCTCGGTGCTCAGGCCGACCGCGTCGGTGCGCTCGAGTGAGATATCGACGCGCGGCGCCCAGCCGACGGTTCGGAGGCCGACGATCTCGGAGGACCTGAGGTTGCGGGCGAAGACCGGCTCCCGTTCCGGCGCCGGAAGCGGCGGAAGGTCCGCAAGCGGCGCGACGAACACGGTCCCGAGGGGAGGAGTGGCGATCAGACAGAACGCATCGCTCCGCCGATCGAGGCGCAGCACGAGGACTCCCTCGTCCGCGGCCCGCACGTCGCCCACGCGCGAGCCCACGACGTCCCGCTCGATCTCCCGCAGAATCCCTCTGAGGAACAGACCGTCCACTCTCGTCTCCCGCGACGTCCGCCCCGGTGCCTTCTCCGGGCGCAGTATAGCCCTCGTTGTCGGACGGGGTCAACGGCGCCCGCGAAATCGGCGAAAACCGCCTCCATGCTCGCCCTCTCGTTGACGCGCGGGGTCAGGAGAGAGTATAGTCGGTGGTCACCCCTACAGCGTGGAGGAGGGCGGCGTGCTCAGAAGCATGACCGGGTACGGCAGTTCCGAGGTCAGCAGTTCCGGGCGTCGCGTCCGAGTCGAGATCCGCTCGGTCAACCAGCGATTCCTCGACATCCAGGTGAGGGCGCCGAGGATGCTCTTCCGGATCGAGGACAGGATTCGCCGGGGCGTGGAGTCGGTTCTGAACCGGGGACGCGTGTCGGTCTACATCGAGTGGAAGGACGAGACGGCCGCGCGCGCCGTCGCCGTCGATCGGTCCGCCGCGCGGGAGCTGACGGAGACGCTGCGCGGCCTGAAGGACGAGCTCTCTCTGTCGGGCGACGTCGACGTCTCCGTTATCGCGTCGTTCCCGCAGCTCTTCGAGCAGCCGGGCGACGATCCGAACGCCGACGAGGTCTGGGGAAGAGTCGAGCCCGCCCTCGCCGGGGCGCTCCGAGATCTCGTCTCGATGCGGGAGGCCGAGGGCGCCAAGCTGGAGGAGGAGATCCGGGGCCGGCTCGGGACGATCGCCTCGGGCGTCGAGACGATCGAGGGGGGCGCGGCGGGAGCGGTCGCGGCGGCGAAGGAGCGGCTGGGAGAACGGATCGCGTCGCTCCTGGACGAGGTCCCCGTTGAGGAGTCGAGGCTCGCTCAGGAGATCGTCCTGTTCGCCGAGCGGAGCGACTTCACGGAGGAGATCGTCAGGCTCCGCGCGCACATCGACCACGCCCGCGAGAGCATCGACTCCGAGGCGCCAGCGGGCAAGCGCCTGAACTTCCTCGTCCAGGAGATGCATCGCGAGGCGAACACGATCGGGTCGAAGAACGTCGACGCGGAACTCTCGAGCCACGTCGTCGCGCTCAAGGAGGAGATCGAGAAGCTGCGCGAGCAGGTCCAGAACGTCGAGTAGCGTCCGGATCGCCGATCCGACGCTCTGAAGTGGAGAGGGTTGTGAGGAACGTGCTCCTGAACATCGGCTTCGGAAACGTCGTGGCGTCGCGCCGCGTCGTGGCAATCGTGACGCCGGGCTCGGCGCCCGTGAAGCGTCTCAAGGACAACGCGAAAGAGAACGGCAAGCTCGTCGACGCCACGCAGGGCAGGCGCACGCGCGCCGTCATTGTCACCGACAGCGACCACGTCATCCTCTCGGCCGTCGCGGCCGAGACGATCACGCAGAGGCTCGAGGGCCTCGAGGATCACCCCGAAACCTAGCCGAATCTGAGAAGGAGTTTCCCGTGCCGGACCGCGCCAATGGCCGAACGGGTTTCCCGGTCGTCGTGTCGGGGCCGTCGGGCGTCGGCAAGACGACCATCTGCCGCCGTCTGCTTGCCGAGGACTCCCTGACGGCCTACTCGGTGTCCGTGACGACGCGTCCTCCGCGAGGGGGAGAAGAGGACGGACGCCACTACGAGTTTGTTCCCGATGTCGAGTTCGACGAGCTGGTCGCCTCCGGGCAGCTCGCGGAGTGGGCCCTCGTCCACGGATACCGCTACGGGACGAGGAAGAGAGTGATCGAGGAGCTGTCGGAGGCGGGGTTGGACGTCGTCATGGACGTCGACATCCAGGGAGGGATGTCGATCAAGAGCATCTACCCGCAGGGCGTGTTGATCTTCATCCTCCCTCCGTCCTACGAGGAGCTGGAGGAGAGGCTCCGGGGCAGAGCGACCGATGACGCAGGCGTCATCGAGACGCGATTGAGAAACGCGCTCGAAGAACTCACGTGGGTGTCCCGCTACGATTACGTCGTCGTCAACGATGACCTCGACCGCGCCGTCGATCAGGTCAGAACGATCGTCGACGCGGAACGGCTTCGAGTGTCCAGATACGATGCCGATTCCGCCGTCCGCGTCACCGGACAATCCTAAGGAGAGTGGTCATGCGGCAGTTGAAGAAGAAGAACCTCCTGAAGTACGCCACGAACGAGTACCTGGCGGCCGTCCTCGCGGCCAAGGTCGCGAGGCGGCTTCATGCCATGGATCCCGAGCAGCGACCGAAGCCGGAAGAGAAGGTCACGTCGCTGGCGCTCGAGCTCATCAACGAGGGCGAGGTGGAGTTCGAGATCGTGAACTCCGAGCAGGGCGGGGGGAGCGGAGAGGGCGAGAGTGCCGACGAGAAGGTCGAGTCGGAAGAGAAAGATGGCTAGCGCCACCGATTCCCACCTGGCGGGAACACCGCTTCGCGGCAAGACCGTCGTGCTGGGCGTCACCGGGAGCATCGCGGCGTTCAAGGCACCGCACATCGTCACGCGGCTCAAGCGCCTTGGGGCGAACGTCGTCGTCGTGATGACTCGAAACGCGACGCGCTTCGTGACGCCGCTGACGTTCGAGACTCTCTCCGGGACCGAGGTCGTCGTCGACATGTTCCCGGACGAGAGGAAGACGGTCGCGTCCGTCGGCGAGACCGCGGGGGCCCGAGAGCCCCTGAGGCACGTGAGTCTCGCGGAGTCGACCGATCTGGCGATCGTCGCGCCGGCAACGGCGAACATCATCGGCAAGATGGCGAACGGCATCGCCGACGACTTCCTGTCGACGGAGCTGATGGCGATGACGTGCCCGATCGTGGTGGCCCCGGCGATGAACGTCCGGATGATGGAATCCGACACGACGAGGGAGAACGTGGCGACGCTCGCACGTCGCGGCGTGGTGTTCGTCGACGCGGAGGTCGGACGGCTCGCGAGCGGCGCCGTCGGGAAGGGGAGGCTCGCCGATCCCGATGAGATCGTCGACCGGGCGATCGACCTGATCCTGCCGCCGCGGGATCTCTCGGGGCGCGTCGTCGTCGTAACGGCCGGCCCGACCGAGGAGCCGATCGATCCTGTCAGACACATCGGGAACCGCTCGAGCGGGCGGATGGGTTTCGCGGTCGCGGAGCGAGCGCTGCGGCGGGGCGCGGAGGTCATCGTTGTTTGCGGGCCGACGGAGGTGACGCCGCCGCCGGGCGTCGAGGTCATTCGCGTCCGGACGACGGCCGAGATGCTCCGCGCCGTCCTGAACGCGCTTCCGCGATTGGACCTCCTCGTCATGGCGGCCGCGCCCGCCGACTACCGGCCCGTCTCCCCGAGCGCCGGCAAGATCAAGAAGACGGAGGCGAGCCTCACGCTGAGGCTCGCGCGCACCGAGGACATCCTGACGGAGGTCGGGGGGGCGAAGCGAGAGGGGCAGGGGATCGTCGGGTTCGCCCTCGAGACCGATGACGAGCTGGAGGAGGGGAAGCGTAAGCTCGAGGACAAGGACCTCGACCTCATCGTCGTCAACAACCCGACGACGGAAGGCGCGGGCTTTGCCGTCGACACCAACGTAGCGACGCTGATCGGCCGTTCCGGAGGCATCGAAGAGCTGCCCCGGATGCCGAAGCTCGACCTGGCGGACGCCATTCTCTCGAGAGCGATCGCCGAGCTCGGCTGGTCCTGAGGAGCGCGCGGAGGCCCGGGACCGGGGAGGACTGAGACGTGGCCCGACCACACGCGGACGACGCCGCCCGCGCGCTGATGATTCGCTATCTCAGACAGCTCCGCGAGATGGGGGAGGACGAGATCTATCTCCCCGAGAGCGGGACGCCCGCCCGGGCGGCCGCGCCGGAGCCGCGTCGCGTGAGCCCGGAGCCGCGTCGCGCGAGCCCGGAGCCGCGTCACGCAAGCCCGGAGGTCGGCGCAGGGAAGGCGTCGTCGAAGGCGCCCGTTCCCGAGCGGGAAATCGTCGGGATCGATCTCGCGATCGGCGGGACGTGCGCGACGCGGGACATGTTCGCCGTCGCTTCCCCGCTCGACGCCTGTGGTTCACTGGACGAGGTCGAGAAGATCGCGACCTCCTGCAAGAAGTGCGAGCTCGCCGGCGGGAGGACGAACGTCGTGTTCGGCACGGGCAATCCCTCCGCGGCGCTCATGTTCATCGGCGAGGCCCCGGGACGGAACGAGGACCTCGAGGGAATCCCCTTCGTCGGCCGGGCGGGCCGGCTGCTCGACAAGATCCTCGAGGCGGCGGGGATCGAACGGGGCGATGTCTACATCGGCAACATCATCAAGTGCCGTCCGCCGAACAACAGGACGCCGATGACGAGCGAGATCGAGGCGTGCTCTCCGTATCTCGCCAGGCAGATCGAACTGATCGCGCCGCGGATCATCTGCACGCTGGGCCTCCCTGCAACGCAGACGCTCCTCGGCCTGCGCGGCTCGATGGGCAGCCTGCGCGGCAAGATGTACCTAGACCGTGACATCCGGATCATCCCGACGTACCATCCGGCGGCGGCCCTTCGCGATCCGAAGTACAAGCGCCCGCTCTGGGAGGACTTCCAGTTCGTGAAGCAGGAGCTGGATCGGTCCTGACCGGAGCGGCCGCGCCCTCCACGCGGACAGGCAGGGACGGAGGAGCGATGGCTCAGCAGAGAGACACAGCAGCGACGATGGCTCCGCCCGCGGCGGGTGGACGCATTCCGCCCCAGGCGAACGAGGCCGAGATGGCCGTGTTGGGCGCGATGATGCTCGACCGCGGAGCGATCGGCATCGCGGCGGAACTCCTGGACGAGTCGGCGTTTTATCACAGCGCGCACAGGAAGATCTTCGCGGCGATGATGGACATGTTTTCGCGCGACGAGGCGGTCGATCTCGTCACCCTGACGCAGGAGCTCAAGCGGACGCGGGACATCGACGACGTCGGAGGCGCAGCCTACCTCTCGACGCTCCTCGGGAGCGTCCCCACGGCGGCGAACGTTCGGCATCACGCGAAGATCGTCCTTGAGAAGGCGGTTCTCCGCAGGCTCATCACCGTGTCTACCGAGATCGCGCAGGAGGCGTTCGATCCGGGCGGCGACGCGGCGGGCATCCTGGACCGCGCGGAGCACATGATCTTCGAGATCGCCGAGGCGCGGGTGCGGACCGGCTTCGTTCCGATGAGGGAGATCCTCAAGCACAGCTTCGAGGTCATCCAGGAGCTGTACGACAAGAAGCAGCACGTGACGGGCGTGCCGTCCGGGTTCGACGATCTCGATTCGATGACGTCGGGGTTCCAGAGATCGGATCTCGTCGTCGTCGCCGGCCGGCCGTCGATGGGCAAGACTGCGTTCGCGCTCAACGTCGCGTCGCACGCGGCGATCGAACAGGGGACACCGACGGCGGTCTTCAGTCTCGAGATGGGAAAGGAACAGCTCGTTCAGAGGATGCTCTGTTCCGAGGCGCGGGTCGACGCCCACAAGCTGAGGACGGGCTACCTGGCCGACAAGCACTGGTCGCGCCTGACCACGGCCGCCGGTCTTCTCTCCGAGTCGAAGATCTACATCGACGACACGCCGGCGATGACGATCCTCGAAATGCGCTCGAAGGCGAGGCGCCTGAAAGCGGAGGTCGACATCGGCCTCGTCATCGTCGACTACCTCCAGCTGATGCGCGGCGTAGGCCGACAGGAGAACCGCACTCAGGAGATCTCCGAGATCTCGCGGTCGCTGAAGGCGCTCGCGAAGGAACTCGAGGTTCCCGTGCTGGCTCTCTCGCAGCTCTCGCGGGCGGTCGAGTCCCGCGGCGGCGACCGCAGGCCGATTCTCTCCGATCTGCGGGAGTCGGGCGCGATCGAGCAGGACGCCGATGTCGTGCTCTTCATCTACCGCGCCGAGCAGTACGAGAGGACACCGGAGAACATGGGGCTCGCGGAGGTGATCGTGGGGAAGCAGAGAAACGGCCCCACCGGCATCATCAAGCTGGCGTTTCTGTCGGAGTGCACGCGATTCGAGAACCTGGCGATGAGGCCCGAGGAGCCCATTGGAGAACTCTAGCGTTCCCAGCGCGGCCTCGTGGGGGGCGCCCCGCGGGAGCTACTTCGAAAGGGTCGGCCGGTCCGCGATCGATATGATCCGCGAGATCGGGGCGGCGGGGCTCCTGCTCTGGCGTTCGATCGTCTCACTCCGGATGCTCCCGCGCTCGCTCGGGCTCGTTGTCGAGCAGATGCGCCGGATCGGCATCGAGTCCCTTCCTCTCGTCATCATCACCTCGATCTTCACCGGCGCCGTGACGGCGGTCCAGGCGGCGTACCAGCTCAAGGAGTACGTTCCGCAGATCTACCTCGGGAGCGCCATCTACAAGTCGGTCGCCATCGAGCTGGGCCCCGTGCTGACCGCGCTCGTCGTCGGCGGGCGCGTCGGCGCCTCGATCGCCGCCGAGCTCGGGACGATGCGGGTCACCGAGCAGATCGACGCCATGGACGCCATGGCGATCGACCCCATCCGGTACCTCGCGATGCCGCGGCTCATCGGGGCCCTGATCATGCTCCCGGTTCTGACGGTCTTCGCCGATGTCCTTGCCATCGCCGGCGCCTACGTTGTCTCCGCGGTCTCGCTGGGGATCTCCGCGAGGGTCTTCGTCTCGGGTATGCAGCTGTTCTTCTTCCCGGGCGACGTCCTCGGCGGGCTGATCAAGGCGTTCGTCTTCGGCGGGATCATCGCGCTGATGGGGTGCACCGCCGGACTGCAGACGCGCGGGGGCGCCGTCGGCGTCGGCCGCGCGGCGACAAGGGCCGTCGTCGCGAGCTGCGTACTGATTCTGGTGAGCGACTACGTTCTGGCCACACTGCTCTTCAAGATCCTCTTCGGGTAGGAGAACGGATGCGCGGCGCCGCTCTGATCGAGGTCAACGACCTGTGGAAGGCGTTCGGGGCTCACGATGTACTTCGCGGCGTCGAGCTCGACCTGGTCCACGGCGAGACGCTCGTCGTCCTCGGGCCGTCGGGGTGCGGCAAGAGCGTGCTTCTGAAGCACATCATCGGACTGATGCTGCCGGATCGGGGCAGCATTCTCTTCGAGGGGCGCGACGTCGCGGCGATGGAGCGTGGCGAGTTGAACGATATGCGGACCCGTTTCGGGATGGTCTTCCAGGGCGCGGCGCTGTTCGACTCGATGAGCGTCGGTGGAAACGTCGGTCTGCCGCTCGTCGAACACCGTCGCATGTCCGGCCCCGAGCTCGACGCGGTCGTCGAGGAGAAGCTCGCGCTGGTAGGCCTCGAGGGAACCGCGGCGCTCAGTCCCGCCGAGCTCTCCGGGGGAATGAAGAAGCGAGTCGCTCTGGCAAGAGCGGTAGCGCTCGAGCCCGACGTCATCCTGTACGACGAGCCGACGACCGGTCTCGATCCCGTCATGGCGGAGCAGATCAACGAGCTCATCCGGAGTCTCCAGCGCAGGGTCAACGCGACGTCGATCGTCGTGACACATGACCTGCACAGCGCGTGCTTCACCGGGGACCGCATCGCGCTGATGGCCGAGGGGAAGATCGCGTTCGTCGGCACGACCGAGGAGCTGAAGGGAAGCAGCAACAGGCACGTGCGGAGCTTCATCGCTCGAGGACGGGGGCCGCTGCCGAGCGGTGAGTGGCCGTCGGGCGACTGCGAGCTCGACGCCCTGTAGGGAATCGACGAAGGCCGCCCCTGCCGGGCGGCGACCCAGGGGGGAGCGATGGCGAGCCGTTCGAGCGAGTTCAAGGTAGGCATCACACTGTCGATCGCCGGGGTCGTTCTCATTCTCGGGATTCTCTGGCTCGGCGGGATGAAGCTGGGAGAGGAACGCTACGGGATCGGGATCGTCTTCGAGGAGGTCGGCGGGCTGGGGGCGGGAGACAAGGTGACGGTGGCGGGGCTCGTGGCCGGTGAGGTTCTCGGCCTCGAATTGATGAACGGCAAGGTCCTCGCGGACATCGAGATCGACAGCGACATACGGATCCCCGTCGACTCGCGCATCAGCGTGGCGAGCTACGGCCTGATCGGCGCGAAGAGCGTGGCGATCAAGCCGGGCGTGAGCAGCGAACATGTCCCGGAGGGCGCCGTCGTCCGGGGTATCTACGACAAGGGTCTGGGGGACGTCGTCAGCGAGATGGGCGAGGCGCTGACGGAGATCCGATCCGTCCTCAAGGCGGCGGACGCGGCCCTGTCGGACGTTGAGGCCCGCGAGCAGGTGAAGACGACGCTCAGGAACGCGAGCGTCGCGACGACCGACCTCGTCGTCGCCGTCGCCGATCTCAAGGAGACCGCCGCGTCCCTTCGCGAGTTCATCGAGCAGAACGAGGGCGGCGCGACATCGACGATCGACTCGTTCGAAGAGGCCTCGGAGCGCTTCGCGGCGGCGTCGGGAGAGATCGAGACGATGTCGGCGTCGCTCGATTCGATCGTCGGCCGGCTCGAGGGCGGTGAGGGAACGCTAGGCAAGCTCCTGACGGACGAGCAGGCCCACGACGAGTTCCTCGCGGCCGTTCGCGAGGTGCGCGACCTCGTCGCCGAGATCAGGGAGAATCCCAAGAGCTTCGTGAAGTTCTCCCTCTTCTAGAAGAGCCCCTTCTACGACGCGTTCCCCCGGGAGCCGGGATCGGGAGGCGGTGGACGTGAAGAGGAAGAGCACCTTTTTCTGTCGGGAGTGCGGCCACGAGTCCCCGAAGTGGCTCGGCAGGTGCCCCGCCTGCGGGGAGTGGAACACCTTCGTCGAACAGAAGACGGCGCCGGCGGACCGGGCCGACCGGCGGCGGGAGGCGCCGGTCGCGCTGAGCGAGGTAGGCGCCGACGTCGTGGAGCGTCTGGGAACAGGCATCGAGGAGTTCGACAGGACGCTGGGCGGCGGGATCGTTCCGGGTGGCGTGGTCCTCGTCGGCGGCGATCCGGGGATCGGGAAGTCGACGCTCCTCCTTCAGGTCAGCGAGGCCCTGGCGGGTGCCGGGGAGTCTGTCCTCTACGTCAGCGGCGAGGAGTCGCGCTCCCAGATCAAGATCCGGGCGACGCGACTCGGGATCGACTCGTCTCGGATCGTACTCCTGACCGAGACCGACGTGACGCGCGTCATCGAGGAGACG
>Ga0180429_10004122_pt1 | contig 11669 bp, 4 predicted proteins | sample SS_ome_FD_132428 | JGI IMG/M metagenome (GOLD analysis project Ga0180429, IMG submission 132428) | Hypersaline lake sediment archaeal communities from the Salton Sea, California, USA - SS_1_S_1 metaG | ecosystem: Environmental > Aquatic > Non-marine Saline and Alkaline > Hypersaline > Sediment ... | reverse complement strand
CTGCTCAAGGAGGCACCGTGCTCCTCGGTGCAGCTTCACTACCCCGGGCACGACGCCGCCTGCCGCACGGGCGAGGTCTGCGTGGTGGGCAGCGGCGTGGAGCGGAGTGATCTGCACCGGGAGGCGTGGACGCGCGCCTACGGTGTGGTGGTTGGCGTGTGCGGCAGCGGGGAGCTCAGCAGGCTGAGCGCGCTCCGCTCATACCAGCGGCAGGTTCGACGCCACCTGCCCGGACGCGACCACATGGTGCTGATGAACACCTGGGGCGACCGCAGTCAGGACCGGCGCATGGGCGCCGGCTTTGCCACCGACGAGATCGACGCGGGCGCCAGGCTGGGCGTCACCCACCTGCAGCTCGACGACGGCTGGCAGAGCGGCCGCTCGAGCAATTCCGCCTTCGAGGGGGGATCGTTGAACGGCATCTGGGAGCGCCGGGACTACTGGCAGCCACATCCGGAGCGCTTCCCGGAGGGCCTGGACCCGGTGGTGTCATACGGCCGGGAGCGGGGCGTGGAGGTCTGCCTGTGGTTCAACCCCAGCAAGGACGACGAGTACGGGCACTGGCGGGACGACGCCGACACGCTCATCCACCTGCATCAGCGCCACGGCATCCGCACCTTCAAGATCGACGGCGTCCAGGTGCCCACCAAGCTGGCCGAGACGCGGTTGCGGCGGATGTTCGACGCCGTGGTCGAGGCGAGCCAAGGCGACGTCGTCTTCAACCTGGACGTGACCGCGGGGCAGCGGTACGGGTATCACTACTTCAACGAGTACGGCAACATCTTCGTCGAGAACCGGTACACGGACGCGGGGAGCTACTACCCGCACTGGTCCCTGCGGAACCTGTGGCAGCTGAGCCGGTACGTTCCCACCCAGAGCCTGCAGATTGAGTTCCTCAACCGCTGGCGCAACGCGGCCAGGTACCCGGCCGACGATCCCCTGGCGCCGGGGCGGGTGCCCTTCGACTACTGCTTCGCCGTCACCATGGTGGCTCAGCCGCTGGCCTGGTTCGAGGCCACCGGGCTGCCATCGGAGGCCTTTGAGCTGGCGCCGCTGATGGAGACGTACCGCCAGCACCAGGAACGGCTCCACAGCGGCCTGATCCTCCCGATTGGCGCCGAACCCGACGGCACGGGCTGGACGGGCTTCCAGTCGAGGCGCGACGACGGCGGGTACTTCCTGGTGTTCCGCGAGCACACCGGGCAGCAGACGGCGACGCTACCCACCTGGCTCGAGCCGGGGCAACAGGTCGCGATGTCGGTGCTGGGTGGGTCCGGGGCCCCGGAGGGCCAGCAGCTGAACGAGGACGGCTCGGCGACCTTTGATCTGCCACGGCCACACACGTTTGCGTGGATCGAGTACAGGCACGTCTGAGGGCGCCGGCGCCAAGGGCAGAGCCCAACAGAGCTGATCAATCCACTGCCGCGCAGGGCGGGAAGGGGCCATGTCGGCGCCCTACCCCGGGGTCCCGATCCCGGTAAACACCAGCCGCCAACGACGGAGCACGCCATGTCCAAGCTCGACGTCCTGCCCCCCGGAGAGAGCGGCCGCGAGCTGCTCGCGTGGCTGCACCGCAAGGCCGATGCGGGGTACGCTCACCGGCGAGAGGAGTACGAGCGGATCGCCACGGCGGCACAGCTGCGGCAGTACGCGCACCGTCGTCGCCGGTTTTTTCTGGACCGGATCGGCGGCCTGCCCCGGCGCACGCCGCTGAATCCACGAATCACCGGGACGCTGTCGCGCCGCGGCTTCAGCGTGGAGAAGGTGGTATTCGAGAGCCAGCCGGGCCTCCTGGTCACCGGCAACCTGTATCTGCCCGCCGGCGGGGGCCCGCATCCGGCGGTGCTGGTGCCGTGCGGCCACAATGACGAGGGCAAGGCCGCGGGGCCGCACCAGCGGCTCTGCATGCTGCTGGCCACCCATGGCCTGGCCGCCTTCTGCTACGACCCCATCGGCCAGGGCGAGCGGTTCCAGTTCATCACGCCAGAGTACACGCGGCGCTACTGGCCCACGCTGGAGCACACCATGCTGGGCATGGGCGCTGTCTCCCTGGGCATCAACACGGCGCGCTACCGCATCCACGACGGCAGACGGGCTCTGGATTACCTGGAGGGGCGCCCGGACATAGACGGCCGGCGGCTGGGGTGCACGGGGTACTCCGGCGGCGGCACCATGACCAGCTACCTGATGGCCCTGGACTCACGCGTGGCCTGCGCGGCGCCGTGCTGCTATATCTCCTCCCTCGAGCGCACGGTGCAGGAGCTGGGACCGCAGGACGCCGAGCAGAACATCCACGGCCAGGTTGAGTTCGGTATGGAGCACGGCGACTACCTGCTCATGCGGTATCCCCGCCCCACGCTGATCTGTGCCGCCACGCGCGACTTCTTCCCCATAGACGGGGCCTGGGCCGTGTTCCGCGAGGCCAAGCGGATGTACGCGCGGCTGGGTCACGCCGAGCGCGTGGACCTGGTGGAGGACGATTCGGAGCACGACTACTCCAGCGTCCTGCGGGTGGCGGCGACGCGCTGGATGCGGCGCTGGCTGCTGGGCGTGGACGACGAGATTGCCGAGCCCCGACAGCGGCTGTTCAGCGAGAAGCAGCTGCGGTGCACGCCGCGGGGACAGGTGGTGGCCGAGGCCGGAGCGCGCACGGGGTTTGATCTCAACGCCGATCTGGAGGCGGGGCTGGCGAAGCGGCGGCAGCGCTGGTGGGCACACCACAAGCCGGCCGCTCGTCGGCGAGCTATCGGGGAGGCGGCGGGCGTACTGAGACTGGGGCAGCTGCCGCCCGTGCGGCGCAGGTGTGTCAGTTCGAGAGCGCAGCGGGGCTACCGCGTGGAGCGGCTGCTGCTGGAAGCCGACGGACTGCCGCGTCTGCCGGCACTGGCCTACGTGCCCGAGCGCCGCACGGCCGAGCCCTGGTTGCTGGCGCACGGCGAGGGCAAGCAGGCCTGTCGAGCGGCGGCCACTGGGCGTGTGCGTCAGGGCAGCCTGGTGCTGTGCGTGGACGTGCGGGGGTGTGGCGAGTCACGCACTCCGGCGCGAGGAATCTACTACGGCGCGGCGTCCCTCGCCTACCTGCTGGGGCTCTCGTTCGTGGGGATGCGGGCCACGGACATCCTGGTGGCCGCGGGGGTGGCGGGGCGATGGAGAGGACGCGGCACAGCCGAGCCCGTGCACCTGGCGGCCGAGGGGGCGGCCGGGCCGGCAGCACTGCACGCCGTCGCCCTCGAGCCGCACCTCTTTGCGTCCCTGCACCTGCGCGGCAGCCTGACCTCGTGGTCGCACCTGGTGCGGGCTCCGGAGGCGTCGCCGGACTTCCTGGAGCAGACCGTGCATGGGGCCTTGCGGCTCTTTGATCTGCCGGACCTGGTCGAGCTGATTCCCGCTGGCACGGTGGAGATTGAGGAGCCGCTGTTACCGGCGTCGGCGCCGGTGGTGGTTCCCTGAAAGCTGCTTCGGCGCCAGGGCGCGCTCTACAGGGCCTGCACAGGGACAAAGGCCCGGCGGACAGAGGCGCTCTCGTGGGTCAGCCACGGCGCCGAGAGGTCTGCCGTCGGCGCCCCCGTAAGGTGGCGAAGGCGGGCCACGACCGCGTGCAGCTGCCAGCCGTGGTCCTCGCGCACATCGGAGCCGATGTCGTTGCCCAGCACGAGCTGCGGTTCGCCCCTGAGCAGCAGGTCGATGGATCGCGATGGCTTGCAGACGCGGTCCGGCGGATCGTCGACGAGCAGCCGATCGGCGAGGCGCAGCACGGTCTCGGCGGGGATGTCGTCGCGACGACCGGCCAGGCGCTCCAGGGTCAGGGCCAGGGCCGTGCGCACATTGAGCACGAGCCCCGGTTCGGCGGCCAGCGCTTCCAGCGCCGGCAGACAGTGGGCCGTGCCGCAACAGCGGAGCAGGACCACGGCGTTGAGCCAGTGGGGAATGGCGATCCGCTGGCCGAAGGCGCCGCGGGCGGCCTCGGTGGGCTCGGGGCCCCACTCGCGTCTGGTGATGGCTCGGAGCAGGCGGTCTTGGGCGCGGGCATCGCCCCACATGGCCAGCACGCTGGCGGCGAGCCAACTGGTCTCGGGGGCTTCGGCCTGCAGCAGGTCGGCGACCTCGTCCTCGGCCTGTTCGCGGGCGGCGTACACCTGCCACAGCGCGCCGCAGGGCTCGCCGCGCCGAATGGCTTCGAGGCCCTCCTTCACGGTGGCCGGCTCGAAGAGCTCGTCGTCGTAGAGCGAGCCCGTAGACCGCAGTCGGGTTTGCAGCTGAGCGATGTCGATGGCCCGCGACGCTCCGTCCCCACGGGTCACGGCCTGGGCCGCGGCCGTGCCGGCCGCCTCGCCGAGGCGCTGGATGTCGCGCTGCATGCGCACGGCATAGGCCGCGGCCGTACTCATGCCGGCGGACCGGCTGGCCACCCAGACGTTGTCCAACTCCCGGGGCAGCAGCATGCCGTAGGGCAGGTCGCAGCCCACGCGGCCCCGGAAGTTGCCGCAGGTCCAGAGCCAGAAACCGACCTCGTCGTCGTCGAACTCGAAGTCCATGGCATGGGTGTCGAGGAAGGAGAGGGTTGGCCCGACGCTGTCGGGGAAGCGGCGGTGCGCGACGATGTCGTCGACGGTGAGATCGCGATCCGAGCACACGTGCACGGACTGTCGCAGGCCGATCACCGGAGCCATGTAGCAGAACCGGGAGTCAGCGCTGTATTCATCGCGGAGGAACTGGACCATGCCCTGCAGACGCCCCCGCGAGATGTCCTCCGGGTCGGTGGGGTCGACGTGGCCGGCATCGTAATTGACACTGCCCATGCCGATGACGCCCGACTTGTGCACCAGGCGGCCCGCCACCTGGGAGAAGCTCAGCACCGCTCCGTCGCCCGGACGGCCCCCCTGGCATGCGACTTCTGCCTGACGGCACAGATCGGCGTCACCGGAGCCATCGATGAACCCGTGGGCCTCGATGCGCACGGGGCCCTCGGGGGTGGATGCCCAGATGGCCACGAGCCGGCGATCGGCCTTCTCGACGCCGAACACGAGCGCATCGCCGAGAAAGCGGACACCGGCGCGGTCAAAGCGCTCGGCCAGCGCCATCTTCCGGGCTTCGTGATGCCAGCCCCCGGCCGGCCGTCCAGCGGCGAACAGGGCGCACAGTTCGCGTGTGCGCTCGTCGACCTGCTCGAACAGCCCCCCGGGTGCGCCCACACAGTACCCGTTGATGCCGCCGCCCGATCCGAGGCCGCCGGCAAAGGGCATGAGGTCCACACAGAGGGGCCGGGCGCCCAGCTCGGCGGCTGCCACCGCGGCGATGGCGCCCCCGGTGCCCGCCCCGGCCACGACCAGGTCCGCCTGCAGAGCAGCGACGAAGCGCACGGATGGCACGGGACTGGCCAGGTCCGGTTTGGCGGCTGGGGCGGCAACCGCTTCCGTCGCCGCGGCCAGCCCCAGGGCGAAACGGTCGGCCAGCAGGTTCAGGTCCTGGGAGACACACTGCGCCGCCGCGTTCACCACGTTCCCGGGGGTCTCGACAGCGGGGGCGGGGCCGCCATAGGCCGCGTCCTCGCGACCGCTGCAATGGGTCATCACGGCCTTGTTCAGATTCCCCGGCAGCAACTCTCGCAGCTGTGACACCAGGCCCGGGATGCGGGGGCCTACGTCGCCCGCCGACTCACCCAACTGCAGGGACAATTGCCGCTGATTGGGCCACACCGTGGACTCCAGGGACGCGGCGATGTCGCCGTCGTGCCAGGAGATGTCCAGCTCTGGCGCGGCCGCAAAACCGGCCTCCTGGAAGAACAGGTGCAGGGCCCGGCGGGCCGGTGAGCGGCCCGGGGAAAGGTCGGGGACGAGGAGGCGGAGAAGCTCGCCGGTCTCGGTGGCATCGATCCAGCGCCGGGCGCAGAGGCGACGGAGACCGGACTTGGTGGCCAGGGCCACGGTGGACAGCCCGTCGGCCGTCGCCTCAGCGGCCACGGGTCGCGCGTAGAGAAGGGAGCTGAGGCGCTCCTTGCGGGCGACCAGCCAGCGGTTGGCCACGATCTCGGCGCAGGCTCCGTCCAGCAGTCCCCCGGCCATGGCGCCGCGCGCTGCCAGCTCCTCGACCCACGCGCGCCAGAGCGGCGAGCTGTCCTCGCCGGCTCGGGAGGCAAAGGCCCGGCCGCTCTCCCAGACGGCCGCCCCGTCGTGACAGGTGAGGACCACGTCGCGCCCGGTATCGGCCAGAGACACGGCCGCGGCGAAGCCGGTGTACCCGGCGCCGACTACCACCACATCGTGCACCTGCTCAAAGCAGGAGCTTGGCTCTGTCACGTCTGATCTCCCCGGTGAGGCACGTCAGCCCGGTGCAGGCGAACAGGCGCCGCCCCAACCGGCCAGTTGGGTCAGACTAGCGCCGCGGCAACGCGTGGTCAAGCCGCGGCCGCAGCCCCGGCGGGCCAGTGTCGTCCGTCGTCGCGCGGCCATATCTTCAGTCATCCGGCACTGGAGCCGCTGCTCAAGAGGCGGTCGCGGGCCCCGCACCGGCAAGCCCAACTGAGGGGATATATAGATGGCGAGCGATGTTGACCTGTTCGAGGAGACTCGACGGCTGACAGACCTGCTGTTCTCCGTGCTGCAGCAGCAGGTGGGCGTCTCGCGGACCGAGCTGGTGGAGAAGGCCATCGATCTGGCGCGCAGCGGACGTCGTGGCCGCCCCGAGGCCCGTGCGGAGCTGCTGACCCTCGTACGCGGTCTGGACGAGGAGGAGTGCGCCGTGGTCCTGCGGGCCGTGAGTCTGTTGCTGGACCTGATCAACATGGCCGAGGACCGCCATCGCGTCCGCGTACTGCGCGACCGCGAGCGTCGCAGCGGGTTCAGGACGCGGCCCGAGTCCATCGGGGCCGCCCTGGATCACCTGGCCGGCCGCGGCGTGTCGCCGAGCGAGGTGCTGAAGCTACTCGAAGGGGTGAGCATCGAGCCCGTCTTCACGGCTCACCCGACGGAGGCCAAGCGCCGATCCGTGCGGCGCAAACTGAAGAACATCGGCGCCTGCCTGGCCGGTCTCGACCACATCGATCTGCTGCCGCGCCAGCGCGGCGAGCTCGAGTCGACGATCCGCAGCGAACTGCTGAGCCTGTGGACCACCGATCCCCATCGGCCCGAGCGGCCGACCGTACTCGAGGAGGTGGATAGGTCGCTCTTCCTGTTCGACACTCTGTGGGAGGTCGCGCCGCGCCTGTACGGCGAGGCGCGCGACATCCTGGAGCGGCACTACCCGGATTTCCGCTTCGACGTGCCCGCCTTCGTGCACTTCGGCACCTGGATCGGCGGCGATCGCGACGGCAACCCCAATGTCGATACGGCCGTGACTCGGCAGACGTTGGTGAAGCTGCGCCGCGAGGCCCTGACGCGTCACCTGGCCGAGTGCCGCGAGGTGTACGGCGACCTGAGCATGTCGGAGCGGCGGGTCAGTGTCAGCGACCAACTCCTCGAGGCGCTGGACCGAACCACGTCGATGTGGACGGAACTGGCAGCGCCCTTGGCCCGCGTGTCCCCCCATGAGGCCTATCGGCGCTGGCTCGTCGTGGTGCGCTGGCGGCTCGAGCGCAGCCTGGAGGCGCTGGACGACGCGGCGGCAACTCCCGGGGCGTACGGCCGATCCGAGGAGTTGGAGGCCGATATCCTGCTGCTCGCCGACAGCCTGGCCGGGCACGGGGCCGAACCCGTGGTGGAGACTTTCCTCCGGCGCTGGATTCGACGGGTGCGGACCTTTGGCTTCCACATGGCGCGTCTGGACGTGCGGCAGGAGTCGGCCGTGTACCAACGCGTGGTCGGCGAGGTACTGGCCGCAGCCGGCCTGGCCGACGGTTACGCCGACCGGGTGGAGTCAGAGCGTCTGGCGATTCTGGAACAGACCATGGGACAGGCCCTGGGCGTCGAGGCCGAGTCTCTGTCACCGACGGCGCGCGACACCCTGAGCCTGTTCCGTCTCCTGGCCACCGCGGCGCGGCAGTGGGGTCCCGAGGTCCTGGGCGGGCACATCATCAGTATGACCCATGTTCCCAGCGATGTCCTCGCCGTGCTCTGGCTGAGCCGCTGGGCGTCTGCCGTCACCGACGAGGGCGACGCCGGCCATGAGCTGGGCATCGGGCCAGCGGGGATCGTGCCGCTTTTCGAGACTGTGGACGACTTGAGGCGGGCGCCTCAGACCCTGGAGGCGCTGCTCTCCAACGCGTGCTATGCCGATCTTCTCAAGTCTCGTGGACGCGTGCAGATGGTACAGGTGGGGTACTCGGACAGCACCAAGGATGGCGGGTACATGGCGGCCTGCTGGTCCCTGTACCGCGGGCAGTCTCAGCTGCACGAGGTGGCGGCGGAGCGGGGCGTACGGCTGGTCTTCTTCCACGGGCGCGGCGGTTCCCTGGGCAGGGGCGGCGGCCCGGCGGCCCGCAGCATCCGCTCGTTGCCGCCCCACACGGTCGGCGGGGCGCTCCGGACCACGGAGCAGGGCGAGGTGCTGGCGGCGCGGTACGACGACGCGGACATCGCCTTCCGCCATCTGGAGCAGGTCGCGTGGGCCACTCTGATGATAGAGTCCGAGCCGGCGGAGCCCCCCAGCGAGGCGTGGTGGGCCGCGGCCGAGGCCCTGTGCGAGCGGGCTCACCGGGCCTATCGCGATCTGGTGGACGGGCCGGACTTCCTGGCCTATTTCCACCTGACCACGCCGATCGACGAGATCGAGTCGCTGCCCATTGCCTCGCGCCCCTCGCGGCGAGGGCAGGGGGCGCAGGGGTGGAAGAGCATCTCCGAGCTGAGAGCCATTCCCTGGGTCTTTGCCTGGACCCAGAGCCGTCTCCCCATACCGGCGTGGTACGGCCTGGGCACGGCGCTGGCGAGTTTTGGCGAGGAGACCGAGGCCGGGTGGGAACTCCTGCAGGACATGTACCGGTCGTGGCCCTTCTTCAGGGGGACGATCGACAACGCCGGGCTGGCCCTGGCACAGGCAGATCCCGAGATCGCCAGAGAGTACGGCCGCCTGGCCGGCGAAGGCGAGGGCCCCCGGGGTGTGTGGGACCAGCTCATCACCGAGTACGGCGCTACGCGCGAGGCCGTGCTGCGGCTGACCGGGGGTGAGAGCCTGCTGCCCGACACGCCGTGGCTGGAGCGCTCCATAGCGCAGCGCAATCCCCTGGTGGAGCCCCTCAGCCTCATCCAGGTCGAGTTGCTGCGGCGCATGAGATCACTCGAGGGGGCCGACGATGACGCGGCTGAGCGCCTGCGGGATCTGCTGCGTCTGAGCATTCAGGGCATCTCTTCGGGCATGCGCGTCACGGGCTGAGGCACCACAGCAGCAGGAGGAGTATGACAGAGTCTTCGATTGGTTCGCACAAGCTGGATCTCGACACGCCGCTGCTGTGCCTAGACCTGGACGTGCTGGAGGCCAACATCGACAGCATGGCCGCCTGCATGCGCGGGCGCGGCAAGGACTGGCGCCCCCATCAGAAGTGTCACAAGACCCCGGCCATCGCCTGGAAGCAGATTGCGGCGGGGGCCATCGGTGTCACCTGCGCCAAGGTGTCCGAGGCGGAGGTGATGGCGGCCAGCGGTATCCGCGACATCCTGGTGGCCAATATGATCGTCGGGCCCCGGAAGTGGGAGCGCGCCGCGTCGCTGTGTCGCAGTGCGGACCTGAAGGTGGCCTGCGACGACGCGGCTCAGGTCGAACCCCTGGCCGAGGTGTGCCGGCGCCACGGCGTGACCTGCTCCATGGTCATGGAACTGGACCTGGGGCTGGGGCGCGTCGGCTTTCGCCAGGAGCAGGACGCCATCGGGCTGGCCGAGAAGATAGACCGTCTCGAGGGCGTCGAGCTGGCCGGCATCATGGGGTACGAGGGGCATCTGCTCGACGTGGCGGATCCAGTGCAGAAGCGGCAGCAGATCGAGGCGGCCATGGCCGTCCTCGCTTCCTGCCACGATCGGCTGCTGGCCAAGGGCATGGCCTGCGACATTGTCAGCGCCGGCGGGACCGGCTCGTACCAGGTGACCTCCACCTGCACAGGCATTACCGAGCTCCAGGCCGGCGGAGGCATCTTCGCCGATCCCTGGTACCGCAACATGTGCGGCCTGCAGGAGCTCGAGTACTCGCTCTGGGTCCTGGCTACCGTGGTCAGCCGCCCGAGCCCGGAGCTGGCCGTTCTGGATGCGGGCGTCAAGACGGTCAACATCCTGGAGCACCCGCCCCTGGCCATCGGCGAGGGGATCGAGGTGGGCACGCTCCACGCCGAGCACTGCGAGCTGCACCTGTCGGGCCCGGCGACCGAGCTGCGCATCGGCGACAAGGTGGAGCTGATCCCCGGGTACTCCGATCTCACCACCTTGCTGCACGACCAGTTCCACGGCTTCCGCGGCGATCGCCTCGAGGTGGTATGGCCCATTCTCGGGCGCGGCAAGCTCCAGTAGGCGAGAGGGCAGAGGCCGGGTGGGAATCGTGGGCTGCATCGCTGAGGACTGCCGCAGCCGCTCCATGTGGCCGTGGCGAATAGAGGGGCTGGACTCCACCGGCCCGACCCACCGGAGAACCAGATGATCGACATGCACCCAACGCCAGCCGACCTGCCACCCCGGATCGCCGCACTCCGCGACGAGGCCCTGGCAAGGCAGCAGACGGGTATACACGGCCCGCCGACCCTGGCTCTGATAGATGCGCAGTCCTGGGCGCAGCACACCGACGAGGAGGACTGGCTGGTCTGGCGCGCGCGGCGCACGGCGGCACGGCTCAGGGCCATGCCCATAGAACTGCTGGCCGGGGAGCGCATCACAGGCCGACCCGAGTTGCGGCCACCGACGCCCGAGGAAACGCGGGAGCTGGAGGCGGCCAACGAGGTGCTCAGCTCCATGCCGCCCTATCCCGGGGGCGACTCAGGTCACTTCCATCCCGACTACGCCAAGCTGTTCAGACTGGGGATCGGGGGCATCCTGGATGAGATCCGCGCCCTGGGGCGCAGCGCTGCTGAGCCCGAGCAGGAGGCCTTCTACCGCGCCTGCGAGATCGCTCTGGAGGGGCTATCGGCGTACGCCCAGCGCGTGGCCGGCGAGTGCGAGCGGGCCGCGACAGCGAATGGGGACGGCTCAGACTGGCTCGAGCTGGCCGGCATCTGCCGCCGGGTCGCCACGGAGCCACCGGCGACGTTCCACGAGGCCATCCAGCTGATGTTCCTGACACTCATCGGGCTGTGGTTTGCGGAAGATCACGGGCTGACCACGCCCGGGCGGATGGACCAGACGCTGAGGCCGTTCTACGAGGCGGACCTGGCGGCCGGCCGGATTGCGCCGGAGGAGGCGCTGGAGCTGATCTGCTGTCTCTATATCCAGGGCAACATGATCCTGGGGGCGGGATCGGCCCTGTCGGTGATGGTGGGGGGGCGCGACAGCCAGGGGAACGACGCCACCGGCGACCTGACGTATCTGTGCCTGGCCGCCCGCTGTGCCACCCAGCTGGTGTACCCCACGGTGGGCGTGGCGTGGCACGAGGGCACACCCGCGGAGCTGACGAGATACTCCTGCAAGATGCTGCGCAGCGGTATCGGCGATCCCGCCTTCTTCAATGACGAGCTGATCTCGCTGGGGTTGCGCGATCACGGCGTGTCGGAGCCGGACTCGTACAACTACATGAACTCGACCTGTGTAGAGATCAAGGTGGTGGGG
>Ga0180429_10004120_pt1 | contig 11670 bp, 8 predicted proteins | sample SS_ome_FD_132428 | JGI IMG/M metagenome (GOLD analysis project Ga0180429, IMG submission 132428) | Hypersaline lake sediment archaeal communities from the Salton Sea, California, USA - SS_1_S_1 metaG | ecosystem: Environmental > Aquatic > Non-marine Saline and Alkaline > Hypersaline > Sediment ... | reverse complement strand
GGGAAGCCCCTGGCCGTGGGGGGATCGCCCGGTCGCGGGGACGCCACGGCCCGGGGAGGGATTTACGTGGCGCGAGAAGCCGCCAAAGCCCGCGGAATCCCCCTGGAAGGGCAGCCCATGGCCGTCCAGGGATTCGGCAACGCCGGGCAGTTCGCCGCTCTGCTGGGCGAGGAGATCCTGGGGCTGAAGCTGGTGGCCGCCTCGGATTCCAAAGGCGGGGTGTACAACCCGCAGGGCATCGACGCCAGGACCCTGGTCGATCACAAGCTGTCCAACGGCAGCCTGCAAGGCTTTCCCGGGGCCGACGCCGTTTCCAACCCCGAGCTTTTGGAGCTGCCGGTGACGGTCCTTTTCCCTTCGGCGCTCGAGAACGTCATCACCGGCGAAAACGCTCCCCGCCTCCAGTGCAAGATCTCCTGCGAGCTGGCCAACGGCCCCACCACTCCCGACGCCGACGACATCCTCTTCGAAAAGGGAATCATGGTGCTGCCCGACTTCCTGGCCAACGCCGGGGGGGTGACCGTCTCGTACTTCGAGCAGGTCCAAAACACCTACAACTACTACTGGGACTTGGCCGAGGTGCATCGGAGGCTGGACGAAAAGATGACCCTGGCCTTCAAGGGGGTCCACGAGATGCAGGAACAGACGGGATTCAACATGCGCCAGGCCGCCTACCTGGTTTCCGTGGCGCGGGTGGCCGAAGCCTGCAAGCTGCGCGGCTGGGTGTGAGCGGCGGTGGTCGGGGGTCAGGGATCGGTGGACGGAGAAAGCGGCTTCCGCGATCGAAGTCCCTGGCAATGTCGAGCTTATTGGTCGGTCAACATTGTTTCTTCACAATGAAGATCCTCCGGGAGGGAAGGCGTCCCCGCCCTCGTCGTCCGCGGATCGGGAGCTCGCGGTCGAGGGCAGGATGCCCTCGCTCCCGGGAAAGCGGATCCCGGATGCCAAGCAACATTGTTGACGGACCACTTGTCGGTCGGTCAACGAAGTTTCTCGACGTGTTCGCAACTTCCGTCGTTCCGGGCGGAGCGGAGCCCCGGAGCCCGGGGCGCTGTTCCTGGATTCCGGCTGGAAGCATGCCGGAGTGACGGAACGGCCACTGCCCACTCCCGAAGGGGGTTTCCATGAGCCAAAGCAATCCTCCCGACCTCCCCTTCCCTCCCATCATGGTGGCGAAGGCCTACCGGACTTTCCAAAAGATGATGCGCTACCCCCGTCTTCTGGAAGAAATCAGAGAAATCTTCGTCCGGGCTCTCGAGGAGCGAGGCATCGTCGATCCGGAAAGCCTTCGCGAGGAAGCCCGCCGTCTCGCGGAGCTCTCGGGAGAGTCGGGGGAAAAAGCCCTGCGGGAGCACTTGGACGCTCTCGTGGATCTCCACTTCGTCAACAGCTTCGACGAAGCGGAGATCGAAAACCACATCAATCTGGCCCGCAAGCAGGACCGGTTCCGACATCTCAGCAAGGTCCTCAACACCGAGGGAGCCACGTCCCGAAAGATCAAGCAGGCCCTCAAGGAATTTTGCGAAGTCCCCAAAGGGGGACTCTATCTTTCTCCCAGCGAGGCCATGGGGGCCCGGGTGGCCCTCATCAACCATTTCGTTTCCAACCAACTGCCCTTCATCGGCATCGCCAAGCACCACATCACCATTCGAGACATTTACGAACTGGTGGAGCATTCCTTGTGGAACCGACGGCGCCCCGGGCGCATCGGGGGCAAGGCCGCCGGCATGTATCTGGCCTACAAGATTCTGGTGCCCAAGCTCCGGGCGGGAGACCCCGAGATCCAAAAGTACGTGCGCATTCCCGAATCCTACTACTTCAATTCGGGCATCTTTTCCGATTTCATCGACTACAACAAGCTGGACCATTTCCATACCCAGAAGTACAAGACCCGCGAAGTGATCGAGGAGGAATATCGACACATCGCCCAGCTTTTTCACCGAGCCTCCTTCCCCTCCGACGTGATGGAGGACTTTCGCAAATTCCTGGAAAAGATCGGCGAGCATCCCCTCGTCCTCAGATCGTCGAGCCTTCTGGAAGACAACTTCGGATTCGCCTTCTCGGGCAAGTACGATTCGGTGTTCCTGGCCAATCAGGGGCCTCTGGAGGAGCGGCTCGAGGAGCTTGTTTGGGGGCTGAAGCAGGTGCATATGAGCACCTACGGGCCGAGCCCCATTCTTTACCGCCAGGACCACGACCTCTTGGATTTCGACGAAAAGATGAGCGTGCTGGTGCAGAAGGTGGTGGGAAGACGCTTCGGCAAGCACTTCTTTCCCTTCGCCGCCGGCGTGGCCTTTTCCTACAGCTCCTACGGTTGGACCCCTCGCATCCGCAAGGAAGACGGGCTTCTGCGCCTTGTCTTCGGCCTGGGAACGCGCGCCGTGGACCGCACGGGGCAGGACTACCCCCGCATGGTGTACCTGAGCCACCCCGCCCTGCGCCCGGAAGTGACGGCGGAGCAGATCCGCAAGTACTCCCAGAAAATCGTGGACGTGCTCGACCTCGAATCCGGAAGCCTTCAATCCCTCCCCTTTCAGGAGCTCATGCGTCTCGGCCCGCATCCGGATCTCTTCTACGCCGTTTCCGTGGAACGGGAAGGGCATTTGGCGCCGCTTCCCTTCAAAACCTGCTTGGGAGGCGCATCGGGCGGGACGTCCCCCGCTCCGGGGCAAACGGAAGGGGCTCGGGGGGCCTGCCTCACCTTCGACAATCTGTTGAGCAAAACCCCCTTCGTGCCTCTCGTGAAAAAGGTTCTCGAGCAACTGGAAGAGGCTTACGGACGCCCGGTGGACGTGGAATTCGCCTGGGACGGAGGGCTTCTTTACATCCTTCAATGCCGGACCCTGGCCGTGGCTCGCGACGAGGGACGGGTCCCCATTCCCGAAGTTTCGCGGGAAAAGACCCTTTTCGCCACCAACCGGGCCCTTTCCAGCGGAGTGATCCGGAACGTCGAATACATCGTGTACGTGGATCCCAAGGCCTACGACCTGCTCGCGAGCTACGAAGAGAAGCTGGCCGTGGGCCGGGTGGTCGGGGCCCTCAACCGGGGCCTTCGGGGAAAGCGCTACGCCCTTCTCGGCCCGGGACGCTGGGGCAGCAACGACATCAACCTCGGCGTGAGGGTCTCCTATTCCGACATCAACCACGCTCTGGCCCTGGGGGAGATCGCTTTCGAAAAGAAGGACTTCACGCCCGAAGTCTCCTACGGCACCCACTTCTTCAACGACCTGGTGGAAGCCGGGATCACCCCCGTGGCCGTCTTTCCCGACGACGAGGGGTGCTCCTTTCAAGAGGATTTCTTCCTGCGAGCCCCCAATGCCCTGACCTCGCTGGCTCCGGAATGGGCCTCCCACGCTCCCGTGGTTCGCGTCATCCACGTTCCCTCCGCTTCGCAAGGCGACTTCCTCCACATCCATCAGGACGGCATGGAGCAGAAAGGCATCGGTTTTCTGGCCGGGCGGCAAGCCGCCCGACGTTGACGCACAGGGGAAGGCCCCTTGTTCCAGGGGGGCCGCGCCCTTGGCGGATCGCCATGACAAGCGCTCGACCGAGCGCTTTCCGCAAAGTCGCATCTGAAAGCCAAGGTTGAAGGCAAAAGGATGAGTGCGAAAGTTTTCCATGTTTTCACTTCCTCCTTCCGACTTCTGCCTTCCGACTTCGAATAGAGGGGGATTCAAAGGAGAAAGCGAGGTGATGCCCATGCGAAATTGATTTTCGGGGAAAACCGAACGAATGTCACGCGAATGCCCGAAAAAGACCCTGTTATGGAGAAAGGAGCGAAAAGACATGAAATCGGCGAAAGGCTTGGTCGGTGTTGGATTGGCGATTGCTCTGGTGCTGGGTTCTTCTTTCCAGGCCGTTGCCGCCCAAGAGGGATCCCCCCAATACAAGTGGAGGATGCAGCACTCGTGGGGGGCGGCCGAGAACCACTTCTTCGAGCAGTTTGCCGGCATCGTCAAGGAAATGTCGGGCGGGAGGATCGAAATCTCCGTGTTCGCCGACGGCGAGCTGGTGAGCTGGGACAAGCTTTGCGACGCGGTGGCGGCGGGAACCCTCGAGATGGGACACACGCATCCCGACTACTATCAAGGCAAGGTCCCCGTGGGCGAGCTGGAATCGGCCCCCTATCTGTGGAGAAACGTGGACGAGGAAATGGCCGTCATCTACCGGTACGGCCTCGGGGACGTGTACCGGGATGCTTTCGAGAAGCGGTACGGTTACAAGGTCCTCGGGTTTCAGGCGGACGACACGGGCGCTTTGATGTTCACCCAGGAAGTGAAGAAACTGGAGGACATGAAAGGTCTGACCATAAACATCCTGAACCCCTACGCCTCCATCCTGAGAGAATTGGGAGGGGCCACCTCGACCTACATGGGTCCCGAAGAGCTTTACACGGCCCTGTCCAGAAAAGTGATTCAAGGGGTGGAGTACGGAGGGGCCAAAGCCATGCACGACATGTCCTTCCACGAAGTGGCCAAATACTTCTTGCTGCCGCGCCATCAGATCGCCTATTTCCCGTTCTATTTCATCAACAAAAAAACCTGGGACAATCTGCCGAGCGATCTGCAGGCCATCCTGGTGAACGCGGTCAAGGCGAACACCGTGTACATGAGGGCCTTTTACGGCCAGAAAGAACAACAGGCCTTGCATGACATGGTGACGAGCCAGGGAGTCAAGATCTCCTACCTGCCGGACGAAGACGTCAAGGCCGTTTACGAGAAGACCCTCCAATGGCTGAAGAACGATTTCGCATCCAAGGGCCCGTATTGCAAAAAGGCGGCCGACATATGCCTGGAGGCGTTGAGAGACTTCGGGCGGCTCGATTGAGTGGTTTGTCAACGAAGTTTCTTTGCGTATCCGCAAGTCCGTCATTGCTGGCGAAGCGGAGCGGAGACCCGGAATCCGGGGAGCTATTGCTGGATTCCGGCTAAAAACATGCCGGAATGACGACGCGGCGCAAACGAACTTTCTTGACGGACCCCTAAGGAAAGGACGTTCGGGGGGCGGGCCCGGCTCGCCCCCCGCATGGGATCGGCAGCGTTCGGCCGCAAGGAAAACAGCACAAAGGCGGGAATGGAATGGACAAGCTCAAGACCGCAGTTCGGTGGATGGACGGGATTTGCGCGGGGGTGGCGAAATGCGCCATGTGGCTCATCCTCCTCTTTATGGCTGTCATCATCTTCGACGTCGTCCTGAGGTATTTCTTCAAGGCCCCGACCATATGGGCCCGCGAGCTGGTGTCCCTGCTGTTCGGACCCTTGTGGCTTCTGACGGGCGCCTATCTCCTCTCGACGGACGAGCACGTGCGGATGGACCTCCTTTTTCACCACTTCAGCCGCAGAAAAAAGGCCGTCTTCGATTTGCTCACCTTCACGCTATTTTTCTTTTACGTGGGAACCATGGGGATCTACGCCTGGAAGGACTGGTGGTCGGGCTATACCATGGCCGAGCATTCCAGGTCCGTTTGGGGCCCTGCGCTCTGGCCGTTCAAACTGGGGATACCTGTCGGCATTTGCCTGCTGTTGATCGCCGCAATAGCCAAGTACATCCGCGATCTCTATGTGGCCATTACCGGGAGGGACTGGAATGAGTGTTGAGCTGATCACCATCCTTTTGTTCGGCGGCATGCTGCTCCTGCTATTGACGGGATTCCCCATAGCCTTTGGGCTGGGGGCCATCGCCATCGTCTTCTCTCTGTGGCTGTGGGGGCCTCAATCCTTGTTCATGGCCTATCTGGCGGCGGTGAGCACCGTGAACTATACAGTCCTCGTCTGCATTCCCATGTTCGTTTTCATGGGCATGATGTTGTACTTCTCCGGCATAGCCGACGATCTCTACACGACCTTCCAGTATTGGCTGGCTCCCGTACCGGGTGGCTTGGCATCGGCTACGGTGGGCGTCTGCACCATGATCGCCGCCCTCGTGAGCTCCGAGGCGGCCGGCACGCTCACCATGGGGAGGATCGCCCTTCCCCTGATGCGCAAGCGAGGGTATCAGAAGGAGATCGCCACCGGATGCATCCAGGCGGGCGCGGCTTTGGGATTTCTGGTCCCGCCGAGCTGCATCGCCATCCTCTACGCCGTCATCGCCAAGGAATCCATCGGGAGGCTCTTTTTGGGCGGGGCTTTGCCCGGACTGTTGCTGGCCGTCATGTACATCGTCTATATCACGGTGCGCTGCAAGATCCAGCCGCACATCGCTCCCCCCATCCCCGAGGACCAACGGCCCTCGTGGGACGAAAAGATACGAAGCCTCAAGCACCTCGTTCTGCCGGCGGCCATCATCCTGTCGGTTGTCGGGACCATCATGCTGGGGCTCACCACGCCCGTGGAGTCCGCCGCCATAGGCGCCCTGGGCAGCATCGTAGCGGTTGCCATCAAGAAGCAGCTGACCCTGAAGGTGGTGAAAAGCTCCCTCCTGGAAAGCTCCAAGCTTACGGCCATCATGATGTGGATATTCATGGGAGCCATGACTTTCGGTCAAATCTATGACGCATTGGGGGCCAAAGAGATCGTTCAGACCGTCACCACCGGCCTGCCCCTGGGAAAGTGGGGCGTTCTCATCATGATCCAATTGACCTTCTTCGTCCTGGGAATGTTCATGGACGATACGGCCATTCTATTCATCACCATGCCCATCTACATCCCTATCGTCATCGAGCTGGGATTCGATCCCACATGGTTCGGAGTGCTTTACATCGTCAACATGCAGATGGCCTATTTGACGCCTCCTTTCGGATACTGCCTGATGTTGATAAGGGGAGTGGTGCCGCCCGATATCACCATGGGAGACATTTACCGCTCCGTCATACCCTTCGTGGCCATACAGGCCGTCGGCCTTGCTCTGATCATGATCTTCCCGCAATTGGTTCTTTGGCTTCCAAAAGTGATGCTGGGAGGCTGAAATGAAACCGGATGATTCGAAGAGAGAGCTCGAGAAGTTCCTTGACATCTCGCCGCTCCGGATGACAATGGTAGAAAGAACAAAGACGAAGGCCTTCCGAAAGCGAGCAAGGAGACCGACGGGCCCTTGCCCGCTTGTCGGAGAATTTTTTCGAGCCCCAAAGGAAAGATCCAAGGAGGCCGACAAGCCATGAACCAACAAGAACTGGAATCCGTAGCCCGAATCCTCGTGACCCAGGGCAAGGGGATTTTGGCGGCCGACGAGAGCTTCGGCACGATCCGCAAGCGCTTCGATGCCATCGGTGTGGAATCCACCGAAGAAACGAGGCGGGCCTATCGGGAAATGCTCTTCACCGCCAAGGGAATGGAAGACTTCATCAGCGGAGTGATTCTTTTCGACGAGACCCTTCGTCAAGCCTCGAGCAACGACGTTCCCTTTCCCCGCCTCCTTTCCGACAAGGGGGTCCTTCCGGGCATCAAGGTGGACACGGGAGCCAAGCCCTTGGCGGGCTTTCCCGGGGAAAAGGTCACCGAGGGATTGGACGGTCTGAGAAATCGTCTGGAAGAATACCGGGAGCTGGGGGCCCGCTTCGCCAAATGGCGGGCGGTGATCACCATCGGCGACGCCGTTCCCAGCCGCGCCTGCATGGAAGTCAACGCTCACGCCCTGGCCCGCTATGCGGCCTTGTGCCAGGAAGCGGGCCTCGTTCCCGTCGTGGAGCCGGAATCTCTCATGGACGGCGCCCATTCCCTTCAAAGATGCGAAGACGCGACGACGGAAGTCCTGCGCACGGTCTTCAAGCACTTGGCGGAGCAGGGGGTCCTGGCCGAAGGAATGCTTTTGAAGCCCAACATGGCGATCTCGGGCAAGGACTGTGCGGATCAAGCCGTGGCCCAGGAAGTGGCCGCCGCCACCGTGCGGTGCTTTCGCCGGACGGTTCCCGCCGCCGTCCCCGGCATCGTGTTCCTGTCGGGAGGTCAAAGCCCTCGCCAAGCCACGGAAAACCTCAACGCCATGAACGTCATGGGGCCGCAGCCCTGGCAGCTCAGCTTCTCCTACGGCAGGGCCCTTCAGGATCCGGCTTTGAAAACCTGGAAAGGCGAAGAAGCCAACCGGGCAAAGGCTCAGGAGGCCTTCTTGCACAGAGCGAGATGCAACGGGGCGGCCCGCCAGGGGAGCTACACCCTGCGAATGGAAAAGGAAGACGGGTAGGAAGCGCCCTTCGAAAACGGGAGTCCGGGGAAAACGCTCCGAATCCCCGCTTTCGCGGACAATGGCAAGACACGGGAATCGAGCTCCATGATCCATCGCTACAAGCCTCTGGAGATCGGGGACAAAGAGGAATTCAACCGGCTGCTCCGACAAGCTCCGCCTCCCATCTCCGAGCTCACCTTCACCAATCTTTTCATGTGGCGCTACCGCTACCGGCCTTGCTGGCGGGTGGAGGACGACTGCCTGCTCGTCCTCCTGGCCCCCGAAGACCGCCACCCTTTCGGCCTGCAGCCCGCGGGCCCCGGAGACGGGATTCGGGCCTTGCACCGTCTGGCCGACGATCTCGCGAGCCTCGAAGCCCCGCCCATCGTTCGCCGGGTCTCCGAGGAGCTGGCCAACCGGGCCTCCCCCGGCGACTTCCGTGTGGAATACGACCGGGACAACAGCGACTACGTCTATTTGGCCGAGGACCTCGTCCATCTGGCCGGTCGCAAGTACCACCGCAAGAAGAACCACCTGAATCGGTTCGTCAAGAACAACGTCTTCGAGTACCGCCCCCTGGACGTGGAGCTGGTGGAATGCTTTCTGGAGATGCAGGAATCCTGGTGCCAGATCAAGGCCTGCGAGGAAAGCCCCGGCCTTCTCATGGAGGATTACGCCATCCGGCAGGCGCTGATCCACTTCGAGGAGCTGGACTTCCAGGGAGGGGCCATCGTCATGGACGACCAAGTGGAGGCCTTCGCCCTGGGCGAGCCCCTGGACGACCAGTGCGCCGTCATCCACATTGAAAAGGCCAACCCCGACATTCCCGGCCTCTACGCCGCCGTCAACCAGATGTTCTGCCGGCAGGCCTTTTCCGGCATGAGATACATCAACCGCGAGCAGGACATGGGCATCGAGGGATTGAGGAAAGCCAAGGAATCCTATTATCCCCACCATCTGGTCAACAAGTACACCCTCGAGCGAGCCCCCTAACCGTCCCAATCCAGCTCGGCCCACACGGGGGTGTGGTCGCTGGGCTTGGGCAGCCCCCGGGGCCCCGTGTCCACGTCGCAGTCCAGAGACGCCTTGGCCGCCGCCTCGTTGGCCAGGATGTGATCCAGCCTCCATCCCAGGTCCCTCTGAAAGCTCTTGGGAAGCCGGTAGTCCCAGAAGGTGAACTGCTTCCTGTCGGGGTGGTGCTTGCGGAACAAATCCACCAAGCCATCGGCCACGACCTCCCCGAGGGCACGCCGCTCGGCGGGGTGGCACCCCACGTGGCCCTCGAGTCGCCGAGGGTCGAACACATCGGCGTCCGACGGGGCCACGTTGATGTCTCCCAGCCAGATCAGGGGATCTTTCCCGTCGAACCGCTCGGCAAGCCAGCGCTTCAGGCGAGCGAAATAATCCAGCTTGTACCGAAAGGCGTCGTCTTGGGGATCGCGGCCTTGAGGCACGTAGGTGTTCACCACCCAAATCCCCCGAACCTTGGCGGCGATCATGCGGGCCTCTTCGTCCTCGCCGCCGTCCTCGAAGGCGCGGACCACCGTTTCGGGAGCTTCCCGGCTCAGGATCGCCACGCCGTTGAAGGACTTCTGCCCCCGCACATGGACCGTGTAGCCCATATCGCGGAACGGGCCCGCGGGAAAATCCTCGTCTCGGCACTTGATCTCCTGAAGGCACAAAACATCCGGGGAGAAGCTCTCCAGCCATGCCGTCACGACGGGAAGTCGCGCCCGGACGCCGTTGACGTTGAAAGTGGCCACTTTCCAGCTCATATCGCTCCTCGAGACAAGGGTGCGGGACCAAATGGTCTGTCAACGAAGTTTCTTGACGGCGAAGATCGACCCGCCACCCCGTCGAAGTCTTCCCGCCCCCTGCACCCTGGCTACTGTCCCCTTGTCCCAAGGTCCAAGCCCTCCTCGTCGCCGGACGTCGGGGTCGCCCGCAATCCCCCGGGCACCAGAAAGGGATGAAGTTGCGAGAAGTGCTCGACGTGCAGATGAGCCTCCAGGGACTCGTTGCGATAGGCCGCGAAAAAAACCCCCGTGTTGCGAGCCAGGTCCTCGTCCACTCGAGAATCCCCGATGTAGAGGATTTCCTCGGGCTTCGCCCCGAAGGCCTCGAAGATCTTCTCCATGGAATGGGGGTGGGGCTTGGGATGGAGAACGTCCGCAGCCGAGACCACCACGTCGAAATAGCGATCCAGCTCGAAATAGCTCAGCACTTCCCGGGTGGAAACCGTGCGGTTGGTGGCCAGGGCGATGCCGTACAGAGGCTTGATGGACTCGAGAAAGGGCTTCAGGCCCGGCTGAAGTCGCGAGTAGGGAAAAAATCGGTGGAAGTCGATCTCCTGGCAGTAGTCCCAAGCCTCCTCCGACGCGGGGCCGTCTCCCAGAAGATAGCGCAGGGAGTCCCGGGAAGAGTGCATGTGGATGTATTCCACCTGCTCGGGACGTATGGGGCCCCGTCCGAATCGTTGAAGCACGTGGGAATAGAACCGGACGTTGGCGTCCCTGGAATCCAGAAGGACGCCGTCGCAATCGAAGGCGACGACTTTCAGGGAAACCGGCGGAGGCAACGAAGAAGCTTTCATGGGCATCCATTCCAAGGAAAGTGAAAGGACGGGGTGTCGGAAAAGCCCCCCGAATCCCCCTTTGGAAGCGCGAAGCGCGAAATGTGAAGTGTGGAGTGCAACTCTTTGTCCTTTGTCACCCTTCCCACTTCGAACTTCAAAGGGGAGGGTCTTTCCGAGCATCCCGCAGTGGAAGCTTTACACGCGGCAGGTTATCCAATAGATTGAGGGCCGTCAAGGAGGCACAAGCTCCGTCCCGGCGCGAGCGCCGATTTTTCAAGAATTCGAGGGAAGAAGCGGGAGAGGACCATGGACTATCGGTTCGATTTTCTTGTTGTGGGCAGCGGCATCGCCGGGCTCACCTTCGCGTTGAAGGTCGCTTCGTCGGGCTCCGTGGCCGTCGTGACGAAAAAGGAATCCATCGAGACCAGCACGAACTACGCCCAGGGAGGCATCGCCTCGGTGCTGGGAAGCGACGACTCTTTCGAATTGCACATGGAAGACACCCTGAAATCCGGGGACGGTCTGTGCCACAAGGACATCGTGGAGCTGGTCGTCCGCTCGGGCCCCGACCGCATCCGGGAGCTCATGGAGCTGGGGGTGAGGTTCAACCGCCGCCAGGGGGAGGAGGCCCCCCTGGATCTGGGCAGGGAGGGCGGCCACAGCCGCAATCGCATCGTCCACGCCCGGGACATGACGGGACAGGCCGTGGAAAAGGTGCTCGTGGCGTGCGTGGAAGCCCATCCCAACATCACCCTGTTCGAAAACCACCTGGCCTTGGATCTTCTCGTCCAGAACGATTCCATCCGCGCCGGGAGCCTTTGCGTGGAGCGAAGGGAAGTCTGCTGGGGAGCCTACGTTCTGGAGAGCGCCACGGGAAGCGTGCATACTTTTCTGGCCAACGCCACCCTTCTGTGCACCGGCGGGGCCGGGAAAGTCTATCTCTACACCAGCAATCCCGACGTGGCCACGGGGGACGGACCCGCCATGGCCTACCGGGC
>Ga0180429_10004119_pt1 | contig 11674 bp, 10 predicted proteins | sample SS_ome_FD_132428 | JGI IMG/M metagenome (GOLD analysis project Ga0180429, IMG submission 132428) | Hypersaline lake sediment archaeal communities from the Salton Sea, California, USA - SS_1_S_1 metaG | ecosystem: Environmental > Aquatic > Non-marine Saline and Alkaline > Hypersaline > Sediment ... | reverse complement strand
TATTCTGCGAAAACCGATGTTAGCCCCGTCGCCTGCGACGGCAAAACCCGGGAAAACGGCCCCTCTGCCGGTCGCAGGCGACCAGGCTAACAAGAAACATGAACGGTATTGGGGTTAAACGAGAAAGTTGTTTGTTGGTCGCCCCTTAGTTCTTTGTTTCCTTGATCGGTTGCCGCCGGTCGGCTGCGACGAAGTAACCTTTCTGCAAAAAGCGGAGGGTGTAGTCGAGCACGTCGGGGTCGTTCATGACGAACGAATGCAGCACGGGCACAACGACGAAATCACCGGCGCCGGCCAGGCGCGTGCTGGCAACACTAACCGTGCCGTCGTCGTCGCCGGGCAAGAGCGGATTGAATCCCAGGGCGTCGCCCTTTCCGCCGGCGACGATTCCGAACTCGAAGCCGGGCGTGGCCAGCTTGTCCTCCAATTCGGCCCACTCCGCGCCAAGTTGCCGGCCCGATCGGCCGGTCAGCACCTTGAAGGCATCGGTTTCGGCCAAGGTCAACGCAACCAGCGAACCGTGATTGGGCGGGGCCAACATCACGAAACGATGAAAACGCGGCGGTGCCTTGCCCGGCGGTCGTTTGTTCTGCTCTCGATCGGCCAAGTAGTGCCGGATCACGATGTTGCCCATGCTATGGCCGATGAAGCTGATCTCATCCACGCCGTCGAGGTTGTCGACGATACGCTCCAGCGCCTTGGCGTGCGAGCCGACCTCGCGTTGGGTGCTGGCATAGCCGACGTTGAGCACCGTATAGCCGCCCTGCTCTCCCAGATGCTCGCACAGCTTGCTCATCGAGGTCCGACTGCGAAACAGCCCGTGCAGGACAACCACCACTTTACCCCGCATGGGCGGCATAGCCCGGGCACGCTTGATCTGTTCGAGCTTGGCCTTGCACTGGTCGAAGGTTCCCCAGCCGTAGCGGAGGTTGTTTTCGTCCAACAGCCGGCAATGCCCGGTCAATACGTTGCGTTGAATCCGCCAGCGGTAGAAGAAGAGTTCATCGGCCCAGAGTTGCTTTCCGCCCATCGTGGGCACGGGAAAGGCGTTGTTGCCGCCGGTCGAAGGCTGCCGTGCCACGAGCGGCGCCGCGCCGCCGGCTAGTATCCCGAGCAACGCCAGCATTGAGATGAAGCAGCGGCAAGCGGTCATGATTGGTATCCAAGACACCAGGATTACTGCATCGCTTCGAGCAACTCGGTAACGAAATCGCCGATATTTGCCAGCACTTCGCGCCGAGGTTTCCGCGAAGCTTCCGACACGCGGCGGACAATCGCCGAGCCGACGATCAGACCGTCGGCCACCGGTGCGAGCATCTTCACGTGTTCCGCACTGCTGACGCCGAATCCGATGCAGATCGGCAGCGGTGTCTGACGGCGGAGCCAGCCGACGTTGTCGAGGATCTCTTGCGGTAGTGTCTGCCGCTCGCCGGTGATGCCGGTGACCGAGACGTAGTATATGAACCCGGTGGTCTGCTCGGCGATACGCACGGCCCGATCGCGCGGCGTGGTCGGCGTGACGAGTTGGATCAGGCCGAAATCCTCGCGTCGACAGATCTCGGCCAACGGGCCGGATTCTTCCACCGGCAGATCGGGCACGATGGCCCCGGCCACGCCGGCCGCCTTCGCGTCGGCAATGTACTGCTCCAATCCGTGGCGGTAGACAATCGCGTAGCTGACCATAGTGACGATCGGTGCGGAAACGTCGGACGTCAGGCGGCCAAGCGTTTCGAGGATCTCGGCCAGCTTGGTCTTCTTGGCCAACGACCGCGTGTAGGAAGCCTGGATCACCGGCCCGTCGGCGATGGGGTCGCTGTAGGGGATCCCCACTTCGCAGATGCTGCTGCCGCGTGCGACCAACTCGCGGATTACCTCGGCGGTGAACTGAAGGTCCGGATCACCGGCCGTGACAAACGGCATCAACGCCTTGCGGTTGGCATTGCGGAGTCGGTCGAAGAGGGAGTCTATTGCTGACATTGGTGGAGAACCTAACAATACTACGTGTCTAGATCTCTTCTCCCCGCAACCGTGCGATCTCTGCCGAGTCTTTGTCGCCGCGGCCGGAGAGGTTGACGACGATTGCTTCATCGGGTTTCATTTTGGCGGCCAGTTCCATGGCCTTGGCCACCGCGTGTGAGCTTTCCAGCGCCGGCAGGATACCCTCGGCTCGGGCCAGCGTATTGAAGGCGGCCAGGGCCTCGCCGTCGTCGGCGCTTGTGTACTCGACCCGGCCGATGTCTTTCCAGTAGCTGTGCTCCGGACCGGTACCGGGATAGTCGAGTCCCGCCGATACGCTGTGGACGTCGCTGGTTTGTCCGTCTTCGTCCTGCATGACGTAGCTGTAGCTTCCGTGCAGCACGCCGGGGCTTCCGAAACAGAGCGGGGCGGCGTGGTCGCCTTCGGCCTGGGAGCGTCCGCCCGCCTCGACGCCGACCAGGGCCACCTCCTCATCTTCAATAAACGGATAGAACAGCCCCGCCGCGTTGCTGCCGCCGCCAACGCACGCCACGCATAGATCGGGCAGCCGGCCCAACTGCTCAAGGCACTGCTGGCGGGCTTCGCGGCCGATCACCGCCTGGAAATCGCGGACAATCAGCGGGAAGGGGTGTGGTCCGACGACCGACCCCAGGCAGTAGTGCGTCGTCTCGACCGAGTTCATCCAGTCGCGCATCGCCGCGTTGATCGCGTCGCGCAACGTGCAGGAACCGCTGGTGACCGCTCGCACCTCGGCACCAAGCAGTTTCATGCTGAACACGTTCGGCCGCTGCCGGCGAATGTCCTCCGTGCCCATGTACACGACGCACTCCAGCCCGAACCGCGCACACGCGGTAGCGGTGGCCACGCCGTGCTGTCCGGCGCCGGTTTCGGCGATGACTCGCCGTTTTCCCATCCGCAAAGTCAACAATGCCTGGCCCAGCGTGTTGTTGATCTTGTGGGCACCGGTGTGGTCGAGGTCTTCTCGCTTGAGGTAGATCCGTGCTCCGCCGCAGTGTTCGCTCAGCCGTTTGGCGAGATACAAGGGCGAAGGCCGACCGACGTAATGTCGATATAGCTCGGCCAACTCCCGGCGGAACGACTCGTCGGCGACCGCCTTTTCGTATTCGGTGCTGAGTTCGTCGAGCGCATGGGTCAAAGTTTCGGGCACGTATCGGCCGCCGAAGTCGCCAAAACGGCCGGTGGTGTCGGGGACCCGGGTGTCGTGGGTCATAAGGGCTTCTCGTTCGATTCGGACGTCGTTTGCCGCAAGCAGACCATTTTTGCTGGTCACGCCCGGCAGGTCAAGGGACGACGAAAGGAGGGTTTGGGGTTCAGGACCAAGCATTAAGACCAACCTGAGCCGTCGAAGTTCGATTTGCCCCCCATCCGTGGCTACTTTGCCGGTCTTCCTGTTGCTATCTCACCGTACTTCCTCCAGCGCGGCATGGCCGCAACCAAAGTAGCATGCGTCCGAAAAAGGGGCAGGCACCGCCGGCAAACGCCTCAACCACTTCAAAACCAGGCTCTCGACGGAGCCAGTCCCCATTTTCGGACTCCCGTCTTTTCAGTTTGAGGAGGTTAGTAGTAAAGAAGTACTTGCCTAGAGGTAATTTCAAAACCTGTAGTGGAAGCTGCAAAACTCCCCAAACGTCGGAATTCTTGCGAATTCCACTACGGCGGATCGGTTCTGAAACGCCCTCCAGGCGGAAACCATGCCATACTTTAGTAGATGGGGCTTTATCTGGACTGCCCGAGTTACCGATATCGGTTTTGGGTAGAGCAGCACACCGGGTGTCAGGGACGGGGCGTCAGGCAAAGGACTCGTTCGATCATGTTGACTACCAACGGCCAGATCGACGCCAATTTCTACAACATGATACACCAGTTGGCCGACTCCGTGCAGTTGGATCGGCAGGAAGACCGGCGGAAGGAGCCACGAGAAGCTTACCCTTCGACACAGCGGATAGCCACGCGTAGAGGGTCGGACCTCCCCGACGAGTCGCAGTTCTTCGATGTCAGGTTTTACGACCTGACCCGCAGTGGCTTCTCGTTCTTGGTTCCCAGCGCCCCCGCTTCCGATTCCCTGGTGGCCGCAATTGGCGCCTCGCCGAATACGATCTATTTGGCAGCCGAAGTTACCCACCGTACCGAAGTATTGGTCTACTCGTCGGGTTTGGTGGAACGGGCCAAACACTCGGCTGCAATCGGCCGGCACGGCCTCAACAGCAAGGACGCCACACCGATGGTGCTGGTCGGTTGCCGCTTTACAGAGAAGATAGAGAATCGCTAAGGGGCAGTCACCCTTCTCTCCCCCTCCCGCTGGTGATACAATGGGCGGTAGAGGTCGCCCAAATGAATCGCTTTCTTTCCGTTATTGCCGTATTGCTGGCAGCGTGGTCTTTGCCGTGCGGTCCGGCGGTTGCGCAATTGCTTTCGGTGGGCGACTGGCCCAGCGAACGCGTTGAATTGCTCGACGGGCGGACGTACCAAGGGCTGATAGAGTCGGAGGATCAGGCCTGGGTCAACCTGATCCAGATAGAGCGTCGCCAAGGGCGGCCGATGTACCTGGTGATTCGCCCGATCGAACGTTCCGCCATCGCGTCGCTTTTGCGGCTGAAGCCCTCTCAACGCGAACAACTCCGGCTGCAGATCGAACGGTTCCGCAACCAGTCGCGAATCGAACGTGGCCGCCGCGACGCCGTCCGCTTGGGGCTGGCCGAGAAAGACGGCATCCACTATCGCACCTACCGCGGAAAATGGTTCTCGCTGGACAGCTCCGCCGCCGATCCGACTACGCGGCGCGTCATCGTGCGGATCGAGCAGATCTTTACCGCCTACCGGCAGATTCTTCCGCCGCAACGCGAACCGTCGCGGCCGTTGCGGGTGGTCGTGCTCGGCTCGATGGCCCAGTACCGCAAGTACCTCGAGCGGCTGGGACTGCAAATCGAGAATCCGGCTTGCTTCATCGAGGACGCCAACCTGGTGGTGGCCGGCAGCGAACTTGCGACCTTCGCGGCCGAATTGGCCAAAGTGAACGCAGACCACGACCGTCTCCGCGAGGAACTCGATTGCATGGAGAAGCGGATGGCCGTCAGACTTGCCGCGGACGCCCGGCAGTTGCGCGAGTCGGGCACGCCGGTCGAGCAGATCAGGAAACTGCTGCGGCTGAAACGCGCTCAGTTCGAACGCGAGATCGAGCAGATCCGCGACCGCTTGAAGCGAGTCGACGGCGTCAATGCCCGAAAGTTCGACGCCGTCACCCGGGCAATGTTCGCCCGGCTCAATCACGAAGCCTTCCATGCATACCTGGAAAACTACGTTTACCCAAGCCAAGAGTTCAGTGTACCGCGATGGCTCAACGAAGGGCTGGCAGTGATCTTTGAAGGGGGACTCCTGGAAGGCGACACGTTGCGGGTCGATGCGCCGAATCGGGTGGCGCTGGGGCGATTGAAAGCCGAGCTTGGCGGCCAGCAGCCGCTGTCGTTGAAAGAACTGCTCGACGCCGACCAGCAGCGATTCGTCGTCGCCCACAATGACACGTCCGCGGAGGCCGCCCGTTACTACGTCTGTTCTTGGGGATTGGCCTACTACCTGACTTTCGAGCGTCGGCTGCTGGGTACCCGTGCCTTGGACGAGTACGTTCGGCGGAAGACGGAAGACGGCGCGCCGTTCGAGCGGTTCGAGAAACTCGTCGGAATGCCGCTCGACGAGTTACAGCCGCGGTGGCGAGAGTACATCTTGAAGCTTCGTTAGCCTCCTACGTCTTTCCCAACGGGCTGTTGACACACATCCCCACCATCTGCTACTCTCGCAACTCGCCTTCTTTGCCGGCCTGCCAGACTTGTCCGCTGTCGACGTCGAGCGCCGTCAGCCAGCCGTCGCCATATATCCAAGTGTCGATGCACTTGAGAAAACCGAGGTCGAGAATCTCGCCCGTCTTTTGCGAGGTGTGGCCGACGATGGCCGTCTTTCCGGAGCAATGCGCGAGCGGTTCATGCTCGCGCAGCGACTGCCAACGCAACCGCTCCCACGCTTGCCGCTCGAGCGGCCGGTTGTGCTCGTAGGCGCCGTGAACGAAGAAGTGCCGTTCGCTCTCGTGCCAATCGCGACAGTCGGCGAGGAAATCGACGTGTTCTTGTGGTACCCCGTCGGGAACCCTGCCGTCGTAGGATGCCAACGTCGCGTCGCCCCCGAACAGCAGCCAGTTTCCCAACTGGTACATGCTGCCGCGGCATACGTTCAACAGTAACTCGTCGTGATTGCCGAGAATCGGCACCAGGCGGCACTGACGCCCCAACTCGATCAGCCGCTCGATCACCGCGCGACTGTCCGGCCCACGGTCGACGAAGTCGCCCAGGGCGACTATCGTATCGTCCGCCTCCGGCGCAATGGCCTCCAGCAGCGTGTTGAGCGCATCAAGGTAACCGTGAATGTCACCAATAGCAATGGTGCGGCCGGACATGGTTAGTGGTTAGTGGAGAGTGGTTAGTGGATAGAGTCTTGCACTGCAACTTCCGTTTGCCGTGCTCGCATGTCTGTAAGTCCCGTTGAGTTACAGGCTTTGCTCTCGCTGGGGTTCAGGACTTCGGGTTTAGCCTCTGCCCCTGAATCCTGAACCCTGAACCCTGAACCCTGAACCCTGAACTCTTCCTCCTTTTGGTTGCAGTTGTGCTGCGATAGTGGTTAGCGAGTGAATCGCCGTCCCTCGTCCAACATGGCCAGGAAATTGTCCAATGGTATGTAGTTGGCCACGCTGTTTCCGGTTCCCAGGCAATAGCCCGGGCCGTGGCACGCCCGGAGCGTAGAGCGGGTGCGGCGGCGGACGGCCGCTTCGTCCCGGCGGCAGAGGAAATCGACGTCGATCCCGCCGAGCACCGCGATCCGATCGCCATAGTTCGACCTGGCTTGCTCGACCGTCTCGATCGTGTCCTCGAACGAATGCAAACCGTCGATCCGCACGTCGTCGAGCAGGTCGTTCATGACGGCGTCGAGCTTTCCGCACGAGTGCAGCAAGTAGGGTCGCCCGGCGTCGTGCGAGGCCGCGGCCATCGCCTTGTGGCCGGGCAGGACGAACTCGCGCAGATCGTCGGGGCTAATCAGCGTCCCCGAGCGAAAGCCCATGTCGTCCGATCCCCAGATCACCTTCACGCGTTCGAAATCGAGCATCCGGCGGACGACCACTTCGTACAGATCGATCAACCGCCGGCTGATTGCGGCTACCAGGTCGCGCTGATCGAACAACGCGTAGCAGAGCGTCTCGTAGCCCATCAGCCAGGTGAGATACTCGGCGAAATGAGCGAACCCGCCACTGCCGACAATGCACATGTCCTCCGGCAGGTTCTGCTCGAACCACTGGAGGTTCTTCGTTGTCAAATCAACCGGGCACGGCCAGGGATAGTCCTCGAACTCGGCCCAGTTGGTGATCGGCCCCCGGCGTTCGTCGACGTAGCCCCGGCCGCCCGTGCGTTTTAGCTCCGCCGTATCGGGGGCAGCCACCCGGCCGATCCGGATTCCCACGTCGTCAATGCCGCAACGGACGTAATCGTAGCCGAGGAACCGCTGGACTCGTATCTCGCGCTTCAGCCTGTAATGGGGGTCGTCGCAGGCAAAGTCGCCGATCAGGCCGAACCGCTCGGCCACGGCCGCCTTGACCTCCTCGTCGATCAGCAGTTCGATGAAGTGGACGCGCTGCGGTGTTCCTTCACGGCGCAGACATCGGAGGAAACCTCGCCAGTCCGGCGTGACGTCCACGGAGAAGGGATTGTCAGTGTCGGTCATGACTTTTCAACGGAATTCACGCGTTCCTCAAACATGGTGCCGTTCGAAACGGGCCGCCAGCACTCTTATACCCTGCGGCAGCCGTTTCCGGCAAGCCCTGCCCGGGTTGACTTTGCCGTGGGGGGCCGTCCGTGGTATACTGAATCCACGGTGGATTGGCAAACTTTGTGCAGGAGGAAGGTGTGATGCGTTCTGTAGCGACCGTAGTGGGGATGGTTCTGGTGTTTGCCGCAACGATGCTTGTCGCGGCGGGCGATTCGGCGGTGGCGGCGGATGCCGGCTTTGGCATTCGCGCGTCGTCGATCCATTCGGGGGCTTATCAGCCGGAGTACGCGTTGGACCGGAATCCGCAAACCCGCTGGGCCAGCGCCTCCTTCAACGGTTCGCCGCAGTGGCTTCAGGTCGACTTAGGCACGGCGACGCCGGTCGAGAACCTGGCCATCAGTTGGGAAACCGCCCACGCCGTGGAGTACCAGATTCAACTTTCCAACGACGGCAAGACTTGGCAGACCGTCCATCACCAGACCAGCGGCAAAGGCGGCAAGGAGTTGATCTCGGGCATCTCGGCCCGGGGACGCTATCTCCGCGTGCTGTGCCTGAAGCCTGCGAGCCACAAGCTGTTCTCGATCTGGGAAATCGAATTCCCCAACGGCAAGGTTGCTCAGGCGATTGCCGAGAGCCAACGCAAGGCGGCCGAAGCCCGAGAGAAGGCCGAAATCGAAGCCCGACGCGCACTATCCGAAAAACTGGCCGACTACGACGTCGACGAGATCATCTTCGCTCTGCGCCAGCCCGGCAAGGACGGGCACTGGTACGCCAACTTCAGCTACTGGTCCCACGACGAGACGGCACCCCTCTATGGCAACGGCGGACTACTGTGTCGTTTGAACGTGGCGACCGGCGAGAAGATCATCTTGTTGAAGGATGCCGAGGGTGCGGTGCGCGATCCCGTCGTACACTACGACGCCAAGAAGATCCTCTTCTCCTATCGCCCCGGCGGGACCGAAAACTACCATCTCTGGGAGATCAACGTCGACGGGTCCGGCCTGAAGCAATTGACCGGCGGGCCCCACGACGACATCGAACCGGCCTATTTGCCCGACGGCGATATTGTCTTCGTTTCCAGCCGCTGCAATCGCTGGGTGCAGTGCTGGCTGACAAAGGTGGCCGTGCTGCATCGCTGCGGCGGCGGCGGCGAGAACATCCGGCCGATCTCCGCCAATCCCGAGCACGACAACACACCCTGGCCGCTGCCCGACGGGCGGATCCTCTACCAGCGATGGGAGTACGTCGACCGCTCGCAGGTAGACTATCACCACCTCTGGACGGCCAACCCGGACGGCACCGGCCAGATGGTCTACTACGGCAACATGTATCCCGGCACGGTGATGATCGACGCCAAGCCGATCCCGGAGACTAACAAGATCGTGGCGATCTTCTCGCCGGGGCACGGCCGCCGGGAGCACGACGGAAACATCACCGTGGTCGATCCTCGCAAGGGACCCGACGAGCGAAGTTTCGCCCGGCCGGTCGCCGGCGGCGGCAGTTGCCGCGATCCCTGGGCATTTTCCGAAGAGCTATTCATGGCCGCCAAGAGTACGCAGATCGTGCTGCTGGACAACCACGGCAATACGCACGAACTCTATCGCCTCAGCGACGAAGAACGGGCCGCCGGCTTGCAGTGCCACGAGCCCCGGCCGCTGATCGTCAGAAACCGCGAGCGCCTGATTCCCGACCGCGTCGACCCGCGGCACGAAACCGGCACGCTCGTGCTGGCCGATATCTACGACAGCCGTAACATGCCCGGCGTCAAGCGGGGCGACATCAAGAAGCTCCTGGTGATAGAAGCGCTGCCGAAACCAGTCAACTTCACCGGCGGCATGGACCCGCTGAGCTACGGCGGTTCGTTCACCCTCGAACGCGTGGTCGGCACCGTGCCGGTCGAGCCGGACGGCTCGGCACACATGAAACTGCCCGCCTTGCGGGCGCTGTTCTTTGTTGCGCTCGACGAGAACGACCTGGCGGTCAAACGGATGCAGAGTTTTCTGACCGTCCAGCCCGGCGAAGTAACAAGTTGCGTCGGCTGTCACGAACATCGCACCGAGACCTTCCTGCCCAGCGCCAATCTGATGGCAATGAACCGCCGGCCGAGCCCCATCGAACCGATCGCCGACTGCCCGGACATATTCGATTTCCCCCGCGACATTCAACCGATCCTCGACAAGTTGTGCGTCGGCTGTCACGGCTACGAGAAGAGCAAACTCGGCGGGCCGTATGCCGGCGGCGTGTCGTTGACCGGCGATCGCGGCCCGATGTTCTCGCACGCCTACTTCACCATGACCGTGCGGCGACTGTTTTCCGACGGCCGCAACCTGGCCAAGAGCAACTACGCGCCCCGCTCGCTCGGTTCGGGGGCCAGCCGGATCCTCACCATGCTCGACGGCTCGCACTATGGCGCAAAAGGCAGCGAGCACGACCGGAAGATGCTGCGACTGTGGATCGAGGCCGCCGCGACCTATCCAGGCACTTACGCCGCGTTGGGGTGCGGGTCGATCGGCGGCTATCAGCAGAACCGCCTGATCAACACCGACTCCAATTGGCCGACCACCAAGGCCGGAGCGGAGGTGATCCAGCGCCGCTGCGCCTCGTGCCATCAAAAGGCAAAGATCTTGCCTCGCTCGATGAGCGATGAGCGAGGACTCTCCTTCTGGCGTTTCAACATGGACGACCCCCGGCTGAGACTCAGCCGGCACATCGTCTTCAACCTCACGCGTCCCGAGAAATCGCTCTTGCTGCTGGCCCCGTTGTCTTCAAAATCGGGCGGCCTTGAACTCTGCCGCGACACGGCTGACAAGCCGGCCGTGGTCTTCACCGGCACCGACGATCCCGACTACACAACGCTCCTGGCGATGGTCGCCGCGGGGCGAGAGAACCTGGAGACGATCAAGCGTTTCGACATGCCCGGGTTCAAACCCCGGCCGCAGTACGTCCGCGAGATGCGTCGCTACGGCGTTCTGCCGGCGGATCATCCGGACGACGCCGAGATCGACGTTTATGAGACGGATCGGAAGTATTGGGAGTCGCTGTGGCATCGGGCGCCGACGTCGCGCACGCCGTAGTGCCACCCGGTTGGGGTGTCTGGTCGGGTGGGATGTGGTATAATAAAGTAAGCAAGAGAGAGTGGCCTCCGGTGTTCCATGAGCGGGAGTCTCAATCATGCCTCTGACTATTCCCGACGACCTGTTGGCCGAAGCCGGTCTGACTCAGCGCGACGCCCGTATTGAAATCGCCTGTCGGCTCTACGATGCCGGCAGACTGACGATGCCGGCAGCCACCGGATGGACGGGCCTCAGCCGCACCGAGTTTGAGGCGGAGTTGTTGAGTCGCGGGATCGCAGTTTCCAGACCGACCGCCGAAGACTTGCGGCAGGACCTCGACACGCTTCAGCGGTTGGGATTGTGAACGACGGATATGGGGCAATTGCCCAAGATGTAGGGTGCCATGCTCACTACTCTTCATTAAGCAACTCCGGCACGTGGCCCAGTTTTCCGTTTGCTTCCAGGTCGGCCCGGGTGAACATCTCGGCGATGACGTCTTCCAGCGGCGGGTCTTCCACGTGCCCTGACGTCAAGGCGTCCCCAAGGCGTCCGAGCATGGGAGGGGCATTCTGTTCAGCAGTGTGTACAGTATCTGTCGGCTGTTCAGATAAAGGCGTGTTCCGTAAGCCATTATTGCTTCGTGGGTTACGTCAATCGCGTCATCTATTTTCCGGCCTGGTTCAATTCGGCCTGTTTTCGGGTAACCGGTAACCGCGTTAGCCCCGTCGCCTGCGACGGGAAACGATGTGAAAACTGACGCATTTTCCGGTCGCAGGCGACCGGGCTATCTGTTACCCAAGTTTGAACCATGCCTCGAATCT
>Ga0180429_10004118_pt1 | contig 11676 bp, 11 predicted proteins | sample SS_ome_FD_132428 | JGI IMG/M metagenome (GOLD analysis project Ga0180429, IMG submission 132428) | Hypersaline lake sediment archaeal communities from the Salton Sea, California, USA - SS_1_S_1 metaG | ecosystem: Environmental > Aquatic > Non-marine Saline and Alkaline > Hypersaline > Sediment ... | reverse complement strand
GGCCCCGTGGTCGTCCCCGGCGCGGTCGTCGTCCCCGGCCCCGTGGTCGTCCCCGGCGCGGTCGTGGTTGTCGCGGGCGCGGTCGTGGTCGTCGGGGCGTCGGGCAGCGGCGAGTGCTCGATCCCGAACGCCATGTCGATCGGCGAACCCTCCAACTGGTGCGTCGGCGGGTACGCGAGGGCGCTCCACTCCGGCGGCGCCGGGATTGCTCCGTCGGGCCTCCATGCGAAGCAGGCCGCGTCGTTCCAGTGCATCGTCGACGTCTTCCAGCCGAACATGATGCCCGGCTCGCCTATGAGGGCGTGCGCCGAGAGCCAATACACCAGCGGCTGGCCTGACGAACCCTCCTGTATGAACTCCGGCACGCCGGCCGCCAGGAGGTCGCAGTCCACGCGGAATATCAAGGTGTCGCCCGGGAAGGCCGCTTGGGGCCCGTCGGGTCCGGGTCCCCAGAACCACTCGCCCGTCGTGGGCATGTACGGCTCGAGGGAGCAGTCCACGCCCGGCGTGAACACATGCTCCCAAAGCGGCGCCCCGGGGCAACTGTGCCCGTACGGGCCCGACGGGACGTCGTCGTATATCCTGAGCGTGAGTCCCGCGAACGGCGGCGTGGGCACGGCATCGTCGTAGAAGGAGCACCAGAGCCAGATCCTCGTCAGCCTGCCGCGCTGGGTGCATGGCCAGTCGTCCGCGACGACGTTCGTCTCCGAGAAGAAGTCCGACCGGATGTCGATGCCGTCGGGCGTCTCGTCCGGTAGCTGCTCCCACTTCGTCACCGGCGGCTCGGGGGTCGTTGTCGGCGGGCGCGTCGTGGTCTGCGGCTCGGTGGTCGGCGGCCTTGTCGTGGTCGTCACATGCGGCTCGGTCTCGATTACGAAGGACAGGCTGGTCGGCGCCCCGGCCGGGGGGAGGGTCAACAAGAGCCAGTCCGGCTCCGCCGGCTCCGGATCCGGGTTGTCGGTCCACACTGCGAAGTCGGGGGCCATCATGTCCGGGCTGGTCTTCCACCCGACCGGCGCCCATTGGGAGCTGGTGGTGTCTATGACGACATCGAGCCAGTATATGTTTCCGGCCTCCTGGAAGAACCGCTCGCCCTGCGGGACGAAGCAGTCTACCCGCCACACCTGCGTGTCGGTCCCTACCGTACCGCTGACCGGATCCACGAACTGCTCCACAACGCCGGAGGATTCGAGCGAGATGGCGAACTCGGCGGGCACGAAGTCCCGCATCCAAAGGAGGGGGCCAGGTATGCTCCACCCCCCCGGCCCTTCCGGGATATCCAGGTGTATGCTGAGGTGGATGCTGTCCGGCGTGACCACATTGTCGTTCAGGAACGAGATCCAGAAACTGATCTTGGTGACCTCGCCAGTGACATCGCACACCCAGTCGTCCGCGAGCTTGCGGTACTGCGGCGGGTATCCCACACAGAGCACGTCGATCCCGGCCGGGGTCAAATCAGGCGCTTGAATGAACTTGTCGATTGCCATAGCACACCTCCGCCGGAGAAATGCCGGCAAAACAATTTAGGATGCCCGTTTCGGGGGTTTTTTAGCGTGTGGCGACCCGGCGGCGCGTGGGCGGCCACCGTGCCGCCCGCGGCTGTCGCGACCTCGGGGCTTCGGATCGGGTTCGGGCTGGCGTCTCATACGCCCACATTGTCCGCCGCGAGCCATCGGTGTGCGCGGGTCCGGAAAACACCATAAACGGCAGTATACTCAAATGTGGACCGGGTGACCAGCGAACAGCGCAGCAGGATCATGTCCCGCATACGCGGCAAGGACACGAAGCCGGAAATGCGGCTGCGGCGAGCGCTGCACGCTCACGGACTCCGCTATCGGGTGCATGCGAAGCTGCCCGGCAAGCCGGACATCGTGTTCGGCCCCGCCCGACTCGTCGTGTTCGTGGACGGATGCTGGTGGCATTGCTGCCCGACGCATTTCCGGATGCCGGAGAGTAACGCGGACTTTTGGCGGAGCAAGTTCGACCGCAATGTGGAGCGGGACATCCGGGCCACCAACAGGTTGAGGCGCATGGGGTGGAGCGTGCTGCGTTTCTGGGAGCACGAGATCAACGACAGCCTCGACGAGGTCGTGGCGAGGATCGAGCGAACCCGCCTTCGCCGACTAAGGAAGCTGGGCGCTTGACTTTCGGCAAAACGCACGCTATACCAGTCATGGAGACTGAAATGGCAAAGAGCACTCTGCATCATTGTGTCGTCGTGGTAGTCCGCCAGGTTGGCGGGTTCGCCTAGGGCGCGCGTTGGTTTGCAAGCCCCGGCGGTCCGCCAAGGACCGCCGGGGCTTTTTTTGTGGACTTTGCGCGGGCGATTAGCTCAGTTGGCTAGAGCGCTTCCTCGACACGGAAGAGGCCGCAGGTTCGACTCCTGCATCGCCCATTGGTGTTGTACGCGGGCGGTTAGCTCAGTTGGGAGAGCGCTTCCCTTACAAGGAAGGGGTCGCAGGTTCAAGCCCTGCACCGCCCATGCGGGCGATTAGCTCAGTTGGCTAGAGCGCTTCCTCCACACGGAAGAGGCCGCAGGTTCGACTCCTGCATCGCCCATTACGACGGTGTGGCCGAGTGGCTAGGCGCGGGCCTGCAAAGCCTGATACGCGGGTTCGACTCCCGCCGCCGTCTTTGACAGGAGGTGTTGCATGCTCAAGGGCACAAGGGTTATTATGGGCGACGAGGCAGCAGGATTCGTTGCGGCAATCGATTCCATGCGGAGGTGCGTTCATCTCCGCTGGCTACTCTGAGGTCATCCTGCCCAGTATCTGGGGGCAGTCCCCGTTCGTCGAGAAGGCGGGCGAGGGCATACTTTCCCAGATGTACGCCTTCGGGGACAAGGCCGGCAGGCCGATTTGCCTCATCCCGGAAGCCACCGCCATTATCCGGGAGATGTACAAGTCCGGTTGGGACCGGAGTATGCCGAAACCGATTCGGATGTTCTATGTGGCCCGGTGCTACAGGTACGAGCGCCCGCAATCGGGCCGCTACAGGGAGTTCACTCAGTTCGGTGTCGAGCTGCTCGGGGGTTTCTCGCCGGATGACAAAGAGGAGGCCATGCGGGTACTGCGGCTTCTGCTGGATGCCTCCGGGGTCGCGTACAACCTCGTGCCGAGTGTCAAACGGGGGCTTGACTACTACACGGAGGACGGCTTCGAGGCAGAGTGCCCGTGCCTAGACGCGCAGAAACAGGTTGCCGGCGGCGGGCGGTATGATTGCGGCGTCGGATTTGCTGTGGGGGTTGACAGGCTCCTGCTCGCTAAGGCCAGGCGATAACGATGGTGGCCGTAGCTCAATTGGCAGAGCACCCGGCTGTGGACCGGGTGGTTGGCGGTTCGACTCCGCTCGGTCACAATCTATGGCGGCCGTAGCTCAACGGCAGAGCACCGGGCTGTGAACCCGGGGGCGCGGGTTCGACCCCCGCCGGTCGCCCTTGTTTTTTGCGGTTTCACTCCTCTGCGGTAACGGGAAGGGGGTGTGGGATGGATGCCCAGCGAGCGATAACGGTAGCGGGCGCATTCGGCGGTCGGGTTTTTGAGATGGATGAGTCGATCAACAAATGGGCTGTCCTCATAGACCGCGAGGACGGTTCGCTCGTGTGCATCTCCTCGGACGAGATACGGGAGTTTGCGTCCAAGGCCGACTTCCCGGATGGCGCTCCGATCAAGACAATCTCGATCTCGCCCCGCATCTCCGGGGGACTGCTTCCTGGCTAGGTGTAGCAGCCGCCGAGAAATCCGACGCCGCCCTCGTCTTCGTCCTCATCCTCGTTCGCGAGCTTGATGCAGTCGCACCCATCCTTGTCGCATCCGCCGTCGCAGCTCTTCTCGCAGTCGTCGCAGCCTTGGGTGCAGTCGCAAGGCACCGTCTTCACGACGAGGTGTATCTCTCCGGTGCCGTGGCACCACCTGCAATTAGGATCAGCTTTACCCACCTTGACCCCTCCCGCAGGTGACAGGGGTCGGTAAAACTTTATCCAGCGGCCGACTCGGGTGTGCCTAGATATCGGCCCCGCACCTAACCGCCTGACAGTTGTTCCGCCGTTGGGTCGGTCGGGAACAGACCCCAAGCATCGAATGCGGCTTGACGCGGCAAGGTTATGGGGCGTCCTCCGATAAAGTTTCTCCTAGGGTATGCCGTGCATGAACGCAGAACGGATAGCAAACAGGATTATTATTGCGGCCGAGAGCGAGGGCGCCAAGCGAGAGAGGGAGATTGACGAACTTAATCGGCAATTTTTCGATCCGGCGTATGAAGGCGACAATCGCAGGGTGACCCCGTACAAGGATGCCTTGGCAGCAGAGGACAAAGCCTACAAGGCGCTTCTCTCCATCCTGAGAGACGGCACGTCATACGGCAGGGTCATGGACGCCGCCCACGAAGACAGTGGGGCAATGGAGAATGACCAGAACATATTGGCGGTATCCCAAGCCATCGCGTCCGGCAAGGCACAAGCTAGGGAGTGGTTCTCGCGATTGGCTGACGCGATGGGAGCCGTGATTTCGGCCAAGCGGGCGCTGGAGATCGCCGACCCGGAGGGCAAGAGGCACGAATAAAGCTGTGCTGATGTCCGTCGCACGGCAGAAGTGCCAAGGGGGCGAGGTGATCTCATAGCATGAGCTGGCACGGTTGCAGAAAGTTGTTCTCCTCGGCCCCCGAGCCGCTTGAGTGGGAACCAGGCGAGGAGGGGGTAAGGGACTGGGTCTCCTCCTCAGGCGCGGAATACCTCGGCTACCGCGAGCCGAATCTCGTGCCGAGCGGCACGCCGACCTTCCGGGTGCGTGGCCCGCTCCGACGGCACTTGGCAACCTTCCCCATGCACCACATTGACTGCGGCGGCGCTAGCGTGCATCTAGTCGCCGACGATGGCAGAGGCGGTTGTGTGGATCGAGGACTGGCTCAGCGGATGCCTCCCGCGGGCATATTCGGACGAGGGCTTCGGCTACGGTGACGAGGTCGTGTCCGAACACATCGAGTCTGCCGTCGGTCGGAGATAAGCCGGATGCTGGGTTCAGATTGGGTTTTAGACACGGTGCAACCCGACTCGGACAGCGGACACCCAGCAAGCCGCGCGGTGTGGGTCAAGGGTAGTTGATGACTGGCCCGCTCCAGACGGAACCCTCGGCAGCAGAGTAGACTTCGTCCAGAACAACCTCGCCATCAACATAGGCCTGCACTGAGAACGATATCCTTTCGCTGATGCCGTTTCGGTTGTCCTGCACAGTCACTTGGATTGCGTACGCGCCATCCCAAGCGGTGCCGGTGGTCCAGCCGACGCTGTTCCCGTCCCAGTCGGTACTCACAAAACCGTTCGGATCCATAACGCCAAGTCGTACTGGCGCTACCGAGAGTGTGCTTGCCTCGAACAGAAGATCGTACCCGGCGGCGCGGACGTTCTCCGCCCCCCCATCCGCTGCGGTTTCCTCCTCCGAATCCGTGTCCGCAGCCTCGTTCGCGGTCTCCGGACTGTCCGCAGCCTCGTTCGCGGTCTCCGCTGCGGTTTCCTCCGTGTCCGCAGCCTCATCTTCGTTTGATAACGGGTGCCAGTTACCCGGGAACTCCGACTCCATGTCGTCGTAATACGCGCCGTCGTAATTCGCGAGCCAGATGTCCACAGCCACATCGACCCAGTCCTGCCCCTGCTCCTCCGGCAGATTTCCGCTCTGGAAGTCCGCCGCGTAGGATAGCACCTCCTCGCTGGTTAGCAGGAAATCCTCGTCGGAGTCGGCCGGATGCGGCAGCGGCTGCGTCTCCTCTTCAGGCTCGGTGGCAGGTTCCTCGCCCTCCGCAGATTCGGTAGCGGACTCATCCAGCATTGCGTCCTCAACCGCGTCCTCAACCGCGTCCCCGAGTCCGTTGATGTCGCCCACATTGATGTCGCCGAAATCGAAGTTGTTGGTCATCCCGCTCGCGTCGATGGGGATGCCGCCGACATCCACCCCGCCGCACCCGAGAACCGTGAACAGGGACACGAACAGCCCGCACGCGATCAAGTTCTTCATTTTCTGCACTCCAATCCAGTGTTTCCCCGCCACGGGCGGGCGACCAGGTGGCCCGCTCGGGCCTCCATGGCAGAGAGTACGATACGCTCCGACTCGGGGCAAGTAATTTCTCGCCTCGCCGAAACGGGTATAATACCCCATGCCAATCGCGGTGGACATCCTGATTGCGGTCGCATGCGTCCTGGCGCTGTGGGGCGGGGCCGTCTGGCTCGTCGAGTCCTCCGGCAGGGTGGCCAAGCGTCTCGGCGTCTCGGAGCTGGTGATAGGGCTTACCGTCGTGGCGATGGGCACCTCCGCCCCGGAGTTCGCGGTCACGATAACGGCCGCGTTGCAGGGGCACTCCAACATATCGGTCAGCAACGTGGTCGGCTCCAACATATTCAACCTCGGGTTCATACTGGGTGGCGTGGCCCTCTTCCACTCCGTGGCCACCCCCCGCAAGCTCGTGTACAGGGACGGGGCCGTGCTCATCGCCGCGGCGGCGACCTTGGTGGCCTTCATGTGGGATCTGTCGCTGGCGAGGTGGGAAGGGATAACCCTGATGGCCATGCTGGCGGCGTACCTGGTCGTCCTTTTCCGCAGTCGGGAGAGGCTGGAGGAGCCGCCCTCGGGCGACATGCGGCGGGGCGATCCCCTGCGGCTGCTCGCCGGCCTGGCGGCCGTGCTCGCCGGCGGCCACTTCCTCGTGGACTCCGCCTGCCGCCTCGCCTCCGCCGCCGGCATGTCCGAGTGGGCAATCGGCGTGACTATCGTCGCGGCCGGGACCTCGGCCCCCGAAATGGCGACTGCCCTAGTGGGCGTGCTTCGGGGGCGCTATGGCCTGTCGGCCGGCAGCCTCATCGGATCGGACCTGTTCAACCTCCTGGGGGTCCTGGGGTTGGCGGGGGCCGTGCGGCCGATGTCCATCAGCCCCGGCGGCTTCGGCAGCCTCATGATGCTCCTGGCCCTCGTCGTCGGCGTCGTGGTGATGATGCGCACGGGCTGGCGGGTGTCCCGCAGGGAGGGCGCGGTCCTCGTGGCCCTGAACCTCGCCCGCTGGATCTCGGATTTCTCCTGAATCGTCATGTCCGCTAAAAACGCGTCGCGCGCCTGCGGGGACCCGTTCGGACGACCCCCGCGCCCCCCGGACGACCCCCGCCCCCTCCGGGGGAGGGGGAGGGCCCCTTGACTAACGCGGTATGGTATGGTAGTATCTCACGAGGAAAGGGGGAACCCTTTTCCGTAGGCGCCGCCCCACGGGCGGAGCCGCAAGAGGCGGGGGCGAGCGTCGCACCCGCATTCCGCAGAGTCTTGGAAAGGGACGAACCAATGTCACTGGTCGCTTTCGAGAACAAACTGTCGGACCTTAGCACGGTCAACCACAGCATCGGGGAGATCTCCCCGGTGTGGTCCGAGAGTGAAGAGAACAACGGCATCGTCAACAGGTCGCTGACCTGGATCGTGCTGCCGGACGGCAGGAAGCTTGAGGTCACCGACCGCTTCCTCAAGTCGCTCGCCGCGCGGTTCCACGTGTCCGCGGCGTTCTTCAAGTACTTCAAGCCCGACGAGGTCTTCGCCCGGCTACAGGAAGTGCACCCTCGCACCCGGGTGCGGCTCATGATCGACAAGGGCAGGGCGCTCGCCATGTCGAACCCGGCCAAGCCGTTCGTGCAGCCGGAGGATCTGTGCCGCCTGCTGAGGGAGCAGGGGGACCGCGTGGCCGACGTGCAGTACCACAACGGCGTCGTGACCAGCACGCACACGATGGACGAGGCCGAGTGGACGGTCGGAAAGGACGCCTTCAAGCAGACCTTCACGCTTGAGACCCCCATCGACGGCCTCGGCCTGCCCTCGATGTACCTGTCGCTGATCCGGCAAATCTGCACCAACGGCATGGTCGGCTACGCCCCGGCGTTCCGGTCCAGCATCACCATCGGCAAGGACGATCAGGACAACCCGCTCCTGCCGCTCTCCCGCGCGATGGACTGCTTCAACAACGACGAGGGATTCGACGCCCTGCGGCAGCGGCTCGACGCCGCCCTGCTGTCCGAGGCCAGCGTGTACGAGGTCCGCATGCTCGCCAAAGCGATCCACAACGACCTCGCCGGGAAGCGCGAGGACCAGGTCCGGTACGACGACGTGTTCTCGGCGCTCGGCGAGCTGACGGGCGACGTGGCCCTAAAGTATCAGGTCGCGAGCGAAGAGGCCATCAGCCGCAAGCGGCAGAGCATGCTGGCGATGAACTGCACGGTCTACGACCTGCTCAACTTCGCCACCGAGATCGTCAGCCACTACGGCGACCTGCTGTCCCGCGGGGCCACTAAGACGATCGCGTGGGTGGGCCAGACCCTCGCCCAAGAGTACGATCTCGAGCGGAGCCTTGAGACGGTGGACGACGAGAGCGAGGACACCGGCGAGATTCGGCGCCGCGACCTGCGCGACCGCGAGGCGCCCGCGTTCCACCTGGACGGCAAGCTGCGCAACGTCAGGATGATACACGCGATCTCCGGCGACGCGATGCCGGACATGCCCAAGGTCGCCGCGGAGAGGCTGGCGGACGGCGGGTGGGACCCGGACGATGCGGACTTGGACGTCTGACCCAGCGTTACGGGACGGCCGCCCCGGAAGGGGCGGCCGCTTTCCGTAGGCGTTCCGTTACCTTCCCATGGACGGGGCAAGGGAGAGAGACGCGATGAAAACGCTGGAAATGCTGCAAGACAGAGATTATCAGAACCGCGTGGTCGAGAAGGCCGTCGGGTTCGTCGAGGCCGGGGATAACTCGATCCTGATCGAGTCCCCGACGGGGTCGGGCAAGACCATAATTGGTTTGCGCATCCTCCGCCACCTCGAAGAGAGATACGGGTGGCGCTCCAACTGGATCGCCATGCGGCGGAACCTGCTCGGCCAGGTCGCCGAGGCCAACGACCGCTTCTTCGGGCTGGGGAAGCTGACCCCCGTCAGCATGTTCGAGAAGGACCCGCCGCCCGCCGAAATCACGGTGGTGGACGAGGCCCAGCACGACGCGACCGCGTCCGCGGCGCACATCCACGCCCGCAGCGGCAGCAAGATTATCATCGGGCTGTCGGCGACCCCGCAGCGCACGGACAACCTCAAGCTGGCGTTCAAGAGGGTCGTCCGGGACGCGGGAATCCATCGCCTGATCACCGAGGGCTGGCTGTCCCCGTACGAGCACTGGTCAATCAGAAACTGGGACGTCCCGCATGTCGCCTCGGTATACCTCAGCGACCCGGCGAAGTGGGGCAAGAGCGTGGCGTTCTTCCACCGCATCGAGCAGTGCACTGAGTTCGCGCAGATACTGGCCGAGTCCGGGCACCACTGCGAGGTCATCACCGCCGACACCGACCGCGAGTCGCAGTTAGACGCGTTCGACGCGGGCGAGTTCGACATGGTGGCCAACGTCGCCATCCTCAACGAGGGCTTCGACTGCCCGGACCTCCGCACGGTGTTCGTCCGCGACTCGGCGAAGCTGCCGACCATCCAGATGGCCGGGCGGGCGTTCCGCAAGAGCCCGGAGACCGGCAAGACCCACTGCAACGTCGTGCAGAGCGCGAACGCCAAGTGGCAGTTCACCCGCACGGCCCGGGCGCGGCAGGCCCATGCCCTCCGCGACGGGCGGTGGCTGACCCTCGGCAACTCGGTGGTGATAGACAAGGTTGCGAGGGAGACCATCCAGAGCATCGCGACAATCCAGGTCACCATGCCGAAGTACCTCACCGCGTCGGAGCAGAAGAAACGGCACAACGCCGACCGTCGGCGCAACCGCCGCATCACCCGGCGAGGCGAATAGGGAGATCAAGATGGCCAGATTAGAAAAAACACCGCACCGCGGGGACTTCTGGAAACTCAAGGCGGGCGAGGACTTCAAACGAATGGAGCAGCTAACCAATCAGGTTAGTTTTCGGTTGGGCTTCAACGGTATCGTCAATGATGTGGTCATAAGGGAAACACAACGTATCGTTGATGCACAAGCTGAACACATTGTCTCTCGATTGAAGGTCATGTGCGGCATGGAATCCGGCGGCGTGGACATCGACGGCGGCGAGGTCGTCGGCATCCTGCTGGCCTTCCCGGTCGCGGATGGTTACGCGCACTACCGGGTCTCGAAGGCGAGTCCCCTCACCCTACAGCACGTGCCGTACGGGGACGCTTGGCGTATCCCCGCCGCGCACATCCGTGGGCTGCGCAAGGTGGACGCCATCGAGTCCGAGAGGCGGCGTCGCGGCTTGGCCATGCGGGGGCGGCGAGGTGGATAGGCTCGAAGCCCAGAAGATGGCCCTCCGGAAGATGGCCGAATGGGACCTGATCGAGGAGGGCTGGACATTCTGCTGGCTGTCCCGGCGGGCGACCACCACCTGCGGCCGGTGCGACTACGCGATCAGGGCTATCCGGCTGAACCCGAGGCATGTGGAGGCGAATAATCCGGCGGAGGTGCTGGACACCATCCTGCACGAGATCGCGCACGCGCTGGCGGGGCCGGGCAAGAAGCACGGACCCGTGTGGCGAAAGTTCGCCGTGATGGTCGGCGCCAAACCCATGGCCAAGGCCGGCTCCGAGGTGGTGTCGGTGCCGCGGCAGCCACCCTTGTGGACGGCCACCTGTGCCGACTGCGGCACGGTGATCCGCAGGAGGCGGGTGCCGGCGAGGGCCCGGGAGGGGCGGGCCTTGGTACACAAGGGCTGCAAGACCGGGTTGAGGTGGAGGAAGATAATCCGCTGGGAGGCCGCCTGCCCGGATTGCGGCAGAACCATAAAGCGCGCCAGACCGCTCCACCCTGGTGTGGACAGAATTGGCGGCGGGCGTATAATGTCGGGGGAACCGCGCGGGGACGGAGTGAAGCCATGCCAATGCCTGTCACGACATTCTCGATTGTAGTCGGCACCGAGGCCTGCGACGGCCGGTGCCAGTTCTGCGTCTCCGCCATGACCGGATACGGTACGCTGCCCGCGTGCCGCAAGATCAACGAGAGGAGGTTCGCCAAGGCGGCGCGGCTTGCGCAGATCGGGGGCACGACCACGGTGCTGTTCACCGGCAAGGGCGAGCCGACGCTCTATCCGGACGAGATAACGGAGTACCTCAGACTGCTGGGACCGTGGCGGTTCCCCTTCGTGGAACTCCAGACGAACGCCCTCCGGATCGGCCGCCTTGCCGCCGGACAGAGCGCCGGCAACCTCACGAGGGAGACATTGGAGACATGGCTCTCGCTGGGGTTGAACACGATCGCGATATCCGTCGTCGGGGTGAAGCCGGAGCACAACGGCCGCGTCTACACGGACAACTACCCGGACTTGTCCGGGACAATCGGGTTCCTGCACGATTTGGGATTCTCTGTGCGTCTGTGCGTGATGCTGCATAAGGGCTTCGTGGACGGGCCCGCCGGCGTCGAGGAGGTCGTGGAGTTCTGCAAACGCAACTCCGTCGAGCAGCTCACAATCAGGCCCATACGCCGCCCGTCCAGGTCAGCCTCGGGCAAGCACGCGGAATACACGAGACGCAACGGGCTGACAAACAGGCACATGAGGACCATCCGAAGATGGCTTGACGGGCCATGGTGGCGTCTGTGGTGGCGCCGGGGCCGGGGGAGCAAGGTGCTGACGCTGAGGCACGGGGACAGGGCGCTGGCGCCGGTGTACGACGTGGATGGACAGAATCTGGTGCTGGCAGACTGCCTAGC
>Ga0180429_10004116_pt1 | contig 11680 bp, 12 predicted proteins | sample SS_ome_FD_132428 | JGI IMG/M metagenome (GOLD analysis project Ga0180429, IMG submission 132428) | Hypersaline lake sediment archaeal communities from the Salton Sea, California, USA - SS_1_S_1 metaG | ecosystem: Environmental > Aquatic > Non-marine Saline and Alkaline > Hypersaline > Sediment ... | reverse complement strand
CGGACGGATGCTTCATACGATAGCGGGGTTGGCGTTCATCGCTATGATTGTAAGAATAGTGTTTACGAAATACCCCGGAAAGGTAAACCTTGCCTCGTTGCAGGCAGAAGTTGGAGGCGGGCTGGCGTTCCCCGCTCACGTACTTCCGCTTCTCGCCGTTCTCTGCCGCTGACCCTGATCCAGTGAACGGCAGCTCTGGTCGCTAAGCAGCCTCTTGCGGTGCACAAAAGCATTGTCTGCTTTCAGAGCAGACATTCGCGAAATGCGAACTTTCGCACTCTGTTGCGACCCCACCGCGATGCAGTAACAACGGCTGACCCTAATCAATCGCGGACACAATAGTTAATGCCGCCGAATCAAAAGACGGTTTAGCCTAGGGCACGTAGGGAATAGCTAATAGCAAAGGAGACGGTCACGATGAGCGAGGTGATCATTGCGGCGTTAATAGCGGCCGGCGCAAAACTGGCATCCGAACTGTTAACGAAAAAGCCCAAAAATGAGCTGCAACAGCCCGTGGTCTTCAGTTTGCACACCAGCGATCCAGGTGACAACTTGGAGCAGCCATCGCTCAGGCCAACTCGTCTTCCCGATGTCTATGCGCCCTCTGGGCGACTCGACAACCTGCTGGAGCGGGTATCGTTCGATCTCAACTTTGTGCCTTTGGACGAGGAATCCTTCGAGGATCTGGTCGCTGAGCAGCCTGTCATCGTTTTCATCTATAACCCTGAAGATCCTGATGAAGCTGTTTTCAGTCTGACCGAATTAGGCGACGGTATCCGAGACGGATACCTTTACCCCGGAACCTACGGCCTATTGGCGTTGGTGTATTTCGACGAAAGTTTCGAGGAAATCGACGCCGTCGGACTTGCTGAATTAACGATTGGTGTAGGCTCGCCTCCACTAGAAATCAACGTGCCCATCAGCTCGGACGAAAACATATTGGATGCCCTGTTGGGTGAAGATACCACCGTTATTGGTAATCAACGCAGCAAAGTATGGCACTTCCCCCACTGCTCCGGCGCTTACGAAATGGCAGCGGCAAATCGCGTCTTTTTCCCGAGTCCAGAGGCGGCCCATCAACATGGTTATCATCCCTGCGAGCACTGCGTAGAGTTTGAAGATGAAATTACCGCCGAATGCCCAAATTGTGGCCAACACTTACGTATGCCGTCGAGTGAGGGTGTCTTAGAATTGGAATGCCCGGCTTGTGGGGAACAATTGAACTGGTTTCCGGAAGGTTGAATTGCTACACACTGTTCCATTAGTAGGACTGCGAGACGTTTAATGAGACGTACATCATGCAGGCAGTCTCAGGAAAAATGCTTGCTGCTAGTCTGTTTTAGGAAAACCCTTGGCTCAAGAACTGACAGTGCCATAGCTGTGATAGGCCTTGGCTATTAAGGTCGTGCCTAACTTGGGACTGAGCTGTCCGATTATCGCCGTTAGCAGCACCGCCTCGAACGTCCGTTTTCGAAATCAAGATGCTGTTGCCAGACGCTATTTGCACCGAAAAGTGTTACCCATCATGTCCAACACAAAGCTAACGGCTAGTTGATTGTCGCCATCTGGATGGGCTTTCAGCCCATTTACAACCATGCCAACAACATGCTCGGCTGTAATCCCTTCTGGAAAACAAAGAAGCATTTCGTTTGTGCGGATTGCGTGCATGAGGTTGGCCGTGTCTTTCACGCCAGTTACGAAACCCAAGCACATTCCTTGATCGGCAGGTCGCTCTGATTCACACAATGTCAGAAGATTGTTGGCGGTCATTGCCGCTTGACCGATACCCGGCCAGAACAGAACCATAATCAAAAAAGCAGTTTTCATATCGATTCCTCGAACCATATTCTTTACCTCTTACGGAATTTCTACAGACAGAATGACAATCACTGATTAACGAAAGTGACGAGCTTTCAGGCCAGCCCGTCTTTCTCCAGCGCAGACGGTGTGGTTATGCGCTGCACCAGGCGGCTGTTGAGCCAAAGCGGCTGTACCTTGCTGGGGTTGTCTGTCTACTGCCAGTCGCTGTATTAATAAGCTCACCCGAGCCACCAACGCCATATCAGTGGCAGCAGGACCGCGGTGGCAAGGCCATTGAGTCCCATCGCCAGTCCCGAGAAGGCAGCCGCCACCTCCCCCATATAGACTGCTCGTCCGGTACCAATGCCGTGAGACGCCACGCCCATCGCCAAGCCCTTTGCCATGGGTTCGCTAATGCGCAACTTCTCCAGCAACCAAGGCCCAAGCGACGCGCCCAGGATACCGGTGAGGATCACTAGCACCGCTGTCAGAGAGGGCAAACCGCCGAGCCGTTCCGAAATTCCCATCGCAACCGGGGTGGTCACCGACTTGGGCGCGATGGAGATCATTGCCTGATTACTCGCACCTGCCAATTTGGCAATAATCAGCGCTGAGGCCACTGCCGTCAGGGACCCGCATAAGAGGGACACGGTGAGTGCCATCGGGTACCGCTTTAACAAAGAAAGCTGTCGGTAGAGCGGCACGGCCAAGGCGACGGTTGCTGGGCCGAGCAGGAAATGCACGAACTGCGCGCCCTCGAAATAACGCTGGTAGGGAATCTCGGTAACGGTCAGGATACCTACTAACACCAGCACGGTAAGTAACACGGGGTTGAGCCAGGCGCGCCTTCCCAGGCGACGATAAAGCCAGCGGGCCGACACGAACACCGACACCGTCAGGGTAAGATGCAGCAGCGGACTGGCGCTCATGTATACCCAAAGTGCGGCGACCCCATCGTTCATTGCGGTTTCTCCGTTAGGCTCAGACGCTGCATCAACCAACCAGTTACCGCGATGGTCAACAGGGTGCTGACTATCAGCGAGGATGCCACCGGCAACCACTGGCTGCCAAGCAGCGTCAGATGAGTCATCACGCCGACGCCTGCAGGCACGAACAACAATGACAGATGGGCAAGCAAGCCACTGGCAGTATCGGCAAGTGGCTTGGGTACACCACCCTTAATCACCAGAACGCTGAACAACAAGGCCATGCCGATCACCGGCCCCGGTACCGGCCAGCCCAGAAGCAGCACGATAAACTCACCGGCCAATTGGCATAGCAACAGCACTGTCAGGGACTCGAGCATGACTGGCTCCTCGCAGTTAGGATGGTCCCGGGTATAGAAAGAGTATGGCGCTTTTTACTCGCCAGGCCAGCTCACATCCCAGCCATTTTCACTCGCGATAAGCCGCTTCTTGAGAATAACAACCTTACGCTGAGACGTATTCATATAACGAAACACTCCAGCTACCGACTAAGAGGGGAGGAAGCAGGGACAACCGCACCCGAATACAAACAATCGAGGCCGCAACGCTCCGGCTTCAAAGCACATCCGCAAATTCGTGCCGCCGAGCTATGCCTTGGTAGACGATGTCAGACACGTCCCGTATCACCTCGGCGCGGGAGCGGATCCAGGTTGTGTAGTTGCGCGCCTTGTCCTGCTTTTCGATGATGCCGATCAGGGTGTAGGGGTAGCGCTTTCCATCAGGTCCCTGCACGCTGAGGATCCCCATGTCGGCACATAACCGAGCGGTACTGCCGGTCTTGTTCAGCACCCGGGTACCAGCCGGAACCGATTCTGCACCCGTATAAATCCGGTCAGTACCCGGCAAGGACATCAGACGCTTGATCTCGCGGGAGCCAACGATCGTGCCTTTCCACAGGGCATACAGGAAACGACTGTAATCGCGGACGGAGGCCTTGTTGAGGTAGGTCTTTCCGCCTGCTGGAATGTATTCGACGATACTGGTGGAGCGGAATATGCTGGGATAATTTTGTTTGAGTATCCGCTGTACCGCCCGAGGGCCGCCCACCTGGCGCATCACCCAGTTGGTGGAAGGGTTGTTGGAATAGTGGATCATACGCTCCATGTGGCGGCGGCTTTTAGGCCCATAGATAAGCTCTTTTTGCTTCACCCGGTGGAAAAAAGCCGCAGCAATAAACGGCTTGATCAGGCTGGCCGCCTGGAATTGAAGTTCCTCGTTGATGGTGACCAGCTTTTCGCCGGTGGTGAAGTCATATACCGACCAGCCAGTACGCTCGTCCTTGCTGATCCGGCCCTTGCGCCGAAGCTCTTTGATGTAGGCCTCCACCGCGGCCTCCAGGTCGCGGACTTGACGGGACTTTTTGACCACAGGCTCGGGCTCCGAAAGGCCCGCAACTGAGGGTTCCTCGGATTTCGCGGGAACGACTTGAGACTTGGCCTTCTCTGCCTGCCGATCATCGGCCACTATGGGCCAATCCTTCGACAACACCGGAGCAGCGGCATCCAGCCCCTTTTTCCGCAGCAATCGGCTGTGCGCACGGGCCACCCGCACTGCTCCGGCACTGTCACCACGACGCAGGTATAAAACCCCATGCAAACCACCATCGGTCACCACCCGTAGGTCCTTGGCCACCGCGGGGCCCAGAATCCGCGCCACCTGCTCGCGGTACCCCTGCACGGCTGAAGCGTTCTTGCTCCAGACATAAGAGACGTCGTAGAACTTATCTGCGGCTGAAGGCGCCCCGGCAAAAGCGGGGCAGGTCAGGACGAAAAGCAGGAAAAAGAAAAGTCTGGCCGGTTGATAAAACATAGGATAAATCCTTGCTGAGCAGCAAGCCCGTTTACCGTTGCTAGTTTTAGGTGCAAAAAAAAATCATTCCAACACTGGACTATTACGGCTGGAAACTGCGCATTTTAAGTTTTGCGCATTCATATACAACAGATTGACAAGGATTTTTGGATTCAATCATCGCCTACCCAGGATATCCCTCCGAACGTAGGCTATTAGCGGACCGGGGCCCCCGGGCGAAAAAAGGCAGCCTGGCCTGCCGCTGCAAGTCTGATTTACGACAAACATCGCTCGAAAAACCATGATGCCCGGCGATTTGTCATTTAACGCATCCGCAGAGCCTGTCATTGTGGAAATGTGCGGGGCCGTAGCCATGGAGGCTGCGCCTGCCCGCCAGGCATCATCGCGAGGAGAGCATCATGAAGACGAAAAGACGACTCACTGCCATTGGCCTGTTGTTGGCAATGGCCGCCATGCCGATCGTGGCCATGGCCCAGGGACAAGGTGGCCAGGGTGGGCCTGGTAGCTATGGCCCGTCCGGATACGGTTATGGCCCGGGCCCCGGCTACGGCATGCGCTACGGGCCCGGTTATGATCGGGGACAGGGATACGGTCGCGGCCCACAACAAGGTCGGGGCTATGGGATCTCGCCTGAACAACGTGCGTGGCAACAGCAGCGGCTGCAGCAGCAGCGCCGGATTCGCCAGGGACATGGCGGCCCGATGGGGCGGGATCGCGGAGCCGGCATGGGAATGGGCATGACTCCGGAGCAGCGCCAACAGCACTGGGACGCCATGCGTCAGCAAGGCCGTTATCCCGGACGGGGAATGGGCATGTCACCGGGAAACCGTTCACAGGGCTGGGGACAGAGGCAAGGCCAAGGCCGAGGTCCCGGCCAGTCTGAGGTGATGCCGGCCGACACCGAGTAGGGTCTGATGGGCCACGATGGCAGTCTCACCGCACCGCGGTGAGACCCTGTCATCGGCCGTCACGCCGTCCTTGGCCGTAAATTGAACACTCTTGGGCAAGACTCCGCATTGCTGCCATAGCATCTGAAGCCGTGGCTGCCCTGGCTGTCTTCATTCAACCGGCAATCATGCAAGCGAAGTTCTCCAGGTTTTCTTAATCGCCTAAAGTGGGTAGTTGTTATTTAACTTTCACACGTCTGAGCCGCTGTGGAAAGTAGACTGAAAATCCACCAGAATTTTTCCGGCAACCGATGACGCGCCCCCAGCAATGCCCGCCTTTGAACGATGTTGGACTACGCGGCATGGCGTGGGTATTCGTCGGCGTGCTTTATGGGTTTGTCTTTGTATCCGTTGCTGAATCTCTGCGTGATGTGGTTGCACCGCCTTTCAACTTTCTGTACGCAACGGTCGCAGCCGCGACCCTCACTGCACTTTTCTACGGCAGCATGCGTCTTGCCGTGATAATCGGCAATGTGATTTTGGTTGTGGCCTTGTTGTTCCTGATGCTCGGCAGGGACAGTGGTTGCTTCACCCTGACACTGCTGATTCAGATATCTGCCGCAATTGGCATGCTCGTAGGCGCCTGGTATGGCTGGCGTGATCGACACTCCAGGGTTTGCTGTGCCGATGCCAAGGTCGTTGCGGGGTTGTTTTCCGGCTCGACCACGGGATTGATGGCAGGCTTGGTGATGCTGCTCTTCGGCAGCTCTGACCAGGTAGTCTACCCGTGGTTGGTCATGGTCCTGGCACCTGTGGGTGGCGTGCTTTATGTCAGCACTGCCTGCTGGTTCGTGCGGCGCCTGCAAAACCTGTTGCCGCCAATCGGGGATGGTGCCCTTGTGGGGCTGGGTGTCGGGGCAATCACCGGGCTACTATTCGTGATGATTGCCGGCACCCTTGATCCAGATGTCACCGGCCACGACGAACCGTTGATCTTCATCGAGCGCATCTACGATGTGCTTGGCGTGACCTTATTGGGCACAGCTGCCAGCTGTTTTGCACTGGGAGTGGCTCGGACGCTGCTGCGTTTGCCCTGGTACAACGAATAGCGGTCGAAATTCCGCTGTCAATTTGCACCGAGGCGCTGGCGGAAGAACCAACGGTTGGTGTGGCTTGATTCTAGTATCAGGGACGGAGTCAACAATGCTGGCCCCGCCCCATCATTCCTGGCCTTGCACCTACTCATTGCTCATTTTCATAAGCACTTTCGAGTCTGTATTGATGCGGCTTTTTTTAGCTTTGACCGGGATACCGGAGAACCTGGAGGCAGAGGTTTGTCGATCAGTTGAATCCGCATTCATAAACAGATGCCAGAGCTAGCAAAGTTTCCGGCTTCAAACAGACGTTTTTGCACTGAAATGATTCGCGGCCGAAAGAATGCAGACAGTTTGACTCTGCCCCTCCAAAATCGTCTCGCAGCGCCGATACAGGGTGCAACATGTCCAACGGAACAGGAGTCGTGAGCCATGCCCGTATTGAGAGTTTTTGCCGATGAAAAGCTGGTCGATCAGTTTGATGTCACGTCGGAATCGATAAGCATCGGACGCAACCCGGATAACGATCTGGTGCTAAATAGCAAGGGGGTCTCAAAACATCATGCGGTTATCGAGAAAAAGGGGCCGAACTATTTCCTGATCGACTCCGGCAGTTCGAATGGTACCTATATAGGCAACCAGCGCGTTGCGAAAGCGCGGCTGGCGTTTTGGGACGACATCCGCATCGCTGAGTTCGTGCTGAAATTCATGGGCAACCAGCGACATCTGCAACAGGACGAGGATCCGTTCGATGATGAACTAGGGGGCAACGACGCAGACCGGACCATGGTCTTGGAGCCAGGCAAGATCTCCAAACTGCTTGAACCCAAACGCAAGGTGGTGAAGCCCGTGTTTCTGCCAGTGAGCCACGACCACACCATTGAGGTGCGCTACGAAATGGACAAGCCGGATGCCTACATTGGCAAGGCCAGCGACTGTGACATCCGGGTGGGCAGCTTCTGGTCGCCGCGCAAGGCGGCGCGCCTAACCTGGCAGCGCGACGGCGTGTTTGTCGAGCGGATGTCGTTTCGCAGCCTCATGGTCAACCGCAAGAAAGTGCGAAAAAAGGTACAGTTACAAAATGGCGATCGCTTGACAGTCAACTCGGTCGAGATGGAATTCCAGCATATAACGGACTAGCTGCAATGACCGATGGTTCGGCCCAACGCGGGCAGGCTCGTGGATGGTGATTGATTCACTTGCTCCATGGCTAGTTTGGACCACGAGTACCGTCGGCTTTTTGAGGCTTGGCGAGGATGCTCGATACCTGCAGGCAGACCTTCGCCGAACGGCGGGCTACGGTGAAATTGGTATCTCGGAACGCTTTTCACCTGTTTCCGTAAATCAACATGACATCTCAGGTTTGTTAATGACCTTTGGGTCAGACTGATTATTGTCGGAGCATTCAGCCAGTAACAAAAAAACTATCTCCCTACGGAAACGATACGGTATTGCATTTCAAATGTGCTTGGATGCGAAAGCACCTCACTAGTGGACACTTAACAGTTGGCCATCAAAACTTATAAGAGCAGGTTCTGCCATGCGTGATGTATGGATTCACATACACATTCCCAAGTGCGGCGGGTCGACCTTCACGGAGGTCCTAAAAAGAAATCACGGCCCGGGTTTTCTCAACACAAACTCCGTGCTTAACAGTTATCAGTATAAGCCCAAGCAGGTTTTAGACATTCTCGACCACCATCCAGAATGTACCTGCTTGGCCGGTCACAAGCTGTCAGTCGATTTGCCTTACGATTGCTCACGTTACCGCCTTCAGGTGTCCACGTTTGTGCGTGATCCCGTAGACAGGTTTGTCTCCCACTACTTCTTCCATCGCCATCATACTGACGGGGTGGCAGAAGCAAAGGAACTGGAACTCGACTCATATATCGAATGGGCGCTCCGCGACGGCCACCAGCAGATGTACATCAATGGTCAGACCCGGTTTCTCACCGGGGCGGCCTCCAGCGGATCATTGGAGGCTCTGAAATCCCTACTCAAACGTGGCTTCCTTCTCCTTCCCCTTTCGCGGTACAACGAGGCACTTCTGATTTTGTCAGAGCTTTTCCCCGACAGCTTTGTTCAGGTCGAAGGCGAGACAAGAAACGTTTCGACAAGGGACCAAAAAGTAACGGATGATCAGCGGGAGAGAATTCGAGACTTCTGCAAAATTGACAGCGAACTTTGCCGCCTCGCTGAAGATAGCCTTGATGATCTCAGGGACAAGGCATTTCCAAGCAAATCTGCCTATGATGCTGCCATTGAAGCTTTCAACCTGCCACGCCCACCCGAACCTTTAGCCCGAAGGTTACGCGGGAGAATCTCACGCAACCTGATACGACTGGCGGCAAAGGTAAACATAGATCAGACTTAGGCCAATCAGAGCATGGGGAGCAACGTCGAACGTTCGCCACTCTGATTCATCCATTTCTTTTGACGAACGGCCTATTGCGCTGCACACAGCCCTTTCGCTTTCGAGGCCTTGGTTTGGGATCTCCTGAGATCTGAAATCAACCTTTCGCTAAACAGCATGAAACAGACAGGAGTGAAGGCAGAGCTTGACTACTCCATAACGGACAGACTGTTGCGAGTCAGCAGAAGCTTATCGAACCGCAGAATGAACAAGGACAATCTTCAAAACGATCCAACCCGTGAGGGGCTGCAACCGGACATTATATTCAACGAAGTTCAGCAGCTTCGCAAATAATCACCCTTTGTGCGCGTACTCGCAAAGGAGGCGTGCTGCCAGCCCGGACTATTCCTCAGACGAAATTAACTTCTCGCCTGAGGATGGTTGAAAACATCAGCCGCCGCGTTTTCTATCCAGGTATTTGCTCCAAGCCTTCGTATCTTTCTGCATAAAGCAGGAATCATCCACCACTCTCAACGTGGGGCGCTGTTTCGCCAATTTCTGCTCTGATACGCCCACCTGCATCTGTGCCACTTTGCTAAGACTTTGCTCCGCCATATTCACTCCGTACTTACCTGTTAGCTTGCGAGACTGATCATCGGAACAGTCTCTGTTTCAAACCAGATGTAAAGTGTTACATCTGTGAGTTAGTACCGAGATGGCCTTGTTGACTGCCGGGGCAACCGCAGGACCACCGATAGAGATCAGATACCTCGTGTTGCTCATGGCGGTTAAGCCAAAAAGCATCCTAGGTGTATTCCAATTCATTGAAATCGACCGAAGTTGGGGCACGTTGCTTGGTTATCTGCCGATTCAACTGCCGGGCGACGGAACGGCCGGCACGACTGAATGCCCTGTCGATAGCCACGTAGAGATCGGTTTGGGTGTCTTTGATCACGACATCTTGCATTTGGCTGAGGACAATCTGTATTTGACAGCACATATCCTTGCCACCCCTTGGGCCGTTGATATCTGAAAGGCGAACCGTCACTCGCTTGATATGTTCAACCCTGGTACCCAGCGTAAAATCCATGCGGCGTCTCACCCGTTCTCGAAGTGCTTCCGTCAAAGGAAAGCCAAGGGCCTGCATATCAACCTGCATCGAAACCACCTCCCCCGATAAATCACCTGCGCACAGGTTACGCGCGGCCCGGGAGCGTCGAACATTCGAGAAACGCTTCCTGTTATTTCGTATATTTCGAGGTAATCTGAGCTGCCAGGAAGACAGCACTTTTTCATCGAGCGAAGCTGGCCCATGCACTTGACTAGTATCCGATCTACCGCTTCAGCTAAGACCTAGGCCTAACTCTGCACTTGCCTGCTCACGCGCATATCAGGCCAGCCTTGACCCGACTACGACCCGCTGGCGACCACAACGTGGCGTTGTCTAACTCATCGCCCAACCTCATTGCTGCCCGGATTAGAAATGCCGGTTTGACAGAGCACTTCGATGAAGTCGTTTCAGTTGAAGAGATTGGAAACTTCAAGCCGGACAGGAAGGTCTACGAATTTGTCGCGAAGCGCATAAACCGGCCAGTTGGACAGCTAAGGCTTGTCGCGACTCACGATTGGGACACGCGTGGTGCGTTGACGGCCGGAATGCAATCCGCCTAAATCGACTGCTCTGGGATCCCTTGTCATGCTTTGTATCGTCAGCCTGACGTTCGTGGGTCAACCCTGGCTGCTCTCGTTGAGTTGATCCTCGTATCAGATAGCAGAAAGTGGTTTTGCATTATTGGATCGGCGAATGTTCGCTGTACGTCGATCGTCGCCCACAATTGTCTAACGAGGGCCTGCTGCGGCTCGACAGCGAAACACCCAGATACACCTGTATCTGGTGAGCTTGGCATTACCGAGGGCCGGTCACACCGGCGGTCAGCGTAAACCGCATGGCCTCTTCCATGCTCATATCCAGGGGACGCACCGCACTGCGCGGCATCAATACCGCATACCCGCCAATCATGTAGCTCATGGGCAGGTAGACCAACACACTGTCGTCCGCACGATAGTCCTCTGGCAAGCGCTCGGGGACCGCCTGGGTAACGAAGCCGATCACCTGCATGCCTGTCCCTCCCATGGATACAGCCACAACCTGCTGGAACTCTTCTTGTCTGGCCGGGGAGAAATAGTCGAAAAAATCACGAATAGATCGGTACACCGTTTTGATCACGGGCACGTGATAGAGGACCTGCTCTCCCCAGGCAAAAAGCCGCCGCACCACGTAAGCATGCATCAGCAAGCCGACCAGAAACACGACCAACAAACCGGCAAGCGTGCCCATTCCCGGCCAGTACATTTCTTCCGGAAGCACCACTCGGATCGCGCTACCGAGCGCAGTCTCTGCCGACACTACCAGCCAGTAGAGCAGATAACCCGTGAGTACGACCGGCAGGATAGTGATGAAGCCGGTTAAAAACGTTTTGCCCGTGGATTTCAGCATTGAAGACCTCCCCTCTTTTTGGAACAAACCGGGTTTCCTCCCGGTGCTTTGTTGTTCGTTATAACCCCATCCAGCCTGGAAAAGGAAACACGGGGCTAGCCTTTGGCATTATCAGATCATCGGCGCTTTGATGTTTCCCACCAAGGTTTTTTTTGTGACCGCCCTGCTGTCCAATCTGACAGGCATCGACGTCCTTTCGCCATCGCTTGTCACGAGTATTGTTAGCGTCAACGGGAAACAGAGGATAAAGATCT